>Ga0335069_10002254_pt1 | contig 29894 bp, 24 predicted proteins | sample Lox_Sample_11_FD_206714 | JGI IMG/M metagenome (GOLD analysis project Ga0335069, IMG submission 206714) | Soil microbial communities from Loxahatchee National Wildlife Refuge, Florida, United States - Lox_Sample_1.1 | ecosystem: Environmental > Terrestrial > Soil > Wetlands | place: USA...
CGAACGTATCCAACGGAATTTCCCTGGGAGGCTCGTAGTTGAACGCGACCTCTTTGCGCAGGCCGCCGTCGTTGGACGCGAGTTGCGCCTGAACCGCTCCGAGATAGGTTTCAGGCGTCGAGCGCATGCACGTGCCGCCGAATTCCGGCTCGTCTTCGACGATTTGATACTTCGCAGTCGAGAAATCGAGTTTCGGATTCGCCTCTTTGAGAAGGGTCTGGATATCCTCCTCGACCATCCAGAAGTTTCCCTCGCCCAGATGGGTATCCGCGATTCTGCCATTGCGGTCGATTATGTATTCCGCGGGCCATCCGCCGTTGTGAAACGCATCCCACGTCTTGAGATCGCTGTCGACCGCGATCGGCATCGTAAGGCCGAACCTCCCGGCCGCATCGGCGACGACGGCGGGATTCTTGCCGAATTCAAACTCGGGCGTATGAACCGCGATTATCACCAGGCCGAGCGGTCCGTATTCGGCATTCCATCGCTTGAGATACGGGAAGCTGCGTACGCAGTTGATGCACGTGTATTCCCAGAAATCGACGATGACGACCTTGCCGCGAAGTTCCTTGAGCGTGAGGGGCTTGGAGTTGAGCCATTCGGTCGCGGAGATTTCCGGCGCCGGGATTCGCGGTCCTCCGAGAAGGGCGTGAGAGTTGGCGGGCAGAAACACGACCATCAAAACGATCGCGATCGCGGCGGACGATGCAATTCGCTTCATAAAAACAATTGAAGCTTGGCCGGGCTGTCGAAATCAAGTTACCTTGACTGTCCGTACAAGCGTACTTATTGTTCCTGAGTAGAGAGCAACCGCCCTCGCGTGGAGAAATTTCGATGGCAAGTGACAAGGTTTTGCATGTAACCGACGCCAATTTTGAGGCCGAGGTTCTTAAGTCCGACAAACCGGTACTGATCGATTTCTGGGCGCCGTGGTGCGGTCCTTGCCGGGCTATCGCTCCGATAGTCGACGAACTGGCCGGAGAATACGACGGCCGCCTCAAGGTGGTTAAGATCAACGTCGACGACAATCCGCAGACGCCGGCGCGCTATGGCGTGCGCGGGATTCCCAACCTGCTCATCGTCAAGGGCGGACAGGTGAAAGACCAGATAGTAGGCGCGGTGCCAAAGGCCCATCTGGTGCGTGCGGTGGAAGGCGCGATTGCGTGAACAAGTTTCGTGCGGGCGCCCCTAGCGGGCGTTCGTAGCTCCCGGACTCGATTGCGAGGCCGCCTCCCTGGCGAGCCTCGCTTCGTTCTCAGTCCAGTACTTCAAAAGCTCGGCGCGCTTTTGTTCGTAAGCATCGGTAAGCTCGGAAGGGATGCATCGCACGAGTTCGTGATTGTAAAGCAGCAGGCGCGGCGCAAGCTGCGACTCGCGCAGCATCGGTGAGTCGGCCGGAAATACGGCCGCCATAATCGACACAGCGATTCCCATCATCGTTGCGGCGATCGCGCCGGCGAGCATGCTGCCCGCGAGACGGTCGGCCCAGCCGAGATGCGCCACCTGCATCAGGCGCATCAGCGAGCGACCGATGAACTCGACGGTGAGAAAGACGACCGCGAACAGAAATGCGTAACCCAAAACTGCACTCGACGGGGTCGACACGTTGAGCTGGCGCTGCGCCATTTCCGCCGCGCGCGGGTAATAGACCGAGGCAACGTAGATTGCACCAGCAAGCGCCGCGACCGATGTCGTCATCCGGATCGCGCCGCTCGACAGGCCATAGAAGGCGCCCAGCGTCACGGCCGCGACAACAGCATAATCCAGCCCGTTCATCTCTCCCGCCTCATCCCGCAAGAGAACTTACACGATACCGGCGGCGCGGGCGACGGCATCCCGCATTCGATCCCGGCTTCGGATGTGCATTAATAGACATTATGGCGCGAGCTTTTATCGAAGAACTCTCCCGGCACGTCGGAGCGGAAATCACTCTGTGTGGATGGCTCAATAATCGACGTTCCAGCGGCAAGATCCACTTCCTGCAAATCCGCGACGGCACAGGGATTTGCCAGTGCGTCGCGACGCTGAACGATCTCGGCGCCGAGGCGTTCGCTGCGGCAGACCACCTCGGGCAGGAGACGTCGATCGAGGTGACCGGCACGGCTCGCGAAGACAAGCGCGCTCCCGGCGGATACGAGCTTACCGTCAAAAGCTATCGCGTTATCGCGCCGGCGGTCGATTTTCCGATCACGCCCAAGGAGCACGGCGTCGCCTTCCTTCTCGACCAGCGCCATCTATGGATTCGGTCGTCGCGTCAGCACGCGATCCTTCGCATCCGCAGCGAAGTCGAGCAGGCGTGCCGCGATTTCTTTTACGAACGCGGCTTCACCCTCTTTGATTCTCCGATTCTGACGCCCACCTCATGCGAGGGCACCACCAATCTCTTCGAGCTCGATTATTTCGGCGAGCGCAAGGCCTATCTCACGCAGAGCGGCCAGCTTTATGCCGAAGCGGGGGCGCTGGCGCTGGGAAAAGTGTACTGCTTTGGTCCGACGTTTCGCGCCGAGAAATCCAAAACGCGACGCCATCTGACGGAGTTCTGGATGATCGAGCCCGAGGCCGCGTACTTCGATCTGGATGACGACATGAAGCTGGCCGAGGATTTCGTGTCTTACATTGTAGGACGCGTGCTCGACCGTCGCGCGGAGGAACTCAAACGGCTGGAGCGCGACACTTCGAAGCTGATTCCGGCGGCGTCCACCCCATACGCACGCATGACCTACGACGAAGCGATCGCGAAGCTCAAGGCGAAAGGCTGTGCCATCAACTGGGGCGATGATTTCGGGGGCGACGAGGAAACCATCCTGTCGTCAGAATACGATCGGCCCGTGATGGTGCATCGCTATCCGACACAGTGCAAAGCCTTCTACATGAAGCAGGACCCGTCGCGGCACGAAGTGGCGTTGTGCGTCGACATGCTTGCACCGGAAGGTCACGGCGAGATCATCGGCGGCGGCCAGCGCGAAGACGATTACGAAACGCTGAGGAACAAGATTCTCGCACACGACCTGCCGCTGGAGCCGTTTAACTGGTATCTCGATTTGCGCCGCTATGGATCGGTTCCCCACGCTGGCTTCGGGATGGGAATCGAGCGATGTGTGGGATGGATCACGGGAATCCATCATATCCGCGAGACGATCCCGTTCCCGCGCCTGATGGAACGCCTCGAACCGTAACGAAAAATCCTCCAGTGGTGTCTTAGAAAGGTGGTTTAGAAAAGTCTCTTGTGGAATGAGATTCCTCGCTTCGCTCGGAATGACAGAAAAGCCTGCTTTTGTTTGTCATTCAGAGCGGAAGCTGCTGGAGCGAAGAATCTCAGACCACCTGAAATCGATGTAAAAGCATTTGCTGGAATCGGTAATCGGTTCGCGACTCTCACAGACGCGCTGGCTCGTTACGTCTGTTTGCCACCCTTTGCGGTAAACGGGCGGCTGCGCGAGTATTGACGGACCAAAATCTTTGCGGAGGCTCTGCGCGCTATGTCCGATTACTCGAAGTATCGATGTATCAAAGTCGAAAAAGACAACAAGCTCGCGACGGTAACTCTCAATCGGCCCGAAGCGCTCAATGCGGTGAACCAGGACCTGCATGACGAGCTCGAGCACATCTGGATCGATATCGCTAGCGACTCCGACATCTACGCCGTGATGCTCACCGGCGCTGGCAAGGCGTTTTCCGCCGGCGGCGACGTGAAAAACATGGCTGCGCGATGGGGTACTGCGGAAGGGAGCCAGTGGCTGCGGCGCACTGCACCGGCGGGCCGCAGGATTATCGAGCGGATGCTCGATGTCGAGCAGCCGATCGTCTCGGCGGTCAACGGCGACGCGATGGGGCTTGGCGCAAATCTCGCTCTAATGTGCGACGTGATCGTCGCGTCGGAGACTGCGCGTATCGCCGATACTCACGTCAAGGTCGGAATCGTCGCAGGCGACAGCGGCGCAGTCATATGGCCGCTGCTGGTCGGTCCCGCGCGCGCGAAGGAATTCCTGATGCGCGGGACGATGCTCACCGGCGCCGATGCCGCGCGAATCGGACTGGTGAATTACGCGGTCCCGGCCGGCGAGGTAGTCGCGAAAGCGCACTCGATCGCACGCGAGCTGGCCGACGGTCCGACGTTTGCGATCCGATGGAGCAAGCTGGCGGTCAACAAATGGCTGAAGCAGCAGGTCAACCTGATTCTCGACGCGTCACTCGCGTACGAGATGATGACCTTCTACACCGAGGATCATAAGGAGGCCGCAACCGCATTCGCGGAGAAGCGCAAGCCCACTTTCAAGGGAAAATAACGGCGTTTGTAGCGTGCTTTAGGGGACCTCTGAATAAGCTCGCGCAGTGCACGAACGCCCCCGTTTGTCATCCCGAGCAAAGTGAGCAACGCGAACGAAGTCGAGGGATCTCGGACAGCTTCGCTGCCAAGCGAAGCCGGTGCCGGTTCTTTGTCCGCGTAGCGCTCCTTACTTGTGCAGAGGTTTCTTGGCGGAGGTCTTGTCAGGATTTCTTTTGTTCCATCTCGACGGGGCCTCCGGCTTTTTTCCATGCGCCAAATCCGCCCTCGATATGGCAGATGGGCTCAAGTCCCATCCTTTGCAGCTGCTGCGTCGCTAGAGCGGATCGCAATCCACCTGCGCAGAACAACACGAATCGCTTGCCCGACCCGAATATCTCTTTGTAATAGAGGCTCGCCGGGTCGACCCAGAATTCCAGCATCCCGCGCGGTGCATGAAATGCACCCGGGACGCGGCCTTCGCGCCCGAGTTCGCGGATATCGCGGATATCCACGAGCAGGACGTTGGGATCGTCCTTCAGCCGGATGGCGTCCTCAGCCGTGATGGTCTGAATTTCCTTGTTGGCCTCGGATACGAGATCGGCCACGGTGCGCTTGAGTTGCAGAGCCATATGTCCTCCGGAGAGCTCGACGGTGCATTGCCCTTATACCCGCCCGCGCCTCCCCGCGTGAAGGGGACCGCATCCGGAAAACCGAAAAGTGCATGATCCGTTTCGATCGGATTCCAAATATGATGGAGGCCGCGTCGGGGCCGAGATGAATCGTCGGGCCGCGCAGGATCAAATCGAATGACGAAACCGTGCATAGCCGTCGCACTCGCTGCGGCATCTCTCATCTTTCTGGCGACAATCGCTTTCGCCGATGACATCAGCGAAGGACGCGCGCTGTACATCCAATACTGCGCCGCGTGCCACGGCGAGAAAGGTGATGGCCACGGTCCGGTGGCGAAAAGCCTCAAGGAGGCGCCTGGCGATCTTCGGCGACTGGGCGATCGCTACGGAACTCCCCTGCCAGCCTCGCAGATCGCGCGATTCATCGACGGTCGCGACTATGTCGCCGCGCACGGCAGCCGCGAGATGCCCGTATGGGGCGAGCGCTTCGAAGACATCTGGACGGCGAAGGATTCGTCGCAAGGCAACATGCATCAGCGCGTGATGAAGATCATCGCGTATCTGCAAACGATCCAGACCGGGAAGCATCCGGGCGAGGCGCCCCCCGCTCCTGTTGGATCGTCGCGCTGATTTTTTCCGCGTGCGGCGCGCGGTTCCACGGGGTCTCTAGTGGTGCGGGACTTCGAGCGGGCGTTCGCGATGCGTCAGCAGCCAGTCCCCGTTCTCGGTGAGCGCCTCTCGTCCGAGCGCAATCATCGCTTCGGCATACTGTTGTCCATGGAGATTGGCGCATCGCCCTAGATGCTGCCGATAGATGCGCCTCATCCGTTGATACATGCGCACCTGCGGTTCCAGCGCCAGCGTTTCGACGTAGTTGTGCGTGAGCGCGGCGAACACCGCCGTCATCGTGATCAGGAACAGTGCAACTCCGAGCGGGAACGATTCCCGAGTGAAAGTGTCGAGCGGCCCGAGATCGACGAAGCTCTTGAGTCCGGTGACCGTCGCCAGCGAAACGATCAGCGCCGCTCCGATCCAGAAGCAGATTCCGATTCGCCGTCTGAATCGGGTGAGTTTGCGGTCCTGCCGTTCAGCCGCTCTCTCAAAATAGGCGGCCTGCGATTCGATCCAGTTGGTTCTCACATAATCCGAATCAGTCGCGTCCTGCTGCTGGAGCGGCCATCCCGACGCCGCGATCGAGCTTCGACAAGCGGCGCGAATCCATTCCAGCGCCCATCGATGGCGCCCCATGTAATGATCGGCGACGGTCTCATTGACGCCTGCGACGCGCCAGAAAAATTGAACGCGCAGACCCTCGGCGAGCACGCGATAGTCCTGATACTTGTCCTGCCACGCAGCCTGTCGCGCCCGAGAATGAATCATCACCGCCACCACGGTGAGGATCGGCGTGCCGAACATCAATATGGACTTGGCGGTGGTCATCGTCGGGAGCAACAGATGAACCGCGACATCGAAGCAGAGCGCCGCGCCGAACGCGACGACCGACAGCCAAAAGAGCGTCTGAACGGTATAGTTGCGAAAATGCGCGGCAAGCTCGTCCGCGGCAGCATAGTGACGCCGGATCGCGGCGAATCCCGGATGCGGCTCGACGTCCGACGTTCGCGCAATATCCGGCGCAAGGTCACTCGCCGACGCCTCGATCATCGCGGATGCGGAGCTTTGCTCGTTCGCGACGTCGCGGTTGTAATCGTTCAGCGGCTTGAAAATCCGCGAATGATAAAACGCCCGCGCTTCATTCGACTCGCAGTCTTCGCGCTCAGGATACAGCTCGGTCGTGGCAATCTCTGCGGCCTTGACGTCGTCGCGCTCGCGCGGCGTGAGCACATGAAAGACCGGTCCGCGCGCGATCGTCTCTTCGCTTTCCGCGCCCGGCCATCGACCTGTGAGTTTCAGCTCGACGACTTCCGCCGTTCCTCCCGTCAGTCCGCGCTGACCGTCCCATAGCGCGATCAGGAGATGACTGTTCTCGGCGACGAACTGCCCGACCGCTCGATAACACACCTTGCGTGTCGCGGAGTCGATCGGTTCCGCGTCGTTTGGAGTTCCAAGCTCGATCGTGGTCGCTGCCGAAGCGAGCAACGCGGCGAACTCGTCGCGCGAATCCGCAGTGACGAAATCGCGTTCGTAGTGCTCGCGCCGCATCGGCATCGGAACAACCAGCCGCGCATCGATTTCCGGCGAGATTACGACTTTCGCCGCCAGCCGATCCGCGCCCTCCGCGAGCGGCGAAAGCACCATCAGTGGCGTGTCGGGATAGAGAGATTTCAGGCGCATGAAAATCCGGCGAACCTGTTCTTCCAGGCTCGCGCGGCAATCCGCGCGAAGGTCGCGATGGCCGGTGACGCCGATTACGAGGGGAAGACGACCGTCTGCGGGCAGGCCTTGTTGGAGGACCACGGTTGAATTCACTTCGTCGATAAGATGCGCCGGCGCCGATCGCGCCGCGTGCGTTGGATTTGGCGGCCCGGAGTGCGTATCAGTATCTGACGGGGGAATTTCCATAATCGCCCAGCGTTCCTTATCCTACGACGCCGGGAACATCAAAGGAGTGCGCCCGGGGGCGGGCGGCCGTTCAAAAATCTACAACGATGCACGACGTTTTCATCAGCCATTCGTCCAAGGACAAGGCTTACGCCGAAGCCCTCTGCGCGAAGCTCGAGTCCCAGGAAATCCAATGCTGGATCGCGCCGCGCAACATCATGCCCGGGATGGAATGGGGCGCCGCGATTATCGACGCGATCGAGTCCTCGCGGCTGATGGTGCTGCTCCTGACGACGAGCGCGGACGCGTCGCCCCAGATTGTGCGGGAAGTCGAGCGCGCCGTCAGCAAGGGCTTGCGAATCGTGCCGCTCAGGGTCGAGGACATCAAGCCCGGCAAGAATCTCGAATACTTTCTCGGAACGCCCCACTGGCTGGATGCGCTCCCGCCTCCGTTCGAAAACCATCTCGATCGCATCGCCGAAACCATCAAGGCGCTGCTCGAAAATCGCGATCAGACCGGCACGCTCGAGACGCCTGCGACGACGCAAATTCGGGTACCTGCCGGCGGCAGTCTGTCCGCCCGTTTTCAGGCCATCGGAATCGCAGCGCTCGCGATTCTTCTGATCGTCGGAGTGGTTTTCGGATGGCGGTTCCTGTCGAGGGAAGAGCATCCGGTCGCGTCGGCGATGGTCGGCCTGTGGACGGCATCGAATGCGCTTGGCCCCGATAACATGCGCTTCACGCTGAAGCTCGAAAGCGACGGCTCATATCAGTACGGCGTCACCTATGAAGAACCGGGTCGCGTCGTGGTTCGTAATTCGCAGGTGTTTTTCGAAACCGCGGACGGCAACCAACGTCCGCTCGGCGCGGCTGCGCCGGGCGTCGATCCGCCGACTCCTGTGAATCTGATCCAGGCGGTCCCGACCGCGTTCTGGACGCTGGCCCAGCGATGGTCGGATACTGCGCCATCGGTTCCCCCAGGCGATACCTTCGCGATGGTGCAGCGGGCGGCGATCGTAGGAATCAAGGCACAGCCCGCGATTTGGGAGTGGAACCACAACTTCGGAAAGTTCACCTGGCGTCTTTCCTTTCAGTTCGATCAGAGCGGCGGGTACATGTTCAGCGGGCGCAGCGTCGATTCCGGACACTTCGAGGCGCGCGAGGGCAAATGGCGAGCAGACTCGAAGGTTCTGGGAACGTCTCGCGACGGAAGCTACTCGCTTGCGGGGCCAAACTCGATGGTGCTCTCCGGCACGATTCGAGGAGCCGTCGTCACAACTGCACTGGGTCAAACGCTGTGGGATCGCTCGCAGGCGACCCCGTTTTGGATGGTCACGCCGGCGCCCGTGCTGGCGTCTCCTGTTCAGATAGCGTCACTACAATCGGCGTCCGCGACTCCCGCGCCGACTGCATCGCCGAGCGCCGCAGTCTCGACCCAGGCAATCAAACCGCTGGACAAACGATTCATGATATCGCGCGAGTCCCGCGCCTACGCCGATCCGAGCACGGACGCGAAAGTCGTCGCGCGCCTCAAACGCGGTAAATGGGTGCACGTCACCGGCTTTCTCAAGAATTGGCTCAGAATCGAGATGGAAGACGGAACGACGGCGTTCATCCCGATGAGTTCCGTCGAATAGAAAAGAGCGGCGGATCAAAAGACCCGCCGCTCTGGGCGGCGCGGTCAGGCTATCGTATCAATTCATCTGCGAAGACTTTGACGGAAAGTTGCTCCAGATGTGCCAGAGCATCAGCAGAACCAATCCGGCCACGAAAACCGCGATCAACATCGCGCCGGGTTGCGGATACGAACTTACCGTGAAATTCGCGACCTGCCGGGTGCCCAATACGACAGGCATGAACGGCTCGATATGCACTGCGGCCTTGGGATCGAGGTTGTGGCCGAAAATGTAGAGCCGGTAGACGTAGCGTCCGAACGCGAACGCCATCATGTAACAGGTCAGGACCGTGAGATCGACGAGACTGCGTCCGTGTCCGATAAAAGCGACCCGCAACGTCAGCAGCATCAGCAGACCCAGCGCGAACGGCATCCAGTCGAGGTCCGCAAGGTTGGCTTTTTCGATTTTCTCCATCCCGATGTAGTGATTCAGCTCGTTGATCTCGTCGACATCGTGGCCTTCGTTTCCGCCAACAACCTTGTACGAGTAGATGTCGACATGCAGTCCTGCCGGATACTGCGGCGCTACCATCCCAATTCTCCACAGCGGGGCGAAATAGCTGAGCGCCATAACGACAATCAGGGCCAGCAAGCCGACACGCGTTGCGACTGATACGGGAGCTTCAAGACTGTGCTCGAAACCCAAAATACGTGCAGCCATCGAAGTTCTCCTCTCCCGGACTACACCCGAATCTGATTCCCGCAATCCCGTCGCGGCGATTGCACCGGAACCGATAGACAAACTCATACAACGTCTCCTTGCGCGAAATATCTCCAGGTCGCGAACCAGGATGCGGAGCCGACGAGGATCGGCCACGCCACACCCATCGCGAACAGCCAATGCGTTCCGATTCGATTTGCGACGAAAAATCCGACCGGGCCGAGCGCGCTCAATGACGCGTCAGCTGACGAGAGCAGCGCCATCCTCGCCGTCTCGACAGGATTAAGGCACGCCAGGATAAAGACCGATTCTGCGTTGAGCCGCCATTGAAGCATCATTCCGATCAGAGCGAAGTCGAGCAGGGCGACGGCGACGACCCAAATGACCAGCAGATAGACCATCGCCTTGGCCTGACTTCGCACTGCGACTGACACTCCCAGCGCGATCGCGACGAACGCCCATCCCAACGATGCGGACACTGCGACCGATCGCACGACGAATCCCCACGGCATCGCTTCACCGAATGCGACGCGACCGTAGATTCCGAGCGCGACCATCAGGATGACCAGGGGCATCAGCAGCACCCCGTAGCGCACTATCGAGACGGCTGCGAAGTATTCGGCGCGTGAAATCGGATGGCTCAGCAACAGTTCGAGCGTGCCGTCTTCACGCGCGCGATTCACAACCTGACCGCTGCCTGTTAGCGCAAGCAGCGGAATCAAAAGCACGAGCGCATTGCACATCGAGAGCAGCACACGGCCCATTCCGGTGAACCCGAGCACATCCGATTCGCGCAGGCCCACCAGGACGAACATTGCGGCGAGCGCGCCGTACAGTGCGATCAGAAATCCCAGCCATCGCGAGCGCAGGACTTCGGCGAGATCGAGATGCGCCATCGCTGCAACGTGTTGTCTTGAAATCGTCATCGCAATTCTCCGGCGTTTGCTTCGGGCGTCCCGCCGCCCCCGTGTCGATGCAGCGCGAGTTCAGCGATCGTGGCCTGCGCGCGCTCGAAACCGATCGCATTCGGAGTCGCATCCGCTACCGCACCGAGCCCGTAGCCCATGGGCGTATGCTGCCCGGTAACGAACGCGACCGCAGGAGCTTGCAGCCACGCCTCTCCTTCAAGCGCATGAAAGTAGATTGCGTGAACGGCGGGATGGCGCTCGCCCAGGAAGCTGAGCAGGCATCCCGGATCGTCGAAATCGTAGATTTCGCCTGATGCGGTCTGGAGCTGGCACGCGAATCGATGGTCGCTGATGGTCATCCCGCAATGCGCGCAGGATTCGCGATCCCATACGATCGCGCGAACGCCCGAAGGAGGCTGCTGCGAGCGTACGACCATAATCGCGGCGAGACCGACAATCAGCAGAACGCCCGCGATCACTGCCATTCCAACTCGAGATTTGCGCTTCGAAGCGATAAAAATCCCTCTCGACGATTCAGCCTTCGGTCTCGACACTTTCCATGTCACGCACGACGATGTTTCTGAGATCGCCGTTGCAGGCGCACGCTATCTCGCGCAGCAGCTTGATCTTTTCGGCTCGCGTCACGCTGCGGGCCCATGCGCCCGATGCGCCCGGCGCGAAGCCGCGATCCTTGAACCAGTCGGCGCGCCCCTGCGAGACTTCGTAAACCTCGACGACGCCGACGGTTCGCGCATCGAGGAAATCCGCGACCGGGCCGTCGAACGCGATGCTTCCGTTCTCCAGCGCGATCACGTGCTCGACGAGATTCTGGATCTCTTCGAGCCGATGCGAACACAGGATAAGCGTCGCGTCGCGAGCGATTTCGTCGTAGATGCGGAAGAAGGCGTCGCGGCTGCGCGCGTCGAGACTGGCCGTCGGCTCGTCAAGGATGAACAACTCGGCGCGCGTTGCGAGCGCGAGCGACAGCATCAGCTTCTGCCGCATCCCTCCCGACAGTGCGCGAACGGGTCGGCGGGCAACGGATGCGATGTCGAAATTCAGGCGCGCGGCGGTCGATTCAATCGCGTCACGTGTGATGCCTCTAACCACTGCGATGGTCTTGCAGATCTCGCCAACCGTCGCGCTCAGTTGCGGCGCGGTCTGCGGGACGTACGCGAGGCGCGCCGCGAGTGCTTCGCGGCTGTCAAACGGGGAGCATCCCTCGATCAGCACGTCACCCTCGCAGGCGACCAGGCCCATCATGATTCGCGTCAGCGTCGATTTGCCCGAGCCGTTCGGTCCAATCAGCGCAACCTTGCGGCCCGAAGGGATCGTGGTGGAGATACCGCTGAGCGCCCCGATCGCGCCGTACGACTTGGATACGCCTTTGAGTTCAATTCGCATCTTTGTTCACCCGGCGGCCCCTGTGCCGGCGGGACGCATCCGAGGCCGGCGATCGACGAGAAGGGGCTGCGGCTGAAAGAGAGGAAAGAGATTGCTGGCGGCGTCGATCATCCCGAGCGCGGACGTTCCGCGAAAGAACGCGAGCGCGGGATATTCGCCAATCAACTCGCCCGACAGGCTTCGCAACTCGTATGGCACGTCGCCAAAGCCGTCGCCATCGAGATCGTATCCCTGGTAATCGTCAAAATAGTTGCGCGCCCATTCGGCATTCATCAGGTCGCCGCGATTCTCGGTGCGCACCTGGAATTGATTGTCTCGCAGCGTGTTGTCGAAGAAGCGATTGTGAGCGCCGCTCGCGAGGAACACCATCGCGCTGTCGCACAAGGCAAAAAGATTCCCGCTGATCGTATCGGTTCGCCCCGGATGAAACGGACACGAGTCGAGATACAATCCGGTCGTGTCCTGTACGATAACGTTGTCGGTCAAAGACAAATCGGATTCCTTGCCGCCGACGCCGAGGCCGTCGGAGGAAGAGTTGCCGGCCAGCAGGTTGTGCGCGATCACAATCCCGTCGGAGTACATCACGAACACTCCGACGGTGTTGTTCACGTATTGATTTCCCTCGACCAGCGCGCCGCTCGAATACATGAAGTGCGTCGCATAGCGCGAACGTCGCACGACGTTGTTGGTGATGCGCGAGTTGGGCGAGAACCACGCGAGCATGTCGCGCGAGTCCTCGACAAGGTTGCCGTCGGCGATCGCTCCGCGCGAACTCCACAGGCGAATTCCGTCGCCGCGAAGTCCCATCGGCGTATTCGGGTCGCCGACGACGTAGTTGCCCCTGACCACAGCGTTCTCGGTCCGCTCGAACGTTATTCCGAACAACGCATCGCGGACGGTCACGCCCTCGACACGAACGCCGTTGCCGGTCACATGAAGGCCCGCATCCATCGTGTCGTAACGACGTCCGCTGCCCTCGATCGTCAGACCGAGGATGCGCGCATTGTCGGCGCGCACATCGATCGTGTGCCCCTTCCCGTTGCTGCGAACGACAGCCTCGGGCGGACCCCATATCGTGATCGCGCGATCGACAACGATCGGTCCGGCGTAAGCTCCGGGCGCGAGACACAACGTCGAACCGAGAGGGGCTGTTTCAATCGCGTTCTGGACGTTGGCGCGGGCGGGCAGTTCGACGCAGCCGGAGGGTCGCGCAGGATGAGTTGCGCCTTGCAGCGTCGGAGAAAACGATGCGGCGTGACAATAAGCCGACGCGGGAACGATCGCGGCCACCATAATGATGGCCGCGATTCGGTTCCTGTTGGTGTTCGCCGCGGTTTTCATTGCCACGTTCCGCCGGCTTTGCTCAAAGCACCCTTCGTCCTAGCGCGAAGCGACCTGTGCCCCCGACGGCTTCACGAGCAGATATCCCGCCATCTCCAGATGCAGCGCCGAGCAGAACTCGGTGCAGTAGTAGGGAAAAACACCGGGCTTGTCGGCGACTATCGTAACGTTCGCGACCTTTCCCGGCTCCATGCTCAGGTTGACGTTATATTCCCCGATGCCGAAGCCGTGGGTCGCATCCTGGGTCTGCTCGAGGTTGACGACGTGAAACTTCACCGTGTCGCCTTGATTCACTTCGACGATGTCGGGTTTGATGTGGCTGCGCACCAGCGTCATGTAGACGTCGACATTTTTGCCGTGACGTTCGACGCGCGCCTTCTCTTCGTTGAGCGGAGCGTCGGCGTCGGGCTGTTCGGTCGCGCCGTTAGTGCCCAGCTTGTAGACGCTTTCCGCCTTGATGAGATCGGAGCGAATCGCAACCGCATAGTGCGGCTCGCCCATCCCCAGCGGCATGTTGTAGAGCAGCCGCATATGGTCGCCTGAGATGTCAATTAACTGTTCGTTTTGCGGGAGCAGCGGCCCGACGTTCTTGAAGCGATCGATCGACCATTTGTCCAGCGCCACCAGGTAATCGCCGGTTGGATGCACGGTGTGGCTGTGCGGGATGCAAAGATGGCCGACGTTGTATTGAAGCGGCAGTTTTTCGATGACCTTCAGATCCTTAATGGACCACCGCGCAACTTTCGATTCGATGAAGATGCTCGTGTACGCGTTCCCTTTATCGTCGAATTGAGTGTGCAGAGGTCCAAGCCCGATTTCGACCTGACCCTGGATCGATTCTTTGAACCCGAGCACCGGGACGCCGTACGCATCGGCGCCCGCGAATTTTTTCGCTTCGGTGAGCTGCTTGATCTTCTCGAAGCTGTAGACCGTCACATGCGTGTCGAGCTTGCCGCCGACGCAGATGAACTTGCCATCGGGCGTTACGTCGACGCCGTGCGGGCTCTTGGGCTCCGGAGCAAGGAAGAGAATTCCTTCACGGACGGCAACTTCGAGCGGGATCATGCGCATCCCATTGATAACCTTCGTGTTGCCCGATTTGTCGGCGACCTCAGCAGCCTTCTTCCAGTTGAAGATGTGCATGTAGTCGTAGTCGTTCTGCGACGCGCCCTGCTCAAGCGGGATTCCGTTGGGCGCCATGTCGCCGCCGAAGGCGCGCTCGGTATCGAAAGAATTGGTGAACGACCATCCGTCGCTGTCGAGCTTGCCGGCGTCGGACAAATCCTGCATGTAGGGCGGGAGTTCGATCGCGAACGACGCGGCCTTGTCGATCCGGCCTTTTGACCGATCGAACTTCCAGAACATCGCGATTCCGCGATATTTGTCGTTGAAGTTCTTCTGATCGAGTGGGGCGTACGCGCCGCCGATCGGAGTCGGATACTGCGAAGTCTCGATGATGTATTCGGTGTTCGGCGTGACGAACGCGCCGCCGTGATCGTTGTTCATCAGATTGCTGCGGACGATCTGATGAGTCGCGAAGTCCTTCAGGCTGATTACAGCGATACGCGCGTTGGCCTTGTCGTTGATGAACAGGTACTCGCCATCGTAATCGCCGTTGGTTTCGCTGAGCGCGGGATGATGCGCGTCGCCCCAGCTCAGGTTCTGACCGTCGGGCGATCCTGCTTTGATAATCGCCTTGGTATCATCGTCAAAGCCGTAACCTTGCCACGGCTCGGGCGTGAATACGCCGATTACCTTCAGGATGCGCATCGAGGGCAGGCCTGCCACTATCACCTGACCGCCATGCCCGCCGGACATGAAGATCATGTAGGGATCCTGCTTGCCCGGCGCCATATATGTCTGAAGCGCGGCCTTCGCGTCGTCGGGGGTGAGTCCGCGCTTCTGAATGATCTCGCGCAGGGCGGACCCTTCCTCGGAACCCGCACCGCCGCCCCCCTGGCAGGCAGTTAGTAAGAAACCCGCCGCAGCGATCGCTGCGACTGCGCCTAAAGCTCTTTTCGTCCAGAGCCGCGGAGAGTTCATTTGTCACACACTCCTCGCGGCGGCGGGTTTTCTCCGACGCCGCTAGTCTTTGCCGAACGCGCGAACTTTCGCGATCAGCGCTTTTACGATATCCGGGTGATCCGCGAGATCAGGATTCGACGCCATCCGGGGGCTCTTCCCCACCGCCGCGCCGCCATAAACGATAGCCTTGGCCATGTCGTCATCGGTAACCGACGCCTGCCATTTCTTGTCGTGGTAGTTCTGCGGCTTCGGATTGAGCATCTGCGCCCCGGGGCCATCGCCTCGGCCCTCCGGCCCGTGGCACGTGGCGCATCGCTGCTGGAAGATCTGGTCGGCAAGTTGGGTCGCACTATCGGCGCCGGCAGCCGGCGCAGCCTGATCGGAGTTGGCGGCGGGCGCTGCGCTTTGTTCGGCACTGGCGGCGGCGGTCGGTTCACTGCCGCCACCCTGGCATCCCGCGACCAGTGCGATGGCGCCGATTCCGACTATCGAGAGCGCTGCGCTCCTAAAGATGCATCCAAAATACATGTTTGTCTCCCTCCTGCAATGAACGTTCCAGTTTATGAGCCAGACTTATGCTGGCCTATTTCAGAGATTAGTGGGCCATTCGGCTGCGAATGTAGCCGTTGGAAACAGATTCAACAGCACTTTTTGTTCTTATTGAAGACGCCGGAAGGCGCGCCGGCGAAATTCTCGACCAGATAAAATGCGTGAGACGCTGATTTGATGCTAGTCCCGCGGCACAGTCGTTGGCAAAGTATTGAAGAAAGCCGGGTCTCGATACTGGATGCAAAAACGCCGCGTCGGCCATTACAGACCGACGCGGCGTTTCGACCAATCGACTAGGGCTGCAATCCCGCGACGAAAGTCGGGGGCAAATGCCCTATCAGCGTGGGACCGTAAACGAGCACTGTCAAAACGACACCGGCAACGACCCAGTAACGCAGTCTGTCGAGGTTGAGCTCCCACCCGGAGCTTTCCGGCGCCTGCACGGTCGCTGTGAACGGCATATCTTCACGGGCAGCTTCCGGCTCGCCCGCAAATATCGTCATCCCAAGCTCGATGAAGAAGCAGACCGCGCTTATGAATAGAATCGTGCCGCCGATTCCGGTCATGATCCCGGCAATATGCCATTCGGGAAGATTGGCCGCATAGGGCGCCAGCGCCAAGTCGGTACGCCGCGGCATCCCGGCCAGACCGCCCATCATCAGTCCCCGTGACATGATCAACACGCCCACGAACCACAGCGCCGACTGCACCAACGCCAGTTTGCGCGACCAAAGCTTGCGCTTCTCGAAGTAAGGAACCATCCAGTAGCAGATTCCCATGTACGAGAGCACGACCGCGGTACCGACCGTCAGATGGAAGTGCCCGGGAATGAAGGAGGTGTTGTGAACTACGAGATTCATGTCGTAGCTGGCGTTCATCAGTCCCGACAGACCGCCGAGCAGAAACACGATCATCGCCAGCACCTGCGCACATACCGAAGGATCACCCCACGGAATCTTGAAGAACCATCCGATGAGTCCGGTTCCTCCGGCGCGGCGTCCGCCGATTTCAAGCGCGTACATCACGGCGAACGCCGTCATCAGGCTGGGAAAGAAAATCCCGAAGGTCAACACGGTGGATGTGAACTTGAATCCCTGTGTAATGCCCGGGTCCACATACTGATGATGGAAACCCACCGGAATGAGCAGGATGAACATGACGAAAGCGACGCGGGTGAAGCGGTCGGAGAACAATGCGCCGCCGACCTGCTTCGGAATCATCGTGTACCACGAAACGTAAACCGGCAGCAGCCAGTAATAGACGATCGGGTGCCCGGTGAACCAGAACAGAGTGCGACTCAGCAACGGATCTGCGCCCGCGAGCAGTCCAAACGACCAGGGGATCAGCAGGAAGACGACCTCGATCGCGATTCCGACCGAGGCGAAATCCCACATCACGTAGGTTGCAACCGAGGTGAACGCGAGCAGTGGAATGCGCTCCCCCGGATGTTCCTTGCGCCACGCAGACAACGTGATGAGCTGGTTTGCCGACGTCACCCAAGTACTGATAACGACCAGTGCCAGCCCCACGTAGAATGTCCAATGCGCTTCAAGCGGAGGATAGAACGTGAAGAGCACGTTCGCATTCCCCGTGAACATCGCAAACGCCGCCAGCAGCACGCCGATGACCAATAGCCACCATGCAAGCTGAAGAAGAGGCTTGTTGAGCGGACGACTCAGGCCTCGCGCGGTTGTGAGCGACATGAAACCGTTGGCAAACGCCGTCGTGAGCACCAGGGCGTTGATGACGCCGTGAAGCGTGAGTCCCTGGTAGTAGCTGTTGATTCCCGGCATATAGGGAATCAACCGGATTCCCGCATGGTCGAGCGCCTGCTCGAGACCCATGATCGCGCCGACGACAAAGAGCGTGAATCCGAAGTAGATCGGCCACTTGATGAGCTTCAGCTGATCCTCGGGAAGCTCGAACTTCGATGGATTGTAAACGACGGAGGTGCTCACTTGACCACCACCTTTCCAGCCATCGTATGGTGCAAGCGCCCGCAATACTCATGGCATAGCAGCAGATACTCGCCCGGCTGGGTGAACTTATAAGTTGCTACTGACACTTCTCCCGGAATCAGCATCATGTTGATGCGCGTGTTCGGGATGAAAAATCCGTGAATCACGTCGGCGGACGTGGCGCGGAACGTCACCTCCGATCCCGCAGGCACGTCAATCTCTTCGGGAGTGTATTGCCAGGTCTGTCCGATCAAAACCGCTTCGTATTTTCCCGGTGCAACTTCCTTCACCCCGGGATTGTCGAAAGGCGGGGTCTTGCGCAGAACCTTGAGGAGTTTTTGATCGGGGGTGCAGTAGACCCGTCCGCTCGCGGTCGGAAGCACGATACCTAGTCCGACCACGCTGTATACAAGCGCGCCCAGAAACGCGACCAAGACTATGCCGGCTGCAAGCAGGAATCCTTCTTCATAGCGTTCCATAGGACTACCTCGTAATCAGGTGGAAAAGCATCCCCACCCACATTGCGCTGAGCAGAAGGATGTACGCAGACAAAATGAATATGGTTCCAGTTGGGGGCGGGATGTCCTCTTCTTGCAGATTTGTCGGCCCTTGGGCCTTTGGCGTGCTCATCGAAACCTCCCGGAATGTTGCGATGCCGTCAGGCGGGCGGCGCCGATGCGCCGCCCGCATATGTTACTTCGTTGTTAGAATCCGAACTGAATTTCGCCCATGTACGCGTTGAAGCCTTCGCCGTTGGCGAGGATCGTGTTACGCCATTCGGCGCCTATGCTGATCCGGTTGAGGATTTTTTGGATCGCCGGCACTTGGACGGCGCTGAGCGAATACTTCATACCGAGGCCCGCTTGGAAACCAGGCTGCAGATCCGCGTCCGTGTGACGGAATCCGGCTCCCGGTTGTCCAGATGAAGCGACCACTGGATTGCTCATCATGCTGATATAAATGCCGGGTCCAGCGAGAATGTAAGGCTTCAGAGCAGTAAGAGCAGGCGAGTTGGCGCCCAGCGAATGCAGGTCCATATGATACTGCACGGTAGGCTCCAGCTCCAGAGTCTGGAGCCACGTACTCGCTTTTGTGCTGCTCAGCATGCAGTAGAGGCAGGCCCCGGTCACTTTCGAGTTGCCTTGAACGTCCGCAATCAGCACTTCGCCGCCGATATCGCCGTAGGGAACTCCGTCTTCCTGGGTCAGCAGTCGATAGTTCAGGTAGGCACCAAACATATACCCACCGGGCATCCCGTATGGCGATTCAGAGTAGCCGGTCTTGAATCCTACTCCGTAGCCGTAATCTTCCTGGGCCTCCTCGACAGCGGCAACGCGTTTCTCGAGAGGCGTAACTTGCTGCGCGGCCGCAGCCTTGGCTTCGTCCCTTACAGCCGGAGAGACGACAGGAACCTGCGCCGATTTCTGTTGCAGCTCCAAAACCTGCTGCTTCAGACTGCGGTTCTCCTGCTCGACTGTGTCGAGGCGCTGAAGAATCGTGTCAAGCTGAGCTTGCGTGACTTGCGCAGTCTTCGCTTTCGCCCCAGCCGCCGAGGCTATCGAGGGGATCAGAAACAATCCGCACGCCAGCCCGAGAAACGATAAATGAGATTTCTTCATTGTCGGCCACCTCCAAGGCCCTCATGGCGGCGCGACGGCAAAACGCAAGTAATGTGCCCGTAATTCAACCCGCCTAATATTTGCATCTCTAAAAGATAAGCGTATCAAATGGAGCCAAACCTGTTGGTCCTGTATCGATAAGAGTCAGCTTCGCATACGTTTCGACTAACTGTCGGTTTCGTATCGAAACTTGATGCGTCCGTTAGCATCAAGATCGACTTCGCACTACGAATTTGGATCGTTCAAACCTTCTCCATCGGCGCGAGGTGCACTGCTAATGAGCAAGTCAAGAAATCGGCTACAAAACTCTGCTGTTAACCTAATGCTTACGGCATTTTTACTTGCCGCTTTCGCTTGCGTGTATACACCCGTCGCGCTCGCCGCAGGATCGACGCCAGTTGCCGGCTCGGTTCACGATTCAACGGGACGGCCGCTCGGGGGCGTCTCGGTGATGCTCACGAATCGGAAACTGGCGCGCCAGACAACGGTTTTCACCGCGTCGGACGGCACTTTCGAGGCGCCAGGCCTTCCGGCGGGCACGTACGACCTGAGAGTTCGACGCCCCGGCTATCAGGGCATCGAACAGCTCGAAACGAAATTCAACGGCAAGCCGCTCGCGTTGACGATCGCGGTGGAGACCGACCCCAACGAACTCGCGTGGCAACTCCCGGCTAATCGATGGACACCGCTGATGTTGGCGAAGCTATCGAGCGACGAGAAACGCGAGGAGTTCGTCCGTCAGTGCGGCTACTGTCATCAGCAGGGCAACTGGGCGACGCGCGTGCGGCGCAGCAAGGAGGATTGGGAAAACATTTTCAACCGGATGGAGCGTCTCGGCGGCGTAGTGTCACCCGCCTTGCGCGCGGAGCTGCCAGCTGCGTTCAACGCCGGCTATGACGACAACACCTCCGTCGCCGCGTTGACTCAACCGGAGTTCGTGCCGCCTCCGGCGCCCGAGGGAAAAGTGGCCAAGGCGGTGATCACGGAGTGGGCAGTGGGCGATCCTATCTCGATGCTTCACGACATAGCGGTCGAACATGACGGTTCAATATGGGCCGTCGACACGAACGCCGATCGATTGCTCAGGCTCGACCCCAAGACCAACCAGCGCAAGGAGTATCCGATTCCGACGGGAAAATCGGAGGTCGGCGGCATATTCCACAACAGCGGCTTCCTGCAGATGCCCAACGCGATCGCGAAAGTCGCGCCGCATAGCCTCCAGGTCGCCGAGGATGGAACGATTTGGGTGACGCTGTGCCTCGGCAACAAGGTCGGTCATCTCGATCCTGCAACCGGCAAATGGAAGATCTACGAGCAGAAGGCGCCCGGAGTTTACCCTCACACGGTACGGATCGATAAGAAGGGCCGCGTCTGGTACACGAACGCGGTCAGCAATCACATCTCGATGATCGATCCCAAAACCGACGAGATGCGTGTTTTCACATTGCCGTTCCCCGAAACGAAGCCATCGGCGAACACCCCCAAGGCCGTGATCGGAGAAGGCGGATCGAGTCCGGTTCCATATGGAATCGATATCGCGCCCGATGGGGCAGTCTGGTTCAGTCAGCTCAATGCGAAAAGGATCGGGCGTCTCGATCCCGACACCGGCGAGGTCAAAATCGTCGATACGCCGTTCGCCGGGCCGCGCCGCCTGCGCTTCGATTCCAAGGGGAATCTGTGGATACCAGGCTTCAGCTCCAATCTAATCGCGCGCTACAACCTGACGACAGGTGAGTTCAAGACCTGGCCGATGCCGACCGGCGGCGTCGACACGCCATACGCGCTCAACGTCGATCGCAAGACCGATACGGTATGGATTTGCGGAACGGCATCGGACACGTTGGTCAGCTTCGATCCTGCGACCGAGCGCTTTACGATTTATCCATTGCCGACGCGGGTCACGTACACGCGCGAGATCGATTTCGGTCCCGACGGCGCGATATGGACTTCTAACTCGAATTTCCCGGGATGGCATATCGGGGCTGCGATTCCCAGCGTGATCAGGCTGCAACTCCCGCCGTCATAAGAAACTCGCAACGCCACTGAAAAAATGAATATGCGCGGTCGCTCCAGCGACCGCGCATATTTGACCTGAGCAGCGGCGACGTATTCAAACGCCGCGGCAGCAGCATTCTCCGGTTTGACGCCAACCGTTAATGGACGTTATCAATCCGAGCCGTTTGTTATGCTGCCTACTCCGAGATCCGCCATCCCATGCAGCACGTACAGATAAAGTTTGGCCAGTGGATGTCCTTGCGCGCTTTCGCCCAACTCGTCGAATATCCTCGAGACGACGGCCTTGATGCGTTTCTTGAACTGATCTGCACTGTCTTGGTATTCAGATGGTACGCTCACGGCATCTCGGGTAGCCTGCGCGAAATCGCCCGGGGGCGGCTCCTCGATTCCATCGATGGTGAACTCATGCTCAGGGCGCTCACTGATGGCTTTCCATGCTAAAAATGCATCGTGCGTCCCGCGAGTGAAATCGAACTCTCGGAGCCGCCGCGAGAAAAAGCCCGCGAACGCGTACAGCGGGTCGCCGGCCAGCGGCCCAGTGGGCGCGATCAAAATGGGCTTGATCGGAACCTTGTCCGCGACGTCGTAAGATAGATCGAAAAGCAGCGCCAACTGGCAAAAGAACGACTGCGCCGGCGCTGGCATTTTGGTCACATAGTCGTAAAGCACTGAATCGAGGTCGCGCAGATCGGGGATCAGGAAGCCTCTAAGCTTGTCGAACTTTTTCTGCGTCAACTTCCTCGCTTCGGCCAACGTAGATAGCACCGTTTCGAACGAGGGCTGTCCGCTGAGTGTGCCTTGCTGCATCGCGACCCTAGCTAGGCGGTTGAGGATCGCCTTTCGTTGCTCGAGACACCGATTCACCTCGGTGATCCCCCGCATCCCGCTTTGCATCTGCTCGTTCATGAACGCGGGAAGCAGTTTGCCGATGAATTTAAGCGGCGCCAGATCGCGCGTGGGGTACGGGGGCTCGTGCGAGGGTACCGACAAGTCGCAGGGCTCAGTGTGTACGATTAGAAAACGCCGCTGGCTATCCTGGTATGCGGGATTGTCCGACGACCAGTCGATGTCGTGCACCAAGTTGATTAACTTGCCCACTGGATCGTTGTCGAACATTCCACCATCGGTGTAGTACTTTCCTATCGCATTGGGCATTTTGCGATAGAGGCCGCGCTGGGCAAATGCGAGCGGGAAAGTTCCTGCGGCGATCGCTGTCTGCAGCGCAGCGCGCCACGCCGAGCCGCTATCGGTGTTGGTCGACAGGCCTACAGCGCAGGTATCGCCGGCATTGACGGAAACGTTTCCCGAACCATCAATGGTCACGTGCCAACTCATGGCGTCCGCATACTCGCGGTAACCGAGCGGTGCGCCGTTGAGTGAGTCCAGCGGCTGCGGCTCGCCATCGAGGTCGGAGAGGGTAAAAATCAGCTTGATCGTGTCGCCGCTCGGACGCATCGCGCCATGCCAGTTGGTAACTCGAGCAGGACAGCTGCTGAAATCCGACGCCAGATAATCGAGCGCAGAGGCCGCCAAAAGGGTATCGCCCTTCGTATAACTCAAGTCCACGTCCGAACCAGGGTGCTCGGGGGCCAAGGTGGAGAGCGCGGCTTTCGTCACCCACATCTCGTGGAGATGCGAATCTTTAGAATCCAGCAGCGTGAGCAAGGTCCCGAACGCCGTCATTGCTCCCGCACTGGCGCCCGAGAACGCGTCAATGTACCAAAACGGCATCCTGCCGTCGTTCGTTTTCTTCTGTACGGTGTTGTGATTGGCGATCATTGCGAGCGTTTGCGTTAGCGCACCCGCCTCATACGCTCCCAGCGAAATTCCGCCCTTGATACAGATTGCCAGCCGCCGTTCGTCCGCCATAGTCTGCCTCGCGCGCATTTTCGCGCCGTTTACTGCAGCTCCTTCAAATACACATATTGTGTAGCCTTGCGCGCCATGGTGCCCGCCGCGGTTCCCGCCGCTGCTCCGATGACTGAGTTGGTCTGTGCCGCGCCCGCTCCCAGGATTAGCGCCTCGACCGCGCTGGTGGCGGCCGATTCCGCCATCGAGGCGAACCCTTTCATCCACCCTATCAGCCGGTCCTTATTTGGCGACTGCACCGGCTGCCCCGGCCACACCTTGCGGTATGCTTGGTCGAACAGGGTGGGCAGGTTGTACTCGGCGTCGGCGCCCGCGTCGATCGTGATGCGCACGGAGTTGCGCACGTAATCGACCGCAGATTTCTGCGAAACGAGGGACTTCAGCGTTGCAAAGTCGCTCGTTGAGACTTTGGAAAGGTCGGGCCTCTTGATCGCGTCGCCGTCAATTGTCTGGTAACCGTCGTCGGTGAAAAAATACTGGCTCAGCGCGTCCTCGATTTTCCCAACGGAGTTTACTGTATTTTTGAACATATGGATCGTGGGCAGGACCGAGAGCGCAATCTCCACTTGGTTTACGATGATAAATGGGAGCTGCAGGCTAGCGGGAGCGGCCTCTTTGAAAAAGTCCGGTATTTCCGCCAGCAACCCAAAGATGTCCCCGAGCGGATCTTTGCCATTCAGAATATCAATGATTAGTTTGACTGGTAGCTTCGCCGCTCCGGTCACCAACCCCTCGAGTATATCTGTCCCGGTCTTTTTTTCGTCGGACAGCAGCTTGAGGAAGTCCTTCGGGAATTTCAGCTTGAGACTTTTTGGAAAAGGCTGGTTACTCTGAAGTTGCCGTATGAGTTCCTGGCCGACAGGATTTGACGTGGTGCTCTCAATCACAACCTTCTGGTCGCCCGGAGGATTGTTCACCTTGAAAAGATTAAGAAATCCCGACGCCTTGGTGACTATCTGTAACGCAGACTGATACGGCGTCCCTACTGCTTGGTCCATTATGTCTACTCTCCGTTCGCAAGAGATTCTTGCTGAGTATCGCGGAAGGGTGGAAAAGCGCAAGGGTCGTCGCTATCGTTTGGCTGACACATAGATTAGATCTGTTCGAGGATAGTTGACGCCATCTGACATTTGGATGGGCCACCCAAAAGAAAAAGGCCGGTTCGGTTTCCCGAACCGGCCTTTTTTCAGACGGTGATTTCGAATCGGCGCTTAGCCCACTTCCCGGCCGACAACGCTGACGAAGCTGACGCATCGTCCCGGCGCGCCGCCGAGATTGTGCGTCATTCCAACCTTGGGATTGTTGATCTGACGGGGCCCCGCCTCGCCGCGCATCTGCAGCCACATCTCGTACATCATGCGCAGGCCGGACGCTCCGATCGGGTGCCCGAACGACTTCAGTCCGCCGTCCGGATTGACCGGCAGCTTGCCTTCGAGATCGAAAAATCCGTCGAGCACGTCCTGCCACGCCGTTCCGCGCTTGCTGAAGCCCATGTCTTCGTAAAGCACGAGTTCCGTCGGAGTGAAGCAGTCGTGAACCTCGGCCATGCTGATCTGCTCGCGAGGATTCGTGATCCCGGCCTGCTTGTACGCGTCGGTCGCCGAGGCGACGACTTCCTTAAACGTCGTGAAATCGTAATCCGGATGGAGCGGACCTTCCGCCGGTCCGGCTACGAATGAAAGCGCCTTGATGTAGATCGGTTTCTTGCAGTACTTGTGCGCGTCTTCGGCGCGGACCACGATCGCGGCCGCCGAGCCGTCGGACACGCCCGAGCAATCCATGATTCCGAGAGGATCGGCGATCTTCGGAGAATTGCGGATCGCCTCGATCGGAACTTCCTTCTGGAATTGCGCCTTGGGATTGCGCGCGCCGTTTTTGTGATTCTTCCACGCGATGCGCGAAAGAACGTCCTTGCCCTTTTCCGGATCGAGTCCGTACTTCTTGAAGTACGCCGGCGCGAGCAGCGAGAACGAAGCCGGCGCGGTCATCGTGCCGAGCGTGCCGTCGTTCGGAGGCGCGTTGCCGACAAGGCCCGAAAAGCCGGAGTCCTTCAGCTTCTCGACCCCGATCGCCATCGCGATGTCGAACGCTCCCGAAGCGACCGCATAGCAGGCCTGCCGCAGCGCCTCTGAACCCGTCGCGCACATATTCTCGACGCGGGTCACAGGCTTGAACTGGATTTTCAGCGGCTCGGAAAGCGTGAGACCCGAGATTCCCGAGCCCATCGTGCCGAGCCAGAACGCATCGATATCATCGGGCGCGACTCCGGCCGAAGCGAATGCCTCGTACGCGGCTTCGCACAGGAGATCCTCCGTACTCTTGTCCCAATGCTCGCCGAACTTGGTACATCCCATTCCGACGATCGCCACTCGGTCCTTGATACCCTTGCTTGCCATGCCTGTTCCTCCGGGCGCCTAGCGCTTGGGGCGCGCCTTCCAGAAATAGTTGTGAACACCGGCCGCAGTAAAGAGGCGCCGGAACGTCATTTCGACCTCATCGCCTATCGCGACCTTATCGGGTTCGCAATCGGTCATTTCGCACAGGAACCTACCACCACCCTCGAAATCTAGCACAACGTTGATGGTCGGGGGATTGAGCGAGTAGGCCAATCGATCGATGGCGTAGGTCGCGATCTTCGCCGTGCGATCGGCGAAGGGATACGGCTCCATCTTGTCGAAAGCGCGGCACTTGACGCATACGCGCTGCGGAGGAAGCTGCGGCGTTCCGCAAGCCGTGCATCGCGTGCCGATAAATCCGAACTTCCATCGCTCCGCGCGCAGCATCGGAGGCGCAGCCGGACGCTCCGGATCGGGACGCCGCGGAGGCTCGGTCGGCAGAATCTCGCGCCATTTGAGATAGTTGCCGTAGCTGACGTCGCCCTTGGATTCGATCAACCGTCCGAGCGAATGCGCGGGCTTGAAACTCGCAGCCGCCGGCGTAACGCGCAGGATCATTGCGTCCGCGCCGTCGGCCATGCTGGCGACGAGAATCAGGTCCCCCGGCTTCGCGGCGGGCAGCACACCCGTGAGCATAAGTGCGGCGTGCGCGGCTCCGGTCTGTCCAACCGTGAGCGCAAGCGTATCGGTCATCTTGGTGGGATCGAGCTTAAGCGGACGCAGCGCTTCATCGATCGAGCGCGGATTCGGCGCATCGACGACGATCTTCGCAAGATCGGCCGCTTTCACTCCGGCACGCGCGAGAACGTTCTGGATGATCTTGCCGAGCAGGGGCACCTGCGCCTGCGTCATCCCGAAGCGCTCTTCCCACGCATGGGCAAACCGCTCGTCGGGAAGCCGCCAGGTATCGAGGAACTCCCGCGTGAGCGACGCGGTCGCGACGATTTCGGCGATCACATTCTCCGTGCCGAAAACGAATGCCGCAGCGCCATCTCCGTTGGATTGCTCGGCTTTACCCTCGGGCAGTCCGAGGCGGCAATCCGAAAGCACGACGAGAGCGTTCGATCCGCCGCGCGCGGTATCCGCGCCCTGGAGGAGAGCCGACATTCCGGCGCGCACCGAACCCGTCAGATCGACGGCCCGAATTTCGGTGGGGAGCGAAGCAGCCGCCCCGATCATCGCGGCGTTGAGCTTTTCCGCGTACGGCGGATTGGTGGTCGCGAAGATGAGAGTGCCGACGTTGCGTCCTGTGGGGCCGCGCAGCGCATCGCGCGCCGCCTCAACGCCCATCGAGACGCTGTCTTCGTCGAAGCTCGCAACCGCGCGCTCGCCTTTGGATGCGGCGACGCCGAGCACCTGCGCGATCGCCGCGCGTTTGAGCCGCCGGTACGGGATGTATGATCCGTAAGATACGATTCCTACCATAATCGGATGAAATTAGGACCGATTGTGTCGTTAGGTCAACCTCTTCCGAGGATCGGGCGCTCTACTAATTCGGCGTGAAGTTTCCTGATTTGAAAAAGTGGATTGTCCTATTTTGCCAGGCGCGGATCGTCAGAGGCGACGCAATGCTGGTTAGTGATCTCTTCGAGCACATCTTGCGGCATCCAACCAGCACCAGCGCTGGCCTGGTCATTCATCTCTTTAGTTCTCAGGCCCAGCCACGCGAAATTTTTGGCGTTGCTGTTTTCTTCCGCCAGCCTCTTTTCACAGTCGCGTGCGGAGTCGAAACTTTTGACTATCCTCCATGTGCTTAAGGGAGCGCTCAAATCGGCATGGGAGCGCCCGATGAGCGCGGAAGGTTCGTTCGACGTATCACGTGTGACCGGCGGTGCAATCATATACCAGCCAATTGCGGCGAGCGCGGCGGCGTGACGAAACTTCACACTCGCCACGATATCGCCATGCCCACCCAAATCGCAAGGATGTTATCTGGTAGTTGCCTATCATGCTCTGATCCCCTCTCCCTGACCAGGGAGAGGGTTAGGGTGAGGGTAGTCTTTCTGCTCTGCACCCTCTCCCGCGCGTCACGGCGATCGCAAAAAAGCAACCGCCGCACCGCTTGCCCTCTCCCGCGACACAGCGGGCGAGGGGTCAGAAAAGGGGGGCGCGCTTCGACGTCATCCTGAGCGTAGCGAGATCTTTCCGAGCGTAGTCGAAGGATCTCGCCCGGTCCTCCGGGCGTTTTTCGCAAACCGACCTAACGCGCGGCCGGGCCGCGCGAGATCCTTCACTCCGGCGGCCTTCGTTCAGGATGACGACCAACAAAAACCGTTGACGGCGTTCGAGTCGCCGCCCCCCTCATTGCTACGCATCCGGCGAATGCCTTAATCTATCCCTCCGGCGCGCGATCATCGCGAACGTAGCGAGGCGCCTCGGCGCTGCCCGCCGCTGATAGCCGGGTCCTGCGCAAGGGAAGGCCGCGAACCCCGCCAGGTCCGGAAGGAAGCAACGGTACCGGCTGTCTCCCTGTGCCGCAGGGGCGCCTGGCTATCATTCGACGGGCAGCGCCGTTTATTATTCCAATCATGGCTGAAAGCTCCGCCTCCCATCTGGTTCTCGCCCGCAAATGGCGTCCCGAACGCTTTAGCGAGCTCGTGGGGCAGGAGCATGTGACGCGCACGCTCTCCGAGGCGCTCAAGCGCGGACGAATCGCGCACGCCTTTCTCTTCACCGGAATCCGCGGCGTTGGCAAAACTACGGCGGCGCGGATTTTGGCGCGATGCCTCAACTGCGAGAAAGGCCCGACGCCCGAGCCGTGCGGCGAATGTCCCGCATGCGTCGAGATTCGCGCAGGACGCGCGCTCGACGTCTCCGAAATCGACGGCGCGACCTATCGCAAAATCGACGACGCCCGCGCGATTATCGAAAATCTCAGCTACCGGCCCGCTCGCGACAGATTCAAGATTTACATCATCGACGAGGCCCATCAGCTAACCGATCAAGCCTTCAACGCGCTTCTGAAAACGCTCGAAGAGCCTCCGCCGCACGTCAAATTCATCCTGGCGACGACCGAGCCGCAGAAGATGCCCGAGACGATTCTGTCGCGGCTCCAGCGCTACGATTTTCGCCGTATCCCGCTCGCGACGATTTTCGCGCGGCTCAAGGAGTTGTCCGGGCGCGAGGGCGCAGATGCTGAGGAATCCGCGATCATGATGCTCGCGCGCGAGGCGGGCGGCAGCATGCGCGATGCGGAGCGGATGCTCGAGACGGCGATCGCGTGCGCGCCGGGCGGCAAGGTCGTCGAGGCGGATGTCGCGGCGACGCTCGGCGTCGCCAGCCGATCGATCGTCTATGCGCTCGCGGAATCGATCCTTAACAAGGACGCCGCGGCTGCTCTCGGCAAGGTTCGCGAGCTTCATGCGCGCGGCGCGAACCTCGAGTCGCTCGGGCGCGATCTGCTCGAAGCGATCCGCAATCTGGCGGTCGCAAAGCTTCCTGCGGGCGACGGCGCCTCGAGTCCGCTCGCCGATCTTCCCGATCACGAGGCGGCGGAACTGCGGCGAATCGCGGCACGCGCGAGCAATCGCGACCTGATGCGGCTGTTTCGCCTGATGTCAGAAACGCAGGAGGAAATCCTGCGCTCGCCTTACCCTGACCTGCTGATGGAGATGGGCGTGATCAGGATGGCCACGCTGGCGCCGGTGATGGATCCTGACGAGCTGATGCGCGCGATCAGTGCGGCGCCCGCGTCGGGATCGAGCACGCCATCGTCTTCGGGATCGAGTGGCCCAACGTCCGGCGCGGGATCGGAATCCGCACCCGCACCATCGCGACGAATCAAGGTTGCTGGAGAAGTCAAAGCCGAAGCTCCCTCGCGACCTGTCGTATCGAATGCGCCGTCGAATACGCCGGCACAGCAATCCACCCAGCCCGTCGCAGCGGATTTGCCGGATTTACGCGCGCATATCCGGAATCGGCGCGCCGCTCTCGGCGGCTTTATGGAACAGGGCGCGCGAATCGCGCTCGACGGCGATACGCTATCGGTTGCGCCGCGAAGCGACATCTACACCCGCTATCTGAGTGACAATCGCGCGACGATCGCGGAACTCGCGTCGGAGTTTTACGGACGACCGAT
>Ga0335069_10002255_pt1 | contig 29891 bp, 22 predicted proteins | sample Lox_Sample_11_FD_206714 | JGI IMG/M metagenome (GOLD analysis project Ga0335069, IMG submission 206714) | Soil microbial communities from Loxahatchee National Wildlife Refuge, Florida, United States - Lox_Sample_1.1 | ecosystem: Environmental > Terrestrial > Soil > Wetlands | place: USA...
CATCAGAATTGCCATTCGGTCTGAGTCGTAAGGTGCGGACTCCTGATCGAGACAAGGTTTTATCCGCAAAGGGGTTAGCGGTCCGTATTTGCTCCAATCGGAGCCAATGACCTGCAAAGGAAGGCATCACTCCTCTCGTGCTCCACTCGACAGATGTTCCCGGAGCACCCTTGCGGATGCCCCGGGCCCTCACCTGTTCATTGATCCATACTGGCGAGGTTGGGCTTGGAATCGTTGGGCTCGATCGAAATGGCGACGAACCGGCTTCCTGACGCGGGATAGGCAACATAGTGGAAAGTCTCCGGGCTTGTGACGGTGACTTGTGTCCTGCCCGTTGCGTCGATGGAATAGTTGCCGCTGAAGGTCTCGTCAATCATGCCAAGGTCAAGAACCTCTTCGGCGCCGGCAACAGTCCCATGTCCGTCGGCGACGAGGTAGCCCTGAGAAATACTGCCGCCCGGCATGGGCATTGAAACGGGCCCGATCCGATAGGTGCCATTGAACAACGTGTTGTCGAAGGTGCTGGCCTGCTGTGGCTCTGCCATGCCAATCAGACCTTCGTTTCCCCCGGATTCCATGAGGATTGCCTTGTTCTGATCGACGATGTAGAAGATGAGCTCCTTGTAGAGGAATTCGTTTGAGGAAAGGTAGCCATAGCCGGTCACATCGATAGAATAGGCGCCCGAGAATTGTGTGGCTGAGACCTGTCCGCCTTCGTTGAGATCGTACCCGCCCGAGAGGCTGTTTGAGCTTGAAATCGCCTGCCATTTGCCTGCGAGCGCAATCGATTTGGAGGAGTCAGACGCCACGACTCCGGCGAGAGAGAAGACGCTCGCTCCGGACAGCGATCCGTAACTGAAGGGGCCGCTGGCCTGGGTGAGGATGCGCCCGACAAGCAGAGGATTATCGGCGGGCACCGGGTCAGTGGAGAGAAAGTAGAGGTCACCGCTGCTGGTCATGTAGTAGCTGAAGTGAGCCGCGGTGCCTGACTGCATCAGGCTGAAGTCGCCTCGGCCATACGTATTGTCAGACATCGTGAACAATCCGGTAAGGTTCGAGAGGGAGTTCATCGTGGATCCCTGTTCCTTGCTGTAGACGGTTGCGTTGGTGATAGAGCCGCCACCCGCGGCGTGGAACCTGCCAATTGCGGTCATCCTTTCTCCGCTCATTGTCGTGCCATAGCAGGAATAGACATAATCGCCGACAAACTTGCTCCAACTCAGGCCGCTCTCCTGCTTCTGAAGTGAACCCACGTACCGTGTTCCCGTTGTGTCAAATTCGATGAGCTTGGCATCGTTTCCCGTGTTGTTGACGGTGAAGGAGAGGGTTAACGCCGGAGAGAGGTTGAGATACATTCTCCCCACGTTTTGCGCGCCAATCGTATAGGTGCCCGCAACCTGCTGCGCCTTCTCTGCAGCGCTCGAGGCCACGGCGTTGATGTCCATCAGTCCGTGGATGTTTCCATTGCCGTCGGCAATCAGGCTCCCAATCGCAGCCGTCATCTTTCCATTGGCATCGGGTCCGCTGAGTTCGAAGCTATAGGAGCCATTGAGCAGCGAGTTGTGAAGAGCGACGATGGTGACGGACGTGGAGTCTGACTTGGTGGAGTCTGCGTGCGACACTGCGGTGATCGTTTCCTTGGCGGGAGACGGCACTGCTGCCGGAGCCGTGAAAAGCCCCGAAGATGAGATTGTGCCCAGCGTGGAGTTGCCGCCTTGAATGCCGTTGACCTGCCACTGTACCGCTGTGTCTGTCGTGTTCTGAACCGCCGCTGTGAACTGCAAAGTTGCGCCCGTAGCCACAGACTTGTCACGAGGGCTGATGCTTACGCTTACCTGCGGAACCGGCAAGATTTGAATCTGGATCGACGTGGAAGCGCTCGAATCAACGTGAGCAACGACGGTGAGGGTCACTGTGTCTGGATTAGGAACCGTTCCCGGTGCGGTGTAGAGTCCGCTGGTGCTGACAGTGCCGACGGCGGAACTGCCTCCAGTCGTCCCGTTCACCTGCCACACCACAGCTGAATCAGGGCTGTTGACCGTCGTCGTGAACTGCGCCGTCTTGTTGACTTGCAAGACGATCGGGCTGGTGTTAGGCGTCACCTGTACGACGATCTTGCCTGTAACCCATACCTCGACATAGTAGGACTGAGTCGGCTTGTCGTTTGAAGTGGCACGTATGCCGACGACGATTTGCGCGTCAACCTTTGCGGGCGCCGTGTAGATGCCTGCGGAGGAAACAGACCCGCAGTCAGTCTGCGCACAGGTCAGTTTCCAGGTAATGCCTGCGTTGTTTGCCGGTGCATCGTAATGCATGTTGAGATTCACGGTGCCGCCCGGCGCGACCATGGTTTTGTCGGGGGAGAGGCTGACGCCATAGTCGTAGTCCACGCTGCCTCCTCCGCTGCTTCCGTGGCCGCCACCACCGCACGACATCAAAGGCAGTAGTGAACAACCGAAGAAGACGAGATTCGCCACGCAGTAGCCGACTGTGACAGAGATGCCGACTGTCTTGAAGGACATAGGAACTCCTTGCAGACCGCACGCAACGGCTCAGCGGCTTTTCGCTGCGATGCTGCGGGACACGAAAAGCAGGGAGCAATGGGAAGCCAGGAGCATAGGCGAAGCAAAACGGGCGGGGCTGCCGCGCATGGCGGATCCCGCACAGAATTCGCTCAGTATGGTTGAATGGCGCTGACGCGGCCATCTGCGGCAACCCGGCTGTCTCTAGGCCAGCGTGGTCCCGGGGAACTACTTAAAGACCCGCAGCTTTCCGTCCTTCGCTTGCGCGGAGTTAAGCTTTGCCGGTTTTTGAAATGCTAGAACCTCTCAGAGCGACCTCAATCGCGTACTGCAATGGCCCGTTTTGTAGCACCGCAAAATGTCAGAAGCAGTGATTGGGGTCACTCACGCCGGTGATGGATCGGTCAACGGTCGAGAAGTGCCGGCATGGCCTACAGAATTGCAGCTTTTATCGCGCTGACTCTTTCCATCAGTCCTCCGGCCTCGATGGAGACGAGTTCGAAGCCAAAGTCCCGGTATGTCTGCTCGTGAATCTTCTCAAAGCGCACCGTCTCTTCAAAGCTGATGCGCCGCGCCTCAGTGGGTTGGATGAAGCCGAGATTGCGAATGAAGAAGACCTGGTTCTGGTAGATCGCCTCGTTTTTGACGCGTTCCAACTCGGCAACAAGAAGGGCCGAGCTGGAGTACCCGAGATAGACCGCCAAAGCCGCAGTGCATACGACGCAGCGGTCGTGAAATTGAATGTCATCCGGCTGACAGGCTGCCCTCATCTGACGGTCCCTTTGCAGATGGACGATTTCATCGATGAACGAGGGATTCGTCCAGGGTTCAGGTGTTCCTCGTGCCTGTGCGGCCGCAATCACATCGGTGGCCGCCTCTTCGACGACGCTGAACCCATCGAGTTCCAACTGACGGAGGATCGCTGTCTTCCCTGCACCGGGCGCGCCGGTGATGATGAACCTCTTCATGCAGTTTCCTTCTTCAAGGGGCAGTTCGGCGGATCGCCTTCGGCCAGGTGCCCCATTCATGCGAGCTGTTTGCGCATGAGTGGGATCATGAACAGAACCACCTGTCTTCGGGTCTACGATACTCCCATCGCAGTGCCCCGCGTCTCGCCTTTGAGATAGGGGTTTTGCTGTTTCTCACAGGAGCTTCGAGGCGGGGTTTCAATCAAGTAAACTGAAAGGAGCCATGCTCGATCTGGGATTCGTCCGGGGCAACCTGGAAGTTGTGGAACAAAAGCTGCGGGCGCGTGGGGCGGACCCCAACGCGCTGCTTGGCGATTTCAGAAGACTCGATCAACGACGCCGGGAAGCCATTACCTCTTCGGAACAACTGAAGGCGCGGCGCAACGAGTTGAGTCAGCAGGTTGGCGCGCTCAAACGCGCCGGGCAGGACGCCACGGCCGTCATGGACGAGACCCGCGCCCTGAAAGACAGGCTGGACGAACTCGACAAGGCCGCGGCCGAGCTGGACGACCAGATGCGCCTCTCGCTGGCGAGCATCCCGAATCTGACCCGGGACGAGGTTCCGACCGGCCAGTCGGAAGAAGACAATGCCACGGTCAAGACTTGGGGGGAAAAGCGCAGTTTCGACTTTGCGCCGAAGCCGCACTGGGAGCTCGGAGAGCAGCTGGGTATTCTCGATCTGGAGCGCGCGGCAAAGATCAGCGGCGCCCGGTTTGCGGTCTACATGGGCGCGGGTGCACGGCTCGAACGGGCATTGATCGGCTTCATGCTCGACATGCACATCCAGAAGCACGGCTACACCGAGGTATTGCCGCCCTTCATGGTTAACAGCAAAAGCCTCTTTGGCACGGGGTCGCTGCCCAAGTTTGCCGAGGATCTTTTCCGCTGTTCCGATGCCGATGCCGAGGCTGCGGGCCGCGGCGAGTTCAAGGACAACGATCACTGGCTGATCCCGACGGCGGAGGTTCCAGTGACCAATCTCTATCGCGATGAAATTCTCGATGAGGCGAGGTTGCCGATCTGCCTGACTGCCTATACGCCATGCTTTCGCGCCGAGGCCGGCGCCGCCGGCAAGGATACGCGAGGCATCATTCGCCAGCACCAGTTTCAGAAAGTGGAACTGGTGAAGTTCACTCGCCCCGAAGAATCGGACGCCGAACACGAGCGCCTGACGCGTGACGCCGAGGAGATTCTCGAAACGCTGAATCTCCCCTATCGCCGTGTGCTGCTCTGCACGGGAGACACTGGTTTCTCTTCCGCAAAGACATTCGATCTCGAGGTCTGGTTACCGGGGCAGCAACTCTATCGCGAGATCTCCTCCTGCTCGAACTTCGAGGCCTTCCAGGCGCGACGCGCGAACATCCGGTTCAAGCCGGGAGGCAAGGGAAAGACTGAATTTGTTCACACGCTAAACGGAAGCGGCTTGGCTGTGGGACGCACCTGGCTGGCCATTCTCGAGAACTGCCAGCAGGCGGACGGCTCGATTGTCGTGCCCGAGGCGTTGCGGCCATACATGGGCGGCCTCGAGCGCATCACCAGGCAAGAACAAGCATGAACAAGACTCTGAAAAGCTACTTTTACTGGACGTACCCTCGCGGCAGTCTGCACTACGACGTGATGGTAACGCTGATCCTGCTGTTTATTTTCGGAACGCCCTGGCTTTGGGACTACGGCGCGAAGCCTGCGCGGGGTACGGGCCCGGCTCACCCGATTAAGGTGACCAGCGACGGCGGTCGTGGACTTATCGTCACTTTGGCGGCTTCGGACGTCACGGTGCCGCCATCTGCTACTGACAGCGAGGTTCGCAAGATACTGCGCAAGGCGATCGAGCCCGTCACCGGAGACGCCGTCTCGGTTGTGCGATGGGAGACGGCCACCGACGCCCAGGGTAACGTCGAGTGGAAGATCTGGGCACGCCGCTAAGCAATTCGCTGAACCGCATCCGCTTCAGGACACGGCACCCGAAGGTTGCTGTATTCGAGCCCATTGCTTCATTGGGCGCATCCAATCCGTGAGACAGAAAAAGGAGCTTATGCCGCAAGCAAGAAGAATCCTATTTGCCGCGCTGATGGCGATTCTGCTGCCTGCGGGTGGCGCCTTTGCCGAGGACTTGAAATCTGTGCTGGCCAGGCTTGACGCGGCTGCGGCCAACTTCCACACCACCTCAGCCGACTTCGAGTTTGATACGGTCCAGACTGATCCCGTTCCCGACACTGAGGTGCAAAAGGGCACCGTCTACTACAGCCGCAAGGGCAGCGCATTCGAGATGGGGGTTCACATCCATGAGGTGAACGGCAGGCCCGTCCCGAAAGTGATGGTTGTCTCGGGTGGACAGTTTCAGCTGTACGAGCAACTCACCAACCAGGTAACCAGATCAAACAAGGTCAGCAAATACGAGAGCTACCTTGTGCTTGGGTTCGGCGCGAGCGGCAAGGATCTGGAACAGAAGTGGAATATGAAGTACCTGGGTCAAGAGACTCTGAACGGCGTGACGGTAGAGAAGCTCGAACTGATCGCCAAGGATCCGGAAGTGCTGAAGATCTTTCCCAAGGTGACCATCTGGGTGGACCCCGCGCGCGGCGTGAGCCTGAAGCAGTATTTCGATCAGGGCTCAGGGCAGTCGCGAACCTGTACTTATACGAACATCAAAGTGAATCAGGCGCTTCCCGCTGACGCCTTCACGTTCAAAACCGACAGCAAGACCCAGTTCATCAACCGGTAAAAGGCGATCCCTCCCAGCACAAACAGCATGGGGAAGCACTCGAGCGTGTAACGCGCCTCGGGTGCACCAACGCTCAATAGCATTGCGCTCCGCAGCAAGATATACAGAAGCATCCACGGCCACATCCGCGGCCGCAGGAAGAGACCCGCGAAGCCCAGCAGCAGGTAAAGCGCGTTGAGACATGCATAAGCCCAGCTGAAGCGCGTTTCCACATGATGGTGTGAGTAGACCCACCAGTCGAGATCGATCGGAAGATTCTCGACGCGCGGGCGCAACCACATGTCCGCCACGCGTCCCAGAGGCAGCAGAACACGCGAACGACACGGATGCGCAGCTGCGCGTTCCTGCGCCAGCTTTGCAAAGCGCGCGTCGAGCTCGGGCGTGAGTTCAAGCCCGGTGTTGTAATCGGCTGCGAGTGAAGCTGTTTCGGCGTACTGCGCAGGCGAGTCGAAGGCGCGCTCGGGCAGCTTGCGCACATCCAGCACATCGCCCGGCACATTCCAATAGATTTCGTAGGTTGAAACGAAGTCGAGGGACCACGTCTTGACCCAGGCCTCCCAGCCTTCGTGGGCACTTTCGCCGGGGTCGGTGGCATAGCGCGGCGCCAGCGGCTCAAGGACGTGAAAGACGCGCCAGTTCCGAAGCGTCCACAGGGCGAACGGCGCCAGCGCCAGAAGGATGCACGCGACGGCCATGCGAAGCGCCCGGCGAGCAGAAAATGCGGCAGTCGCATTCCGCATGAATCCAACGGCGAGCGCGGGCGCGAATGCGATGGCGATGAGCGCCCCCTCTGGACGCAGCAGTGCCGCCCAGGTCACAGCCGCCGTAAACCCCAATGCGGGTCCCCAACCCGGCCGCTCCTGAAAGCGCGCTGCGGTCCACATCGCCAACGAGAAGGCAAAGAGCGTGGGGGATTCGGCCAGAGGGCTTGCGGCATAGACAGCCGTGAACGGGCAGAGCACTGCCAGCCATAGTGTGCAGTGGAACGCGCCGTGCCCTAGATGCTGCGGTGCGATTCGGCGTGCCAGATCAGCCAGCAGAATGCATCCGGCCAGCTCAAGCACAATCTGGACGAACGCCGCCGCGGCATAATTCTCCATGCCAAAGAGCCGGAAGCAGGCTGCAAGAAACAGGGGGTAGCCCGGCAGACGAATCAGCGTCGGATACGTCTCACCGGTACCGACGGTGAGGGCGTATCTTCCGTGCAGGAGAAGATTCTTTGCGATTCCGCCATAAACCAGCGCATCCCCATTGACCTCAAAGAAATGCCGGAACATCCAGATTCGCAATGCGGTACCGGCCGCAATGGCCGCTACGAAGGAGACTGCACAACGCAGCTTTCCGCCGGCGGGTTTGCTTGCCGATTGGCTCAATGGGTAAACGTCCATACGACTCGTACAATATAGTTTAGGGTCCGCAAGACCGGCGGCTGCATGCGCGATAAACAGATATTCTTCGATCCACAACGAAAACGATGGAAGCGCCTGCGTCGCATTCTCGACGTAACCGCCGTCATTACAACGCTGGTCCTAGCGGGCTTCATCTTCAACGTACTTCGCGTCCAGCGGCTGCCAGAGCTTCTGTTGCCGCTGCCCAAGCACAACTACAAAGCGCTCAATCGCCAGCCGATTTCGCGAGCCAAGGCGGCCCGTCCGTCACGGCGAAAAACCGACCGCAAGCCCTCCGACATTCCGTTTAATACGGGCGAAGGATTGCGCGCCGCTTATTACATTCCAGACGACGCGGCAAGCTATTCCTCGTTCAAGGAGCACGTGCACCAGATCGACATGCTCTTTCCGCAATGGCTGCACGTTGATGCGCCCTCAACGACGATCATGGGAACCACGCAGGATGGACGCGAATTCCCGATCTTCGAAGGGAGTGCCGTACACGATCCCGACGAATTGAACAAAATCAAGCGTGTCATCACCGGCGCCAAAGAAGACACCGAGATTTTTCCACACTTCAACAATTTCAATTCGCACTCTCAGAGCTTCGACCCGGCCATGGGCGATGTGCTCAAGGATCCGGCCAGACGCGCCGAGATTCGCGGGCAGCTCATGCGCATTTTTCTCACGTTTCCCATCTATCGAGGGCTCTCTCTCGATATCGAGAACCTGACGGACGATGCGGACCCTGCCTATCTCGCGTTCATCAAGGAGCTCTACGCAGATCTACACCCGCACGACCTGCGGCTGTATGTGAATGTGGGCGTCTCGGCGAGTTCCGATGACCTGAAGGTGATTGCGGCGAACTCCGACGGCGTGGTGCTGATGAACTACGACGAGCATGAGGTCGACAGCGAACCCGGACCGATCGCGAGCCAGAGCTGGTTTGTCGCCAACCTGAGACGCGCACTGAAGGTCGTGCCGAAGGAAAAGCTCATTTGCGCGGTCGGGAACTATGGATATGACTGGGAGCTGTCGATTCCCGATCCAAAAGCGCGGGACCCGAAGATGCGCAAGCCGCGCGTCGTGGACACCGAGGTCAAGGACCACGTTCCGGACGTGTGGCAAGTGGCCAGCGACGCTGACGCCGATCTGGATCTCGATTACAACTCGCTGAATCCGCACTTCGAATACATCGACGAGGACGCGCACACACGCCACGTTGTCTGGTTTCTCGACGGCGTGACCATGCTGAACGAGATGCGGGCGGCACGCGAACTCGGCTTGCAGACGTTTGCACTGTGGCGGCTCGGCTCAGAAGATCGCACCCTCTGGAATATCTGGGACAAGCCAAGCAACCCCGCCTCTCTGGAGGATTTGGGAACGCTGCAGCCGGGCCACGATGTGGACGCTTCCGGGTCGGGTGACATCCTGCGCGTGACGGGATTGCCGCAGACTGGCAAAAGGACGATCACCGTCGACACCGACGAGCCCGATCCACGCAAGAAACTCGTCATCGACGAGCACATGGATGTCTATCCGCTGACCTACACCGTCGAGTACTACGGCTATCACCCGAACGAAGTTGCGCTCTCGTTTGATGATGGACCCGATCCGAAGTGGACCCCAAAGATCCTCGACATCCTTAAGAAGGAAGATGTGAAGGGCACCTTTCTGATGATCGGCGCACAGGCTCAGGAGAATATCGGCCTGATGCAGCGGGTAGCTCGTGAAGGTCACGAGATCGGCAACCACACGTACTTCCATCCTGACATCAGCGAAATCTCGACGAGACAGCTGGATCTCGAGGTCAAGCTGACCGAGAGGCTCTTTGCCAGCAAACTCGGCGTGCAGCCGCTCTATTTCCGCCCGCCCTATGACATCGACGAAGAGCCCGATACGGACGATCAGGCCGCGCCCATCGTCAGGATCCAGCAACTCGGCTTCACGGTGATTGGCAACAAGATCGACACCAACGACTGGGATGAGCGCTCGCAGAGGACTCCGGCGGAGATCTCACAGCTCGTTCTCGATCAGCTCGAGAGAATGAAAACAAAGCCGCAGTTTCGCGGCTCGATCATTCTGCTGCATGATGGCGGCGGGGACCGTTCACACACGGTGGCGGCGCTTCCTGTTTTGATCGAGACCTTGCGCGCCCGGGGCTATACGATCGTTCCGGTCTCGAAATTGATGGGCATGACGACGGCGCAGGTTATGCCGCCGCTGACTCCGCGCCAGTATCTTCGCGCCATCCCTGATTCGATTGCGTTCTCCGCGCTTTCGATTATCGGCCGATTCATCGTGCTCGTCTTCTTCCTGGGCGACATCCTGATGAGCGGGCGCCTGATTCTCGTGGGCGTGTTTGCGATCATCGACCGCCTGCGCCGCCCGCACCGCGAGGCTTCACCGGGATTCAATCCGCGGGTTGCCGTTCTTATTCCGGCCTATAACGAAGAGAAGGTCATTGTCCGCACGATTCGCTCGGTGCTCAACTCCGACTACACCAATCTCCACATCATTGTTGTTGACGACGGCTCAAGCGATCGCACTTTCGAAGTGGCCCGCGAGGCCTATGCGCGCGAGATCGCCGAGGAACGCGTCAGAGTGCTCACGAAACCGAATGCCGGCAAAGCCGCGGCGCTCAACTACGCTCTTGAACAGCTCGAAGAAGAGTTTTACATCGGCATCGACGCGGACACGGTGATCGCGATGGACGCAATCTCGAAGCTCATCCCGCACTTTGAGGACCCACGCGTCGGCGCCGTCGCGGGAAATGCGAAAGTCGGCAATCGTGTCAATCTGTGGACGCGCTGGCAGGCCCTTGAGTACATCACCAGCCAGAACTTCGAACGCCGCGCCCTCGATCTCTTCAATATCGTGATGGTCGTGCCCGGCGCCATCGGAGCTTGGAGGACAGTCTGCGCAAAGCAGGCCGGGGGGTATCCGATCAACACTGTCGCCGAGGATGCCGATCTCACGATGAACATCCTCGAGCAGAAGTTCAAGGTCGTATACGAGGACCGTGCTCTTGCGTTTACAGAGGCGCCCATCGACGCGCGCGGGCTGATGCGGCAGCGGTTCCGGTGGTCGTTCGGTATTCTGCAGGCGGTGTGGAAGCATCGGCTCGCGTTCGTTCGCAACAAGGCAATGGGCCTGTTTGCGTTGCCCAACATTCTGATCTTCCAGATGCTCCTGCCACTGGTATCGCCCTTCATCGACCTCATGTTCGTTGCTGGGTTGATTCACTACTTCGTCGACCGGCACTATCATCCCGAGGCCGCCTCCATGGCGAGCCTCGAAAAGCTGCTGGCTTATTTCGGCGCGTTTCTGCTGATCGATTTTATTACGTCGGCGATTGCCTTCAGCCTCGAGCGCCGGCACCCCGCAAACAAGGGGGACGGCTGGCTGCTCTTCCACATCTGGCTGCAGCGCTTTGCCTACCGCCAGGTCTTTTCGATTGTGCTGTTCAAGACAGTGAAGCGCGCGATCGATGGCAAGCCCTTCAACTGGGACAAACTGGAGCGGACGGCACGAATGTCGAAGCAGACCGAGGCAATCACAGAAACGACGTAAGAACAGCGTTGCGCTTCTAGCGGTTGCAGGTTCTATCTGGAGTCTAAGAAAGAAGGCCGAGCATTGATCCTGAACAGTTTTAATCTCCAAGGCAAGACCGCGCTTGTCACCGGTTCGTCGCGGGGTTTGGGCGCGGGGATCGCCCTTGCACTGGCCGAGGCCGGCGCAAACATCGCGCTCCATGGTTCGAAGTCGGTACCCGAATCCACGCAGAGAGAGATCGCGCGCACGGGCGTCCGCATCGCCGTCCTCACTGGAGACGTCAGCGACGCTTCGGTCTGTTCGGGGCTTGTCGAACAGACCGTTTCCGAATTCGGCGGCATCGACATCCTTGTCAACAATGCCGGGACGATTCGCCGAGCGCCCGCCGTTGATCATCCTTTGGAGGACTGGAATGCCGTTCTCGCCACCAATCTCACCAGCGTCTTCCGTCTCAGCCAGTGCGCCGCCAGGCACATGCTGGCCAAGGGCGCAGGAAAGATCATCAATATCGCATCGATGCTCACATTTCAGGGTGGCGTTTTCGTTCCGTCCTACGCGGCGGCCAAAGGCGGCGTCGGTCAGCTGACCAAGGCCTTCGCCAATGAGTGGGCCCCGAAGGGTATCAATGTCAATGCAATCGCTCCCGGCTATATGGCGACCGATAACACTGCAGCATTGCGCAACGACCCAAATCGCTCAAGGCAGATCCTCGAGCGAATTCCCGCCGGTCGTTGGGGAACACCGTCGGATCTTGCCGGCGCCGCGGTCTTCCTCGCATCCAGCGCAAGCGACTACGTCCACGGCCACATTCTCGTTGTCGACGGGGGATGGCTCAGCCGGTAGGCAAGGTGCGGCAAACCGTCCCGGCCTGCCCCGGTCGGATTGGTCACTCGACCTTTTGTGAGATATTCAGCAGGATGCCGATGCCTGCGAGCGTGAAGAAGAGCGAGGTTCCGCCGGAGGAGATGAACGGCAAGGGGATTCCCTTGGTGGGTAGAAGCGAGAGAACCACGCTGATGTTGAAGAATGCCTGAAGCAGGATCGCGGTGGTGATGCCGAAGGCCGTGAGACGCGCGAAGGGGTCGGTCGAACGGAAGGCCGTGCGCAGGCCGCGATAACCCAGAACGACAAACAGAGTCAAAATCAACATGGCGCCGATGAAGCCTAGCTCCTCGGCGATGTTGGCGAAGATGAAGTCTGTGGAGGCTTCGGGCAGGTAGAAGAGCTTCTGCATGCCCTCCATGTAACCGCGGCCCGCGATGCCGCCCGTGCCAACGGCGATAAGCGACTGGTTGATGTGAAAGCCCGCGCCCTGCGGGTCGGCATCAGGATGCAGGAAGACAAGCATGCGCTGGCGGCGCCACGAGACCCAGAAAAGCAGCGCGGCGAGAAACGGTGCGGCGGAGGCCATCGCCACGCCCAGATATTTCCACTCCATCCCCGCGAGAATGAGCATCAGGGCTGTGACGCCGGCAACGACCAGAGCAGTGCCGAGGTCTGGCTGCTTGACGATCAGCAGCATGAAGACGACTGGCATGATGGCGGCGCGCAGCAACGTATTGCGCCAGTCGCGAATGGAATCCAGGCGCGTGGAGAGAAACCACGCCAGAAAGAGAATAATGACCGGCTTGGCGATTTCAGAGGGCTGAAAGGTAAAGAAGCCGCCGAAGCGAATCCACCGGTGGGTATTGTGAGAGTCGCGAATGAAAAAGACGAGGACGAGCAACAGCGTTGTGACGCAGAGGGCCGGATAGATAAATCGAGGCGAATTGTAGCGGGTATAGTCGATCTTCATGAGAATCGTCATGGTGAGAAGACCGGCAAGAGCCCAGCCCGCTTGACGTCCAACGAATGCATAGGGCGAGTGATAGCGCTCCTGGGCAACGACGGCGGAGGCAGAAAACACCATCACCAATCCGACAACGACCAGCAGAAGGGTTGTGAAGAAGATCCACTTGTCGACGCCTACACGCTTTGCCATTTTCCTCTACTTTTCACCGCACGAAAGAGCCCACCGCGGGAACCGCCGGAGATCCTGTCTGAGCAGCCCAAATAAGCTGCACTCATAGAATCGGGCATTTCAATGCGGAGATGAGAAAGCAGTGCGGCGGATGTACCTTCTGGAGCACGACCGAGGATCGCTCAGACAGGAAAGAGCCGTGGGCTGGGCCCGATCAGGTCGCGCTCGGCGCCAACGCCGGTTTATACGTTCTGCCAGACCTTCCAGCCTCGCCATTCGTTGACAAGTTCCTTGAAGACGCGGCCCCGGTGCTCGTAACTCTCGAACTGGTCGAAGCTCGAGCAGGCGGGTGCAAGGAGCACGATGTCTCCTGGATGCGCCGCTGCGGCAATCGCGCTGACCGCCTTTGCCAGTGTTTCGCAGGAGTGGATCGAGACAACTCCGCGCAGTTGCGACTCGATCTTGGCCGCAGCGGACCCGATTGTGTAGACAGCCCGGACCCGTGCACGCAGGAGATCGGAAAGCTGGGTGTAATCCGAGTTCTTGTCCTTGCCTCCGAGGATGAGGTGGATGTTGCCGGGGAATGCGGCGATAGCCTTGGCAGTGGCGTCGACGTTGGTGGCCTTCGAGTCGTTGTAGATCTCGACACCATTGAGCGTGGCGACATATTCAAGGCGGTGTTCGACCGCCTTGAAGTTCTCGACGCCCGAGCGGATCGCTTCAATCGAAGCCCCGGCAAGCCGCGCGGCACAAACCGCGGCCAGGACGTTTTCGACGTTGTGATCGCCCTTGAGCGGAATACCGCCGAGAGGCATCACAGGCTCGACAGGGGCGCCTTTCGATGATCGGAACAGGACCTGTCCGGCATCAACCCACGAGCCCTGGTCAACCGGGTGCTCGATGGAAAACCAGTAGACGGGAGCTTTGGAGCGCTCGGCGGCGGCGGCGGCGCGCAGGTTGTTGGCATTGAGGACGAGATAGTCATTCTCGTCCTGCGCGGCAAAGATGCGCTCCTTGGCGAGGGCATACTTTTCAAAAGTGCCATGGCGATCAAGATGGTCGGGCGTGATGTTGAGGATGACGGCGATCGTCGGATGAAAATGTTCGGTGGTCTCAAGCTGAAAGCTCGAGACTTCAAGGACCGACCACGTCTGCTCAGTGCTTTCCTCGATGAGCGCGATGACCGGGACACCGATGTTTCCGCCCACAAGGGTGGGAAACTTGGCCTTTTCAAGGATTTCGCCAAGCAGCGAAGTCGTAGTCGTTTTGCCGTTGGACCCGGTTACTGCAAGGATCTTTCCCTTGAGAAATCGTGCCGCGAGCTCCAGCTCTCCGATGACCGGGCGGCCGAAGCTCATGGCTTGCACGAGTTCGGGAGTATCGAGCGGGACGCCCGGACTGACAACAATCAAATCCTGGCGGCGAAACGTGAGCAGTCCATGGCCGCCGGCTTCAACGTTGATTCCCTCTTCGAGTAGCGCCGGAATGTCCTTGGCGAGCGCCTCGGCACTGCGGATGTCGGAAACGGTGACCTGGGCGCCTCGGCGGCGCAGAAACAGTGCCGCGGCCAGACCGGACTTTCCCAGCCCCACGACCAGCACTTTTTTGCCTTTGAGTTCCATGATGAGATCCGTCCTGAAGGCGTATTAACCGGCATCACTACTATTGTGCACCGTGAGATGCGGCGCGCGGCTTCGCTAGCGCAGTTTAAGGGTAGTCAGTGCAAAGAGCGCGAAAACCAGCGCTCCAATCCAGAATCGCACGATCACCTTTGACTCATGCCAGCCAAGCTGCTCGAAGTGGTGGTGGAGCGGCGCCATCTTGAAGATACGCTTCTTGCGCAGTTTGTAGCTGCCGACCTGAAGGACGACCGACATTGCTTCGAGCACGAAGATCCCGCCGATGAAAGGCAGGAGCAGTTCCTGGCGGATGATGACCGCGACGGTGCCGATGGCTCCGCCCAGCGCCAGCGACCCGACGTCACCCATGAAGACTTCAGCTGGGTGCGCGTTGTACCAAAGAAACCCGATGGATGCTCCCACCATGGAGCCACAGAAGACGGTCAGTTCGCCAACCATCGGCATGCGTTGCAGTTCGAGGTAGTCGGCGAAGACCACGTGGCCGCTCACGTAGGTGAGCACCGTAAGCGCGCCGGCAGCGATGATAGTGCATCCAATGGCCAGCCCGTCGAGCCCGTCGGTGAGATTAACGGCATTGCTCGAGCCCATGAGCACGAAGATCACAAATGCGACAAATGGCACATAGATGAGGAAACCAAGGTGCGGCAGGGATGCTGCCCAGTGCCATTGCAGGTCGGGCCGCAGTACTTTGATGAATGGAACCGTGATGGTGGTTGAGAACATCCGGAATTGCGCCAGCGCAATCAGAGCTGCAGCCACTCCAGCGGCGGAAAGGCCCTGCCAGAAGAGCTTGGCGCGCGCAGTCAGACCGAGGTTGCGGCGCTTGACGACCTTTGTGTAGTCATCGGCGAAACCAACCGCGCCGAAGGCAAGCGTCGAACTGACCGCGATCCAGACAAACGGATTGCCCGGGTCGGACCAGAGAACGGTGGGAAGCAGAATGGCAATCACGATGAGGACACCTCCCATGGTGGGGGTGCCTGACTTCTTCATGTGCGACTGGGGGCCGTCTTCGCGGATGTACTGGCCAATCTGGAACTCGCGCAGCTTCTGAATCACGTAAGGGCCGATGAACATGGCGATCAGCAGGGCGGTAAGCGACGCAAATACGGTGCGGAAAGTAAGGTAGCGGAATATCCGGAACGGGTGGAAGAACGGAAACAGCTTTTCGTAGAGCAGCCAATAGAGCAAGGGAACTCCAGTGCCGGATGAACGGATGATTGCAGGTTGATTTTACAGGGACAAGCTCTCTCGGGGCTGTGGATGATGTCTACCGATTTGATGCCGACTGCTGTAGGTTCAGCTCGGACTCGAAGGCCTTCTGCCGGTCTGCGATATAGGCACGGTAGCCCGCCGGATCGACAAATGCCTCGTGATCGCCGCGCTGAAACCGCTCGTATTTATGTTTGAGACCAAAGTAGCCGCCATGAGCCCCCAGAAAGATGTCGCAAGGGAGGCTCCGGAGGGTCTGGAACTCGCGCCGGTAGTCCTCGGCAATCTGTGGATAAGCTGTATTGTTCACCAGCTTGTAGCCGGGATTCACATTGGGGCTGCCGACGATCACCACGTGAAGCGTGCGGCCGTTCTCCATCTCGTCGAGAGTCCAGGTGGTTGTGCCTCGCGTGTGGCCTGCAGTCAGATGAGCGGTCAGGGTGGTGCCGCCGAGCGTGACCTTGTCGCCATCGTGAAGCGCGCGATCGACGTGAACGGGCGCAAAGTGCATGTCCTTGTCGCCGGAGTACTGGAAATCGGTGGCTCCGCCGGACTCGATCACCGGGACGTCCTGCTCCATGACGTAATACCGGGCGCCAGTCAGTTGCTTGATCTCCGCGCTGCCAGCGCAATGGTCAAAGTGGGCATGACTGATGAGCAGGATCTTTGTGTCGCTGAATTTGAAACCGAGCGTCTCGATGCTCTTGCGGATTTGCGCCGGTGAGGATGCAAGGTTGCTGTTGACGAGAATGTTGCCCTGCGGCGTAACCACAAGATAGGCGGCGAGATCTTCGCTGCCGACAAAGTAGAGATTGCCGGCGATGCGAAACGGGGGAAATGGTTTGGTCCAGGAACTGGTCTGGAAAGCATTCGATTGCGCCGGGACCTGCAAGGCGCAGAGGATCACGATGAAGAGCGCAAAGTGCCGAAGCTGCGAGAGCAAAGTCAATTCCCCTTCCCGGGCGTGAAGTGATCTTTGAGGATTTCGATGGCGCGTTCAAGTTGCACACCGCGCGAACCCTTGACGAGCACTACGTCGCCGGGCTGCAAATTGGCGGCAAGCCATTCGCCGGCGGCATGCGCGTCGGGAAGAAAGACAGAAGCGACGCCTCCCCAGCAGGCAGCGGCCGCAAGGTGCTGCGCATTGCCACGAACGCCGACGACGAGGTCAAGGTGCGCATCGGCGGCGGCCTTGCCGCTGGCGGCATGAAGCGACTGTGCATGCTCTCCGAGCTCGAGCATCTCGCCCGCAACAAGGATGCGGCGGTGACCCGGCCGCGCGGCCAGCGTGTGAATCATCGATCGCAACGCTTCGGGGTTAGAGTTGTAGCTGTCGTTAAGGATGGTGGCGCCCGCAATTTCCATCACCTCGCCGCGCTTGCTGCCGGGAGAAAGCGTTTCGAGCGCGGCGATGGCCGCATCGAGTTCGACACCCGCTTCGAGGGCAACGGCAAGGCCCGCCATGGCATTGGCGGCGTTGTGCGCGCCAAGCATATGGAGTCTCAACCAGCCATCCCGCTCGCCTGCCCGGTAACTCACATGGAGGCCTTCAGAATCCTCGATGCTCTCGAGAATCTGCGGATCGGCGCACGGGCCGTCTCCGAAGTAAACTACACGACCCTGAAAGTCTCGCCCGAACTGCGACACGTAGGGATCGGAACAGTTGAGAAATGCGACCCCGTTGGCGGGCAATGAAGCGACCAGTTCGAACTTTGCGCGGGCAATCCCGGCCTGGCCCTCGGCGAAACCCTCGATGTGCGCGGTTCCGACGTTGGTAACCACACCCCAATCCGGTGCGGCGATGCGCGCAAGTGCGGCGATTTCACCCAGGTGATTCATGCCCATTTCGACAACTGCAAATTCGTGCTCATGCTCAAGGCGCAGAAGCTGGAGCGGAAGGCCGAATGCGTTGTTGAGATTTCCCTGTGATTTGAGCACGTTGAACTTTGCGCCGAGCGCGAGGGCTATAGCTTCCTTGGTGGTGGTCTTGCCCGCCGAACCGGTGACGGCGACAAGACGCTTGCCCCACTGGCGACGCACATGCAATGCGAGCGACTGAAGCGCGATAAGCGGGTCTTCGGCAATGAGTAATGGGACGGAAAGCGCCGTATCAGGCAGGGTAGCCGCGCGCGATCGTGAAACAACGGCCGCAACAGTCCCGCGCTCAGCCGCCGAAGCTACGAAGTCGTGCCCATCGAATCTCTCGCCGCGCACGGCAAAGAAGAGTTCACCGGGCGCAATGGTCCGGGAGTCGATCGAGTATCCCCTCGCGACGAGTGCCCCCGCTTGCACGATACTTGCCGGGGCCTCGAGCAGCGCTCCAGCTCCAATGGCTGCCTCTGCGAGCGTGAGATTCATTGCACTTTACCGTATCCCAAATCGCCGAGCGCCGCGAGTGCTATTTCGGCATCGTCGAATGGAATCGTGCGGCCAGCGAGAATCTGCTCTTTCTCGTGGCCCTTTCCCGCAATCAGCACGACGTCGTCAGCCTTCGCCGATCGAAGCGCGAGATGAATAGCCGAGGCGCGATCGGGCTCGACTGTGTACGATGTGCCGGTTGCCTTCAATCCCGGCTCGATCTCGGCGAGGATAGCAAGAGGATCTTCGCTGCGGGGATTGTCGCTGGTCGCGACCACGAAGTCGCTTCCCTCGCCTGCTGCTCGGCCCATCTTTGGGCGCTTGGTGCGATCGCGGTCGCCGCCGCAACCGAAGAGTGTGATGATGCGTCCGCCGGTGCGCGTTGTGAGTTGGCGGGCGAGCACAATCAGATTGCGCAGCGCATCGTCGGTGTGAGCGTAATCGACGATGACCGTGAAAGGCTGGCCCGCATCGACCGGCTGAAAGCGGCCGGGCACTGGCCGGAGATTCGGAACAGCGGCAGCAAGACCGTCGAACGAGACGCCGCGGGCGTGCACGGCTGTAATGGCTGCGAGCAGGTTGAGGATGTTGACTTCGCCAGCGAGATGCAAAGTTACGCGCGCTGAGCTGGCGGGCGTTTCAAGATCGACAAGAGCGCCACTGGGCGTGAGCGTATGGTTCGCTGCCTGCCAGTCACCGACGCCAATTCCATACGTTCGGACCTCAGAGCCGGCACTGCGCGCGGCCGCGGCGAGTTCAGCGGTGCGGGGATCGTGCGCATTGAGCACAGCAACGCGAGGAGCCGGATAGCGCGAACCGTCAAACATCAGGCGCTTGGCTGCAAAATATTTCTCCATCGTGCCGTGATAGTCGAGGTGGTCGCGCGTCAGGTTGGTAAATACTCCAACGTCGAAAGCGACGCCGGTAGCTCGCCCCTGGTCAAGACCGTGGCTCGAAACCTCGGTGACAAGCTCCGTGGCTCCACGGCTCGCGCCCTCGGCCATCAATTCAAAGAGGTCGCGCGATTCCGGCGTGGTGTGAATCGAGGGACGAATCTCCCCGGCAACGTGGTACTCAATAGTGCCGACGAGAACCGTCTTGCGGGCCGCGGCGTTGAGCAGAGCTTCGGTGAGAAAAGCTGTCGTCGTCTTGCCGTTCGTGCCCGTGATGCCGGTGGCTGCAAGTTTGCGCTCCGGGTGCTCAAAGAATGCCGAGGAGGCTTCAGCGAGTGCGCGACGGCCGTGTTCGACTTCGAGCGCGGGAACCCCGGGATTGTAGACAAGCAGATGATCGAAGGATTGCGATGAATCTGTGATGATGCCTAGCGCGCCGGCAGCGAGCGCTTTGTCGATGTATCGGTTGCCGTCGGTCGAGCCGCCCTTCATGGCGACAAAGACTGCGCCGGGACGTATGCGGCGCGAGTCATATTCGACGCCGGTGATCGCCTGCGATGAGTCGCCCGACGCGCCGACAGACGCGATTGCAGCGATGAGTTCTTTCCAGTTCATTCCTTTGCTGATTGTAGTTGGCTCGGCCGGTCACGGCAGAAGCAGATCCTTCGCTCCGCTTACCCCGTCACGCGATGGCGCGACGGGGCCCCATGCGAGCTCTCCTCAGGATGACAATTCAACGGCGAACGATGAGCCTACCGTCCGCAGCGGACAACGATCTTGGTGCCGCTGGGAACCTGCGTTCCGGGCGCGGGAGCCTGTTCGCGGACGATGCCGCTGCCGTCAATCTGGACCTGCAGGCCTTCGGTGGCGGTCGTCTCAATCACCTGGCGCACCGACATGCCCACCAGCGAAGGCACATTGAGCCTTTTGCCGTCGCTGATGGTGACGCGGCGCAGCGCCGGTTGCGGCGGCGAAGCGGCTTCGGCAACCTCAGCCTGATCGGAACCGGAACTCGGGTGCGGCTCCGCGGGGTTCGCGGCCTTCACGGTCGCAGCATTCGAATTCGGATCGGGCTGCGGTGCCTCTTGCGGCGGGCTGGCGGGCTGGCGCAGCGGATCGTCGGCCGGCAGGTCATTCACCGCAGCAAAGAGGTCGTTGATGTTGCTTCCCTCAGTGTCAGAGTCGTCCTCGCGAACCGGCTTCTCGGGCTTTGCCGTGCTCTTGGGCTCGCGAACGTCGATGTCGTGCGGAACGTTGAGGTATTCGAGCACCTGCTGCGCAACCTCGGCAAACACGGGAGCAGAGACCGCGGCTCCGTAGTAGGAGCCGCCTTTGGGGTTGTCCATGATGACGGCAACGGCGATCACAGGGTTGTTGATGGGCGCGATTCCGGCAAACGAGGCAACGTGCATCGTCTTCGAATAGAGATGGGTAGCCGGGTCGATCTTCTGCGCGGTGCCGGTTTTGCCGCCCGAGGAGTAGCCGTTGAGCTGCGCGGCCTTGCCTGTGCCGAAGAGAACCACTCCTTCCATCATCTTGCGCATCTCGGCCGCGGTAAGCGTGGAAAACACGCGGTGCGCTCCGGAAGGCAGCGGATCAGGCAATTCGCCTCCTGCCTTGAAGGGCTGGGCCTCCAGTTGCGGAGCAGGCTGCCCGTTCGCACTTGCCGGCGGAGGCATCAGCACATGCGGCGGCAGATAGACGCCGCCGTTGGCGATGGTAGAGACCATCGAGACAAGCTGCAAAGGAGTGACGCCGATTTCCTGACCGATGGCGATGGATCCGATCGAGGTGGAGCCCCACTTCTTCGTTGGGCGAAGGAGGCCTCGGGTTTCGCCAGGCAGCTCGGCGCCGGTGCGGCTGCCGAAGCCGAGATCGTGAATGTACTGGTAGAACCTGTCGGGGCCCATCTTGAGCGCGAGCTTTACTGCAGCAACGTCGCTGGAGACTTCGAGCGCCTTGTGAACTGGAATGACATGGTAATGGTCGGCCTTGTCGTCGTGAATCGTGCGGCCATTGAAGGTGATTGCGCCGCCCTGACAGTCGATCGGATCGTCGGGCGTGGTCACGTGCGATTCGAGAGCGGCCGAGTACGTAACGAGTTTGAAAGTCGAGCCGGGCTCATAGACGTCGCTGACCGCGTGGTTCTTGAGCAGCGCGGGCGTGGTGTGCCGGAACTGGTTGGGGTTGAATGTAGGCCGGATTGCGAGCGCGAGAATCTGCCCTGTGTGGACATCCTGCACGACAACGGTGCCGTTGTCGGCATGGGTGCGCTCCATGTTGTGATCGAGCGCGCGCTCGGCCATGAACTGAATGTTCTCGTCGATGGTGAGCTGCAGATTCTGACCCGGTTCCGGCTCCTGGGCAACCGAGCCGAGCACGTGCCTCCGCGCGTCCATGGCAGCAAACATCTTTCCCGGGACGCCGTGCAGTTTGGCGTCGTACTTCCCTTCAAGACCGCCTAGGCCGTTGTCGTCGAGGCCGACATAGCCGAGGACCTGCGCCGCGATCTGGTTATTGGGATAGAAGCGCTGAAATTCCTTCTGAAAGTAGACCCCTTTCAGATTGAGGGCCTTTACGCGGGCTGCAGCCTCGGGCGTGACACGCCGCGCGACCCAGGCAAATCCGCGTCCGTTGTCGAGACGGTCGGCAATCTGGTCTTCGCGTGCCTGCTTGTCTTCGGGGTTGTCGACCGCAGCAGCGAGCGCGTGTGCGGAGGCTTTCTTGTCTTCGATCTCGGACGGAACAGCATAGATCGAGTCGACCTGAACCGTCATGGCGAGTTCGTGGAGGTTGCGATCGTAGAGAATTCCACGCCGCGGCGCAACTTCAAATGTGCGCTGCTGTTGTTTCTGCGCGCGCTCAACGTATTCTGAGTGTCGCACAACCTGGAGCCAGAAGAGGCGCGCGGCGATTGCGCAGGCCCATGCGAGGAAGAAGATGCAGACAAGCCAAAAGCGCGCCAGCTTCATCGGCGTGGCGCGCGAGGCAAGGTTACGCGGGCGGTTGGCTCGAAGTGTTGCCTGCATCGGTGTTCGCTTTGAAAAAGGTTAATACGCTGCGATTGCGCTAGCGCACCGGTGGTGCCAGCGTAGTTACCTGGGCGAGCACTGGAGCGCTTGAGTCAGTGTGTGCGTTGCCGTGCACGACCTGGCCCGGCTGCGGCTCACCGAGACCGAGCTGGCGTGCCATCCCGTCGATGCGGCCCGGTTGAGTCAATTGCGCTTCACTGAGCCGAAGCTGGCGATTGTCCTCGCGCAGCTGATCGAGAACCTGTTTCTCCGATTCGACGCGGTAAGAGCCTTCGATCGCGCTGAAGTGCTGCAGACCGTAGATCATCACCAGAGAGAAGAGCACGGTGACCGCGGCCGAGAAGATCCGCATCTGGCGAACGCGCACCGGATCCGGCGCCTTGACCAACCGCGAGTTATCGATGTGCCGGGTGAAGATGACCTCGGGCGTGCGCACGCCGCGGCGCCGCATCGCCTGCTGTGCCAGCAATGCAGCATTGTGCTCCGCAACTCGAGCTGCCCAGCTGTTGCCGGTGTCAAATAATGTCGTGGTGCATGCAGCCATCTTCATCTCTCCCTAGCTGCCAACTTGCAGCCGCCAGTTCCTTCGCGATCCATGCGCATCAACTTTCCTTACTCAGGACGTTGACGCCATCCTTTCCGCTGCTCTCAACTTCGCGCTCCGCGACCGCGGATTGCGATTGATTTCGTCTTCGTCTGCCACTACCGGCTTCTTTGTCAGAACTTCCCAGATTCCCTTTTTCGCTCCCTCGCGCAGGCTGTCCTTTGCGATGCGATCTTCAAGCGAGTGAAAGCTTATGACGACCAGTCGTCCGGAGGGCTTAAGCAACGTGGGTGCGGCCTCCAGCAGCGTCCGAATCTCGTCCAGCTCGCGATTCACATAAATCCGTAGAGCCTGAAACGTTCGCGTAGCAGGGTGAATCCTGTCCTGTTTCATTGCCGGGGCGGCAGTTGCAACAATCCGGGAGAGCTCTCCCGTTGTCGTGATCGGCCGCCCGCGAACAATGGCTCTGGCAATTCTCCGCGACCTCCTTTCGTCTCCGTATTCGTAAATAAGGTCGGCCAGCTCGCGCTCGCTCGCCTCATTCACCACTTGTGCGGCGGTCAGGCTGGAACGCGTGTCCTGTCGCATGTCCAACGGCCCGTCCGCCATGAAACTGAAGCCTCTGTGCGCATCGTCAAGCTGCATGCTGCTCACACCGAAATCTGCCAGAATGCCGTCGAGCGATCCGGGCTCGACGTGGCTCGCTATGGAACTGAACGCCTGATCGATCAGGGTGATTCGAGGAGCCTGACTGCCGAGCTCTTCCCTGACCCAGTCAAGCCGCGCCCTGGCGAGAGCAAGTGCCTCGGGATCCCGATCGAAGCCGATCAACCACCCCTCAGAACCAAGCCTTCGAGAGATTTCCGAAGCATGGCCTGCCAGACCGAGCGTGCAGTCGGCGATCGTGCTGCCGGCGCGCACATTGAGAAACTCAATCGCATCTTTTAAAAGAACCGGCACATGGCGTTCACTCTGCGTCGACATGTGCTCCCCCTGAGGGGCGAGTTGCTAGCTCTTCCGGCGGGTAATCTCCGCCAGTTTGACCTTGTCCTCGGCGGTAAGCTTGTTCGCCACCACCGTCTGCTCAAACCGCTTGCGGTTGTGGACGGCGATATACGCTCCCATCCCGATCACCGCCGCTTCCTCGTCATCCAGACCAGCCGAACTGCGCAGAATCTGTGGCAAGAGGATTCGCGCCTGCGAGTCCATTTCCACCTGCTGCCCGTAGTAGCTGGTCAGGCTCAGGTACTTCTGCACTGCTGCTTCCATCTCGCTTGACTCGGCCAGCTGCGCCTCGCGCTTCTCCCACTCCGGCAAGGGCCAGACCTGGGCGCTCTCGCCGTCGAGGCTCGTCACATAGAACTGTCCAATGCTTGAGGCATCCACCAGCTGCTTGAAGGCAGAGGGCAGCTTCAGCCTGCCCTTCTCGTCAACCTTCGCCGGGTGATTGCCACGAAACATTGCTTTGCCCTTCCGCTGCGGTTCCTTGCTCAAACTGGTACTGAAAATTCGATCGGAGCCAATTCGCTGCCTGAAGCGGAGGAATGAGGAGTATTCTTGCTTTGAAAGAGGTTCTTGAACTCCCTTTTACTCCACCCTGCTCCACTTCAGACACGATCATAGCCCAAGGGGTTTTCCACTCCAATCAGAAATTCTGTTGAAAGCCTGCAACTTTCAGGTACTTAAGGCATTGGGCGCGGAGATTGCTTCCATCGGCTCCGACTAATAGGCCGTGACGAGCCATACACCACAACAGGATGTGTTTACGGCTTTGATTCCGGGTGCTGGAAAGGCCCTTCTCAAATTGTCACGTTGGGATTATAGGAGAACAAAAAGCGAATAAGCTAGCTTTCGGCGATCTCAGACGGCTGGCGTCTTGACGCAACCAGCTTCAGCAGGTAGAGGAAGATCAGCAGATTCACTGTCAGGACGCTCACTCGGACCCATGTAATCCGGTGGACCACCTCAAACATCTCCCAGGGCAGGAAAGACGCGGTAATCAGGAGCGTGAGGTATTCCCCCCAGGCCTTTTCCAGATAGAGACCCACGCCTTCAGCAGCGCTGACGGCCGCATAGCAGAATGCCAGTACGCCAATGCGCCGCAGCAGCGGGTCGTCAATGAGAGATGCCTTGTCCAGCAGGAAGTTAACGAACCTGGATTCCGGATTGAAGCGGAGAAACGAAGCGAGCTGCGCAAAAACGTCGTCCACGTCCTTGTGCAACAGGCGCAGTGCTCCCACCCCGATGGCCACAAACAGCAATGCCAGCAGGAACTTGTAGGCCGCGATGAGGATCAGCAATTTATTGTGCCGCTGGCTCGCCTGGTCGAGCTGCGAAGGGGAGTCGGTCATGTTCTCCGGCAGTTCGACTTCTTCGCGAACCGTCAACTCTATAGTACGTGAGGGCGGGTCAGCGAGTTCGCGAGCGGCTTCTAGCACAGTCCTCTCCCGAAGGGGTATTGTCAGGGAACCATGCTCTCGCGCCCTGTTAAAGGTGTCAAAACGCTCAGGTAACCCCGGTTGCTGCGAGGCCTGATGGGTTGCTCAACGCGCCTGGAATCGGCACTGCAACGAGGAGGCAACAGGCCTTGGCCTACCTCTTCAACTTGAGCAAGGCCTCTCGGTCGAGCACATTGCCGTCGAAGATGATGGTTGAGATGCGTCGCGCGTTCCAGATGTTGGCGGTCGGGTCGCCATCGACAACGAGAATGTCGCCCCGGCGCCCGGGAGCGATCTGGCCCAGTTCGTTCCACCCAAACTGAAGAGCGTAGTTGTTGGTCGCGGCAGCAAGAGCCTCTCGCGGAGAAAGCCCGATTCGCACCAGCATCTCCAGCTCGGTGTGCAGGGAGATTCCGGGCATCGTCCCCATCGCTGACGAGCCCGACGCTGCGAGGTAGTGAGGATAGGCGCTGAAAATCGACTGATTGATGCGCCAAAGCCGCATCGCAGACTGGTCGGCTTTCTTGCGCTGCCCTTCTTCCATCCAACGCTGCGTTGAAAGTGGCAGTCGCCGCGTCCAGCTTGCAATGGGATAGTCCAACTCTCCTGTTTCGCGATCGGCCGGCATGTACATGCCAGCCGGATCAAGCAGACCAGCCGCGGGCTCCTGCCACAGATTTCGGTGTCCCGGCAGGTTCAGGTAGAACATGCTGAACGTGGGCATCAGCGCAGAGTGATGCGCTGCGATGAACCGGCCGTAAGTACGGAAGTGAGGATCCGTCGGCGGAAGATGCTCCGCATAGTCGTACGCGGTTGTTGCCGCCGTGCCAAAGGGGTCATCTACGAGCGGACGCTGAAGCTCGTCGGGAATGATCCCCAGCTCGTACCGTCCCATGTGAATGAGCGCATCGACGCCCGCATCGATTCCAACTCGGTATGGCGTGGAGATGAATTCGCCATAGGTGACCAGCCCCATCTGGTGCGCGCGCGTGATGATCACCTGTGTATTGGCTGCTGTAATGTTCCCCCCGAGCCAGAGGACCCGCGTTCCAAGGCGAGCGGTATCGGCAATCTGGCGTGCTGTTTCATCCGGACTCAACTCGATGGGACGTGTGCCTTCCCGAAGTTTGGAGGTCCATTCCCCGTGGCCGATAAGCAGGCTCCAGTTGTCAGTGGTACCAACAGAGTCGAGCAGGTAGATGTGAGGGCTGGGATTGACTGCAAAGTCGATGCGGCCGCGCCGCTTGTCCGCGCTCGCGACAACGGTGGTGACTCCCATGTAGAGATGTGCGTTCGCCTGTCCCTGGTTGTTGAGGCCGGAGAAGCCATCGACAAGACCGGGGATCAGGAATTTTCCCGTGCAATCGATGACCTGCGCGCCCTTGGGAATCTGGACAGAGGCGCGCGAGCCGACGTCGGTAATGCGGCCATCGCGCACAACGACAATGGCATCCTGCAGATCAACTGCGGAATGGCCCCAGTCGGTCACATCGATAATGGTGCCGCCGGCCAGCACCAGTGGGACGGATGGAGGCTTGGGAGCGACCTGTTGGGGCGGCGGAATCTGAGGCCAGCCAAACATGCCGCCTGTGAGCGTGACGCTCAACCATGCCAACGCAAAACGAATAGGTCGCATACAAAAAATGGCTATATATGCGATTGTCGCACACGCAAATCCGCCGTCCTTAAGCGATTGATCTGCATCGCCGAAGAGACGGATCAGCTCGCGACAAGGGTGGGACGCTTGCGGCCGGCCAATAGAGGCCACACCTGCTCGTACGCAGCATCGACGGTTATTCCGTACTTCGCTCGCAGGCCATCGACTTTTCCGTGTTCGATGAACTGGTCGGGCCAACCGATGCGCACCACAGGAACGGTACTGCCGATTTCCTGAAGCGTTTCCATCACCGCTGAACCGAAGCCTCCCATCTTCACGTGGTCCTCGAATGCAACGAAGGCGGCGACGCGGCGCGCATAATGTTCGAGCACTTCGCGATCGAGCGGCTTGACGAAGCGAGGATTGATGACGGCGGCAGAGACGCCTTCATGCTTCAACTTCTCCGCGAGTTCCTGCGCCATGGTGATCATCGGACCAAGCCCGAGAATCGCCACATCGCTGCCGTCGGCAAGAACCTCTGCCTTCCCTATCGAGAGAACCTGTGGCTCAGGCTTGCAGGGGACGCCTGCAACGGCGCCGCGCGGATAGCGAATGGCGCTTGGGCCATCGATCTGCAGAGCCGTCTTCATCATGTCGGCCAGCTCGTCTTCATCCTTGGGGGCCATCAAAACCATCTCGGGGATGCCCCGAAGGTAGCTGATGTCGAAGAGGCCGTGATGCGTGGGACCATCGTCTCCGGAGAGGCCCGCGCGATCCATGCAGAAGACCACGGGCAGCTTCTGCAGCGCCACGTCGTGGACAATCGGATCGAAGGCTCGCTGCAGAAACGTCGAGTAAATCGCGCAGAAGGGACGATAGCCGCGCGTGGCCATCCCCGCGGCAAAGATGACTGCATGCTCCTCCGCAATGCCGACATCGAAGTAGCGATTGGGATGATGGGGCCGGAAGAGGTCGAGTCCCGTGCCGTTGGGCATGGCGGCTGTGATCGCAACCACTCGCGCATCACCGTTTGCGATCTTGACTAGCGTATTGGCAAAGACTTCCGAACAGGTTGGAACACCTGTGGGTTTGGTCACACCGGTCTCGGGATCGTAAGGACCGAGACCGTGAAACTTCTTCTGCCCATCGATCGCAGGCTGGAAGCCGCGGCCCTTCTGCGTAAGCACGTGCAACAGAACCGGCCCCTTGTCAACGCCCTTGAGGAACTTGAACGTCTCGATCAGGAGAGGCAGGTTGTGGCCGTCGATCGGGCCGAAATACTGCAGGCCAAATTCCTCAAAAAGAATGGAAGGCCAGAGCATGCTCTTGGCAGCTTCTTCGGCCCGACGAACAACTTCAACCGCGGTCTTGCCGCCGATCTTCTCGACAATGCGCTTCGCTGACGTGTGGAGCCGGTTGTAGTGTTCGTTGGTGACGATGCGATGAAAGTAGCCGGCGATGGCGCCAACATTGCGGTCAATCGACCACTCGTTGTCGTTTAGAACGACGATGAGCCTCTTGGTCTGTTCGGCGATATTGTTCAGCGCTTCAAAAGAAATTCCATTTGTAAACGCGGCGTCTCCCGCGACGGCGATCACATTCTCTTTGCCACCCGCAAGGTCACGCGCCACAGCCATTCCCAGGGCTGCGGACAGCGCAGTGCCGGCATGCCCGGCGCCGTAACAGTCATGTTCGCTCTCCGTGCGCAGCATGAAGCCGTTCAAGCCACCTGGCTGACGGATCGTGTCGAAGCGGTCGAGACGGCCCGTCAGAAGCTTGTGAACGTAAGCCTGATGACTGACGTCGAAAAGGATTCGATCCGTCGGTGTTTCGAAGACTGTGTGCAGCGCGATCGTCAGTTCCACGACGCCAAGATTGGGGCCTAGATGTCCGCCAGTTCTTGACAGTGTCTGAATGAGAAATTGGCGGATTTCCTCCGCCAGTTCAACCATTTGCGCGACGCTGAGGCGTTTCAGATCGGCTGGCGAATGAATCGACTCCAGCAATGTTCCCATTTGACACTTCTCCGGGAAAAAGCCGGACACTGCGACAACAGCCCTCAGGCCATGTGTCGAGCCAGCTCTGCCAACCAAGAGTATATCAATCTGACAGTTTCCAACGCTTCGGCACGGCCTCGGAACCGGCGCAAAGGCCACGGCGCGGCACCTGATCTCCGGAACTGCCGGAACCTGTGATTTGCAGCTGGGCGATTTGTGTAGGATGGCTTGGTAATGCGTCAAAAGAAGTGGAGGAAGCGTCTTGATTCGAACGAGGTTGTGGTTCACGCGCAAAATGATTCTTGCCGGTCTGATAATGAGTGCTACGCCGATCCTGGGATGGTGCCAGCTGCCAATACCCGGGGAGCAATCGAACGCACCGAATCCACTTACGGATCCCACGGCTAAGCCGGGAAAGACATTTCTGTTCGACCTGGAAGCGCGGTTTGCCAGGGATGTGCTGGAACGCGGTGGAGCGGCTTTCGCGGACTGGTTTGCCGACGACGGCGTGACGCTTGGAAACGGCAAGGCTCCGGTCGTGGGGCGTGTGGCCATTGCAAAGTCTGCTAACTGGTCGCCGCAGTCATACCAGCTCACCTGGACTCCAACTGATGCACAGATGGGTCCGTCAGGAGACATTGGATACACCTGGGGGCATTTTGAGGGCCGTAGCAAAGACGCCGCTGGCAATCCTGTGACAAACACGGGGCGCTACATCACGATCTGGCGCAAACAACCCGACGGATCATGGAAAGTCGTCCTCGATGCAGGCGCGAATGAACCGGCAGCCGCAGGCGATTGCTGCAAGCTGCCGAACTCGTGAGTTCAAAGGTCATTGAATTGCGATATCCCGGCGTGAACACATCCAAAAAATGTGGTGCGCAGCTGAGCGTGCCGCGGCCATTCCAGCGTGCGATTTTCGTCGTGGCCTTGGCGGTATGCGCGGCGGCCTTCTCTGCGGCGCAGGAGCCGGGAGCACCGCCAGAGGAGCCGCAGAGCACGCAGAGCAATCAGCCGCCAGCGCAGGTCTCCGATTCCAGTGTCTCCACGGGTCAACGGGCTGCG
>Ga0335069_10002257_pt1 | contig 29879 bp, 26 predicted proteins | sample Lox_Sample_11_FD_206714 | JGI IMG/M metagenome (GOLD analysis project Ga0335069, IMG submission 206714) | Soil microbial communities from Loxahatchee National Wildlife Refuge, Florida, United States - Lox_Sample_1.1 | ecosystem: Environmental > Terrestrial > Soil > Wetlands | place: USA...
CGGGAGAATCCACGCCGTCGATCATCCATTTGTTGGCGAAGACGATGGCGATGTCCGCCCGCCGGGCGGCGTCAGCCGCCTCCTTGGGATAGGCGCCGTTGACGAAGCTCACCCGAGCGCCCGCAGCCTTGGCTCGGATGGTCGATAAGGGCGATGGGCCATCGAACACCTCGTTGGCGACATAGGCCATCAGGCCGTCCCCGCCCATAGGTACGATCCGCGCCGGGCCGCCGACCGGCATAACCTGGGACGACCCTCCGCCCGAAAGAACCCCAGCGTCGGCATGTCCGCCGATGACCACGATAGACTTGGCGGTCTTGGCCAGAGGCAGCAGGTTGTCGCGATTGGCCAGGAGCACAATCCCTTCCTGGGCCACGCGCTTGGCGACGACGCCGTCCGCGCCGTAGTCGATCGGCGTTTTGACGGGGGGATGATCGAACAGCCCCACGGCGAACATCGACCTGAGAATGCGCCGGGTCATATCCGACAGCCGCGCGGGCGGAACGGCGCCCGACTGGACCGCCGCCGCAAGCGGAGCGCCGAAGAACACCTGCTCGTCGCGCTGGTCGCCGGATTCCTGATCCAAGCCCGCCATGGCCGCCAGGACGCCGTGAGTGGCGCCCCAGTCGGACATGACCCAGCCCGGATAGGCCCAGTCGCCCTTGAGGGTCTTGTTCAGCAGATGATCATTCTCGCACGCATAGATCGAATCCACGCGGTTGTAGGCGCACATCACCGCGCCAGGCTTGCCGCGCTCGATGGCGATCTCAAAGGCCAGCAGGTCGCTCTCGCGCGCGGCGGCTTCTTCGAGGTGCGCGCTGACGCCTTTGCGACCTGTCTCCTGGTCGGCCAAAGCGAAGTGCTTGGCGGTCGAGATCACGTGCTGGTCTTGGATGCCGCGGATCGCCTCGCCCGCCATGACGCCCGAAAGCAACGGGTCTTCGCTGTAGTATTCATAATCGCGTCCGCCGCGGGGATCGCGGACCAGATCGACTCCGCCGGCGAGCAACACATTGAAGCCCTTGCTCCAGGCCTCATGGCCGATCATCGCCCCGCCGGCGTAGGCCGCGTCCGGATCGAAGCTGGCGGCGGTTGCGAGGGAGGCAGGCAGAGCCGTGGCGACATCACCCGGGCGCATATTGAGCAGATTGGACACGCCCAGGCTGGCGTCGCTCTCTTGCAACGCCGGCACCCCGAGGCGCTCAACGCCGGGAATATAACCGGCCGAGCCAATGGCGCCGGGCGGAATCTTCATACCCATCAACGGCATGGCCATCGGCCCGTGCAAGAGACCAATCCGCTCGCTCATGGTCAGCTCACGATTGAGCATCTGGGCGCGGTTATCGGACGACAGACCGGGCTGCATCCACGCCGGCAACGGTGTTTCGGCCGCCGCCGCCGACAGTCCGATCAAGACCGAAGCGCCGACGAGGAGCGCGAGGCGCCGGCAATGGCGGAACGTTTTCATGGGCCAGTCCTTGAGTTGAGCCGGATAGCTAGACGCACGGGCCGGGTTCAGCTCTGGGCCGCGCCCGTCAGGAAGCGTTCGCGCAGGCGAGCGACGGCGGCGGCGTCGAGTCCAAGGCCGTCCTTCAAATAACGATCAAATGAACCGTAGCGCTGCTCGACCTCGTCGAAGGCCGCCTGCAGATAAGCGGCTCGCACGGTCAGGGCGGGCCCGAACTTAGCGGCCAGCTCCGGCGACATCGCCGACAGGGTCGCCTGGTTCTTCTGCACCAGATAGTCGTTGCTCAGAAGGTAGTCGGCCATCACGGTCTCGCGCGGCACGCCAAGCAGGGTCAACAGCACCGCCGTGGCCCAGCCCGTGCGGTCCTTGCCCGCCGTGCAGTGGTAGACCAGCGGGCTCGCGGCGGGGGCTTGCAGCCGATCGAACAGTCGGCCGTATGCGTCCTTGGCGCTGGGGAGCGACACGAACTGTCGGTTCACGGTGCTCATCATGGCGACCACGTCGTCGGGTCCCGCGAGCCGCATCATCGACGCTGAGGTCATGGGCGAGCCAGCCAAGACATCAGCCACGAGCGACGAAGACCTCGGCGGAAGGCGATCGGGACCTGTCTTGCGCTCGGATGCGGTTCGCAGATCCACAACCAGGGACGGCGCAAGCCGCGCGATCTTCGCCAGATCGACGTCATTCAACCGATCAAGTTCGTCGGATCGGTAGATCAAGCCCATACGCACCCAGCGGCCATCGGTCGTGCGATAGCCGCCCACATCTCGAAAATTCGGGGCCGTCGCCAAATGCAGGCTTCGGTCGGCAATGATCACGGCCGCGCCATGGGCGGGCCGCAGCTCGAAGTACCAGCGATCAGCAGGCGGAAGGCCGGCTACGGTCAGTCCTCCCTGCGGCCCGGCATGGCCAACGAGGCTTCCGCGCCCCTCCGGACCTTCTGGGCTGACGGTTGAGCGGGCAAAAACTAGGACCGGTCCCGCACTTTGATCCGCGGTCCAGGTGAGGGCGAATGATCGACCGTCCGTGCTGCTCGCCGCGGCTTGGGTGAAGGGGATGCGTTCCGAGCGGATGGCTGAGCGATGGGTTAGAGGCGACCGAGTCTCTGTCAGGCCCGTCGCACTGCTGCCCACGGTCGCGGCCAGCGCGATAGCCGCAACCGCAACGCCCCTGCCCCAGACTCTGGCGCGATACGCGACACAGCCATTCCCGGTCATCGAACTTATCCCTGTCTTGGATGAACTCCCCTGCAGCCGGCACGGAAACCCTTTGAGGGGCTTCCGTGGGCGCAAAGGTCTTGGATCGGTGAGTTCTGAAAAGCCTACGTCTAGAAGCCGTACTTGACGAAAACACCGACCGTCCGGTAGGCATCTAGCGTAGTATAGTGCAGTAGTCCTAATGCGCCGTACTGCTGCCAACCTGTGGAGAAGTATGTATTTAGCAAGTTTCGTGCATATATACCGACTTGCAGGTTGCTATTCGTGGGGCTCAGGCTGATACGGCCATTGACCAGATTATAGCCGGGCACGTACGAGTAAGACGGCTCGCCAACCACCGTCCAGACAGAACTGCGGTAGGAGTCGCTGATGTTCGCCCGAAGTTTCACCACAGAACCGATGGTGTGCTCGTAGTCGGCGCTGACGCTCGCCGCCCAGCGCGGCGCATTGGTCAGGCTTGAGCCGGTATAGCTGGTCGTGGCGTTGTAGATGTATTTGGTGAACCAGGCGTCGGTGTAGGTTACCGAGCCGTTGAAGGTCAGTTCATTGGTGGGTCGCACAGCAAAGGTAGCCTCGGCGCCCTCGCTGGTCAGACCGCCGGCGTTGCCGATCACCAGTTGCTGAACGATGGCGCCCGGGATGGTTGTCAGGGTCGTTGCCTGGAAGTTGGTGAACTTTTCCTGGAAAACGTCGAAGTTTATGCGCAGCCGGTGATCGAACAGCTCGGATTTTTCACCAACTTCCAAGGCGTCGACTGTTTCCGCCCGGTAGGGGTCGTACTTATTGCTGACGAAGGCTACGCCCGGCGGCTTATAACCGGTCGAGTAGCTAGCGTAGACCATGATATTATTGTCGATGCGGTATTGTGGAGAGATGCGGTACGAGAAATTGGTCGCCGAAACTCCGCCCCGAGGATAGGCGGGCTGAGCGCTGGTGGCGACAAAGGTGTCCACGGTGCCCGTGATCGGCGCTGATGCGACCGTGGGATAGCTGATGGCCTGGGTGTTGTCGTCGTAGCTATAACGGGCGCCAAACGCGATGTTGAATTTGTCGGTCAAGTTGAATTTCAGTTGGCCGAACATGGCGGCGCTGGTGTTGCGGGCCTGGAAGTAGGCCTCGTTGCCGCTGGCGCCGATGGCGCCGGTCAGAGCATACAATTGCGTGAGCGGCACGCCAGTTGAGGACACAAGTGGAGCTCCAAGCGTGGCCCACTGCAACTGCGTCTGGTCGGCAATCAGCTTGTTGTAGAATAAGCCCCCCAAATACTCGAGAAACTGGCCCGTGGGCGAAGCCCAACGCAACTCCTCGCTGACTTTGGAGGTCTTCAGCGCCCCGTCATTGAAGGGGATATAGGCATATTCGTTGGCAGGCAGCAGATCGGCGGGGGTGTTGTTCCTATAGATCGTGGCGCGATAGGCACTGATGGAGGTGAGCGTATCGCCGCCGATCTTGTACTTCACGTGCAGGGTGTCGCCGAAGGACTCCGTCACGATCTGCCCCATGGAAGAGTCGGCGTCGTTGGCGTTTTGCGGTCCCGGCGTGACGCCCAGGGCCAGTTCTTCGGCAGTCACTGTGGCCGAGGCGCCGGCGACAGGTGTACGGATCGTGTCGTCCCAATGGTGGGCATAATCATTGGCGAAGACGATTTGCAGCTTGTCGTTGGGCTCATAAAGCAGCTTGAGGCGGTAGCCCTCTTCTGCAAATGAACCGAGCTTTTTGTGCAAGGTGGTGTATTCGCCGACGCCGTCCTGGCCCTGTTCAAAGGCAGTGACGCGGGCGGCGATTTGCGACGTGATTGGCGCGTTCAGCACCAAATTAACGTTGCGGTCGTTGCGCTCGCCGTAGCTCACGCTCGCGTTGCCTTCGAATTTGCCCAGCGAGGGGTCAGCCGTCGTGACCGAAATCGCACCCGAGGTCGAGTTCTTACCGAACAGGGTGCCTTGCGGCCCCATAAGCACATCGACCCGCTGGATGTCTTCGAGGCCTTCGAGGCCGTTCTCGCGTTGGCCGTCCATGACCACGTCGTCGACAACGACGTTAACGGACTTCTCGTTGGAGAAGTCGAACGAAGTGCTGCCCACGCCGCGGATCTGGAACGCCGCGCCGTTGGTGGGATCGAACTGGACCCCCGGCACCAGGTATTGAAGGTCGGTTAGCGACTGAAATCCAGAGTTGGCAACGGATTGCCCGGTGAGCACCGTCACCGATATCGGCACGATCTGAAGGTTTTCAGCCCGGCGCTGGGCCGTGACAACGACTTCGGCCAAGCCCGCCGGATTGGCGGTCGCGGCCGACGCTTCCTGAGCGCAGGCGCTGCCCACGTGCACGGCGCAGCCGCACAGCGCCGTTAGGCCCGCGATGCGGCCCAGCGCCCAGGGACTGAAGGCGCCGCCGTTCCCCTGAAAGCCCACCGCCCGGTCGAGCGCCGCGGAGCTAACGCCGGAACGCAGCGCGGCTCGCAGGGCGCCGAAGATCGAATTGGAAAACATGGATTCCCCTCTCCATTGGATGACAGGCGGAATTCCTAACGCCGGATGATGACAGTTAAAAAACAGTCGTACGAACTGATATCCCATTTTTTAGGTACTTTTTTCCGCATTCCGTACGTTTGTACGATCTCCCGCTCCTCCAATAGGCGCTTGTTCGGCCACCGCAAGCGCGTTGCCGCGGCCTCCTGCAGCCAGAAAACGACCCATGGAATCAGAGCGCTAATGCACCGGTCGAAGTGAAGTTCGAGCTGGTCCGTGTGGGTCTCAGGCCTGAGCGAGTTCCGCCTGGCGCGCCCAGTCGATGGCGCACTTCAGGCCCTGCCGCATCCGATCCTCTATCCGATCGGAGTCAGGGTTGAGGGTCATGCCGAGGCCGACGAGGGCGACCGACATCGCCTGGGCCGATAGGTCGTCCAGTCCGGATTGGTTTGGCGACTGTCGCTTGAGAAACTTGATCAGGTTGATGCCGCGACACCGCCGCATGTCGGCCGAACAGGGCTTCAGTCGCTCCATGTGCGGCGTATGCAAAGCGACGGCGAACGTCGCCCGGCCGATATCAATCCCGGGATCGCTTTCACTGTTCGCCCTCCGGATGACTTGGGACTCGTCCTCATCCATGCGGCGCAGGAGCCGGGCGATGATATATTCGAGACCTCCGACGACGAGGTCTTCCTGGGTTGGAAATCGATAGGCCAGGGTTGTTGTCTTGACCTGAGATTCGGTGGCGACAGCGCGATGGGTCACCGCGCCCGCCCCACGAGTCGTGATGAGGTGCGCGGCCGCCTTGGCGACCGCGCCACGCCAGTCCGCTGTGATCGGCGCCCCGTGCACCACGCTCAGGGCCGCTGGCTGATATTCCAATTCACGAAATACAGTGTTGAACAACTCGGCGTCGCCGTTGGGAGGCGTTGGCCGAGCAAAGCCGCTAAACAGCCGATTGAGCCCCAATTTGCGCAGGATGCGATAGGCAGGCCAGTCGCCCAGCGCCAGGGTGTGGACCAGTTCGTCCACCATGTAGCCCTGGACAAGGCCAGCGTCGATAGCGGGCTGAGGCACATGGGCCCGGCGCGCCAAGTTGGCCCAAAACGCGGTTCGCTCGGCCAGCCAAGCCGCGAAAGCCCCCCGCAACGGCTGGTCCCAGGCGCAGGCCTGCAGCAGTTCGAGAAACAGCACCGAGGTTTGGCGACCGACGCCGGCCATGTCGTCCAGGATCGCCTCGGCCACATCGGCGGCGATCGATGACGACAAAGCCGGAAGCGTCGCGATACGCTGGCTCCATCGCGCGAGGTGCGCGGCGTCATCCGCGCGCGCTGCGCCGGTAATGCTGGCGATGATCTCGTCGCGCGAGCCGAATCGATTGGTGAGCGTTGATACCGAAACGTCCAGACGAGCCGCAAGCGGTCGCAGCGTGAGGCCCACAAGCCCCTCAGCTGACACGATTTCTCGGGCCGCCGAAAATAGCAAAGTCGCGTCGAGACTTGCGCTTGTCTCACGCCGCGGGGATTTATTGGGCATGCGTCAGCTATTTCGTCTGGAATTATTTGGCCGAACGATACAAGGGGCTCTCAATAGCGCCTGTCTTGCCGCCTTCAAAGCGGGGCGGAGACCGGATCTGGACTTCGATACGCCCACCGCCCCCAGACAACCGTCAGAACAAGGCATATCAGGCCGCCGATAATCGGCGGGCCCGTCATCGCCGCCAGCAGATCCAGATGATCGCGGCCGCGATAATCGACCACCGCTAAAAACCGGCCGAGCGCCAGGATCGCCATCGCCAGACCAACCTTGGACGAGGCCGTGAACACGCCGTAGGCAAGGCCCTCGGCTCCCCTCGCCGATAGACTAGCGGCGTCGCCAAAGGCCGCCCACAGAACCATGCCCATGCCGCCGGCCGCCGCGCCAAAAAAGACGGCGAACGGTAGGCTGAGCCATCTCTGCCATTCGACCACCATCGCGAAACCCAAGCACGACAGAATCATCGCCACAATCGTCAGGCACAGCATGGCGGGGCGTGATCGTCGAAGCGCCCAACTCGACCACAGCGGCTGGGACAGCACCGTGCCTACGGCGGCGGCGGCGATGATCGCTCCGCCCAAGTGTGGCGATCGAAGGACGTAGGCGGCCAAATAAGGTTGCAGCTTGGAAAAGGCTGATACGCTCGCCGCCAAGAGGAACATAACCGCGATCAACATCGCCAGGTCGCAGCTCGGCGCAAAGCGCAGCCGCGCCTGCAAGGCGGGCTTTAACGCCGGCGCCGAACCGATCCGCGAATCATGGGGAAAGGTGATGGCCAGCGGCCAGGCGGTAGCCAGGGCGATTATAGCCATCACGGCCCCATAAGCCAGGAAGCGCGATTCTCGGCCGATCTGGGCGCCCGCACCGACAAGCCATGGCAGCGCCAGGGCGACGACCAGACCAGCTGCGCCGCTGAACACGTAGCGCAGCGACGAAAGACGCGTGCGACCGTCGCTATCGGACGTGCCCAGGGTCAGCAGCATACTCTGCGGAATGTCGTAGAGCGCATAGGCGACCCGCAGCATGACGCTGGCGAAGATTGCATAGGGAAAGCGGATTGATATCGGCGCCCATGCGGCGGAAAACAGCAAGAGAATGGAGGCCGCGCTCAGGCCTGCGCCCAGAAATTGGACCCGAACCAGATAGCGCAGGCTCGACAACCTGACGCGCAGCAAGGCGCCGACGCCGACGTCAATCATCGCGCTGCAGAGCAGGCCGGCCGCCAAGACGAAGCCCATCTGCTCGCCAGGGACTGCGCAGACTTCCGTCAGGAAAAAAGCCAGCAGGATTTCACTTGTGTCCCAGAACAGGCTTTTGCCGAAGTGAGCCAAGCCGTAGTTCCAGGTCGCGAGCCACGTCCCGCGCGACCCCAGGCTTGCGACGGGCGCGCGCTCGATCATGGGAGGTCCTCAGCACCTGCGCCCAAATTAGCCGGGAACTAAGACGATCCGAATACAGAGCGCACCGACGGTTGCCGGCCACGGGGCGCAAGATCGCAAATCGACTTGTTTGGATGCCCCCAACCACGCTTTAACGGGGACAGCAGCGTCCCTACTCCCACTCAATTGTGCCGGGGGGCTTGGAGGTCACGTCGTAGACCACGCGGTTGACGCCGCGCACCTCGTTGATGATGCGGGTGGCGGTCTTGGCCAGGACCGGCCAGGGGAATTCGAAGAAGTCCGCGGTCATGCCGTCGGTGGAGGTCACCGCGCGCAGGGCCAGGACCGACTCGTAGGTGCGGGCATCGCCCATCACGCCCACGGTCTTGACTGGCAGGAGCACGGCGAAGGCCTGCCAGATGGCGTCATAGAGGCCCGCGTGGCGGATTTCCTCAAGATAGATGGCGTCGGCCTGCTGCAGGACCGCGACCCTCTCGGGCGTGATTTCGCCGGGAATGCGGATGGCCAGGCCCGGCCCCGGGAAGGGGTGGCGGCCGACGAAGGCGGGCGGCAGCCCCAGTTCGACCCCCAGCGCCCGCACCTCGTCCTTGAACAGGTCGCGCAGGGGCTCGACCAGCTTGAGCTTCATGTATTCGGGCAGGCCGCCGACGTTGTGGTGGCTCTTGATCACGTGCGAGGTCCCGCCGACGCTTTCGATCACGTCGGGATAGAGGGTGCCCTGGGCCAGGAAGGCCGCGCCCTGAACCTTGGCCGCTTCCTTGTCGAACACCTCCACGAACAGACGGCCGATGGTCTTGCGCTTGGTTTCGGGGTCGGAGACGCCGGTCAATTCGCCGAGAAATTCCTTCGACGCATCAACGTGAACCAGGGGGATATTGTAGTGGTTGCGGAACAGGCTGACGACCTGTTCAGCCTCGTTGAGCCGCAGAAGGCCGGTGTCGACGAACACGCAGGTAAGCTGCTCGCCGATGGCCTCGTGGATCAGGACCGCGGCGACCGAGGAATCGACTCCGCCGGACAGGCCGCAGATCACCCGCCCCTCGCCCACCTGCTCGCGGATCTTGGCCACCATCTCCTTGCGGAACGAGGCCATGGTCCAGTCGCCCTTGAAGCCGGCGATGTGGTGGGTGAAGTTGCGCAGCATGACGGCGCCGCGCGGCGTGTGGGCGACCTCGGCGTGGAACTGCAGGCCGTAGATGCGGCGCGCCTCATTGGCGATGGCGGCGAAGGGCGAACCGGCGGAGGTGGCGATCACCTCGAACCCCTCGGGGATGGCGACGATCTTGTCGCCGTGGCTCATCCACACCGGCTCGCGCGCGTCCAGTCCGGCGAACAGCGGGCTGTCCCTGACGATATCGATGTCGGCGCGGCCGAACTCGCGGCTGTGGCCGCTTTCGACCTTGCCGCCCAGCTGGTGGCAGATGGCCATCTCGCCGTAGCAGATGCCCAGCACCGGCACGCCCATGTCGAACACCGCCTGGGGCGCGCGGGGGCTGCCGCTCTCATGCACGCTCTCGGGACCGCCGGACAGGATCACAGCCTTGGGCGGATGGGCGGCGATGTGGGCCTGGGCCTTGTCGTAAGGCACGACCTCGCAATAGACGCCGCTCTCGCGCACGCGGCGGGCGATCAGCTGGGTCACCTGGCTGCCGAAGTCTATGATCAGCAGGCGCTCATGCTCGGTCGCGGTGGTCATGGAATCCTCTCGAAAAGCGCGATGAAGAAGCCGTCCGTGCCCGTGCGGCGCGGCGACAGTTGCAGGGTATGGGCGCCCTGGGCCAAGTCCGCAAGGCGGGCGCGGGCGGGCTCTGTCAGCAAGTCCGTGTCGAGCGCGTCGGCGATGCGAACCGGGCGATAGTCGCTGGCGTGGTCCGTCAAAAAGGCGTCGGCGACGGCGCCGTTCTCGGCGTGCAGCACCGAGCAGGTGACATAGGCCAGACGGCCGCCCGGCTTGACCAGCTTGGCCGCCCGGTCCAGCACCGCGCCCTGGATATCGGCGAAGCGCTCCAGGTCAGCCTCGGTCAGGCGCCAGGCCTGTTCGGGCTTGCGCCGCCACACGCCCGAGCCGGAACAGGGCGCGTCCACCAGCACCAGATCGGCGAGACCCTGTAGATCGAAGGCCCCCTCACCCGTCGGCCCGAGCTTGCGCAGGTCGGCCGAGACGCCGGCGCGGGCCAGGCGCGGCCGGATAGCGTTCAGCCGGTCGCCGTTGATATCACAGGCGATCAGCCGCCTGGGTTCAAGCTGAGCCAGGGCCAAGGTCTTGCCGCCGCCGCCGGCGCAATAGTCGATGACGAACTGGGGCCGGCCGGAGCCCGCCAGGAACGCGACGATCTGGCTGCCCTCGTCCTGCACCTCGAAGGCGCCGGCCTTGAACAGGTCGAGCGGGGCGAGATCCGGCGCGCCCTCCAGGCGCAGGCCCAGGGCGGACCAGGGCGTGGCCGAGGCCGCGATCCTCGCGGCGTCCAGCCCCCAACGCACGGCCTCGACGTCGTCCGCCAGGCCATTGACGCGGATATCCACGGGCGCGCGCGACGACAGCAGGGCCGCGGCGTCGTCGGCGGCGTCGGGGCCGAAGCTCGCGTCCAGCTGGGCTTGCACGAACGGCGGCAGGCCCGCGTCGTCGCGCGGACGGCCCAGCGCCTGGCGCTCAGCGTCGGTCAGGGGCGCGGGGCCGTGGCCCTGGCCGTCGAACAGGGCGGCGATCTGGTCCGCCGTCAGCCGGTCGTGCGCGATCAGCGACGCCAGCACGCGCCCGCGCGCGCCCTCGCCCTCCACCGGCGGCTGACGCAGGGCCAGATAGACCCGCTCGGCCACCGCCTTGCGGTCCTTGGAGCCGGCGTAGCGGTTGGCCGCGCCCCAGGCCTTGATCGCCTGGTCGGCCGGCTGGCGGGCGGACGCGATGCGATCCACCAGGTCGATGGCGGCCTGCAGTCGCGCCCCAGGCGTCACGTCTGCGACGGATGATAGTTGGGCGCCTCGCGCGTGATCATCACGTCGTGCACGTGGCTTTCGCGCAGACCCGCCCCGGTGATGCGCACGAAGCGCGCCTTGGCCTGGAACTCGCCCATGTCGCCCGCGCCGACATAGCCCATGGCGGCGCGCAGGCCGCCCACCAGCTGGTGCAGGATCGGCGCGATCGGGCCCTTGTAGGGCACCTGGCCCTCGATGCCCTCGGGCACCAGCTTGAGGCTGTCCTGCACTTCCTTCTGGAAGTAGCGGTCGGCTGAGCCGAGCGCCATGGCCCCGACCGAGCCCATGCCGCGATAGGCCTTGTACGAGCGGCCCTGGTACAGGAACACCTCGCCGGGGGCCTCGTCCACGCCGGCGAACATCGAGCCCATCATGGCCGCCGAGGCCCCGGCGGCCAGGGCCTTGGCCAGGTCGCCCGAATATTTGATGCCGCCGTCGGCGATCACCGGCACGTCGCTGTCACGGGCCGCGCGCACCGAATCGGCGATGGCGGTCAACTGGGGCACGCCCACCCCGGCCACGATGCGCGTGGTGCAGATCGAGCCAGGGCCGATGCCGACCTTGATCCCGTCCGCGCCGGCGTCGATCAGCGAGCGGGCGCCGTCGTAGGTGGCGACGTTGCCGGCCATGATCTGCACGCGGTTGCTCTCGCGCTTGAGGCGCCGCACGGCGTCGGCGACCAGGACCGAGTGTCCGTGGGCGGTGTCGATCACCACCACATCGACGCCCGCCTCGATCAGGGCCATGGAACGCTCGAAACCGGCGTCGCCGACCGTGGAGGCCGCGCCCACCAGCAGGCGACCCTTCTCGTCCTTGGCTGCGTTGGGAAAGGCCTGCGCCTTTTCCATGTCCTTGACCGTGACCAGGCCGACCGCGCGATAGGCCTCGTCGACCACGATCAAGCGCTCGATCTTGTGCTGGCGCAGCAGGGCCTTGGCCTCTTGCGGGTCAACGCCCTCGGGCGCCGTTATCAGGCCGGCAGACGTCATGATCGCCGAGGCGGGGGTGTTGACGTCGGATTCGAACCGCATGTCGCGGTTGGTCAGAATGCCGACAAGCTTGCCGGTGCCGCGCTCGACCACCGGAAAGCCCGAGATCTTGCGGCTGGCGGTGATGGCGCGCACTTCGCCGAGCGTGGTGTCGGGATGGATGGTCAAGGGGTTGATGACCATGCCGCTTTCGTAGCGCTTGACCTCGCGCACGTGGTCGGCCTGCTGCTCGACCGACATGTTCCGGTGCAGCACGCCCAGCCCGCCCGCCTGGGCCAGGGCGATCGCCAGACGGCTTTCGGTGACCGTGTCCATGGCGGCGGACACGATCGGGATGCTTAGATCGATTTCGCGGGTCAGGCGCGTCGCGGTGTTCACCTGGGTAGGCGCCACCTCGGACCGGCCGGGTTCCAGCAAAACGTCGTCGAAGGTGAGGCCTTCGCGAATCTCCATGGGAGTCTCCGTTTTGCGGGCCGCCTATAACGTGCGCTTGGGCCCAGGGGAAGGGCCCGGCCGAAGATTGTGCGCCCCGCTTAGCGCAGGTGCAGCAACTCCAACCCGACCAGACGCAAGCGATGGGCGCTGGCGAACACGCCGGGCGTGCGCAGGCGGCCGAACTCGCGGATCAGGCGGCGCAGGCTGGGTTCGGCCACCAGCGTCGCCGCGCGCTGGTAGCGGAACCAGCGCGGCTCGCGTTGGCCCTGCTCTTTCCAGGTTTCTTCCTGGCCGGTGACGAGCAGCGGAAACAGGATCACCTGCACGGCGATGGCCTGATCCTCCTTGAGCACCTTCATGTAACGGTAGGACCCTATGGGCCGGTCCTCGACCTGGCCGGACACGCCGGCCTCTTCCATCGCCTCGACGGCGGCCGCTTCCTGGGGCTTCAGCCCGGCCATGGGCCAGCCCTTGGGGATGACCCAGCGGCGCGTCCCGCGCGAGGTGATGAGCATGACCTCGACCCGGCGACGCACTACCCGGTACGGAAGGGCGGCGTATTGGATGCCCACGGCCTTGGCCTTCTTCACGGCAAGAGCCTTGCGCTGGCAAGGAAGGTCAGGGCGCCGATCAGGGCCGCCATGGGCATGGTGAGCACCCATGCAAACACGATCCGCCGGGCGACGCCCCAGCGCACCGCCGACGTCCGCCGGGCGGCGCCGACGCCCACGATGGCGCCCGTGATGGTGTGCGTTGTGGACACCGGCACGCCCAGATAGGTCGCGGCGAACAAGGTGATGGCTCCTCCCGTCTCGGCGCAGAACCCCTGCATGGGACTCAGCCGCGTGATCTTAGTTCCCATGGTGCGCACGATCCGCCACCCGCCAAAAAGGGTGCCGAGCGCCATGGCGGTCTGGCAGGCCAAAATCACCCAAAGCGGAACGGTGAAGGCGCCCGTGCCGCCGGAATGGGCAAAGAGAAGCACCGCGATCACGCCCATGGTCTTCTGCGCGTCGTTGCCCCCATGGCCTAGCGAATAAAGCGACGCGGACACGAATTGCAGGCGACGGAACACGCGGTCCACGGCGCCGGGCCGGGCGCGGACGAACAGCCAGGACACCGCCAGGACCAATAGCAGCGCCAGGGAGAAGCCGAACAGCGGCGAGACGACAATACCGGCCGCGGTCTGATCGACCCCTTTCCACACGATGGCCGACAGTCCCGCCTTGGCCACCCCCGCGCCAACCAGGCCGCCGACCAGGGCGTGCGACGACGAGGACGGTATGCCCATCAGCCAGGTCAGCACGTTCCAGGCGATGGCGCCGCTCAAGGCGGCGAAGATCACGCGATCGGTCACGATATGCACCGACACGATGCCCGATCCCACGGTTCGCGCGACGTGCACGCCGAAGAAGATGAAGGCCACAAAGTTGAAGAAGGCGGCCCAGAGGACCGCGTAGCGCGGCTTCAACACTCGAGTGGACACGATGGTGGCGATCGAATTGGCGGCGTCGTGCAAGCCGTTGAGAAAATCGAACAGCAAGGCGACGGCCACCAGCAGCCACAGCGCCAGGGATGAGCTGATCAGAGGGCCCATGCCCTCACAGATGCTCGAGCAGGATGCCGCTGATGTGGTCGGCCACATCCTCGAACCGATCGATGACCTTCTCCAGATGGTCGTAGACCTCGGCCCCGGCGATGAAGTCCATCGGCCGCTCGCGGCAGGCGTTGAACAGGGCTTTCATGCCCGCGTCATAGACCTCGTCGGAGCGCCCCTCGATCCGCGTGACGGCCTCGGCGATGGCGTTGAGGCGGTCGGCGTTCTTGCCCATGGTCTTGAGCAATTGGGTGGCCTCGAGCGTGAGATAGGCCGCCTGAATCGCCAGATCGCCCAGTTCGCGCATCTGCGGCCGGAATTCGCGCATCTCGAACAGGGTGATCGACTTGGCTGTCTGTTGCATCTGATCGATCGCGTCATCGAGCGAGACCGTCAGACCCCGAATGTCGCTGCGGTCGAACGGGGTGATGAAGGTGCGGCGCACCGCCAACAGGACCTCGCGCGTGACCGCGTCGGCCAGAAGCTCCTGGCGCATGACCTCGGCGCAGGCCGCCTCGACCCCCTGCCCGCCGGCCAGCAGTTCGCGCATCGCCTCAGCGCCCCTGAGCAGGATCTGCGCATGCTCGACAAACCGGTCGAAGAAGCTGTCTTCGCGCGGCAACAAGGCCAGGAACCACCGCATGCGCCCCTCCTCATGCCCGCGCCCAAAGATCGCCATGCGCCCGAATCATCAGGCGGCGGCCGAACCAGTCTATGTCAGCGCGAGGCTGGCCCTAACGGTCAGGTTGACGCCCCTTGAAGCCGGTCGCCACCAGGAAGGTTTCCGAGGAATCGGTTCGGCTCGCCTTGGGCTTGACGTAGCGCGCCTGGACGAAATGCCGGCGCAGACGCGCCAGAATCTCGTCGGTCTGGCCGCCCTGGAACGCCTTGGCCACGAAGGCCCCGCCCGGCGTGAGCGCCTCCAGCGCGAAATCGATCGCCGCCTCGATCAGGCCGGCGATGCGCAGGTGGTCGGTGATGCGGTGGCCGACGGTGTTGGGGGCCATGTCCGACAGCACCACGTCCGGCGGACCGCCCAGCAGTTCCAGCAGTCTGGGCGCGCAGGCGGGATCGGTGAAATCCATCTGCAGGATGTGGGCGCCGGCGACGGGCTCGACCGGCAGAAGATCGACCCCCGCGATGGCGCGCGCCTTGCGACGGACCGCGACCTGTAGCCAGCCGCCCGGCGCGCACCCGAGGTCGATTACCCGCGCGCCCGGCCGGATCACGCCGAAGCGGTCGTCGATCTCGGTCAGCTTGAACGCGGCCCGCGCGCGGTAGCCCTGGGCCTTAGCGGCAGTGACGAAGGGATCGTTCAGCTGACGCGCCAGCCACGCCTGGGACGACGGGGTCCGGCGCTTGGCCGTCTTGACGCGCACAGCGGCGTTGCGTCCGGACGCCTCGCCGCCGGTAGGGGCGCGCACCATACGCTTGCGCGGCGGTTCGGGCGGGTCTTCGTCGGTCATGATCCCTCGCTGGCGGCGGGCCGGGCGCGGCCGCGCTGACGTCGTCCACGTCGGCCGCGCGGCTCGGCCATCAGCGACAGCAGAAGGCCTTCACGCAGGCCGCGGTCGGCCACGCGCACGCGATCGCACGGCCATAGTTCCTGCACGCCCTGCAGGATGGCGGCGCCGGCCAGGACCAGGTCGGCGCGCTCGGGGCCGATGCAGGCCTCGCGCGCCCGCGCGGCGACATCGACCGCCAGCAGCCGGTCGGCCGTCCGTTCGCAATCGGCCCGCGTCATCCACAGACCGTCGACCCGACGGCGGTCATATCGGGGCAGCCCCAGGTGCAGGCCCGCCAGGCTGGTGATGGCCCCGGAGGTGCCCACCAGATGCGCGCGGCCCGCCGCGAAGGCCGGGCGCAGAACTTCGGCGTCCTTGGCCTCGACCACATAGGCCTTCATCGCCTCGACCATGTCGCGGTACCAGGCGGCGCGGTCGTCGGGGCGCTCGGGGAAGCGCTCGGCCAGGGACACCACCCCGATGGGGGCCGACATCCAGGCGCGCACCGGCAGGCGATGGGGCGCGAAGCGGCGCGCGCTCTGGTCCAGGCCCTCGGCCTTCAGATCGACCCATGACAGTTCGGTCGAGCCGCCGCCCACGTCGATCACCAGGGCCGCGTCGGCCGTGCGGTCGAGCAGGTTAAGGCAGCCGGCCACGGCCAGGCGCGCCTCTTCGCTGGGCGTGATCACGTCCAGCACCAGTCCAGTCTGCGCCCGGACGCGCTCGATGAAGGCCGCGCCGTTCTCGGCCGAGCGGCACGCCTGGGTCGCCACCGCGCGCACCCGGTGGCAGCCGCGGCGCGCGATCTTGTCGGCGCAAACCTGCAGCGCGGCCAGGGCCCGATCCATCGCCGGCTCCTGCAGGCGGCCGGTCTGGGTCAGACCCTCGCCCAGGCGCACGATGTTGGAATAGGCTTCGCTGACCCGAAAACCGTCGGGCGACGGTCGGGCGATCAATAGCCGGCAGTTGTTTGTGCCGAGGTCAAGCGCGGCGTAGAACGGCCCGTCGCTTCCCCTCCGCCGCCCTGCCGCCCCGCCAGCATCAGGCGGTGCGTCGGCCGGCCCAAACGCCTCAGACATCAACCAAATCCGTCGGCGAAACCCAGCGGTCTCACCCTTTCCAGAGGACTGTAACAAGCCCGGCCGCCGATCGGAAGCGCCGCGCGCCGCCAGGCGCCCGGCAAGGCGTCTGCTGAAGCGGCCGTTCACCTTAGGGTCAGCGGTCGGCGTTTATGTTCGCTCCATGACTATTCTCGTCGCCCGATTCGCGCTCGGCCAGATCGTCCGCCACCGGCTTTTCCCGTTCCGCGGCGTGGTGTTCGACGTCGATCCGCAATTCGCCAACACCGAGGATTGGTACGAAGCCATCCCCGAGGACGCGAGGCCGCGCCGGGACCAGCCGTTCTACCATCTGCTGGCCGAGAACAGCGAAGGTCCGTATGTGGCCTATGTTTCCGAGCAGAACCTGGTCGCGGACGACAGCGGCGAGCCGGTTGGGCACCCGCAGCTCGCCCTGATGTTCCAAGGATTCAGCAACGGCGCCTATCGGCTGCGCCCGCACACGGCCCACTGAGCGCGCGCCGCCGGCGGCGGTTGCAACCGTCGCCGGCTACGCTAGTTTCCCGCCACCCGACAGGAAGCGCGGGCAGCGGAGAGACAGATGTTTCACAGGTTGCGTATCCTTACCGTGGCAGGCCTTTGCGCCCTGGCTTCGGCCTGCGGCCCGTCCGGCGCACCGCAGCAGAGCGCGAGTACGCCTCCAGCTGCAGCGCCCGCGCCCGCACCCGCGGCCGCACCTGCGATCAGCGCGGCGGCCACGGCGGCGGTGGCCGCCCTGCCGGCGCCCTACAACACCGGCGACATCGACAACGGCCACGCCAAGTTCGCCCTGTGCCAGGCCTGCCACTCCATCCTCCCCGGCGCGCCCAACATGACCGGGCCCAATCTGAACGGGGTGGTCGGGCGCATGGCGGGGTCGGCGCCTGGCTACAGCTATTCCGACGCCATGAAGGGCGCAGGCTGGACCTGGGACGCCCAGCACCTGGACACCTGGCTGGCGGGCCCGCAGAAAATGCTGCCCGGCGCCAAGATGACCTTCGTCGGCCTAGCCAATCCGCAGGACCGCATCGACGTAATCGCCTACCTGGCCAGCGCGGGCGCGCACTAGCCGGGGCCCCTGCTCCTGACCCGGCCCACCGCTTCGGTCCAAAGGCCGTAGGCCTCTTCGCGCGCGGCGGGCGCCAGATCGGGTTGCTGAATCGGCCCCTTGCCGCCGGCCACGCTGGCGGCGGCCTGCAGCGACGGGAACAGGCCCGCGCCGACGCCCGCGAACAGCGCCGCGCCCAAGGCGGTCGCCTCTACGCTCTGGCTGATCTGCACCGGCATGCCGGTCAGGTCGGCCAGACGCCGGCGGAAAAGATCGCTGGCCGCCATGCCGCCGTCGATGCGCAGCACCGCCTCCCCGCCGAAGGCCTCGGGCGCGTCATGACGCATGGCCTCGATCAGATCGCGCGTCTGCAGGGCGCAGCCGTCAAAGGCGGCGGCGGCGATCTCGGCCGGCCCGCTGTCGCGCGTCAGCCCCAGCAACGCTCCGCGCGCGCCGGCGTCCCACCAGGGCGCGCCCAGGCCGGTGAAGGCCGGCACCAGCGTCACCCCGTGCCCCGGCCGCGCCTGGCCGGCCAGAGCCTCGACCGCGCGCGGACCGCCCTGGACGCCCAGAACCTGCTCGGCCCACTGGATGGCGGCGCCGGCGACGAACAGGGCCCCCTCCAGGGCATAGGTCGTGCGGCCCTGGACGCGCGCGGCGACCGTCGCCAGGAGACGCGAAGCCGACACCGGCACGCGCTCGCCGGTGTGCAGCAGCATGAAGCAGCCGGTGCCATAGGTGGCCTTCATCTGCCCCGCGACGACGCAGCCCTGGCCCATCAGTGCGCCCTGCTGGTCGCCGACCATGGCGCGGATCGGCAATGACGCGCCCAGAATCTCGGCGGCCGTCGCGCCGAAATCGCCCGCCGTGTCGCGGACTTCGGGCAGCAGCGCCAACGGCGCTGCGAACAGGTCCGCCATCTCCTCGGACCAGCGGCCGGCGCGGATGTCGAACAGCAAGGTGCGCGAGGCGTTGGTGGCGTCGGTGGCGTGCACGGCGCCGTGAGTGAGTTTCCACGCCAGCCAGGCGTCTATGGTGCCCGCCAATAGCCGGCCGCCCGCCGCCGCCGCGCGCGCGCCATCGACCCGATCGAGGATCCAGGCGATCTTGGTGGCCGAGAAATAGGGATCGAGCAGCAGGCCGGTCACGGCGGTGACGCGCGCCTCGGCCCCGGCGTCGATCAGCGCCTGGCAGGCCCCGGCGGTGCGCCGATCCTGCCACACGATTGCCGGATGGATCGGACGGCCGCTGACCCGGTCCCACACCACTGTGGTTTCGCGTTGATTGGCGATGCCCAGGGCCGCGAAATGGCCCAAGGGCCGCCCGCTGGCCTGAACAGCCTCGTTCATCACTTCGACCGAGTGCCGAAAAATCTGCTCGGCGTCGTGTTCGACCCATCCGTCAGCGGGGTAAGACTGATGCAAGGGGCGGGAGGCCTGGGCCAAGACCTGCCCGTTCATGGCGAATACCATCGCCCGCGTGCTGGTGGTTCCCTGATCCAGCGCCAACAGCAAGGTTTCGGTCATTGGTCCGCCCTATGGTATTTGTCTATCTTATGCGCACGCGCGCCGCGGACCATTCATAGCGCCGACAATCCGGCGCCGCTAACAGAGCGACCGGGGAGCTGATCTGGTGTTCGATCAATCCGACGATCTGATCGCCCTGGCTCACAGCCAAGATGTGCAGTCGCGCGAGCGGCTGCTGATGGGGCTGGTGGTCCTGTGCGAGCAGAAGTCGGACGAGCCCGAACGCAACCAGCAGACCAAGGCCCTGATCGACCAGGTGTTCATGATCCTGGCGCGGCAGGCCGAAACCGAGGTGCGCCGCAAGCTGGCCGAGCATATCGCCCCCGCCGTCTGGGCGCCGCCCAACCTGATCGCCATGCTGGCCCTGGACGAGATCGAGATCGCCAGGCCGGTGATCGCCGCCAGCCCGCTTTTGGCCGACACCGATCTGATCCGCCTGATCGTGGAGGCCACGCTGGAGCACCAGATCGAGGTCGCCCGCCGGCCCCGGATCAGCGCCGCCGTGGTCGACGCCCTGCTCGAGCAGAACGAGGCCCCGGCGCTGCTGGCGTTGGTGGGCAATGAAACGGCCCAGATCGGCGCCCAGGGCATGGAGCGCCTGGTCGAGGCGTCGCGCCGCATGCCGGCGCTGCGCGCGCCGCTCACGCGTCATCCCAAGATGTCCGGACTGCTGGGCGCACGGCTTTACACCTGGGTGGGCGAGGCGCTGCGCGCGGCGCTGGCGGAGCGCTTCGAACTGGACGAGGCGGCGCTGTCGTCGGCGATCGACACGGCGGTGATGGACGCCCGGGTGGGCATCGCCCTGAAGGCGACCGAACCGCCCCACGAACAGCAATCGATGGAGACCAGCCTGGTCGAGAAACTGGACGCGGCCGGCCAGCTGAAGCCGGGATTTCTGCTGCGCACCCTGCGCGAGCACAAGTTCGGCCTGTTCCTGGCGGCGCTCGCCCGGCTGGCGGGTCTGGAGACCAGCGAGGTTCGGCGCGGGCTGAACAGCAACCAGCCGGAGCTGCTAGCCCTGGCGTGCATCGCCGCCCACGTCGACCGGGGGGCCTTCATGGCGGTGCTGAGCGCCGTGCGCGATCTGAACGGCGGGCGGCCCGACGGCGGCCCCACCGCCGACGCGCGCGCCGCACAGGCGTTCGCGAACACGACGCCCGCCTCGGCCGCCGGAGAGTTCCGCGCGGCACTTCAGCTGCTTTGACCTTTTCGGCATTTGACATCCGGCCGTCCGCGGGCTTGTTGCCTCCGATGACGACGCCCTCCTCGCTCAAATTCGCGGTCCTGGCCGATGACAGGCCCGAGGCGCGCCAGGCCCAGGCCCGGCTGGCCGAACGCTATGGCGCGGTGGCCGAGGACCAGGCCGAGGTGCTGGTGGCCCTGGGCGGCGACGGCTTCATGCTGGAAGTGCTGCGCCAGACTTTGGCCGCGGCCCGGCCGATCTACGGCATGAACCTGGGCACTGTCGGCTTCCTGATGAACGACTACAATGAGGACGGCCTTCCTGAGCGGATCAAGGCCGCGGAACGCACGGTGATCTATCCGCTGAAGATGCGGGCGGAATGCACCGACGGGCGCGTGGCCGAGGCCTCGGCCATCAACGAGGTGTCGCTGCTGCGCCAGACGCACCAGACGGCCAAGCTGCGCATCCTGATCGACGACAAGCCGCGCATGGATGAATTGGTGTGCGACGGCGCGCTGGTGTCCACGCCCGCCGGATCGACCGCTTACAACCTGTCGGCCCACGGCCCGATCGTGCCCATCGACGGCCAGGTGCTGGCGCTGACGCCGATCAGCGCGTTCCGCCCGCGGCGCTGGCGCGGCGCCCTGCTGCGCCATACGGCCAAGGTGACGTTCGAGGTGCTGGAAGCCAGCAAGCGGCCGGTCAGCGCCGTGGCCGACAATGTCGAGGTGCGTAACGTCGCGCGGGTGCATGTGTCTGAAAACAGCCAACAACCACTGGTCATGCTGTTCGACGCCGGTCGCAACCTGGAAGAACGCGTCCTGGCTGAACAGTTCGCTGTGTGACGCGCACGAGTTGTTAAACTGGACCGGTTAGCCTTGCTGCTCAGGCGATATCGGAGGCTTCCTTGAGCCAGTATTCCAATGCCAAGATCATGGCGCCGTCCACAGCATTGCGCGACAAGGTCGGCGGCGGCCCCGGCGTTCTCGATCCGGCGATCCTGGCCAAGGCCGAGGCGGCGCTGAAAGCTCTGTCGGGCCAGTTCGGCCAATGGCTGCAGGACGAGATCGTCAAGCTGGAAGCGGCGCGCGCCGACATCGGAAAGGACGGCCTCACTCCAGAGACGAGCGAGCGCCTCTATCTGCGGGCCCATGATCTGAAGGGCCTGGGCGGCACCTACGAATTCCCGATCATCAGCCGCATGTCCGCCTCTCTATGCCGGCTGCTGGAAGACGACGCCAAGCGGAAGAAGGCGCCGCTCTATCTGATCGACGCGCACATCCAAGCCATCAAGGCGGCGGTGCGCGACAATGTGCGCGATGAAGCCAATCCGATCGGCCGCGCCCTGGCCGAAGCGCTTGAAACCCAGGTGCGCGCGCACTTCGCCTGATCGCGACTTCACCGGATTCGGCCGTCCGACCCGGCCAAGCCCGTTCAGTCGATGGCCACGGCTTTGCGCGCCTGAACCCTGCGCGCCTTTCGTGAGGCCGCCAGACGATCCAGCTTGTCCAGCAGGTAATCGATGTCCTCTTTGGAGGCGGCGGTCTGAGGCAGGGTCAGGAATCGCTGCAGCATACGTTCCTGAAACTGCTCGCGGTCATCGGGGCCGCTGTTCAAAGTCATCGAATGATAGGTGTCCACCCCCGCCCGGAAGGCGGGGAACAGGCGGATCGGCAGGCCGGCGCGTTCGTAGATCGCCTTGAGGCCCAAGGGCCCGGAATCGTGGATCATCAGCCAGGTGCGATTGTGCGGCACGCCGGCCAGTTCGGCCACGCCCCACTCGAAGAACGGCATGTGCCCTTGGGCCAGCGCGCGCAGCAACAAGGACGCTGTCAACCGGTTGCTCAGATGCAGATGGGTCACGAAGGCGGCCAGATCCTGGGTGCGGCCCGCCTGATCGGCCAGATCGACCGTAGCCCGCTCGGCCGTGTCCGCCGCGATCCGCCCGGCCAGTTCAGGAGACAGGACGTGATGCTCGATCAGGTGCTGCTTGACCGCGTCGGACACCAAGTGAACCAGCTTCTCGGTGACCTCCAGAGGCAGGGCCTTGCGGTAGGCGATGGCCGTCAGCACATCGTGCGCGTCGTCGAACCGCGTCATCGCGGTTTGGAGCGACTGAGGGCTGAGCGCCGCGTTGTCGTTGGCGCAGACCAGCCGCACGGCTTCCCTGCAGCCGACCTCGACCAGCACCCCGGCGACCGGGCCGGTCAGGGCGGGCCGCTGGGCGATGGCGATCTGCTGGGTCGCGCCGCAGGTGCGTGCGATCTCGATCAGGTCGGCGTCGCTGAACACGGGCGAGAAATTGAGGACCGGCGTGGCGATATTGTCGATATCGCGCGCCAGGCGCATGGCCACATCGTTGGGCAGAACGGGTGAGCTCTTCAAGGTCACCGCCAGGGCCCGCCGGACCAGGTCGGTGGCGTCCTTGGCCATCAGCCTCAGGATTTCCTGCGCGCGCGCCAGTTCGGGGCCGGCCAGATCTTCGCGGTCGATCGCGCGGCAGAGCTTGTGCGCCGCCAGCGCCCGGTCGTCGGGCGTGGTCCCTTTGACCAGCGTGCGAAGGTCATCGTCCGTCAGCGCTGTGCGCGCGATGAGCATCGAATCGCCCCTGCGTCCTTATTGCCGCAGTTGATCCCGACATCCTCAATGGAGGGTTAAGCTTAACGCTCGTTAGGCCGGGTCACGCCCTGTTAACCTGGCTGGGTAACGGGACGACAACGGCTGGGACCTAAGGTGGGTTGTTCCAAGGAGGCTGCCTTGATCGCCATCCCCATCGCCCCAGACGAACCCGCGCCGGCGGTGCGCGACCAGGTCGAGATGATGGCGCTGGACGCCCAGTCCTCGCTCCTGCCCTACGCCCTGGTGTTCTTCGTGTTCAGCCTGCCGGTGTTCGTGTGGACGGCCTCGGTCGCGCAGAACGCCGTGTGGATGGCCACCCTGTTCCTGCAGTTCGCGGTCAACTGGGCGGCCATGTACGCCGTCGCCGGCTGGATGAAGCGGCGGCCGGACCTCACGGTCGATCTGGCCGCGCGCACGCGTCTGCATGTGTTCGGCGGGTTGTTGTGGGCCGCCGCGGTCGCTCAGCTGGCGGCCTTCGCCCTGGGCGCCGGCGTGGCCCGCGAGCCCTTGCTGCTGATGGCGGTGGGCGCGGCGGCTGTGTGCTGCTTCTTCACCTGCGCATCGCTGCCCTGCCTGCTGATCGTCGGCCCCCTGGCCGCCGCGCCGCCCCTGGCCGCCCTCTACATGAGCCCGGCCGAGCGCATGACCGGACAGGCGGCGTGGGGCGCGGTCGCCCTGTCCATGGCGCTCAGCCTGATCATGAACCGCATCCTGCGCCGGCAGTTCGTCATGACGGTCGAGCGCGAGCACCTGATCGACGAACGCGCCAAGGCCCTGAATGAGGCCGAACAGCTGGCCCGGTCCAAGTCCGACCTTCTGGCCACCCTGTCGCACGAAATCCACAACGGTCTGACCGGGGTCAACCATGTGCTGGCCGCCGCCGCCGGCTCCGGCGGCCGCGCCGCACCCTCGCGCGAGCAGTTGGCGGCGGCGCTGCACGCCTCGGACGATCTGCTGGGCGTGCTCAACGCCACCCTGGATTCCGAAAACGCCCAGGCCGGCCGATTGTCGGTCGATCTGCGCCCGTTCGACGCCTGCCATCTGGTGCAGACCCTGGCGCATCAAGCCCGGCCCGCCGCCACGGCCCGGGGCCTGGAACTGAGCGCCCACATCGAAGCCGCGTTCGAAAGCGCCGAGGGCGCGGCGATCGGCGATCCCGCGCGGGTGAGGCAAATCCTCGACAACCTGATCGGCAACGCCATCAAATACACGGTGCGCGGCCGCATCGAACTGCGCGTGCAGCGCGCCGGCCCGGACCGCCTGACGATCGAGGTGGCCGACACCGGTCCGGGGCTGGATGCTCAGGAACTGCCGGTGGCGTTCGCGCCCTTCCGCCGGGTCGACCGCACCAGCGCCGGCACGCCCGGAGCGGGCCTGGGTCTGTCGCTGTCACGCGATCTGGCGCGCATGATGAACGGCGACGTGCGCGCGGAGAGCGCGGTCGGGCTGGGCAGCCGGTTCTGGCTGGAGCTGCCGTTCGATCCGGCGGCGAAGGCGCAATCGATGCCGCCGGACGAGGACGATCTGGGCGACGCCGCCCGGCCGCGCGCGCTGCGCGTCCTTATCGCCGAGCACGAGGCGCTGGTTGCGGCCATGTTGCGCTCGGTGCTGGAGCAGCTGGGCCACCGCGTCGCCGCGGCCCGCGACGGCCGCCGGGCGATCGATCCGGCCGGACTGTGCGATTTCGACGTGATGATTATTGACGGCTCGGTGGCCCACCCAGGCGGGCCAGAGACGATCCGCGCCATACGAAAGAGCAGCCTGCCCACGGCCGACATGCCGATCGTGGCCCTGATCGGGGGAGACGGCGAGGACGCCGAAGCCTGCGTCTCCGCGGGCGCAGACACGGTCATGCGAAAGCCGGTGACCGTCTCGGCCGTCGCCCGCGCCCTGGCCGCCGCCAGCGACGCGCGCCAGAGCCGCAGGCCCAAGCCCAAGCGGGCGCAGTCCGCGGCCTAGACCGGGCGGCTCAGCTGCGCGAGCGGCCCTGGTTGGCCTCCGACAGGACGCGCAGCATCTCGCTGGAGAACATGGCGTTGGCCAGGCCCGAGGCGCCCTCGTTCGGGCTCTCGGGACCACGCAGGACCATGTCCGCAAGGTCGTGCTCCTGCTCGACCTTCTCCAGCCGGCGCGCCATGGCGTACTGCACGAAGGCGCCGGGATCGACCGGCGCGGTCGGGATCGGCGCGGCGGCCGGCGCGGAGATGGCCACCGCCGTGTCCCCGCCCCGCGTCAGGTTGGAATAGACCTCGGCCACCGACAGGGGGCGGCCTTCGCGGTAGAAGATGGTCGGATTGGCCTGGGCCGCGTCCGGAAAGATGCCGGCGGCGCTGGCGCGCGGGCGCGACTGATAGGCTTCGATCAGCTGGGCTGAGGCCTTGGGCCCCAGGAAGTGGGCGGCGTACAGCTCGCCGTCGGTGGGCTCGCGCCCCATGCGGCCGCGCAGATAGGACGCGTGATCGGTGGTCAACTCGCCCGCCATCAAGGCGGAAGCCTTGGGATCGAGCTTGAGGTCCATCACCGTCCGGCGCGCCTCCTCGCCCTTGACCTCGAACCGGCCGTCAGGCGCCTGCTGGATCAGATCGGCGTAGCGGGCGTAGCCGTATTTGGCGCCGTGCCGCTTGAGAGTGGCGAGCCAGGTTTGATCGACGAACTGGAACAGACCGGCGGCTGTGGAGCTCTGGGCCTTGGCCCCGGTATTGTAGCCGCTCTCGCGGCGGGCGGTGCGCAGCAGAAAGGAGAAGTCCACGCCGGTGGCCTTGGAAGCGCGCTCGATGGCGCTGCTCACGGCTTCGCGGATGGACTCGACGGGCATGGGGTCAAAACTGGCCGCTTATGGTTAACGAGCCCTTTATCTTAACGATATCCAAAGCGGTCCGGATCGAAGGCCTGGCCAAACACGCCGGCGTCGAGGCCGCGCAGCCGCGCCGCGACCACGTCCGCCATCGCCGGGGCCAGCAGCCACCCGTTGCGGCGCGCGCCCGTCGCCAGGATCACCTTCGGTCCCGCGCGGCTGGGTCCGGCCAGAGGAAGCCCGTCGGGCGTTGCGGCCCTAACGCCGGCCTGAGCGCGGGGGATGGCCGTGGCGAGCGCCGGGAAGAGCGCGCTCGCCGCGCCCTGCAGGCTCACCGTGGTCGCTGGATCGATGGCCCGGTCATTGACGCCCGCCTGCATGGTGGCGCCCACCGCCGCGCCCTCGGCCGACGGACAGACATAGACGCCCGGCGCGCGCACCACCGGGCCGCCTACCGGAGCCGCTCCGTCGAAGCGGACAATCTGGCCCTTTATCGGCTGCAGCGCGCGGCCCTCGGGCGCCACGGCGGGCAAACCGGCGGCGCCCGTGGCGTAGACCACCACATCGACCGCCGCCTGATCGGCGCCCTCGACCCGCCCGCGTTCGAGACGGCCGCCCGCCTCGACAAAGGCCCTGTGCAGGACCGCCAGCGCGCTCGACGGCGCCAGCCGCCAATCCAGGGCGGTGAAGAGGCCGGGCGCGCCCTTGAGGCCGGGCGACAAGGCCGTCGCCTGGGACGCGCCGAGCACCTCGCACGCCGGATCAAGCATCGCCAGGGCCCGGGCCCGCCGCTCCAGATCGGCTTCGTCGGCGGCCAGATAGAGGGCGCCGGACCGGTCGATCAGATCCGCGCCGCCCGGCAGGGTGTCAGCCAGGTCCAGCCAAAGGTCGCGGGCCACGGCCAGCAAGGGGAAATGGTCGGCCGAGACCGGGTCCAGCAGGGTTTCGAAGGCCGGGGCCAGCATGCCCGCGGCGACGCCCGAGGCGTTGTCGCCGACCGCCGCGGGATCGCGAAGCGCCACATCCGCGCCGCAGCGTCGAAGCACCAGCGCCGTGACCGAGCCGATCGCGCCCGCCCCGGCAACGAGGACTCGCAGGCCCTGAAGATCATTCATGTCAAAGGGGTTAGCGGGACCGCGGAGGGCTGTCGAGCCGCAAAACTCAGTTCAGGCCCGTGCTCAATTGAGCTTGAGGGCGCCCCGAGCGCGGGCCCAGCCGTCCGAGAAGGCTCGGGCGGCGCTGGTCTCCTGGAATATCAGGACCTTCATCTCCAGATCGGTCAGGGGGTCGGACCGCACCATCAGGTAAGGCGCGTCGCTTTCGGCGGCCTGCAGGTCGGCCAGGGCGATGGACCGCTCGATGAACTGGTTGAGGTAGTCGCCGAACAGCTGGGCTTCAGCGCCGTCTCTGACCGGAAACTTGATCACCACATCCGTCATCGCACGTCCGTCCGGTCGGGGGCCCTACTGTACGCGCCTCACTGCCGAAGCGTCGTCGATGGAGCGAGAGTTTCGCAGTGCAGCAAAACTGTCAATGTTCCTAACGACGGGGAAACGTCGCAAACGAAGTTGTGATCCATAAAAAAGCGTTAACGCCTAAGGGCCGACGGGCCGGTCGCCTATGCGGCGGGCGCCGGCCCACGAAAAAGGGCCAGGCTTTTGGCCTGGCCCTTCGCAAAAATTCGCCGCGTTGCAGCGTAGGCTAGCTGAGATCTTCGCTGATCAGGCCGATCTTGTAGTAGCCGTCCTTCTGGAGCTGGTTCACCACGCCCATGAATTCCTTGTAGCGGACATCGCGGTCGGCGCGGATCAGGACGGTCACGTCCGCCGGGTTGCCGGGCACGCTGGCGGCCAGTTGCGAGGCCAAGCCGTCGAGCGGGACCTGGTCGGTCTTGTCGGGCGTGATCAGGTACAGCAAACCGCCGCGGCGAACTGACAGGAAGGTCGGCTTCTTGTTGGCGTCCTTGGGAGCCTGGGCGGGCGGAAGGTCGATCTTGATGGCGACGGTGGCCAGGGGCGCGGCCACCATGAAGATGATCAGCAGCACCAGCATGACGTCCACGAACGGAGTCACGTTGATGTCGGCATTCTGGCCGACGTCGTACTTTCCGCCGGTTTTGTTCGCGAGCTTCGCCGCCATACGGTCATCTCCTCCGGAGGCCGCACGCGGCCCACTAAATTATTCAGAGGGACGTTTGGCGCGGTTAGCGTCGGAAGTAAAGGGCCATCAACAGCAAATATCGCTGTGCGGCTTCGGCGCCGAACCCCTTATCTCATCAGGCGATTTAGCGCCTGTCGCGACCGCGGACGGGTCTGTCGACAGAACCGATGGTACCACCTCTCGGGCTCGAACCGAGGACCTCTAGATCCACAATCTAGCGCTCTAACCAACTGAGCTAAGGCGGCATTCAAAGGAGGGACAGGTTCTAGTCGGGCCGCGCGGCGCGATCAAGGCCGTCCTGTTCAAAAAGAAAGCCCCGGAGGCAGGCCTCCGGGGCTCACATTCTACGCTCAGCGCGACTTAGTCGGCCAGACGCCAGACCACGACCGTGCTGAACTTGCCGCCTTCGACAGGATTACCGTCTGCCGTTTGGGGCTTCATCTTGAACAGCTTGGCGATCCGCAAGGTCGCGTCGCCGAAACCGAAGCCCGTCGGATCTTCCTGAACGGAGCAGGAGTCCAGCGTGCCCTTGGCGGTCACGGTGCAGCTCAGGGTCACCTTGCCTTCTTTGTTCAGCTCCATCGCCCGTTGGGGATAGTAGCTGGCGAAGTCATCGCCGTTCGGCTTGTGCAGCCAATCGGGATTGGTGATCTGAGCCACGTGCGGCGGCGGCGGCGGAGCCGGCGGAGGCGGCGCCTCGTGATGCTCCACCGGCGCGATCGCGATCGGCGGGGGCGGCGGAACGTCAGCCGGCGGAGCGACCGAGGGACGCGGCTGCACCGGCGGAGGCGGGGGCGGCGGCGTGTTCGGAGGCGGCGGCGGCGGAGGCGGCGGAGGCGGCGGCGGAGGCGGCTTGACCAAGTCGACCTTCACAGCCTCGTCCGAGTACTCCTTGTAGTGCACGACGAACTTGTTGAACCACAAGTAGGTCAGGATGCCGACGTGCAAGATGACGGCGATCAGGACCCCGGTGGCCATGCCGCTGCCCTTTTTGCGCGGCGGCTTGTCGACCAACGGATCATAGCGGCGATGAGGAGGCGCATCGGTCATTTGGCACCCGGTCGGTTGGTGTCCTGACCGATGAGCGCCACGCTGTAGAAACCATTGTCCTGCAGCGCGTTCATCACACCCATGAAGTCCTTGTATTCCATGTCTTCATCCCCGCGGATGAAGATGCGTTCCTTGGTCGGATCGCGCTTGCCGATCTGCTTGCGCAGGTCGTCGCCGATCGAGGCCAAGTCCGTGGGGGCGTCGCCGATGTAGGTGTCGCCATTCGCTTGAATGGAGATGTAGATCGGCTTCGGCGGGTTCGGCGATGGTTTGGCCACCGCCGGTGGTAGGGTGACATGGACCGACACAGTGGCGAGCGGAGCCGCCACCATGAAGATGATTAGCAACACCAGCATCACGTCCACGAACGGGGTGACGTTGATCTCGCTGTTCTGCTCGATGTTGAACCTCGAGCGTCCGCCACCACCTGCGAGTTTGGCGGCCATAGGAGATTACGCCCCCTTGTCGAGCTGACGGGAGATCGCGTTCATCAGTTCGGCGACAAACCCTTCCGTCCGCGTGCCATAGGCCGAGATGCGGGTTTGGAAGAAGTTGTAGAAAATCACCGACGGGATAGCGGCGAACAGACCGATACCGGTGGCGAGCAGCGCTTCGGCGATGCCGGGAGCGACGACGGCCAGGTTGGTGGTGTTGGTGTTCGCGATGCCGATGAAGGAGTTCATGATCCCGTACACGGTACCGAACAGGCCGATGAAGGGACCCGACGAACCGACCGAGGCGAGGAACTGCATGCCGGCGGACAGGCGCTTGGCCAGACCGGCTTGAACCGCCGACACCGCGGCCGAGGCGCGGG
>Ga0335069_10002258_pt1 | contig 29874 bp, 27 predicted proteins | sample Lox_Sample_11_FD_206714 | JGI IMG/M metagenome (GOLD analysis project Ga0335069, IMG submission 206714) | Soil microbial communities from Loxahatchee National Wildlife Refuge, Florida, United States - Lox_Sample_1.1 | ecosystem: Environmental > Terrestrial > Soil > Wetlands | place: USA...
GCTCATCGCCACGCATACTCTATAGACGAAACAGCACCCGCATGGGGCGCTGCATCGTGGCCTTTTTCAACAAGTTCCTAGAGAGCGGACTACTCCGCTGCGACGGGTTCTTCGGTACCGGCAGCCAGGGTCAAGGTCTCCTCCACGCCTGCCACATCGAGCAGCGGCTTGGGCAGTGACTTGCTGCTCTTCACGCCCAACTGCTTGAGCATCTCCACCTGGCGGACGAGGTTGCCGGGGCCTTCGCTGAGCTTCTTCATGGCGCCGGTGTAACTTTTGTCCACATTGCGCAGCGCGTTCCCGATGCCTTCGAGATCGTTGACGAAGTTGACGAATTTCTCGTAGAGCGCGGCGCCGCGGTCCATCACTTCGTGCACGTTGCGGGCCTGCATCTCCTGCTGCCAGAGGTTGTCGACGATGCGGATGACAAAGAGCAGCGTGGTGGGCCCGACGAGCAGCACTTCCTTCTCGTAGGCGTAGCGCCACAGGCTCTCGTCCTCGTGCAGAGCGGAGAGGAATGCGGGCTCGATGGGCACGAACATGACGACAAAATCGGGCGAGTCGAGGGCGCCGAGCTTGTGGTATTTGCGCGCGGCGAGGCCATCGACATGGGTGCGAACGCTGCTGAGGTGGCGCTTGATCGCTGCTTTGCGTTCTTCTTCGGTGGCTGCGTTCACTGAGTCGGCATAGGCATTAAGCGAGACCTTGGAGTCAATGATGAGGTGGCGGTTGCCGGGCAGATTGAGAATCACATCGGGGCGGGCCTTGCGGCGCTCGTCTTCGCCGGCCGCGCTGTCGAATGTTTCCTGCACGCGGAACTGCTCGCCTTCGCGAAGGCCGGCCTTCTCAAGGAGGTTGCGGACGATGAGTTCGCCCCAGTCGCCCTGGGCCTTGGCCGAGCCGCGCAGCGCGGTGGTGAGGTTGCGGGCCTCCGCAGTGAGCTGCTGGTTCATGCTGTTGAGGTTGCCGATGAGGGTCTGCAGGGTATTGACGCCGAGCTTGGAGTCGCTCTGCGCCTGCTCGACTTTCTCGCGGAACTCCTTGATCTGGGTCTGGAGAGGCGCAATCAGGGTGCCGAGATCCTTCTGGCTGGCTTCGGCAAAGACTTTGGATTTCTGCTCGAGGATTTCGCCGGCGAGGGCCTGAAACTGGTCGGACAGGGACTTCTTTGCGGTTTCAAGGAGCGCGACTTTCTCGGCGAGGTTCTGGCGTTCGTTGCGCAGGTCGGCCTCGAGCTGGCTGATACGGGCGGTGAGGGTGCGCTCGGAGTCGGACTTGGCCTGGAGGGCGGCGGTGACCCGTTCGCGCTCGGCGGTGAGGCGGTCGATGATGCCCTGGCGTTCCGCGCAGAGGGATTCAAAGCCGGCGCGGCGCTCGGCCAGCTCCCGGATCTGGGTAAGCTCGGCGCGCACCGAGGCGAGATCGGCGGAGAGCTGGGCGGTACGTTCGGCGAGTTGCGCCTTTTCACTCTCAGCGGCGAGCCTTTCGTTTCTGACGGAGAGCTGGCGCAGCCAGTAGCCCACAAGAATGCCGAGGACGGCCGCGGCAACGGCGATAAGAGCCTGCATGACGGTTCCCTTTCCCTGTGTGGCTACTGTACCCCTTTCCGCTGTGCATGCGCGGCATGAAACCGCGCCCGGCGTTCCCCCATCTGGTACGGGCACCTGCGCGGCGCATGCCAGTCTCGCGGAAGCGCATCGTCAAGGGAAGCGAGCCTTTACACACCTCCGTGCGCCCGGTAGACTGGAAACTTCGGGGTCTTGCGCGATTTTTTCCGCGCTGCCGGTTGTGCGACCCCGCCGCGGGCCGGTATTCTCGGCTGACGGAGCACCAAGCTAAATTGCCCCTGATCGGGTGTCTAAGCTTCAGAGAACATAAGGAGAATCACGCATGGCCGTGGAAGAGAAGGTGAAGCAGATCATTGTGGAACAGCTGCAGGTGGATGAGGCGGAAGTGACGCCCAACGCCAGCTTCCAGGAAGACCTGGGCGCGGACTCGCTCGACGTGGTCGAGCTGGTGATGCAGTTCGAAGAGGCCTTCGACCTGGAAATTCCCGATGAGGATGCGGAGAAGATCAAGACCGTGAAGGACGCAATCGACTACATCGAGAAGAACGAAAAGACCGCGAAAGGCAAGTAACCGGTGAATCGTCGAGTCGTCATTACCGGCCTCGGGCTGGTATGCGGTGTGGGCAACACCGCACCCGAAGTGTGGCAGAAGCTGTTGGCGGGGGCCAGCGGTGCGGCGCCCATCCAGGGCTTCGACACCACTGGTTTCCCGGTCAGCTTCGCCTGCGAGGTCAAGAATTTTGACCCCCTGAACTTCGTGGACAAAAAGGAAGCGCGCAAGATGGGGCGCTTCATTCACTTTGCCTTTGCCGCCACGCAGGAAGCGCTGGCCCAGTCGGGCCTTGAGATCACGCCGGAGATTGCGGATCGCACCGGCGTGTTCATCGGTTCCGGAATTGGCGGCTTCGAGATCATCGAGCGGGAGCATGCCAATCTTCTGCAGGGCGGTCCGCGCAAGATTTCGCCGTTTTTCATTCCCGCGACGATTGTGAACATGGCGGCAGGGCAGATTTCGATTCGCTATGGCGCGCAGGGCCCGATTTCAGCCACGGCCACGGCCTGCGCCACCTCGGCGAATTCGATTGGCGACTCGGTGCGGATGATCCTGCACGGCGATGCGGATGTGATGATCGCGGGCGGATCAGAGGCCGCGGTGACACCGCTTTCGGTGGGCGGGTTCGCGTCGATGCGGGCGCTTTCCACGCGCAACGGCGATCCGCAAAAAGCCAGCCGGCCGTTCGACAGGGACCGCGATGGTTTCGTGATCGGCGAGGGCGCGGGCATCCTGATCCTGGAAGAGCTCGAGTTTGCGAAAAGGCGCGGCGCGAAGATCCTGGCCGAGGTCATCGGCTACGGCATGAGCGCCGACGCGTATCACATGACGGGCATCGCTCCCGAGGGCCTTGGCGCGCAGCGCAGCATGCGCGCGGCGCTGAAGGACGCCGGCATTGAGCCGGCAGAAGTTGGCTACGTGAACGCGCACGCCACGTCGACCCCGGCCGGCGACGGCAATGAATCGCTGGCCATTGAGAGGGTTTTCGGCGAGCATGCGTTGAGCGGCACGCTGAAGGTGAGCGCGACCAAGTCTATGACCGGGCACCTGCTGGGCGGCGCGGGCGGACTGGAGGCCGGCATCACGGTGCTGGCGCTCGAGAACCAGATACTTCCGCCGACCATCAACCTCGACAACGTCGATCCCGATTGCCGTCTGGACTATGTGCCCAACAAGGCCGTGCCGCACAGCTTCGATGTGGCGCTGTCGAATTCGTTCGGGTTTGGCGGGATCAACGCGACGCTGATCATGCGGCGATGGACGGAGTAAAGCAGCCTTCAGCCCTCAGTTTTCAGTAGGCAAAACCGGCGCGCATCCTGCGGTGCGCGCCGGTTTTGCGTGTTGCGCGCTGAATGTCGGAATTAATGTGCTGCGCGGACGTTAGGAAAACGCAGCCGCCACACCCACCTGAATCAGCATCATGAGAACCCACCATCCGAACACGGCCGTGTAACCGGCGGACGGTTTCGTTCCCGCTATCCTGGCCAATCCGTTGGAGAATAGAATCAGGCTCCAGATGGCCGTGATGTCGAGCGCAACGAGTATCGTCCAAACAGCTATGTTTGTTTCGGGTGGGGCAGGCAAGTAGTACCCGATGTTTGTCCCAGCCGGGTTCCCGGGCAGGAACGATTCGGCAGCCACGCCTGCGAACAGCCCCACAATCCCCAAAAGTAGTTTCAGCAAACCGGGCAGGCCCGCATACCAGCTAACCGCAAACACCTGGCCGAACGTCGCTTTTCCGCCGAATCCGAAATTGATCGTTCCCAGCAAGACTCCGGCGGCAATCAGGTTCATCAGAAGGACAAAGCCAGGCGCCAACAGCCAGAAGTACTTCTGACCGATCGCCGAGTACTTCTTCTGGGTTTCCTGTTGGTCGGCGGGAAGTTGCTGCAGGCGTTCAGCCTGCTTGGGACTCATGCGTAGTCCGTTTTCCACGACCGTGGGCCAGGATACCTTGGCGTTTACGGTCAGCCAGAGGCCCGTACCCACGACGACAAAAAGCAGGAATGGCAACCACCAGCTTGTATGTCCCTGCTTGATGTCTTCGAATGTTTTCGACGGCGCGCTGAAGGTATTGGTTAAGCGCTGCAATTGGGAAAGGCCGGGGGTGGACTCGGCGACGGGCTGAACACTGGTGTCAGTCATGGTGTGCCTCTCGAAGGGTCGGTTCCGATGCGCTGCCCGCATCCGGCGCACGAGGGGAGAGACACGGCCGCGGCATGGCCCGTTCTCCGTGTGCTTGTGTCCGCACCGCCGGCCGGATTGCCTGTTGCTGGGAGTGCGAGGGGGTGCGTTCGTCCGCGATTGTATCCCGAAAACGCGCTCCGCGAAACAGCTTTCGCGCGATCGATGCAGGGACGGGGACCTAGCGGCCGCGGGAGGCCAGTTGAGCGCCCGGAGCAGTGTGGTGGGGGCGCGGCCGCCTGGCCGGGGGAAGCGGGGGTACGTAGGTCTTGTAGACGGTGATATGGAAGCAGGCCTGCTGAAACTCCTCTTCCACGTCGATTTTGCCGGCGAGCTGGAGAGGCAGCAGCCAGGAACGGACCCAGCCGAGTTCCTGGCGGCTCATGATGCCCTTGGCGATGTCAACGCTGGCGCCGGTGAGGTGAGGGCTGACCACGTCGCCCTCGGCGGCGGCGGCGTTGCCATTGATGAGCAGCAGCCGTTTCTGGTACTCGACGGTGCGCACCGCGGAGCTGACCAGGAGCGGCCGGTGAAAGCGCGCGACATGGGCACGGGCGAAGTCGGTGAGAAAGCGGGCGGTCCACACGCGGCAATAACGATGCGTTTCCAGCAGGCTAGCGTTGACCATGAGGGATGCCGACGCGGGCACCGGGACCAGGAGATGCTGGGCGATGCGATCGCTCAGGTCGTCCTCGTCGAGGATACGTTCCAGGCCTTCCGCCTCGTTGATCTGGTTCTGGCGGGCAAGGGACTCGAAGGAACCGCGAAGCGGAGGAGGCATGGGGGCCAGCCTTGGGCGGCGAAAGGAGATGGCCTCGGTCGCCGGACTGATGGCGGAGGCAGGGGACTCCGGCTGGCGGACGACGGGCGGGTGTGGGGTTGAGCCGGGCCGGCGGCGGGGTCTTGTGGAGGCGTGGGTGGTGGAATGCGCGGTGCCGTGGCGGGCCATGGAATGAACGGAGGACGAGGCGTTCCGCCGGGGGGCAGTCCGCGTGGCCGACCGAGCGCCGGTGCGGGAGTGCGCCTGGCTGGACTCATGCCGGTGCGCCTTCACGCTTCTTGCCGAAGACGCAGCATGCGCCGGCGCCGCAGCCAGCGCGGCTGTCGCGGAGAGTGTTGCCAGCACGAGAACGATGCACACGTTCCGCAACATGAGGGGGTGTGCGGAGAAGCCAGAGCAACTCCAGTGTAGGGCTTTGGCGACGGTGTTCGGAGTATCAAGACGGGTGCGCTTGGGTCTGATAATGGGACACCCCGGGCGCCGAGATCAGGGCTGGCAATGGGGTGGACCCCGTGGATGGAGGAAAGTTGCGGGAATTCGGCGATGATCCATCTGGACGCCGGCGGCAAATTGGGAGAATAATAGCCGCCATGGCGACACCGCCTGCTCCCGATCGCTTCATCCCCGTGGAGGAATACCTTTCCACCTCCTACGAGCCCGACTGCGAATATAACGAGGGCGCCGTGGTGGAGCGGAACCTGGGAGAGATCGAGCATTCCTTTCTGCAGGGAGTTCTGATCACTCTGTTTAACGTCAATTCCGAGGTCTGGGGCGAATATTGTCTCCCCGAACAGCGGATCCAGATCGGACCCCGCCGATTCCTGGTGCCGGACCTCTGCGTCTTGCGGTCCAATGCGCCCTGGGAGAAGATCGTCACCCGCCCTCCCCTCATTGCGATTGAGATTCTGTCGCCGGAAGACACGCTCCGGAATGTCGAGAAGAAGTCCGGCGAGTATCACCAGTTTGGCGTGGAGAACATGTGGGTGATCGATCCGTATGCCCGGGTGGCGTATCGCGGCACAGCGTCGGGATTGGAACGGGTGCCGGATGGCGTGCTGATGGTTCCGGGAACGCTGATCGTGGTTCAGATCGCAGAGCTGTTTGAGAAGCTGGACCACACGCGGGCGGCCTCGGGAAAGTAACGACCGCTCCAGGCCCCAGGTCTCGAAAACGAGACCCGAGGCACCGGGCTATTGGCTCTTGGATAAGAGCACCGAAACCTTTTCGGTCTTAATTGTTTACCAGCACGACATCAGGCATGCCGTCACCGGGAGATTCTGTGGGGCACAATGGGCGCACTGGTTGCGCTGTTTATTGCCTTCTGGCTGGTTGCCGGACGACCGGTTGACTGGCCGTGGAACTGGTGGATGCACCTGCGCGGACGTTCCGAGGTGAACACGTTCTTCAAGGATGTGGAGGGAACGATCTTTCGGCGGCGTACGGTGTGTGGATGCACGACCCCGACTGGCAGCAGCACAAGGACAAGCTCGGCTCGTACACGTTCGAGCGCTTTCAGGAGGACTGGAGCCCATCGAGTAGTCAGAATGAGTACAGGGCGATCAAAAACCACGAGATTGTGGCGGCGCGAACACTGGGCAATGTGCTGCTGGTGGGCATCCGCCTGAACGGCATGAAGAGCAAGGCAGTTTTCCTGAACTACGATCCGAAGTCGCACGAGCTTGGCTTTTCGCCGGTTGAGCTTTACCTGGGACCGTAGTGCGATCCGAGTTTGCATGAAGAGGTACGGCATTGAGCCGGGCTTTTTTCGTGCGCATGTAACTGTTGCTTTTTGTGAAGGTCACTGCGGCGGCATTGGGCTGGCGGGTACAATTCTGCGTAACCCGAAAACCAGACTCGGAGCGTGCCCGTGAAGATACCCAGGAACGCACTTTGGATATGCATCATTTTCCTTCTGTGCGTGCAGGCCGTGCAGACGCTCATCATCGTTCATCGCGAATCGCTGACGTTTGATGAAGACGACCACATGTTTGCCGGCTACATGATGTGGAAGAACCACGACTACGGCCTGAATCCAGAACATCCGCCGCTGGTAAAGCTGCTGGCGACCGTGCCGCTGCTGGGAGAGAAGCTGTGGATTCCTCCGTACAAGGATGACTCGAACTTCAAGGAAGAAGCGTATCTGAGCGGGCGAGATTTTCTGGCGCGGAATGACGGCGCGAGCCAGCGGCTTGTCTTCCGGATGAGGCTTATGGCGGGGCTGCTGGCGGTGGCGCTCTCGCTCACGGTGTTTCTTGCGGCAAGGGAATGGTTCGGCGATGTGGCGGGGCTGGCGGCGCTGACCGTTCTTGCGTTCGATCCAACGATTCTGGCGCACTCGGCGCTGGTGACGACGGACGTGGGGGTTTCGCTGTTCTTCCTGGCGAGCATCTACGCGTTCTATCGCTACGTGAAGCAGCCGAATGTGGTGCGTCTGCTGCTGGCGGGGCTGGTGTGCGGCCTTCTGCTGGCCACGAAGCACTCGGGGATCTTGATTGCGCCCATGCTTCTGCTGCTGATTGCCTTGGAGGCCTTCGCTGCGCCGAAAGGCACGCGCGGACGCACGGCCGGGCGACTGTTCGGCGCGGTTGTGTGCATGTCGGTGATCGCGGTGGCCGTGTTGTGGAGCTTCTATGGATTCCGCTACGCAATGCGCCCCGCGCTGTTGCCGCATCCCACGGTGGCGGAATATGTGAAGCCGCTGGGGCCCATGAGCGCGGGGCCAGTGTTGTTTTTCGCCAGGTTTCACCTGCTGCCCGAGTCATACCTGATCGGCCTGGTCGATGTGAAGCGCATGGCCGAGTTTTATTCGACGTTCATCTTCGACAAGGTGTACGCGCATTCGGTGTGGTGGTACTTCCCGGTGGCGATCACGATCAAGACAACGCTGGGCTTCCTGGGATTGATGGCGCTGGCTGTTGTTGCGGTAGCTGCCCGGAAGCTGCGCAAAGCGCGTGAAATCGCGTATGTGCTGGTGCCGGCGTGCTTCTATCTGCTGGTGGCGATTGTGGCCGGAATGAATATCGGCGCGCGGCATTTGCTGCCGTTCTACACGTTCATGTACATCTTCGCGGGTGCCGGAGTTGCGGCGCTGGCGATTGCGAACCGGCGCTGGATGTGGCTTTGCGGTGTGCTGCTTGCGGCGCATATCGTATCGGCGCTGACGGTGTTCCCGAACGACATGGCGTACGCGAATGAGGCGTGGGGCGGGCCGAAGAACGTGCGCAACCTGTTGACCGATGCCAATGTGGATTGGGCGCAACAGCTTTATTCGGTGAAGAAGTGGGTGGACAAGCATCCGGGTGAGGAGTGCTGGTTCTCGTACTTCGCGTATCCCGAGATTGATCCGGGTGTGTATGGGATCAACTGCCATCATCTGCCGACGGTGGATACGCTTTGGCTGGGCGGCAGCGACATCATCCCGCCCACGGTTTCGGGGAATGTGATCATCAGCGCGGGGGATTTGAGCGGCGGCGAGTGGTCTGCCGACCGCGAGAACCCGATGCGGAAGTTCAAGAAGATGCAACCGTCGGACGTGATCGACTACGCGGTATTTGTGTATCGCGGCACATTCGACATGAGGGATTCGGCGACTCTGAGCCGTGTGCTGCATGCGTGGGAGCTTCTCGGAAAAAAGCGAGCGCCCGAGGCGCTGGTGCTGGTGAAGGAGGCCGTGGCGATCGATCCGGAGGACTTGCGCAGCGAGACGGCGCTGGGAGATGTTTGCGCGGCGATGGGGATGAAGGGTGAGGCTCGCGCGGCGTGGACGAAGGCGTTGGAGATTGCGCAGGCGCTTCGTGCTGAGGAGCAGGCTGCGACTGTGCCGGAGTTGCAGGAGAGGCTGAAAAAGCTTTGAGAGCGAGGATCCCAGGTCTCAGACTCGAGACCTGGGACACGCACCGTTGCGAGGCCTGAATCTGCTATCTTTGCGTACGAGCAGCCTCTCCAGCCTTGCGCAGAGTCTTGACGTCGAGCAGATCCTGTTCGCGGCCGGCTGCGAGTTTGTTGCGGATCAGATCGTCTCTTGAGATAACCGCTGCTCGAATACCTCCGTCGATGGTGCCCTCGATCCGGTTCGACAACGCTTGATCGAATGTTACGCCGTCTATCTTCTGCAGAATGTCGATTCGCTCCGGCGGAACTCCCATCCGGAATGTTGTACCGTCAGTAAAATCTGCCGGTGTCATTCCCTGAATTGGGGCGCCAAACTCGGCGAGGGCCTTGAAAACGGTGTTCGCATTCTCAGGGTCTCAGCGGATAAAAACGTCAAGGTCCTTGGTCGCACGTGGTTCAGCGTGCACTCCGAAGGCGTGTCCGCTCACGACCAGATACTTAACTGCGTGAGCGTTCAGTTTGCGAAGGAGGTCCCTGAAGTTGCTCGTCATCATGGGCCGGTACTCCCTTGAATGAGGCTGTGAAGGCGTACGCCGCGTCGCTAAGCTCACAAACTGCAATGAGCCGTTCACCGACCGGGCGGCTCTGCCAGCAGCGGTAGGTTTCCAGTTCCAGCGCTTCGGGATCGGCTACGCGGCGAATCGCTTTGTCCATCGTTACCCGGGACCGCGCTTGTAAGAATACCCGAGCTTCGACGTCGAGACTCGGGTATTCGATTTGCCAGAGGCGCAGGTCTACTGGATCAGCGTTCCCTGCTCGTCTTCCTTGCCGTTAGCTTCCTCGGGCGGGATGACGACGGCGGCGGCGACTCTGTCTTCCGCGTCGAGGTTGAGCAGGCGGACTCCCTGGGTGGCGCGGCCGGCGGCGCGAACCTGCTTGGTGTCGATGCGGATGATCTTGCCCCACTGGCTGATGACCATGATTTCGCTGGTCTCGTTCACCAGCAGAATCGAAGCGATCTTGCCGACCTTCGCCGTCGCCTTGAGGTTGGTCACGCCCTGTGCGCCGCGCGCGGTCAGCCGGTACTCATCCACATCTGTCCGCTTGCCGAAGCCGTTCTCCGTCACGGTGAGTATCTTCTGCTGCGTGACGCAGAGTTTGTCGTCGAGGCTCTTGATGGCCTTCCACGCATCGTCGACGGCTCTTTCAGCGGCGCTGGCTGCGGTCGCATCGACGAGCTTGTTGCGGTAGTCTTCGCGAGCCTTGGCAAGCGCCTCCTCGGCAGCCGCGTAGGCCTGGCGCAGCGCGGCAAGCTTGTCCGAGAGGCCGAGCCGCGCGGCACACTCGTCGCGCTCGCGATCGCGCATATCGTCGGAGTTGGTGATGGCGGCGCCGATCACGTAGTCGCCCTTCTTGAGCGAGATTCCGCGGTTGCCCGCCGCGTTGCGGCCCATCGGCCGCAGGCCCACCCCGTTGCGCTCCGGATCGTATTTCTCGTCGAACCGGATCCCCATGCCGTCGCGTGTTGCAAGGAAGATCGTCTGATTGCCATTGGTCAAATCCGCCGACACCAGGTCATCGTCGTCGTCGATTGCAATGGCAATGATGCCGCGCGACATCACATTCGAAAAGTCCTTGAGCGGCGTCTTCTTTACCGTGCCGTTGCGCGTGGCGAAGAAGATATATTTGCCTTCTTCTTCAAGGTCGCGCACGGGCAGAATGGCGCGGACGTTTTCGCCGGGCTGCAGATTCAAGAGGCTCTGCATGCTCTTTCCCTTGCCTGCTGCACCCACGTCGGGGATTTCGTAGACCTTAAGCCAGTAGACGCGGCCTTTGTTAGTAAAGCAGAGCAGATACGCATGCGTGGAGTCGACGATCAACTGCGCGACGAAGTCCTCTTCGCGGGTCTTCATGCCCATGCGGCCGGTGCCGCCGCGGCGCTGCTGGCGATAGATGCTGATGGGCGTGCGCTTGAGGTAGCCCTGGTGCGAGACCGTGACCGCCACCTGCTCGTCGGCGATGAGGTCTTCAAGCTGCAGCTCGGCGCTCTCGTCCACGATCTGCGTGCGGCGTGCGTCGCCGTACTTGTTGCGGACTTCTTCAAGCTCCTTGACGATGACCGTGCGCAGCTTCTGTTCGCTGGCAAGAATGGATTCGTACTCCGCGATCCTGGCGCGAATTTCCTTGAGCTCGTTGAGGATTTCGTCGACCGAGAGCTGGGTGAGGCGATAGAGCTGCAACTCGAGAATGGCATCCACCTGGCGCAACGACAACCCGCGCTCTTCGCTGGGCAGCCGCTCGCGATCCAGGTTGATCACGATGTCTGTTCCCTTGCCCCATGCGTAGAGGTTCTCGCGGGCTTCCGCTCTCGAACCCGACCCGCGGATGATGCGGATAACGGTATCGAGGTTGTCAAGAGCGATCTTGTAGCCTTCGAGGATGTGTTCGCGTTCGCGCGCCTTGCGCAGCAGATAGACGGTGCGGCGCTGCACCACGTCGACGCGATGGTCGATGAACGCGCGGATAGCCTGGTCCAGGCCCAATTCGCGCGGCTGGCCGTGGAGGACGGCCAGGAAGATCATCGAGAAGCTCTCCTGCATCGAGGTGTGCTTGTAGAGCTGGTTGAGCACAATCTCCGGCTGCGATCCGCGCTTGAGCTCGATGACGATGCGCATGCCGTCGCGGTCGCTCTCGTCGCGCACGTCGCTGATTTCGTCGATGATCTTCTCGTTGGCGAGTTCGGCGATGCGTTCGATGAGCCTGGACTTGTTGACCTGGTAGGGGATCTCGGTGACGATGATCGCCTGCTTTTCCTTGGTCAGGTTTTCCGTGGCCACCTTGGCCCGCATCATGAAACGGCCGCGTCCGGTCTTGTAGGCCTGCGCAATGCCGCTCTTGCCGTAGACAAAGCCGCCGGTGGGAAAGTCCGGGCCCTGCACGTGCTTGAGCACTTCAATCAGGCCGGCATTCGGATTGTTCACCAGCTCAATGGTGGCGTTGATGATCTCAGTCAGGTTGTGCGGCGGGATGTTGGTCGCCATGCCGACGGCAATTCCATTGGACCCGTTCACGATGAGATTGGGAATGCGCGTGGGCAGAACGGTGGGCTCGAGCGTGGACTCGTCGTAGTTGGGCGTGAAGTCGACGGTCTCCATGTCGATGTCGGCAAGCAGTTCGCTGGCGATGCGCTCCATGCGGCACTCGGTGTAGCGCATGGCCGCGGGAGGGTCGCCGTCGACCGAACCGAAGTTGCCCTGCCCGTCGATGAGCGGATTGCGCAGCGAGAAGGGTTGCGCCATGCGCACCAGCGTGTCGTAAATCGCGGAGTCGCCGTGGGGATGGTAGACACCCATGCACTGTCCGACGACCTTGGCGCACTTGGTGTACTTCTTGTTGTGCTCCAGGCCCATCTCGCTCATGGTGTAGAGCACGCGGCGATGCACGGGCTTGAGGCCGTCGCGGGCGTCGGGCAGAGCGCGCCCGATGATGACCGACATCGAATAGTCGAGATACGACCGGCGCATCTCCTCTTCGATGTTGATGGGAATGTGGCTCGGGTTGCTGGGCGGCGTGCCACCGTCGAGGGGGAGCTGGGGGTTCTGATCGTCTGCCATAGAGGTTTCGGAGCCCGCCGGAGGGCGGCAGGAAGGATCCGATGAAGATGGGCCGGACCTGGTGCGGGCTGCACCTCTATTTTACCGCTTCGAAGGGCTTATCCGCAAGGCAGTATTATTGCAATAAGTCCTTAGTTTGCATAAATTTATAGACATCAAGATGGGGCGATGCGAAGGCATTCGGCAGATTACGCCGCACGGCGCGATTTGGGCTTGGATTTGGCGCCCGATTTTGCTTTCCTTTTCGCGTCTTTCGGCCCCTCGTCGCCGCCCAGACCAGTCAGAATGACCGGAGGCCGATCGGGCAGTTCCACCACCAGCGAAAGCTTGCCGCCCACACCCTCCACATAGCTTCGCAGCGTGGAAAGATAGAGGTCCGAACGCTTTTCGATGCGCGAGACTCCCTCCTGACCGATCTTGAGTTGTTTGGACAGGCGAGCCTGAGTCAGTTTGCGCAGGCGGCGCAGTTCCCGCAGGTTCAGTTCCTCGGCGATGAGTTCGGCGGCCATCTGCTCGATGAGGCGCCGCGATTCTGGCGACTCTCTCGCGAGCATCACTTCTAAGGAAACGGTGTCAGTCATTTCTGCTCCGTCGTGAGAGAATCCAAGTGGCGATCGAAGCGTCTATCGGCAATGTCGATCAACCTGCGATAGAATTTCTGTTTCGAGACCCCCGACTTGTCACAAGAAACCAACAGAATCGCTCTTCGCCTTAAGTCGAAAGCAAATGCGACGCGCCAGACGCCGCCATCGGCATTGAAACGAAGTTCCTTCATGTTCGGATGCTTCGATCCCTTCAAAGTGTCGACAAGTGGCCGGCGAAGTTGCGGGCCAAACTGCTCCAGGAGTAATGCCAAGGCGGCGATCCTTTGGCGCACCGGATCGGCCATCTGCACAAGCTCTGGCGCGAAATCTCTTGCGAACTCAACCGACCAACGCGGTTCCTTACGGTCCTTCGTCATAGCGCTCCTCCATCACAAGTTGGCCAAGGAGCCGCTGCTTATTCCGGGTGGAGGGCGCGTGCTTCGTTTGAACTCAACTATAGCGCGATCCCATTATGTTTTCAAGAGCATATTCCTTGCCGGGGAACGAATTGTCCCGACTCGAACAGCTAAAGTCAATTCCCCCTAGATCAACCCAGGAAGGCTGAGCATGCAGAAGACAATCTGGAGGAGCACAATTGCTCCGCCGGCCGCCAGGGCCAGGCGCCGGCGCGGGCTTTCGTAGGCATCGGCGAAGATGCCGCCGATGAATGTGAGGAGGAAGGGCTGCGCCCATAGCCACGGCGAAGCGGATGCACTGGTGGTGACGAGCAACAGCAGGATCACCGCGCAAAGGAGCGGAGCGGTATTGCCAAAATAGCGCGAGCGGCGCAGCGCGATGTAGAGGATAAACGAAGCTGCCGCGGCAACAACAATGCCGGCATTGGGAAGAGACGCGAAGAAATGGCGGGCTGGGTCGCGCGAGAGCCAGAGAAATCCGGCGGCGGAGCGAAAGAGATAGCTGAACGCATCGGGCGAAAGGCCATAGCAGGCAAAGACCAGCAGGAGCGCGCCTGCCGATGCCAGCAGCACGATGGGAAGTACCTGGCTGCGGCGGCCTTCAGCAACCCATAGCATGGCCAACAGCCCGAGCAGCGCGACCACCGGAAGGGCCGCGATGTGCGCCGCCGCGGCCAGGCCGAAGCTGCAGGTAAGCAGGAGGATGCGCGGCCGCCATTTGCGCCGCGGCCCCTGCATGGCATGGGCCACGCCAATACAGGTGTAAACGCCGCTGTAGACGCCGAGAGCCGCAAGCACCTCCGGCGAGGGCGTGACCGCGAATTTGAGAATCGAAGGGGAAAAGCAGTAGAGCGCGAGAGCGGTGTATCCGCCGAAGTTGCCGTAGAGGCGCCTGGTGACCCACCACAAAGCGCCGCCGAGGACGCAGGCGGCAAACAGGAACGGCAGGCGCAGGAGAAAAAGAATGTGGGGAAGCTGGTGGCGCAGTTCCCACGTGCTCAGCTCGCCGCTGGCCCCACCCGGCGACTGCATGAGGCGGTCTTCAGGTTTGCGGAAGATGTCGAGGCCGCGCTCGGCAAGCAGATTCAGCGTGAGGGGAAGGCCGGCGGCGCGATATGCGAGCACGCCGTCGTGGATGTTGCCGCAACTGGTGTAGTAGCCGGCCAGCGGAGAGGGTTTCTCCCACATCTCGCGGCCGCAGCGGGCGTACTGGTAATCGTGATCGCTGAGCGTCTGGTGCGCGGTGAGCCAGAAGCCCTGCGCCAGAAAAAGCGCGAGCAGGGCAGCGGCAATGCGCTGCGGCCGATTGAAGTGGAAGCGGCGAAGACGAGCAAAGCGATGGGTCATCAGATCAGCGGGGCCTGTGTTCAGTCTAAATGGCGGGAATGCGCGAACATGGCAGCCGCCGGGGTGCGAACCGCGTTCGATTGGGCTGGTGCTATGCTTGTCGAAAGGAATTCCCCGATGAGCACCGTCTACAGCGTCGGCCATTCCGCTCATACGTTCGAGGAATTCCTGCGGCTGGTCACCGGCCACCGTATTGAAGTCGTGGTCGACACGCGGTCAGCGCCCTATTCTCGCTTCGCACCGCAGTTCGATCGCGAGATCATCCAGCGCGATTTGACGCAGGCCGGGATCAAATATCTGTTTCTCGGCGCCGAGCTGGGCGGCCGCCCGAAAAATCCCGCGTATTACGACGGGGACGGTCACGTGCTTTATAGCCGCATTACGAAAGACGCGGCGTTCAATTCCGGAATGGAGCGCCTGGAACGCGGAATCGAAACCTATCGCGTGGCGCTGATGTGCGGCGAGGAGGATCCGGCGCACTGCCATCGGCGACTGCTCGTGAGCCGGGTTCTGGTGGAACGCGGACACGAGGTTCTGCACATCCGCGGAGACGGGCACGTGGAAACCGATGCGGAGGTTTCTGCCGCCTCAGGAAAGAGTCTCGTGAACAAGCAGCCCGCGTTATTTGCGGAACTGGATGAGGACCAATGGAGATCTTCAGCGTCGGTTTCACCCAGAAAAGCGCCAGAGAGTTTTTCGGCACACTGAAGGCCAACCGCATTGAACGCCTCCTCGATGTGAGGCTGAACAATACGTCGCAGTTGGCTGGATTTGCCAAGCAGTCGGATCTGCGCTACTTCCTGAACGAGATTTGCGGGATCACGTATGAGCATGAGCCGCTGCTTGCTCCCACGCAGGACATTCTCGACGCATTCAAAAGGAAGAAAGGCGACTGGAACGTCTACACCGAGGCGTATCTCGGCCTGATTCGTGACCGCAAAGTAGAGTCTTGTCTCTCGAAAGAGAGTTTTGAGAAGAGAACCGTTCTGCTTTGCAGTGAGGCAACCGCCGAGTGTTGTCATCGGCGGCTCGCGCTCGAATATCTGCATTCCCATTGGGGCGGATTCAATATCGTCCATCTTTAGCCTGAGGTCGAGCCATGCACGAGACCCGCTTTCTTTGTCTCGCCGTCTCGCGCCGCGAGAGTGGGAACTGCATCGCCGGAATCGACATTGATTCGGGCAAGTGGCTTCGTCCCATCCGCTCGCGAACTCGCGCCGCCTTCGCGGACGCCGAACTCGTCGTGGAGGACAATCACACCCACCAACCGAGATTCATGGCTCCGCTCGATCTGCTCTCGATGCCGCTGGAGGAGTATGCGGGAACGAACTCCCAACCCGAGAACTGGGTCGTGGCGCCGGTCTTCTTCGAGAACCCCGCGGTTGTTCTGCGCCAATGCACTGGCAGCCGTACCGTTCAGTTTCTTCTTTCGCATGCCGACGGCAGCGAGTCTCTTCTGCATAGCGCCAGCGACTCGCTGCACGCCGATGAGTTTGCCGATCGCATGCTCAGCCATTCGTTATCGCTGGTACAACCCGCTGACCTTGCGTGGAAGGTATGTCCAAGCTCGAAGTATCCGGGCAGGGTTCAGGTACGCGCAGAATTCCACTTCGGAAAGCTGGCATACAGCCTGGTCGTGACCGATCCCAACTGGGAAGAGAAGTGCCATCGCGCGGGCATCGGGATCCACCGGCATTCCGCCGTGGCTACCGCGGGCAGCGACCTCGTCTTTCTCACCGTCAGCCTGGCCGCGGTCGCGTTTCACGGCCTGCACTACAAGCTTGTCGCCGGCGTCGTCGAGCTTCCCGTCCCTGCTGCGCCACCTGACGCGGTTGCAGCGGCAACCTCCGCCCGCTACACTTCTACCCAGCATGGCCATTCGCAAGGAGTCTCCGGAACGGCTGGTCAGCGCTTCGCGCGCTGATGAGGAGCAGGGCTTTGAATTGAAGCTGCGGCCGCGCTGGCTGCGGGAATTCATCGGCCAGTCAAAAGCGAAGGAACAACTGTCGATCGCGCTGGAGGCTGCGAAATCGCGCGGCGATGCACTGGATCACGTGCTGCTCTTCGGCCCGCCGGGGCTGGGCAAGACCACTCTGGCCACCATCATTGCGAATGAACTGGATGTCGGATTTCAGCAGACATCGGGACCGGCGCTGCAGATCCAGGGCGACCTGACGGCGATCCTCACCAACCTGCGCGAGCGGCAGGTGCTCTTCCTCGATGAGATTCACCGCATGCAGCCGGTGCTCGAGGAGAAGCTCTACACCGCGCTCGAGGACTACAAGCTGGACATCATCATCGGGCAGGGTCCCTCGGCGCGCACCCACGTGATGGAGATACGGCCGTTCACGTTTATCGGCGCGACCACGCGGCCGGGGTTGCTGAGCTCTCCGCTGCGCTCGCGGTTCGGCATCCTGCTGCGGCTTGAGTTCTATACCGAAGATGAATTGCGCGTCATCGTGGAGCGCTCCGCCGAGGTGCTGCAGGTGCCCATCGATGCGGACGGAGCCGCGGAGATCGCGCTGCGCTCGCGGGGCACACCGCGTATCGCCAACCGCCTCCTGCGCCGCGTGCGCGATTATGCCCAGGTTCGCGGAACGGGTGCGATCGATCGCGCCACGGCGAACGCCGCGCTCACCATGCTCGAAGTGGATGCCCACGGTTTCGATGAGATCGACCGCCGCCTGCTGCTGACCATCATGCAGAAGTACGATGGCGGACCGGTGGGGCTGGGCACGCTGGCGGCGACTCTGGCCGAGGAAGAAGACGCGCTGGAGGAAGTGTATGAGCCGTTTCTGATCCAGATCGGTTTTCTCGATCGCACGCCGCGGGGGCGAGTGGCAACGCGCCTGGCCTATGAGCACTTTGGATTGACGATGCCGGGGCGGCAGCCGGGCTTGTTCTAAAGACAGCTACCAGCTTCGAGTTACTAGCTGTTAGCTGAGTTACGAGGAATCATAATGGCATTGACAGAGTCGACAATGGAGTTGGAGTTAGGAAGCGAAGCCCCGGATTTTGCGCTTCCTGATGTAGTAAGTGGCAAGACGGTGCGGCTCGATCAGTTTCGCGGGAAAAAGGGTTTGCTGGTGATGTTCCTCTGCGCGCACTGCCCGTTCGTGAAGCATGTTGAGGACGGCCTGGCGGCGTTGGGCTGCGACTACGCAGGCCAGCCGCTGGCGATCGTGGCGATCAGCAGCAACGATGCGGAGATGTACCCCGATGACTCGCCGGAAGGACTGAAGGAGCAGGCACAGCGGTTGGCGTTTCGCTTCCCTTACCTGTATGACGAGACGCAGGACGTGGCCAGGGCGTATCACGCAGCGTGCACGCCGGATTTCTTTCTCTTCGATGGCGGCATGAGACTCGTCTACCGCGGGCAGTTCGATGCCAGCCGGCCGGGCAATGGCGTTCCGGCGAGGGGACAGGATCTGCGCGCGGCCATGGATGGGTTGATTGCCGGCAAGCCGGTGACAACGGAGCAGAAGCCGTCGATCGGGTGCAACATCAAGTGGAAGCGATAGGATGGCGAAGTCAGCAGAGTTAGCGGGACCGTAGTGGGGCGACCCGACCAGCCCCGCTAACAACGCCAACTCCGCTCTTCAGGCTCACAGTACCGGCGAATTATCCCCCAGCATCGCTTCGCGCACGATCTTGATGGGCGGAAAGCCCTGGCGCAGGAACTGATCGTGGAACCTTTCGAGGCGAAATGCAGGGCCCTCCTGGTGTTTGAGGTCTCTGCGCAGCTTCAGGATCTCCAGCTTGCCGAGCGTGTAATACAGGTAAGTGGGGTCGCCGGTGCCGCGCTTGGTTTCGACGATCGCGGTCTCCTTCGACTGGTATCCCTCTTTCTGGAAAAACTCCACGGCCTGGTCGAAGGTCATCTTGCCCGTGTGCATCTCAATACCGGCAATGAAGCGAGCGTTGCGCAGCAGCGCATCCTGAAGCTGGCCCAGCCGGAGTAACTTCGCTTCGCGATCATCCTTCGCTCCCGCGCCGGGCTGGCCATAGCCTTCATCGAGCATCATCTGCTCACAATAGTGCGCCCAGCCTTCCACGTTGGTGTTCGCGCCCAGCAGCTTGCGCACGCGGCTCGGCGCCTCGGGCACCCTCAGGAACTGAACGTAGTGGCCAGGGTAGGCCTCATGCACCGCGGTAGAGATGATGGTGCCCACGTTGAAAGAGTGCATAAAGCCCTCGACTTCGGCGGGTGTCATCTTTGCGTCGGGCAGGGTGACATTGAAGTACGCCTCGGTGGCATGCTTCTCGAATGGCCCCGGCGTATCCATGCTTGCAAACGTGGTGGCGCGCATGAATGGCGGCGTCTCTTCCACGATGGGGCGCACGTCGGAGGGGACGGTGGCGATGTGGTGATCGCGAATGAATCCGATCAGACTGTCGAAGGTGGCGCGAAAGCTGTTGAGAAGCTGATCGGGCGCAGGATGATCGGACCCCAGTTCTTCGAGCACCTGTCGCGGGTCCTTGTTGGGCTCGAGTTTTTTGGCGATCTCGTCGAAGCGCTGTTGATTCTGGCGCAGATCGGCCCAGCCGATTTCAAGCAGCCTGTCGAGCAGCAGATCGACCATCTCGTCATAGTGGAGCTTCTTCGAAAAGGTCTCCGCGCCGATGCGGAAGTCGCCGTTGGATTTTGGCAGCAGGTCGGTCTTGAGCCAGTCGAGATAACTGTTCAGCGCGGCGATGACGGCGGCGTTGGTTCGCGCAAACTCGGCCTTGATGTCGGCATCCTTCGCGTCGGCAAAGGCGAGCGGCACGTCATGCTGAAAAAAGCTGATGATGCCGGGCAGCTGCTCGATGGCAATCTCGGTGTAAATGTGGGGTGGGTTCTTGAGATTGGCGCGCGCCTCTTCGAAGCGGCCGGGCATCTGCTTCTCGCGGGCAACGAGCGATCGCAGGCGATCATCAGGCGAGGCGAACTTGCGCTCCATGAGCGTGAACGCGGCGTTGCTCATGCCGCTCGAATAGAGATCAGGGTTCTTCTCCCACGGACGAATCACTTCGAGCGTGAGCAGCGCCGAGCGAATGTTGTTGAGGACCATCGCGCGATCGCCGCGCGTGGCCGGGTCGAGGCTTTCCGGGTCGCCCGGAATGGCTTCGATCCGCTTTTCGAATGCATGCAGAGCCGCGATCTGCGCGTCGATGGTCTGGCGCGAGTAGTCTTCAAGTTGCGTGTCGTACTCGTGATACCCGGCCAGCGTGCCGGTAGTCGGCGCATTGGGGAAATAGACCTGATCAAAATACTCATCGGACACGCGCTGGAACTGATCTTTCCACGGCTCCTTCGCGGCATGAGAAGAAACTGAAGTGGACATGCAGGCTCCAATCGTCAGCAGGGCGAAGACATTCTTCATCGCGGCAGTCCTGAGTGTCATGCGTTCACCGCAGTGGGCGCAAGGTTGGCAATCAATTCGCGGATCTCCAGCAGGATTTCATCGGGCCGTGTTGCCGCAAGCGGGAACTTCAACACGCCCTGCGGAGTGAATTGTGCTCCCTGCTTTGCATTTTTGGCAACGAGGCGCATCAGATGTTGCGGATCGATGCTGGCGTTTTCCGTAAAGCGGATCTGCAGTTCGGCGCGCTTGCGGTCGATCTGCGCGATGCCGACGCGCTCGCACTCGAGGCGCAGTGACGCGGCCTCGAGCAGGTAGACAGTGGAGTCGGGCAGCGTGCCGTAGCGGTCTTCCATTTCAGCGCGCAGGTCGGCGATGGCTTTCTCGCTCTGCGCGCCCGCAATCTTTTTGTAGAGGCGCAGGCGCTGATTCTCTTCGGCGACGTAGCTCTCGTCGATGCGCAGCGCAATTCCGAGATTGAGTTGCGTGGTCGGCTTCTCTTCTCCGGCTTCGCCCTTCATCTCCTTCACCGCCTGCTCGAGCATGGAGGTATAGAGCTCGAATCCGATAGCTTCGATGTGGCCGCTCTGCTCGCCGCCGAGCATGTTGCCGGCACCGCGCAGTTCAAGATCGAGTGCGGCGATCTTGAAGCCCGCGCCGAGATCGCTGAACTCCTTGAGCGCGGCGAGGCGGCGGCGCGCGATCTCGTTCAGCTCGCCTTCCTGCGGGATGAGCAGGTAGGAGTAGGCGCGGCGGTTGGAGCGGCCGACGCGGCCGCGGAGTTGGTAGAGCTCGCTGAGGCCGTGACGGTCGGCGCGGTTGATAAGAATGGTGTTGGCGAGAGGGATGTCGATGCCGTTCTCAATGATGGTGGTAGCGACGAGCACGTCGTACTCGTGGTTCATGAAGGCGAGGATGACTCTTTCCAGATCGCTTTCACTCAACTGGCCGTGCCCCACGACAACGCGAGCGGCTGGCACCAGCTCCTGGATGCGCGCGGCGATCTCGTAGATCGATTCGACGCGATTGTGCACAAAGTAGACCTGGCCGCCGCGCTCAAGTTCGAGCTCGATGGCCGAGCGCACGATCTTCTCATCGAACTTCGCCACGACCGTCTGGATGGCCATGCGATCCTTCGGCGGCGTCTCGATCACGCTCATGTCGCGCAGGCCGACAAGCGACATGTGCAGCGTGCGCGGGATGGGCGTGGCGCTCATGGCGAGCACGTCGATCTCCTTGCGCAACTGCTTCAGACGCTCCTTGTGGCGCACGCCGAAACGCTGCTCCTCGTCGACGATCAGCAGGCCGAGATCCTGGAACTTGATGTCCTTTGAGAGCAGTCGATGCGTGCCGATGAGGATGTCCACCTTTCCGGTCTCCACGTCTTCCACAATCTGCTTCTGCTCTTTTGGAGTGCGGAACCGCGAGATCATCTCGACCTTGATGGGAAACTGCGCGAAGCGCTTCTTGAAGGTCTCGAAGTGCTGAAAGCTCAGGACCGTGGTGGGCGTGAGCACCGCCACCTGCTTCGAGTCCTGCACGGCTTTGAACGCGGCGCGCATGGCCACCTCGGTTTTGCCGTAGCCCACATCGCCGCACAGCAGGCGGTCCATGGGCGTGGACTGCTCCATGTCGTATTTGATCGCACGAATAGCGGAGATCTGGTCGTCGGTTTCGTTGTAATCGAAGGAGTCTTCGAACTCCTTCTGAAATTCGTCGTCCTTCGAAAACGCGGTGCCCTGCGCGGTGTGGCGTTCGGCGTAGAGCTTGAGCAGTTCGGCGGCCATGTCCTGCATGGCCTTGCGCACGCGCGCCTTGGTCTTGACCCACTGCTGCGAGCCGAGTCTGTTGAGCACCGGCGCAGGCCCGGTGTCGGTGGAGCGATACTTCTGGATCAGGTCGAGGCGCGTGAGCGGGACGTATAGCTTGGCCTGCTCCGCAAACTCGAGAATCATGAATTCAACCGCGAGGCCGTCCTGCACGATCTCTTTCAGGCCCTGATATTGCGCGATGCCGTGCTCGACGTGCACGACATAATCGCCGATGGCGAGGTCGCGGAAATCGGAGACGAACGCCGCGGTCTTTGACCGCTTGGGCTCGGGGCGAGCGGCAATATCGGCTTCGTCGTTGAGATCGTTGGCGCCGAAGATGATCAGGTTCGAGTCGGGAAAGCTGACGCCGGCCGCAATAGGCGTGCGCACAATCACGGGCACGCGCAAGTCGCCGGCCATGTAGCTGGCTTCTTCGAGCATGGTTTCGCCGCTGTGACTGACGGCGCGGCTGCCGAGCCGATAGGGGATCTGGTACTCACGCAGCACCGTGGCCATGCGCTCCACATCGCCCTGGTTGGCGGCGGCGATCACGATGTGGGTCTCGACTTCCATCAACTTTCGGAGTTGCTCTGTCAGGGCCGGGATCGATCCGTGGAAGCGCAGCGTGGGGCGCGTATTGAGGGAGATCTCGCCTAACGTCGAGTCCTCGTCGAGCACGTCGACTGCGCCGAGCTGATCGATATCGATGCCGAAGTGCGCCTGCAGCATGCCGTGCAGAATCTCGGGGCGCATGTAGGTATCTTCAGGGCGGATCAGGTTGCCAATGCCGCTGCGCTCGTGGCGCTGCTCCACCTTGTTCCACCAACGGTCAATCTGGTTGCGCACCATGCCGGGCTCATCCACAAAGAGCACGGCCTTGGGCACGAGCTTGAGCAGGTGGGTCTCGGCGCCGGCCACCACGGCAAAGAATTCCCAGCCGGGAAATACGCTCACCCCGCCGGCGGCCGCGGCTTCCACCGCCATCTCGTCGGCATCGCTGTCGCCCTCGGTTTCAACGCGCTGCCTGCTCAGCCGCGCATGGACGGCGGCGAGCAGACGCTCCGTCACCGGTGTTTCCGTCAGCGGCAGCAGTTGCGTCTCGTCCAGGCCGGATTGCGAGCGCTGCGTCTCGGGATCGAACTTGCGGATGGTGTCAATCTCGTCGCCGAAGAACTCGATGCGCACGGGGCGGTCAGACTCGGGAGAGTAGACGTCGAGGATGCCCCCGCGGCGCGTGAACTGGCCGGGCATCTCCACCAGGTCCATCTGCGTATAGCCCACGCTGGCCAGGTGCGCGGTGAGGACTTCCACGTCGATCTCTTCGCCGCGCTTGAGGCTGACGGCAAGGCTGGCGTAGTAGTCGCGTTCGAAGAGCCGCATGGCGACGGCCTCGACCGGCGTAATCACGATGGAAGCGGCGCCCGTGGCAAGCTTCCAGAGCGCGGCCGCGCGTTGCTCCTGCACGTCGGGGTGGGGCGAAAGATTCTCGAACGGCAGCACGTCGTAAGCGGGCAGGCGGATCACCCGCGCGGGGTCCATGGCGCCCGTCAGTTCGCAGCCGGCTCGGATCAGTGGCTCCAGCGCCTCGGCGGCCTTGTTGTCGGAAACAACGACAATCACCGCACGCCCGGCAGCCCGTGCCATCAGCGGAATGTAAAGGGACCGCGCCGTGGCGGTGAGTCCGGACACAATACGGCGCCCCGCACCCAGGCTGAGGTGCCTGCGAACGCGCTCGAAAGCCGGCGTGTGCTCCAGGTCCGCGAAGATTTCGCGGACGAACGGGAGAATCATCAGCTACCAGTTTATCAGCGAGTGCGATAGCCGGCTTGAACCGCCCGCAACGACCACCTGCCAGGCGCAGCGGGGGTAATTTACGCAGCTCTTCCGGGGGCCTACGAACCTTGCCGTGCCGCGCTGAAGGTAAGTAACGCGCCGGCGCCCAGGCATGCGGCGATGGCCCATAGTCCGGCCACGAAGCTATGCGTCGCATCGCGCAGCCAGCCCATCGCATAGGGCCCTGAGAACGCGCCGACAGCGCCTACGGAATTGACGATAGCGATGGCGGCACCCGCTGCCTTGCCACTCAACCGGCTTGCGGCCGCGCTCCAGAAGATGGGCAGAGCGGACAAAAGTCCCATGGCGGCAACGCAGAAGCTGGCGACAGCGCCACCTACGGAATGAAGAAGCGCAGCGGCCGCGAAACCTGCGCCGGCAGCCAGAAACAGAAATGGCAACGGCCGGAAGCTGCGGCGATGGCTGGCCCAGTACATGGCCAGCGCGCCTGCGCCGAATGTGAGCGCGGCCCACCATCCGGTGGAAAGCGTTGAGGCACCTCGCGCGACCAGGATCTTTGGCAGGAAGAAGCTGAGCCCGTACATGCCGGTGCTCCACATGAAGTACGCAATCGCGTCCACTGCCACCCGCATGGTTGCGCGCCCGTGCGCGGTTGCGTGGATTGCCTCATCGTTATCGAGGTCGTGAACCACGGTCTTCTGCTCCTGTGGCGTGAGCCAACCGGCCGACGCTGGTTTATCGGCAAGAACGGACCATGTGAGGATGCCGAGTACAACAGCGGGTGCGCCTTCAAGCAGAAAGAGCCATTGCCAATCGCGCAGGCCGCCGATGCGGTCCATCAGGAGAATGTGCGCCGAGATGGGCGAACCGATGGCGTTGCAGAGAGGCACCGAAATGAGGAAGAGTGCTAGCACCCGGGTGCGCAGCGAGCGCGGCAGCCAGAAGGTGAAGTAGTAGATGACACCGGGATAGAAACCGGCTTCGGCGATGCCAAGCAGGGCGCGTAGAGCAACGTAAGATCTTACGCCGGCCACGAACGCCGTGGCCATGGAGACCACGCCCCACACAATCATCAGCAGGCCCAGCCAGCGGCGCGCGCCCACGCGCGTGAGCGTCCTATTGGCCGGAACCTGGAAGAGGCAGTAGCTGAGGAAGAAAACGCCGGCGGCGAACCCGTAAAGCGTCTCGGAGATGCCCAGGTCGCGATTCATGGTGAGCGCGGCAAAGCTGATGTTGACGCGATCGAGAAACGCGACCATGTAAAGCAGCATGAGAAACGGCACCAGCCGCCAGATGATCTTGCGATACACGGGCTGCAGGTCGCCGGCGGTCATCTGTCGCCCAGTGCTTTGGCGAATGCGTAGAAGAAGTCCAGCGACTTCCAGTAGGAATCCATCGGCAGGCGCTCGTCCTGACCGTGGGCGCGATCGTCGTCGCGCTCGAGGGCAATGGCCGAGTAGCCGTAGGTGGCGTAGCCGGCCTGCGCAAAATAGATCGAATCGCTCGCCCCGTTCTCCATCACGGGAGTCACCGCCACGCCGGGCCAGATGGCCTGTGTGATGCGCGTCAGCGGTTCCATCACCTCCGCGATCGGCGCAACGGGAACGATGGCCTTGCGCTCCGGCGCGATCTCCGACACCACTCCGGCATCCGACACATATTTCACCGTGAGCCTGGGATCGGCGAAGATGCTGACGAGTTGCCTGCGGATTTCCTCGGGCGAGTGGCCGGGGAGGATGCGGCAATTCACGTTGGCCTGCGCGGTCTGGGCGAGCGCGTTGTTGGCATGCCCTGCAGCCAGCCGCGTCGCCACACACGTGGTTCGAAAGTTCGAATTGAAGCTGGGCTCCTCGCTGAGGCGCGCCGCCGCATTCATGTCCGGCGGCACAGCCAGAATCGCGGCAATGTCCACAGCGGTCTGGGCCGACTCCTGCCCCTGCAGGTTCTTGAAGTATGTCCGCGTCACCTCGTTCAGCTCGAATGGAAAGCTGTACGCGGCCACCTTGTTCAGCGCGGTCGTGAGTTCATAGATCGCATTGTCCGGCCGCGGGCGCGAGCTGTGTCCGCCGGGATTGGTCGCCGTGACCTGGTAATCGGCGTACACCTTTTCCGTAGCTTCCACATCGGCAACCACGGCCCGCCCATGATCAAGCTCAATGCCGCCAGAGTCCGGATTGATCACATAAGCCGCATCCACCAGGTCGCGGTGCTCGTTCACCAGCCACGAGGCGCCATTGGACTTGCCCCCTTCTTCATCCGCCGTCAGCGCGAGGATCAGGTCGCGCTTCGGCTTGTAGCCCTCGCGATGGAGCCGGATAAAGGTGGCGACCAGCGCGGCGTCGGAGTCCTTCATGTCCTGCGTGCCGCGTCCGTAGAAGTACCCGTCCTTCTCCACGAACTGGAACGGATCGGTGTGCCAGTCGGAGCGCAGGGCCTCGACTACGTCCATGTGGCAGAGGAAAAGCACAGGTTTTTCAGCCGGCGTGCCCTCCGCGCGATAGCGGACGACGAGATTCAGTTTCTTGTCATTGGGGCCCAGCAGGTGCACGTCCTCGCGCGGAAAGCCGGCATCGAGGAAGCGCTTCTGCATGGCGGCGCTGCCCGCCGTTACACTGCCCAGGGCCGTGTCGGCGGTGTTGATCTCGATAAGTTCCTTGAAGATGTCGCGCGCTTCGGCGCGGTCGGCGGCAGATGAGGACACGATTGTCTGCGCCGGCGCATAGGGCGCAGACAGGACGAGGCAGACAACGGGCAGGATCCCGGGGAAGACTGAACGGAAGAAAGGCATGGCCGCATTGTAACGGCCCCGGGGGTTCCCGCACGGACACCGTGCCCTATCGGCATTTGGCAAACACGGCCACCGAGCTGTGTCCGCCGATGATCCGTTCGCTCGTTGCCAGGCCGGCATCGCAGGCCGAGTGTATCTCGTGTGTGAACTTGTGCGCGTTGACGTGGCCGCGCGGTTCGATCAACAACAACCGGCCGCCTTCCTTGAGCGTGCCCGCCGTCTCGCAGAAGAAGGCCTCGTCGGAGGGCATTTCGTGCACCACGGCGATGGCCACCACCAGGTCGACCTTGCCGCGGAGATCGTCGATACCGAGAGAGTCCGGCCGCGCCTGGCGAAGCTCGACGCGCGCCAGCAACCCGGCGTGCTCGGCCCGCCGCCGCAGGCCGCTGAGCATCTTTTCTTGTATGTCGACCGCAATCACGCGGCCGGTCGGCCCAACCATTCTGGCCATCGGCAGGGTGAAGAAACCCATGCCGGGCCCGGGCTCAAGCACCGTCATGCCCTCGCGAATATAGGGCTGAAGCTGCTTCTCTGGATCCTCAAACCACCGCCGGATCGGACTGGCCAGAAGCATCCCGATCCACCACGGGCAAACATGCTGGGCCATGGCGTTCCCCCTTTGTGTTTGCAATCCAACTGCAGCGGCGCGGCGGGGAATGGCCGGCCGGCACGACATGCGCGCAACAGGATTGTAGCTCCAACCGGGTTGATCGTCTGTGAGCAACCAGAAGATTAACGGAATGAGCCTCCGTCGCTGCAGGCTATTAGCTCGCTCTTACGTTGCACCGGCCGCGAAACCGATTTATCGTGGTGCGGTCCCAAGTTTGCGAGGTGCACCATGCGTCTGAGGTTCCTCCTCCCTGCCCTCCTTGTCGTTGTCGTGGCGTCCGCCTGCGCGCAGAGCGTTCCGGCCCGGCCAAAGATCACCGGCGTTTCTCACCTGGCGGTCTACACCTCCACTCCATCAGCCGCCGAGCACTATTACACCGTGACCCTTGGCGCGGCGAAGATGGCCGATCCCGAGAACCCGCACGGCGTGAAGTACGCGCTGAGCGGAACCCAGTACGTCGAGGTCTTGCCGTTGCCACCCGGCGCCGGCATCAATCGCCTGGACCACATCGCGTTCAACACGGAAAGCGCCGAGGGCATGCGCAAGTTTCTCGCTGCCAAGGACTGGAAGGTTCCCGCCAAGGTGAGCATGGGATCCGACGGCAGCCATTATTTCGCGGTGCTCGATCCCGAGGGCAATACGGTTGAGTTCGTGCAGCCGCCGGTCAACGCCGGCGTGGATGCGCCGAACGCGATCGGGCGTCACATCATCCACGTGGGCGTGCTTATCCACAACCGCGATAAGGAAGACGCCTTCTACCGCGCCCTGCTCGACTTCAAACCCTACTGGTACGGCGGCATGCAGGACAACAAAGTCGACTGGGTGGCCCAGCAGGTGCCCGATGGGCATGACTGGATCGAATACATGGTCGTGGGCGACAATGGCACGGGCATTCCGGCCAGCATGTCGCAAAGCACGCTTGGCGTGATGGACCACATCTCCATCGGCGAACAGAACGTGGACACGGCGTTCAAAACGCTCAAGGACAGCGGCCGCCTGACTGGCGTGAAATGCGATGACGGGACCAAGGTCGGGCGCGACGGCAAGGTACAGTTCAACATGTACGATCCGGACGGAATTCGCGTCGAACTGATGACTCTGCATGCGGTGGAGAAGCCATGCTGCTCGCTGTTCACTGCGCCCGATCCATCCGAATAAGCCTGCATTTGCATTGAGGGCTCTCATGATCAGAAGGTTCAGCAAGATTGGATTGGCCGCATTTCTGTCCGTGGTTTGCGTGTGCCCGGCGCAGTCGCAAAAACTCTCGCCCAAATGGGAGGAGCTGACCGCGCCGGACTTCGTCTCCGCCATCCAGCAATCGCAGGGAGTGTGCGTGCTGCCCTTCGGCATCCTCGAAAAGCACGGCCCGCACCTGCCCCTCGGCACTGACCTGCTCGACGTGCGCTTCGCCGTGATGAACGCCGTCGCGCAGGAGTACGCCATCGTCTTTCCCGAATACTATTTCGGCCAGATCTTCGAAGCCCAGCAGCAGCCCGGCACCGTCGCCTACAGCCTCTCCACGCAACTCACGCTGCTGCAGGAGACGGTGAAGGAGATGGCCCGCAACGGCTGCAAGAAGGTGGTCATCGTCAACGGCCACGGCGGCAACGACTCGCTGCTGCCGCTCTTCGCGCAGTCGCAACTCGCCACGCCGCGCGATTACGTGGTCTACGTCTTCGGCCTGCCCAATACAAACGTGCCTGGACGTCCCGCGATGAAGTCCGACCCGAAGAACGACATGCACGCCGGCGAGTCCGAAACCGCCAATATGCTCGTCGCCCGTCCTGACCTGGTGCACATGGATCGCGCCGACCAGCAGTCCGGCGCCGACCAGCACCGCCAGAATCTGCCGGAATCCGTCTATACCGGCATCTGGTGGTACGCGCGTTTCCCCAACCACTACTCCGGCGCAGGCTCGGCGGCAACGAAGGAGTTGGGCGAATTCGATCAGAAGGCGTGGTCCAGCCAGATCGCCGAAGCTCTCAAGGCTATCAAGGCCGACGATGAAAGCCTCAAAATCCAGAACGAGTACTTCGAAAAGATCTCCCACCCGCTGGATACGAAGCAGTAGGATGGTTCAGCTTTCGTGAGAACGAGGATAGATCGCATCTTGCATTGTTCGTCTGCACTCGGAGTAGTCCTTACGCTCACGATCCTCGCTGGATCGGCTCAGGCGCCACTCAGTAGCAGCAAGGGGCCACTCTGGTCTCCGCCGGAAATTGATTTGCCGGACGAATATCCGGAGTCCACCGTCCCCGCAGAGATGATCGGGAAGCTCCAGGTAGGATCGACACCGATTGTGCTCAACGAGACTTCGCGTGCCGCAGCTCAGAAGACTCTGGGCGGAACCGAGGGTACACGTGGCGACGCGGGAGACTGGGAAGCGTGGCTCTGCTATCACGGACGCAATTCGAACGGCCGCTGGATACTGTGGCTGCTGAGCAGTGAAGTCGATAACGAGAACGTGAGCGGGTTCCAGTGGATGCAACTCTCTCCCGGCCAACTCCCTGACCATCGCTGCAAGCTGATTCCGGGCGACCGCCCGGTCAGCCTGTCCATCGCGATCCTGCCGGGGATGAGCGAATCGGAGGCTCGCCGAGTGCTCGGAAAACCGACTCTCGTCTCTGGCAACCTTCTCGAATACTCAC
>Ga0335069_10002259_pt1 | contig 29863 bp, 28 predicted proteins | sample Lox_Sample_11_FD_206714 | JGI IMG/M metagenome (GOLD analysis project Ga0335069, IMG submission 206714) | Soil microbial communities from Loxahatchee National Wildlife Refuge, Florida, United States - Lox_Sample_1.1 | ecosystem: Environmental > Terrestrial > Soil > Wetlands | place: USA...
CGCTCTCGGCCCGATCCCGACGTGCAATCCTTGCCCGAACGTCCGGTAGTTGTGAAATCCAACGTTTTTTTTCGATAGTGCGCGGCGTTCGGATGATAGACTGGGCGTCGGAGTACGTCTATGTCCAGCGCCGCGCTCGAATTTTACTTGGCCGCAGGGTCAATACTAGGCGCTGGCCTGACTGCGGTTAAGCTCCTCAATACGGGACTTTTCCGCCGCTATCCTTACTTTTTCGCGTTTCTCCTCATCAACACGCCGATTTACGCGGCGCTGCTCTATTTGCCCACCCGGTCGGACTTTTACTTTTATTTATGGGAAGCCGTGCAACCCATATCCTGGATCCTTTATATGGCGATGGTATTCGAGCTCTATCGCCTGATCCTGGAGCGGCACAAGGCTCTGTACACTTTCGGGCGACGCGCCATGTACCTCGGAATTGGCGTGGCGGCCACGATCTCCGCCCTGGCGCTGCTGCCGCACTTCCAACCACAGACCCGCCAAATCTCCACCGTGCTGCCGTACCTGCTGGCCGGCGAGCGGGCGGTGGATTTCAGCCTGGCGATTTTCCTGATCCTGCTGATGTTCCTGCTAGGCGGGTACGCCGTGCCGCTGTGCCGCAATGTGGTGGTCCATGGCGTGATCTATACCGTTTATTTTCTTTGCAATACCCTGGGCACCCTACTGCGTAGCGCGCTTGGCCTTACTCCCAAGACTGACGTCATGAACCTGGCCATGACGGCGCTCTCGGCGGCCTGCACCTTCGCCTGGTTCCTCTTGCTCACTCGCAAGGGCGAGGAGGCCCGGGTCAAGCGGCCGTGGATCGGCAAGGAGCAGGAGCAGCGCATCCTTTCACAACTGGATGCCATGAACGCGGCTCTGTTGCGCCCGGCGCGGAAGTAGGACACTAACCTTAGTTAGTTTTACGCTATTATCCTTGGTTAATTCGGGTTTAATGGTATCAGTATTACCGTGTCACCTATTGCATTTTCGTTAAAAAGTCAGTAAGATTATTTTCTGAAAGGGGGCTCGCGGTCCCAATGGATCCGATAACCATCGCGACCTTGGTTGCTGTAGCGCTGTTCGGGGCGCTTTTCGCGGTCGTGAGGAAAATAATTTCCAATAATGTGGAGCTGCCGCTCGACTCACAGTGGATCGTCGAGTTGTCGGTCGACCGTTACCGCCCCATGCTGCGGATGCTGGATGTGACGGAGCTCAAGGCGTTGCGCTCGCAGCCGGGTTACTCGCCCAAGCTGGAAGCGGATCTGCGCGCCCAGCGCTGCCAAGTCTTCCGCGGTTACTTGCGCTCCCTGGAAACGGACTTCCGGCGCGTCTGCACCGCCGCCAAGCTGCTGCTGTTGCAATCGGAGTTGGATCGCCCTGACCTCGCTTCCATTCTCATGCGCCAGCAGGCCTCGTTCGCCATGGGCATGGCAATTGTCAATGTGCGCCTCGCCTTCTATCGTTGGGGCATCTCCGGAGTGGACGTGTCCAGCCTGCTGAAGCGTCTGGACGCCGTGAGCATCGAACTGCGGAGCCTCGCTCCTTCCGCCATCGGCGCGTAAGCGCCGCGCGCCAGGCTGCCGCCGGCATTTCGGGAATCGCCCATTTCGCCTTGTGTTTCTCCGGACCTCCTTCTAATCCCCGATTCTTATAGCTTTTTAAGCGCCGCCTTAGCCTCTTTCAAATTGGGAAACGCCTTTTCCGCCTCGCGAAATTCCTTGGTGTGAACCCGTCTCCGCGATCCGCTGTGATCCACGGGATATCGCAGGTGCAGCATCTCGTGGAACATAACGTACTCAAGCGCGGCGGCGGGCGCCTCCGGACGATCGAAAATCCGGCTGATGATGATTGCGTTGTGCGACGGATCGAAATGCCCCAACATGGCGCGCGAAGCGCCCCGGCTCCAGCCCAGTTGCGGCCGGCCCATCAAGCCGTGAAAGAACTGCTGATTGAGGCGCTCAAAAATCTCTTCGAGGTCGTGAACCGCCCCGCGCGGCCCGGAGATGAACTTGCGTCCGCGGATCTGGCGCACCAGTTGCGCCTGACGGCGCATGTCGTGGCGGTTCAGAAACAAGCGGTAGCGGTGCGAATAGGCGCGTGCAATGGGCTTGCGGTAGAGCTTACCCAGCAGGATGTGCGCCAGCGCTTCCAGCACCGGAGCGGGCGCGCCCGCCAGAAGGTCCGACATGCGCACGAGCAGGCTGCCGTTCTCCAGCCGGATGAAGCTATCGGCGTTGGCGAAGCGGCAGAACTCCACGCGCAGCCGCGGCATCGCCGTGCGGGGCTTCAATTCGCGAAACACGCGCGCGTAGATCTCTTCAGGCGTTTCGAAAAAGAGGGCGCTTTGGAGAGCGGGAACCTCGGGCGTCTCCCCGGTCATCTTCCACAGCGTATCAGAGCCTTGAGCGGATGCGCTGCTGCGGCCGCATCGCAGGCCCGCGCCGACGGCGTGGGCGTTTGGTTCCGCGGCCCCGCCCCGGGGTGATAGCATCAATCCTGTAATGCCCCTGGGAGAATTCACCAAGCAGCTTGCCCAGCAAGCCATTCTATCCGCCACCACGAAGGAGCCGGCGCCCAAGGAGGCGCCCTCCGCCAAGGCCAGTGAGAACGCCGGGGCTGCCATAATGGGCCAGGTTGGCGCCATGCAGAAGGCGCTCAAGGAAGACGAGGAGTTGGCGCTCTACTTCCAGAACGGAAGCGAACCGCTCCGCGTTCTGGAGATCTTTCTTCCCGCGCCCAAGGTGGCCGTGCTGAGCGGTTCGGACCAAGCCGGGTTCGCGCGCGTGATCGCCGCGGTTGAGTCGCTCCAACTGGTGGCTCGCGTGGTGAAGGTGAAGCCCGGCGCCAAGCCGCATCGGATCGCGCTCGTCACGCCGAAGTCCTAGGCGGCGTGCGCCCGGCGCGGGCGCGGCGGCAGCCTCACTTGCGTCCCAGCATCCGCAGGCGCACGCTGAACGCGCGCACTTGCCCTCGGCCGTAGGTCAAGTAATTGGACGTGCCCAACACATTGTTCACGGTATTCGGGTTGCCGTTGTTGGTAAGGTTGTTGAATCCGAATCGCCATGCCCACAGGTAGTGCAGCGCCATGAACTTCTTCTCGAATGCCAGGTTCACATTGAAGTAGTCCGGGTACCGCATTGAGCCCGGCTGTCCCACCAGAAAGCCGGCCTGATCCACCACGGAGAACGGAAATCCCGTGCGGTATTCCACCAGGTAGGCGGCCGCCGTGTCCTTCGCCAGACGGCGCGTAAATCCCGGAAATCCGTTCGCGGGAATCGGAACCCAACCCCACATATGGAAACGGTTGGGCGTGTCCCAAGCGAACGGCCCGGGCCCCTGGGGGCCGAAGATGGGATTCTCAATGCTGTACTCCATGGCCTCATTGGTGCGCGCCGCCGAGCGCGTGTAGCCGGCGAACCACTCGTACTGACCCTTGAAGGTTCGCCGAACGCCCAGGTCCGCCGCGTCATACCGGTCGCGCCGGGTATTCGTGAGGTTATACGTGGCAAGACTTGGCGGAGCCGCCGCTCCGTCCGCGGCTGACTGCGGCTGCGGCGCCCCACCTGGAGGCGGGGCGAATGCGAATCCCCGGTCGCCGTCGCGGTGGGTATATTCCGCCGTCAAATAGAAACTGCCGGGCAGCTTCTGTTCGACGCCCAGCGCCGCCGTGCGGTAACGCGGGGCATAGAGCATCTGCTCGTCCACATGAAACGCGGAGAGCACCGGCGGCAGAGGCCCGCCGTCCGGGCCGAAAAACGTGGTCAGGCTCTGCTCCTGCTGCTGGCTGGAAACCAGGGCCAGGCTCACGGAGTCGTAGTAGACGCCCCACCCGGCGGAGAATTTCGTGCTCGGCAGCCGTCTGGGCGCCCACACCGCGGCGAAGCGCGGCGCCGGCAAAACCGAACGGACGATCTCATTCCACTCCGCGCGGATGCCCAGCTCGAATGCCAGTCCCTTCACCGGCGACCAGTGGTCTTGAATGTACTCCGCCGCCTCGAAGTTCTTGCGCGCCTGGAAGGGGCTCCCCTGGAACGACACGTAGCGCGTCACGGAGTTATCCGCCTCGAGCACCTCGTAATCGTGAAGCAGCAGCTTCTGGTGGAAGGCCTCCCGCTCGAAATCGACTCCGGTCTTGATCTGGTGCTCTCCCGCCCAATGGAACACTGGCAGGTACGCATCCGCCACGCCTTGCTGGCGGTAAGCGTGCCGGTAGCGGTTCACGAAGTAATTGCCGCGGTCTCCGAAGGGCGTGATCTGGAAGACGGCGTCACCCTGGGGGACGTCATGCAGCAGCGTCCGCGTATCCGCGAATCCGACCTCGATCAACGCGCCGGAAACGTACTGCTGGTCGCGAATCGTTGTCACGAAAAGATACTGCCGGCTGGTGCTGGTGGTTTCCACGGGATTCAGAATGCTCAGGCCGGCGTGGGAAGTGTCCTGCGCATTCATCAGCAAGCTGGTGGTCAGGATGTTGGCGTTGGTGACGTTCACCTGAAACCGCGCCAGGTCGCTGGCGGTAATGCCGCTGGTGCGGTTCTGCCCGTTCGGGAGTCCGTGGATCACGTCGTTGCTGTAGAAGACGTCCGCGCCGTTGTGGAACCAGGCCCGCCGCCGCGCCAGCGGCCCGGATACCTCCAGCCGCGGCGTCCACTTGTTGAGATGGAGTCCGCCGTCCGTGGCGAAGCCCGGCAGGAAATTCGTGCCCATGAAGCGCCAGTGGTCGTCCCCCATGCGCGTTTGCACGTCCAGCGCGCCCGCAGAGCCGCGTCCCGTGTCCGCCGAAAAGCGGCTTGTTTCCAGGTTCACGGATTGCACGGCTTCAATGTCCACGCGGGCGTCCAGGGTTCCCGTCACCGGGTTGGCGATATTGAATCCGTCCAGCGAATAGCTCGTCTGGTTCGAGTTTCCGCCGTTTACATGGAAGGCGGCCGCATTGTCTTGCACCACGCCATTCATCAGGGTCAGGGAATTGCGGTAATCCTGGGGCGCGGGGTAGGGAACCGCTTGGATTTCGGTGTTATCCAGTTCCTTGTGCGCCGCCGGTTGCTGCGGATCGATGGCCGCCGCCGAGGCCGTCACATCCACGCGCTCGGAGAACTCCTGCGTGTGGTTCAGCATGATGTCTAGGTGATTGTCGCCTTCCAGGCGCTCCGTCTTGGCCTGATAAAGATAGAAGCCCTGCCGCTCCACGCGCAGGCTATAATCTCCCGGCCCGGGGAGCGGCAGGCTGAAGCTTCCCGCCGCGTCGGAAGAGGTGGCCACCGGAAGTGAGCCCGGCAGAGTCAGTTCCACGCGCGCGCCGCCCACCGCGGCTCCCGTTTCATCCACCACCCGGCCGGTGATCTGCACCTGGGCGTGGAGCGCCGCTCCAGCCAGCCAGAACGCTAGCGCGAGGCGCGCAACGGGGGGCGTAATGCTCATGAGCCTGCCATGCCGCGGGCGCGGCGTGACTCTAGCATAACTCGCCGCCAAGACAAGATGGCGCGGGCGCATGCTTGGACGCGCTGATACAATCAAGGTTCACCACCCGAGGAGAACGGTACAGCATGGACGAACGGGAGCGCGCGCGCGCTTTAGAAGCAGCCCTGGGCCAAATTGAGAAGCAGTTTGGCAAGGGATCGATTTTGCGCCTTGGATCGAAGGACGCTATTGTCCCGGTTTCGGCTATTTCAACGGGGTCGATCTCGCTCGACGCGGCCCTGGGAGTGGGCGGCTTTCCGCGCGGGCGCGTCATTGAGATCTTCGGGCCGGAATCATCCGGCAAGACCACCATTGCGCTGCAAGTAGTGGCGGAAGCGCAGAAGGCCGGCGGCATCGCCGCGTTCATCGACGTGGAGCACGCCCTGGACCCGGCCTACGCCAAGAAGCTCGGCGTGGATATCGACAACCTGCTGGTCTCGCAGCCGGATTACGGCGAGCAGGCCCTGGAAATCACCAGCCACCTGACCAGTTCGGGTCAGATTGACGTCCTGGTGGTCGATTCCGTCGCCGCGCTGGTTCCCAAGGCGGAATTGGAAGGCGAGATGGGCGATAGCCACATGGGCTTGCAGGCGCGGCTCATGTCGCAAGCGCTCCGCAAGCTGACCGGGGTTGTTTCCAAGTCGCGGACGTGCCTCATCTTTATTAATCAGATCCGCGAGAAGATCGGCGTGATGTTCGGCAATCCCGAAACCACCACGGGCGGCCGGGCGCTGAAGTTCTACTCCTCGGTGCGGTTGGACATACGCCGTATCGCCGCCATCAAGGACGGCGAAAGCGTCGTCGGCAATCGCACCAAGGTCAAGGTGGTCAAGAACAAGGTGGCATCGCCCTTCCGCGAGGCCGAATTCGATATCATCTACGGCGAGGGCATTTCCAAGGAGGGCGACCTGCTGGATCTCGGCGTGGCGCAGAACCTCGTCGAAAAGAGCGGGTCCTGGTTCAGCTACAAGGGTGAGCGCATCGGTCAGGGCCGCGAAAATGCGCGGCAATTCCTCAAGGACAACCAGGACATCCGCAAGGCGCTCGACGCGGAATTACGGAAGGCTTTGGGACTGCTGAAGGAAGCCCCTTCCGCCGCCGAAGATCCCGCCGCGCGCCAGGCGCCTGCGCCGGCCGCCCTTCCGAAGCCCGTTCCGGCGCGGCGATAAGGACGCCCGCGGGCGGGCGCACAGACCTTGCCGGTCCGCCCTGGCTCGGGCGCGCCGGCGCCGTTCGGTTGGGCGCCGCGGATGATCGGAGGCGCGTCTTTGTGCTATGACCGAGCGTGACCGCGAACGCGCCATCCGCCTCCGGCTCTGCCGGGCGTCCGGAACGCGCCCTGAGTCCGCGTTCGTGCCCACGGGCTTCGGCGGGCTGGACCGCGCGCTTGGCGGCGGGCTCCCGCGCGGACGCATCCTGGAGCTCTTCGGACCGCCATCCTGCGGCAAGACCACGCTGGCGCTCCAAATCGCCGCGCATTGGCAGCGCGGCGGGCTTACCGTGGGCTGGATCGATGCCGACCACGCTCTTGACCCCTCCTATGCCGCGCGTCTCGGCGTAGCCGCGGAGCGCTTGGTTGCGCTCGATCCGTCGTCGGCGGAGGAAGCCCTCGAAATGGCGCGGCGCCTGGCGGCTTCCGCGGCGGTGGAATTGTTGGTGGTGGATTCCGCGGCCGCTCTCGTGCCGCGGCTGGAACTGGAGTCCGCAATTGGGGAAGGCGGCCGCGGCTTGCAAGCGCGTGTTCTCGCCGCCGGGCTGCTATTCCTGAACCAGATGCGCGGGCGCTCGGAAACGGGCGAGGAGGAGACCACGGCCGGCGGCCCATCGCTCAAGCTTTACGCCGCCGTGCGCATCGCGCTGGCGGCTCCCGCCGGCGGGTGGGCGCACTTCCGTATTCTGAAAAACAGAGCCGCCACGCCCTTCGCCCGGGGCGATCTGGCGTGGCTGGCGGAGCGTGGATTCACCGAAGGCCCGTAAAATGGCCTCCGGAGAACACCTCCGTGAAAAAACTCGTGGAAATATGGGGATTTTCATCTATTTCGCCCTTTACATGTCCGCGCCCTTCCCTTATGATTGATATCGATTGAAACGCGCGCCCTCTCGGAAGAGCGCCGCGATATTCATGTTCGATGGCGATTTGGCGCGCGGCCGCTAGGCGCTTCGTTCCATATCGAGAGACAAGGACGGGAGGATCTTAAGGAGACGTATGGCCAATCAGAGAATGACCCAGACCCAACTGGTGAGGTCGCTCGCGGAAGGCTGCGAAGTCAGCAATGCGGCGGCTCGGGGCTTCCTGGAGAATTTGTCAAGCCTCGCGGTTGCCGAGGTAAAGAAGAACGGTTTGTTCGTGCTGCCCGGCATCGGCCGGCTGGTGCGCGTGGACCGCAAAGCCCGCCTGGGGCGCAACCCGGCCACGGGCGAGAGCATCAAGATCCCGGCTAAGAAGGTCGTGAAGTTCCGCGTGGCGAAAGCCGCCAAGGACGCGATCGTTCCGCCGAAGAAGAAGTAGGGCCCCGAAACCAAAAGCAGGACCAAAAGCCAAAACCCCGCGCGCTCTCCTGGAACGCGCGGGGTTTTCGTTTAAGTGGATTCTGTTGAAGCCGAGCTGAAACCATCCCAACTTGCGGGGGTTTCACGAAGCGCACGTGCTACTTCTTCTCTGCTACTTTACTTCTCCTTCGCGTTTCTTTTCGTCGTCTTCCTTCAAAGCAGTCTTGAAGTTGCGAATGCCTTCGCCCAGGCCCTTCCCGACATCCCCGATCTTCTTGCCGCCGAATAGCACGATGGCGATCAGCGCGATTACGAGGATTTCCGGAAAGCCCAGACCGCCGAGAGCCCCGGCGATCTGAATACCAGTGGGATCCATACGGCCTCCTTACTCACTCCATATTGTAGGGACGCGCATCTGCCGCGTCAACTTGGCGGTTCTTGCAACATCCCGTCGTGGTACCTTCGGGATAAGCAGGCTTGGTGGGAACGGGGTATGGATTTCAAGGACCAGCTCAAGTCATCGGTCGACTTGGTGAACGTCGCCGGGGAATACGTGCGCCTGAAGAAGTCCGGGGCGCAGCGTTACATGGGCTTGTGCCCGTTCCACAACGAGAAGAAGCCTTCCTTCACGGTTCACGCCTCCTACCAGTTCTACAAGTGCTTCAGTTGCGGCGAAGGCGGGGACGTCTTCACCTTCATCCAGAAGATCGAAGGCATCAGCTTCTACGAAGCCATGAAGCTGCTGGCGGAGCGCCACGGCATCCCCATGCCGAAGCGCACGCTGGTGGCGGATGAAGATTCCAAGCTGCGCGAAACGGTCTTCCGCATGCACGAACTCGCGCTGGAGCACTTTCGCGCCAATCTGCGCGGTCCCGCGGGAGACGAAGCGCGCGCCTATCTGGCGCGCCGCGGCTTGTCGGCGGCCACGCTGGATCGCTTCGATCTGGGCTATTCGGAACGCTCCGGCCGCGTCTTTCCGCGCCTGTTTGAGCAGCATGGCTTCACCGCCGCGCAGATGGAGCGCTCCGGCCTGGTGCGCAAGCGCGACGACGGCAGCTTCTACGACTACTTCCGCAACCGCTTGATGTTCCCGATCCACAACGAGTCCGGCAAGGTGATCGGCTTCGGCGGACGCGCCCTTGCCGCGGACGACAATCCGAAGTACCTGAATTCGCCGGAAACGCCGATCTACGAGAAGAGCCGCGTCCTTTATAACTTCCACCGCGCCAAGGAAGCCATGCGCAAGGAGGGCCGCGCCATCCTTGTGGAGGGCTACATGGACGCCATCGGCGTCTCCGCCGCCGGCTTCGGGCCGGTGGTGGCGAGCTGCGGCACCTCGCTCACCGAGCTTCAGGTGAAGGCCTTGAAGCGCCACACGGACAACATCGTGGTGAACTTCGATCCGGACGCGCCTGGCGCGGCCGCGGCGGAACGCTCGCTGAACGTACTTTTGCAGGAAGGCATGTCCGTCCGCATCATGTCGCTTGACGGCGGCCTCGATCCCGACGAGTACTGCAAGCAGCGCGGCCCGGACGCTTACGGAGAGCGCCTGGAGCACGCCAGCGCCTACTACCACTGGATGGCGGACCGCGCGCGCTCCAAACACGACGTTCGCACTACCGAAGGCGTGGTGGCCGTGCTCAAGTCCTTGATGCCCGTGGTGGAGCGCATTTCGGACCGCGTGGAGCGCATGGCCGTGGCGAACGATCTGGCCTCCTACATCGGCGTGACGCCCGGCGTGGTGCTGGATAGCTTTCGCAGGGCCGCTGCGGACCGCGCCGAGAGCCGCATCGCGCAGCCCAAGACGAACGTGCGCGCCGATGAGAAGGGCCTGCTGCGCGTGCTCCTGTCCCCGGAGCCCGGGCTGGAGGAATTGCTTGCCGGTCTCGGCCGCGTGGAGATACTGGACCGAATCCCGACCGCCCGCATTTACCGCGCCATTCTGGCCGCCGGAGCCAGCGGCGCCGCGATCACGTTTGACTCCATCGGCGCGCGCCTGGAGCCTGCGGACCAGAATCTGCTGGCGGAGGTGGTTCTCTCCGAGGATGCCGACGCGCAGGAAAACACGCTTGACTACGGGCGGCAGTGCCTGGAGAGCCTCATGCGTTCCGGCGAAAGCGACCGGCGCACGCAATGGAAAGCCCGCATCAAGGAGGCGGAGCGCCGCGGCGATCTGGCCGAGGCTCTACGTTTGGCGCGCGAGTTGCAAGACATCGAGCGAGCCTGCGAGGCCAGCAGATGACAACTCCAGCCAAACAGCCGTCTCCCGGCGCTTCCCGCGCCCGCAAGCAGGCTTCGCGGGAGACGGGCGCGCAGCGCCGCGGGGCCGCATTTTCGGGGGCCGCGGCCGCAAATTCGAGAACGTTATTGTTAACCATTGCGCATCCCGCCGTGATGTACAATGACTTCTATTCGTCTCCGCGGGGAGAGCGGGGCTTCTGTGGCGAATGACGAAAAGTTCGAGGGTCTGGAACGGCTCGTTCAGCTAGGCAAGGAGAAGGGCTACGTCCTCTACGAGGACGTGAACGGCATCCTCCCCGCAAGTGAACTGCCTGGCGGCGCGGAGCTCGAAGACGTTCTGGCCGGTCTCGATGGCGCGGGCATTGAGATCCTTGAAGAAGCCAAGGACTTCGAAAAGAAGCTCGAAGAGACGGAGGAGCTTCTGGATCTGGACCTGCCCGCCGGAGTCGGCGAGAAGGTCAACGATCCCGTCCGCATGTACCTGCGCGAGATGGGCGCCGTGCCGCTGCTCACTCGCGAAGGCGAAGTGGAGATTGCCCGCCGCATTGAACGCGGGCAGTACATCGTTCTCAAGTCTCTTTCGCGCACGCCCCTCGTCATCCAGGAAATCATCGCCATGGGAGACGAAGTGGCTGCGGACACTCTTTCCGCCCGCGACCTCATCCAGATCCCCGACCCCATCCTGACGGACGAGCTCGTGGAGGAGAAGCGCCGGGAGTTCACGCGCTGCGCCACGGAAACCTCGAAGCTGCACAAGAAGATCCTGCAATGCCGGCAGAAGCTCCAGGCCACGCCGAAAGGCATGAAGCCGAAGCAGTATCGCCGGCAGCTTTGGGAGTTGGGGCGGCTGCTCATCAAGACGTCCAAGGTAGTGCGCTCGGTGAAGTTCCAAGGGCCCGTGGTTCGCCACCTGATTGACCGCTTGCGCGAGGCCGTGGAGCAGATCAACCCCGTGGAGCGCGAAGTGGTTCGCGTTCAGCGCAGGCTGGATACCGGGCTTGGCGCCCGCGTGGACGGCGTGAAGGAACTGCGCAGGGAGCAGCGCGCCGCCGGCCAGCGCCTCATGCAGCTCGAGGAAGAATACGGCACGCGCGCGCCGGAGCTGCGCCGCACCCTTCAGATCATCATGAAGGCGCATGCGGAGGCGGAAGCCGCCAAGAAGGAGCTCATTGAGGCCAACCTTCGCCTGGTGGTCAGCATCGCCAAGCGCTACACCAACCGGGGCCTGCAATTCCTGGACCTCATCCAGGAGGGCAACATCGGGCTCATGAAAGCCGTGGAGAAGTTCGAGTATCGCCGCGGCTACAAGTTTTCGACCTACGCCACCTGGTGGGTGCGGCAGGCCATCACGCGAGCCATCGCGGACCAGGCGCGCACCATCCGCATTCCGGTGCACATGATCGAGACCATCAACAAGCTCATCCGCACGTCTCGTCAGATGGTCCAGGAACTCGGCCGCGAACCTACTAACGAAGAGCTAGCCAAGCGCATGCAGTTGCCGGTTTCCAAGGTGCGCAAGGTGCTGCGCGTGGCGCAGGAGCCGATCTCGCTGGAAACGCCCATCGGAGAAGAGGATGAATCGCACCTGGGCGATTTCATCGTGGATCAGGCCGGCATCTCGCCATCCGACGCGGTGATCAATCTGAACCTGCGCGAACAAACCGCGCAGGTGCTAAAGACGCTCACGCCGCGCGAAGAAAAGATCATCAAGATGCGCTTCGGTTTGGAGGATGGCAGCGAGCACACGCTGGAAGAGGTGGGACAAAATTTCGCCGTGACGCGGGAGCGCATCCGGCAAATTGAGGCCAAGGCGCTGCGCAAACTGCGCCACCCGAGCCGCAGCCACCGGCTGCGCGCCTTCCTGGAAAACGGATTGCGCGGCGCTTGATCTTGCGGGGCGGCCGCCCGCCCCGCGGTCCAATTTCAAAAAGTCAGAAACCGAGAATTACCAACGCGGTTCGCGACGCCCGCCACCGGGACGTCCGCCGCCGCCCGGCCTGCCGCCGCCACCCGGACGTCCTCCGCCGAATCCGCGTCCGCCGCCGCCCCCGCCGCCGCCAAACCCACGGTCCGGCTTCGGGCGCGCTTCATTCACGTTGAGAGCCCGGCTGTCCAAAGTGTAGCCGTTCAACGCGGTGATCGCTTGATCCGCTTCGGCTTCGTTCTCCATCTCGACGAAAGCAAACCCGCGCGACCGCCCCGTGTCACGGTCAGTCATAATGCGGGCGCTGTTCACGGTTCCGTAACGCTCAAAGAGACTGCGGACAGACTCCTCGGTCGAATTAAAATCCAAGTTACCGACGAAGATATTCTTCACTGTATTCTCCTGACGATTTGAAAGCGGGCTCATCGGGGAGGGAACGTAAGCAGGACAAAATCGCCTTTGCCCGGGAACACTCGGCCGGTTTCGCGGAAGCTATTCAAACGCGTTCTGACTATATCATGTCGCGCATCCGTTTGGAAGCGCTAAGCAATCCGGCAACGTGGCCGACCGAACAGTGAACTTCGGGTCCACTCCGGGCCGCCCGGGCGTCACAGAGACGCCCGCGGATTCTCCGGCCCGGCGCCGCCTTCCACCCGTATCGTCCTGGTAGGGAAGGGGATGGCAATACCTTCCTGGCGGAAGCGGCGTAAGATCCTTTTGCGCAACTCATTGCGCACACCGTACTGTGTAGTGAATTCCGCTACTTGGAAGGACAGCGTAAACCCCAGGCCGGACTCACCGAAACCTGGATCGAAGGCGGCCGAGGGGGGCTGCTCGGCCAGCATTCCGGGAATGTCCTCGGTCCCATGGCGCGCCACTTCCAGAAGCAGGCGCTCAATCTGGTCCGGATCGGCGTCGTAACTCACGGTCACCTGCAGGCTCGCCACAATCGGCTTGGCCGGGAGGTGATAGTTGGTCACATTGGCCTGCGCCAGCTTGGTGTTGGGGACAATGATGAGATAGCTGGCGGGAGACCGTATGATGGTGCTGCGCCACGTGATATCCGCCACGTAGCCCTCTTCCCCCGTGTTCAGCTTGATGTAATCGCCAATGCGCACCTGCCGCGCCACCGCCACGTAGAATCCGGCGAAGAAATTCGACAGCGTGTCCTGGAGGGCCAGAGCCACGGCCAAGCCGCCGACCCCCAAAGCCGTCAGCAGGGGAGTGATTCCCACGCCGAAGAGCTTCAGCATCCAAAGCGCGCCAATGGTCACCACCGCGCCCTGCGCCAGGTTCTGAGTGAGGCTGGTGACCCGCTGAGCGCCGGGAATGCTCTGCCCGTAGTGGCGGGCCAGGTCGCGCGCCAGGCCCATGCACATTACCGTGAAGAACACGATCCACAGCGCCGCCAACACGGTTGGACCGAAGCGCATGATCGCCTCGGGCAGGGTGGATACCTGGATGGCAAAATGCACCCCCAGGATGGCGATGCCAATCAGGGTGGGAACCCGCAGCGCCCGGAACCAGATCAGTCCCGGCCCGCTATTGGTCCGCGTGGCCCAAACGCGCAGCGCATGCAGAAGGAAGTGCCTTACTAGCAACGAGATAAGGACCGTGGTGGCGAATGTGGCCACGGGTTCGATCCAGAGCTTCGGGTCGGCGAACAGGCGGAGCAAGGCGCCGTGCATTGCGGTCCTCCAAAGCATAAGGTTCGCACAGCAGTTGGCTGCACGCACGGCGCCCCCGCCGCGTCATTACTAAGTGGCGCTCCGCGCAATTGTTCTGTCTCTGCTGGCCGCCGCGGCCGTTTGGGCCGCGGAGCCCACGGCTGCGCAATTGTACGCCCAGGGCCGCAAGGCGGAGGCCGCGCGCCAGTTTGTCCGGGCGTATGTCCTTTATTCCGCGGCCGCGGCCAAGGAACCGGGCAACCGCGATTACTGGATGAAGAGCCAGACCCTGCGCACGCGCGCGGAAATCGAGGAGATGTTCTCGCATCCCGGCGCCTCCGTTACGGCCTCTTCCGGCGCCGCGAAAGCGGCCGAACCGCCCGCGCCCGCTCTTCCGCCGCCGACTCCCGAGGACCTGGCCCTGCTGCGCCAGCCGCTCCCTCCCGTGCATCTCACCGCCAAGCCGGGCGTACAGGATTTCGACCTGCGCGGCAACGCCGAGCAGATCTTCGAAGGCGTCGCCAAGGCCTTCGGCTTGGAGTGCATCTTCGATAGCGATTACCCCCCGGGCTCTCCCATACGCTTCCGCGTCACGGGCGCGGATTACCGCACCGCGCTGCACGGTCTGGAAGCCGTTACGGCATCCTTCGTCGTGCCGCTCTCCGGCACGCGCTTCCTGGTGGCCAAGGACACCACGGAAAAGCGCAACGCGCTTGAACCGGTGGCGGCCGTGGAAGTCAGCTTGTCCGATGCCATCGGCCAGCAGGACCTCGCCGAGATGGTGCGCGCCGTGCAGACCGTGTTGGCCATTGAGCACGTGGCGCAGGACACGCGCACGAACACCCTCATCCTTCGCGACCGCGTCTCCAAGCTGTTTCCGGCGCGCGATCTGCTGGAGAGCCTGAAGCGGCCCCGCGGCCAAGTCATGTTCGACGTGCGGCTGATTGAGGTGAGCGGAAACAGCGATGTCGCTTGGGGTCTCACGCTGCCCGCCCAATTCCCCGTGATGGCGCTCTCCAACTGGCTGCACAATTCGCCCAACATCCCGTCCACCGTGGCAGGCTTGGCCACCTTCGGCAATGGAAAGGGACTCATCGGGCTAGGCGTGGCGGACGCCGCCTCCGTGGCCACCATGTCGCAGAGCGCGGGCCGCGTGCTGCTCGATTCCACCGTTCGTACCAGCGACGGTCTGCCCGCCTCGCTGCACGTCGGCGACCGCTACCCCATCATCACCTCCATCTATTCTGGGACCACAACCAGCGCCACCGCGACGGGTACTTCCAGCGGCGCCACAAACTATAATCTGCCGCCCGCTATTCAATTTGAGGACCTCGGGCTAGAAATGAAGGTGACGCCCACGATACACGGTGTTGACAACGTCACGCTCGACGTGGACGCTTCCTACAAAGTGCTCTCTGGAGCCTCCGTCAATGGGCTGCCCGTGATTTCCAACCGGGCACTGAAGTCCCAGGCGAACCTGCCGTTCGGCGATTGGGCCATGGTGGCCGGCCTGCTGGACAGCGAGGAAGCGCGCAGCCTCGCGGGCATTGCCGGTCTCTCGCGGATTCCATTCCTTGGCCCGCTCACCAGCAACCACGATCACACCAAGAACTCCAATGACGTGCTGATCCTGATTCGCCCGCGCCTGATTGCGCCGCCGCCCTCCGCCTCGCGGCCGTATACCTTCTACCTTGGCGCCGATCTGCGCCCCATATCGCCCCTGTAGCGGCGCTAGCGCAGCCGAACCAGCCGCACCGGGCCCAGCAGGCCCGAAGGCACTAGAGGTGAATCGGCCTGGTAGAATTGCTGCGCGGTCCAGGTGTATTTCTTCGCCGCGTTGGGCTGCTGGTCGCCAATCAGCCGGTTCACCCACAGGTCCGTGATCTGGAGCAGCAGCACATTGGCGCCGGGCTTGAGAGCCGCGGCCGCGTCCACGCGGAACGGCGGCCTCCAAACGATTCCCAAGTCCTTCGCGTTGATCGATATTTTCGCGAGGTTCTTGACGTCGCCCAGGTCCAGCCAGAGCTGCGCGCCGGGCCTGAACCACGTGGCCGGCGCCTGGAGCGTCTTGCGGTAAGTGGCCGTTCCGGAGAAGTATTTCACGCCTTCCTCCGCGCTTTCGCTGAACGACGCCAGCTTGTCCATTTCCATGCGCGCGGGCGCTCCGCGGTCCGCCTGGAAGCTCACCTCCCATGGGCCCGTCACCTCGGTCACTTCGGATTCCGCCGGCTCATGGAGGGTTCGCGCCGGAGCCGCCGCCGGGCCGCGGAACACCACGAACACGGCATCCCACGGGCCCAGTTTCAGAGGCACGGTGGTCCGGCCCGCGGCGGTCCGGTAGGAAGCTGCCTCAACCTTCCCTGTATCGGCGTGCCATAGCTCAGCCGCCTTTCCCTGAACGCGGAAGGCCGCTTCCACATTCTCGGCGCGATCGCCGCGATTGTCCACCCAATAGAGGTCGCCGTCCGCCAGCTTGCGGTGCACGAACAGCAGGTGCGTATCGGCGTGTGGGTTGGGGTACTCAAAATCGGGCTGCACGCCAATCTCCGGCAGCGCCTCGGCCAGGCTCTGCCCGGCGTACACCATCCCCTTGCCGGCCGTGCGCGCGCCTGGCGAGGTTCCGAAAAGCTGGTTCGCGATGCTCTGGAACTCAGCCTGGTCATCGCTCAAGCTGGGGTCGTCAACGGGCTTCGGCCCTACCAGGGCCGCGCCGGCGTTCACCAGGTCCCGAATCTTGCGCAGCACGGGCAGCGACATGTGGCGGCTGTTGGGGTCTAGCGCCAGCACGCGGTAGCTCATGCCGCTCGGCGTGGTCAGGCGGCCGTTCTTAAAGTCCAGCAGGCGCCGCAGCGCGTCGGCGTTGATGTAGTCGAACGCGTAGCCCTCCGGCACGTCCGGCGACGAGTTACGGAAGAGCGCCGTCAGGTTGTCGTCCTCGCCATAGAAGTAAGCGACGTCCGCGGCGAACTTGCCCTGTTGCAGCAGGAAGGAGCTGCGCGCCAGGTACGTGATCCACGGCTTGGCCAGTTCCGCCCACGTTTCGTGCCTCGTGAACCATTGCCCGTAGGGGCCCAGCCCGAGGCCGGGAATCTTGTCGTCCGTGGGCTGGTGCACCGAAGTGTGGATCACGAAGCGGTTGAGCCCCATCGCCAGTTCCTTATCCGCCGTTGGTTTCAGCGTTTCAGGCGACCAGCTCCACGCCCCCGTTCGCGCGGTCAGGGATTCGGCGGCCACAATGTTCTGCCCATAGATGTGCGCCACGGAGGCGGATTCGCGAATATCGGCGTTGTAGCCATACTGCTCGTTGTTGACGCCTGGAGACTGGGTCCACATGGCGCTCATGGGAATGGCCGCTTCCCGCTTCACCTCCATGCCGTCGGCTATGAAGGCGCGGCCTGCTTCATGCGACTCGCTGTAGCGCGCCATGCCCCGCTCTTTCAAGATGTCCGTGAGCTGATCGTAGTGGTTCTCCGCCGTCAGGTCGGCAATCGTGCGCCGGAAATCCCATAAGAAGCGGTCGCTGGCTTCCGGGCTCTCCACCACGCGGCCGGTCAGGACGGGCAGCCACGGGCGCATGTCGTAACCGCGGCGCCGGCTGAACTCGGCGATCATGTCGTCGGTCCAATTCTGTACGCCGGCCTCCCAGCTATCTGTGATCACGTACTGCAGCCCGTGAGCGCCCATCAAGGAAGGGCCCACGGTGTTCTTGTACATGTCGAGATACGTGGTGAAGTAATCCTTCACATAGGTGCGGTTGAGCTTATCGACCTCCAGACCGGTAGCTTCCGGCGAGGCCGGCGAATTCTGATGTCCGGTGAGCGAGTAGCCGAGCCGCAGCGCCACCCAGCGTCCTGGCGGCGGCGTCCAATCGAGCGAACCGTCCGGGCGCATCCTGGAGGTCAAATCGATCACGCCGGCCTTTGGCACGGCGTCCTGCTGCGCGGGCGTGGACATGCTGTAGAGGTCGATGGTGGCGGCGAAGGCCGCCTTATCCTCGAAGCGGTTCACGTAAGAAGAAGGATGAAGCGCAAGCTCCGCGATTTGGATGGGCGGGCGAGCGGCGGCGGCGTTCTGGGGCGCTCCAGCCGCCAATCCGCGCCCCGCCGGCGGCGCGGCGGACGCGAACGTCACGCGGAAGAATCTGGCCGTTACCGGCGGGAACGAAGTAGTGCGCTCCGCCGCGCCGCCGCCGGCGATCTCCGTCACCACGCGATAGGCCTGGCCATCCGGGCTCGCTTCCAGCGCCTCGCCGCTTGCGCCTCCGAATCCGCCACGGCCTCCGCCCGTGACCAGCGTGACGCCCTGAATGGTTTGCGGCTTCGGAAACTCGAACTGAATCCAGGCCTTCTCACCCGCCGGCGCCGCCGGAAGCGGCGAGGACTTGACCAGGTCGCCATCGGTGAGCGACGCGAGGTCGAACGACCCTCCGCTGGAGCTCACCTTGGGCTGCAACTCCGCCAGAGGGACGTCATCGGCTGGAGCCGGGTAGGCCACCACGGCAGCATCGGCGTAGAACTCCGGAAGCGGCGTTCCGCCGCGCCCGGCGCCCGCGATGTTCTGGAACGGCCCGGTGGTGGATGGCGGCTTGGGCAGCGTGCCCGCGAACGGCTTTCCGCCTTCCACGCGAGTTTCGCTCCAAACGAGCTTCTTCATGGCCTGCGATGGGGGCACCCACGGGCCCCCGCTCTCGCTCCAGCCCGGCGAGCCGGCGATGGCCATCTCCAACCCCATCTGGTCCGCCAGCGTCGCCGCGTATTTGAAGGCGTCCTTCCACTCCGGCGTCATGTAGACCAGCCGCTTCTCGACGATCTGCGGCGTATTCAGCGCGGCGTCGAAATTCTGAAATCCTCCCAGGCCAATCCGCTTCATCCACTCAAGGTCCAGCTTGATGCCCTCCTTGGTGATGTTGCCGTTCATCCAGTGCCACCAGACGCGCGGCCGGGCGCCGGCGGGCGGGTCCGCAAAGCCCCGCCGCAGCGCATCGCCCGCGGGCGTGGGAGGGGCGGCCCCAGCCTCCAGCAGCAAAGCGGCCAGCGCCGCGGGCGCAAACACCTTCCAGGCGCGCGTGATTCGCATGGGACTCTCCCTTGTACGGAGACACATTGTATCGCCAGGCCGGTTGCGCCGGACCTTACCCGGCTGCTAGTTCCTCCGCGCCTCCCGCTCGGGCTCTCTGCGGGACGGTGAAGTAGAAGGTAGATCCGGCGCCGGGTTCCGATTCCACCCAGATTCGGCCTCCGTAGCGTTCCAGAACCCGCTTGCAGATAGCCAGTCCGATTCCCGTCCCGCTGTAGCTCCTGTCGTGATGCAGCCTCTTGAAAACTCCAAAGATCTTTTCCCGGTACTGCGGCTCTATGCCGATGCCGTTATCCGCAACCGAAAACAGCCACTCCCTTCCCTGGCTGGCCGCGGAAATGCGAATTCTGGGAGGCCTCGCGTCGCGGTATTTGAGTGCGTTGCCCACCAGGTTTTGGAGCACCTGCTGCAAGTGCGCCTCGCCGATGCACACCCTGGGGAGAAGGTCCCACGCGATCTCCGCCCCGCTCTCGCGCATGGCCTCGGAGAGGCTGGCGAGGGCGTAGCGCAGGACGTCCTCGGAATCCACTTCGGAATCCGCCACCTCGCCGGCGCCGGCCCTGGTATACGCCAGGAGATCGTTTACCAGCATGGAGAGGCGCTGCCCGCTTTCCCGCAGGAAGCCCAGGAAGAGCCGGCCTTCATCATCGAGCGAATCGCGATAGCGGTCCGCCACCACGCCGCTGTAAACGGCTACATTGCGGATGGGCTCCTGCAAGTCGTGGCTGGCGGCGTAGGCGAACTGCTGGAGATCGTCGTTGGCCCTGCGCAGCGCCTGCTCTTCTTCCTTGCGTTCGTGGATGTCCGTGTTGGAGCCGATCCACAGGGAGACCTCGCCGCCCGCATCGCGCATGGCGTGAGCGCGGCTCAGGTGCCACCGATACTTGCCGTCCGCGCGGCGAAAGCGCTGTTCGAAGAGGAAGGGTTCGCCCGTATCGAGCGAACGGCGCCAGGCATTGACGTTGCCCTCCACGTCGTCCGGATGCACCAGGCGCGTCCAACTCCAGCCCTTCATCTGGTCGAAAGGCAGGCCTGTGTACTCCATCCACTGCTGGTTCAGGTAGTCCACGGCGCCGTCGGGCGTGGTGGTAAAGATCTTCTGCGGCATCGATTCGGCCAGGAAGCGGAAGCGCTCGCGCTCTCGCTTCAGCGCCTCGTCGCGGGATTGGATGCCCGCCAGCATTTCATTGAAGCGATCCACCAGGAACCCCAGCTCGTCCGAGGAAATCTTCTTGGCGCGCATGCGGTAGTCGCCGGTTTCGGAAACGAACGTGGCGGCGTGCACCAGTTGGGAGATGGGCGCCGTGACCACGCGGCGCAAGCCCGCGGAGAGCGGCAGCGCCAGCATAGCGGAAATCAGCAGCACGCAGCAGACCGTGGCGCCATAGAGAACGATCCGCTCGGAGATTTCGCCTAAGTCGTAAAGCAATACGAGCGTTCCCACCTGCCGGCCCTGGAAAACCACCGGCTGCGCCGCCACCACGCTGTGCTCGGTGAATCGCACGCCGTAGCCGGCCCCAAGCGGCGGCGCCGCGCCTCCCGGCCGGATGTAGCACGCCAGGGTGGATCCGTCGGAGCGGTGGACGCAGGCGCTCACCACGTGCGGCCGTGCGCGCAGGGAGACCAGAGTCTGCTCAGCCGCCTTTGGATCGTTATAGGACAGCGCGGCCGTGCAGTTGTCCGCCAGAATCTCCGTCAGGGCCGAAAGGTCGCGCCGCAGCAAGGCCCGGAAGAGAACCGAATCGGTCACCACCATGCCCAACCCGGCCCAGACGAGCGCCGCCGCGGTGGTCAGCATGATGGCGATCATCATCTTCTGCTTGATCGCCAGGTCGCGCAAGGAGCGCATGGCCTCGTCACCCTTTCACGGGCGGCAATTAATGAGGAGTCGAAAGCAGGACGGGGGGAGTTGATGACCGCCCCACGCTCCGCTGCGCGCCCCTCCGCCCCAGCCGGCCGCAGCCGCGCCGGCCCTATTTCTTGATTGTGGCTTGAATCGAGCGGGCGCGCCACTGGCGCGGCGGCAAGGCCCTACTTCGGCGCCAGTCCATCGGCCAGCGCCTTGACCGGGCGGTACGCCGAGAGCAGCACATCCGGCCCTGGCGCCGGCTGGGCGGTGCGCCGCGGCGGCCGGGAAAGGCGCGCCAATTCGGCGTTTTCCGAGGCCAGCCAATCCGCGGGCGCCGGCTGGTTTGAGGTGAGATAATCCAGCAGGATCAAGCCCGCCTCGCCCAGCGCGGAGAGGTCTTTCGAAACGGGCCGGATTTCATCCAACAGCGCATTGCCTTCGGCGAGGGCCTGGAACCGGGCGTCATTGGCGGCCCAGGTCTGGAATTGCGTGCGCAAAAGGTTTGCGTCGTCCTTATCGGCGGCGGGATTCTGGACCAGCCGCTGGGCCGCCTGTTCCAGGGCGCGCGCCAGCTCGCTCTCCGGCGGGATGGAGTCCACGAAGCGGTTCAGCGGCTGCCATACGCTGGGCCGTCCGGTGCGGCCCGTGCCGAGCCCCAGCGCTTGGGATGCGCCGGCGATCACCTGGAGCGGGCCGTCAGGCCGTCCGCCCGCCAGGCGGTCCAGCATGGAGAGAGAGAACGACCGGTGCCGCACTCCCGTGAACTCCAGGTTGCGGCTGGTCACTTCCAGGCGCGCGTACATGGCGCTGGGGTTTGCGGCCTGCTGGTCCGTGAAGTCCTTGGGCGACCACAACCGTTCCGCCACCGCGGCGGCGCTCGGCCAGATGCGCGAATCCACGGTCTCGGGCCCCGCGAGTTCGGCCCACATGCACGCTTCCCCGCCCAGGACGAGCCCGGCCTGCTCCGGCGTCAGGTTCTTGCTGCATGGGCCGTTGTCGGTCTGGCAATCGTCGGGTCCGCCCAGCGGATCGTTGGCGTAGTAATACGAGGCCGGGCTGAGATGGTCCAGATAATAGCCCCAGGACATGATGGCGCGGTAGCCCTGCGCCGCCGCGTCATCCAGCGATTTATGGTTGCGCCACGCGTGAATGATGGCGTCGTTGGGCAAGCCCGGCGCGAGAATCTCGTCCCAGCCAATCATCGTCTTGCCGTACTTCTGAACGATGCTCAGCAGGCGCTGGTTGAAGTAGACTTGCAGCGCGCGCGCGTCCGGCTGGCCGTTGAGCATGAAATCGTGCTCGCGCATGAAGGCCACAATGGCGTCGTTGGAAGTCCAGGCGCGGGCGTTCACCTCATCGCCGCCCACGTGCCAGTAGGGGTCCGGAAACAGCGGCGCCATCTCGCCAATGAAGCCATCCAGGAACTCGTAAGTGGAGTCCTTAGTGGGATCCATGGCAACCGGAGGGCCGCCGGCGGCGCCCAGGACGAACGGCCCGGGAGACGACGCCAGTTCAGGATACCCCGGAAACCACGCGCCGGTGTGGCCGGGAACGTCGAACTCCGGTTCCACGCGGATGCCGCGCTCGCGGGCGTACTCCACCACTTCCTTGATCTGGTCCTGCGTGTAGTACGCGCCGTCCGAACCCATCCCCTGGAGCTTGGGGTACTTCTTGCTTTCCACGCGGAAGCCCTCATCTTCAGAAAGGTGCCAGTGGAGCACGTTGAGCTTCACGGCCGCCATGGCGTCCAGGTTGCGCTCCACCACTTCCATCGGCATCCAGTGGCGGCACACGTCCATCATGAGCCCGCGCCAGGCGTAGCGCGGCCTGTCCTCAATGTGAACTCCGCCCACGGCGAACCCCCGCGGGCCCGGCTGAATCAACTGCGCGAACGTGGCCAGGCCGTGGATGGCGCCTTCCACGGTGGCCGCCTTGATGGCCGCGCCGGAGTCGGAAACGTCCAGCGTGTAGGATTCGTCTTCGCCCAGCGTGGGATAATCCGGGCCGCCGGCGCATTGGATGGCGAGCGTCTTGGCATCGCCCGGCGCCGGCAGGGTGGCGGAAAGCGGCACGCCCGTCTGGCGCACCACGCGCGCCAGGAACCAGCGCACCACTGGCGCGAGGCGCGCGGCCTGGCCGCTCTGGCCAACGTCCACCACGAAATTCGCGTCTACGGGGAACGAACCCGAACCGGCCGTCATCACCGCTGGCATGGGCATGAGGACCGGCTCCGCCGCGCAAGCCGCAATCCCCATTCCGGCCAGCAGCGCGAGCGCCGCTGCCCTCAATCTCATGTTTCTACTATGCCATCGGAGAAGCGCCGTTTAGCTGTAGCCCTTCAATTTCCGCAGCCAAATGTTGCGGAAGCGGACGCGCGACCGGTGGTCCTGCAGGGAGAGCGGCTCTTCGGCGCCGTGCGGCGCGTAGCGCGCCACCTGGCGGTAAACCGTGGTTCCCGGCATCTGCTGGTGGTCATGCGCCAGCGCGCCGTTGAAGAAGACGGTCACGAAGGCCGGAGACTTGAGCCGCCCGCCTTCAAACACCGGCGCCTTGAAGACGATATCGTACGCGTTCCACTCGCCCGGCTTGCGCCCCGGATTCACCAGCGGCGGCCATGCGCCGTAGATGGCGCCGGCCATTCCGTCCGCGTACGTCGGGTTGTTCCACGGATCCAGAACCTGGATCTCGTAGCGGTCCATCAACTGGACGCCGCTATTGCCGCGCGACTGGCTGCGCCCGGTCACGTCCGGCGGCTCGGACCATTCGATGTGAAGCTGCACGTCGCCGAACTTCCGGCGCGTCACCAGGTCGCCGGTGCGGGGAACAATTTCGAAGTAGCCGTTCTCCACTTTCCATTTCGGCGGCAATAGCGCGCCGCCGTTGGGACTCTTCTGGCCCCACTGGGACAGGTCCTTGCCGTTGAAGAGCACGATGGCGTCGGAAGGAGGCGCGGCTTCACCCTGCGGGCCCGGCGCGACCACCGGCGGGTAGGGACGCCGGGAATCGTGCACGTGCCACTTCTGGCCCGGCAGCATGGGCGTGTCCGTGAACCCGAGGTCGGCGTCAGCGGCGGTTTGCGGCCGCGGCCCGGCCAGGAGCAGAACGGCCAGGCAAGCGGCGCCGGCGCATGCCAGGAAGACGGCGGTGCGGGCATTCATGACCATATCTCTCCGCAAGGCGGCTGCCGCGAGAGTATCACCAAGCTGGAGCAAGCGGCAAGCGACGGGCGCTTGTCGCGGGGCTCCGGCGCAGCCTGGAGCATCTTAATTGTGAGAATTTACCCCCGTCCGGGCCACTACATCCAGTTCAAGGATGATTATGTCTCGCCTCATCGCCACGGCCGCGCTCACGCTGCTTTCGTGCGGCGCGCTGCTCTGCCAGCCCAGCTACTCCGCCGCGTCCATTGTGAACCTTGCGGATCAGAGCGCCGGCCCGTACGCCCCCAATTCGCTGCTCAGCATTTTCGGAACGGGCCTGGCCTATTCGGCGCGTTCGCTCACCAGCGCGGACGTGGTGGGCGGCAGCGTGCCCACCTTGCTCAATGGGGTCCAGGTGATGGTGGATGGTTCGCCCGCGCCGCTCTTCTACGTCTCGCCGGGGCAGATCAACTTCCTGATGCCGCCCAACCGCATCGCCGGGCCGGTGACCATCTGGACCGTGCTCAATTCCACGGCGGGCCCGCTGGTCACCATCACCCTTCAGGCCGCGGCCCCGGCTCTGTTCGCCTCCGCCGCGGATCCGGGCTTCGCGGTGGCGCAGCAATGGCCGTTGTATGGGGTGATCGCGCCGGAATCGCCCGCCCCGCCGGGCGCCATCGTGATCCTCTACGCAACCGGTTTGGGCCCCACCGAGCCATACCCGGTGATGCCCGCCGAAATCCCCACGTTCGCCGGCGAGATTGTGCAATTCGCGGATCTGCGGGTGTTGCTGAATGGCGCGCCCCTCCCCGCGTCGCAGGTCCTTTACGCGGGTATCTGCCCGAATTTCGCGGGCCTGTACCAAATCGATTTGATCCTGCCGGCGGATGCGCCGTTGAATCCCCAAATCCAGGTGGCCATGGCGGACGCCGTGAGCGCCCCGGGTCTGGCTCTGGCTGTCCAGTAGTTCGGGCTACAATCGATTCAGGAGTACCACGATGTTACGCCGTGCTTTTGGATCCATGGCTCTGACCGCGGTGGCGCTTGCCGCGCAGGCTCCGCCGGCGGAAAACGCAGCCGCGCCCGCGCCGTCTGTCTTTACGGTCAAAACGGGCTCAAAGGTGCCGCTCAGCCTCATCAACAGCATCAGCACCAAACACTCGGTGGCCGGGGACCGAGTCTATCTGGAGACCGCTTTCCCGGTGTTGGTGGATGGCCGCATTGTCATTCCCGTGGGCAGTTATGTCTCGGGCTCGGTGACGCAGGTGAAGAAGCCGGGCCGCGTGAAGGGCCGCGGCGAAATCTATATTCGCTTTGAAACTCTCACGCTGCCCAACGGCGTCACCCGGTCGTTCCTGGCGCGCATCGGCGGGCTGGATGGCACGGCTTCGGGGCAGCTCAACCAAAGCGAAGGCAAAGTGATCAGCGACGGCAACAAGGCCGGGGATGCGCGCACCGTGGGTGAGACCACCGCGGCGGGCGCTTCCGTGGGCGCCATCGCCGGCAGCGCCATGAGCCACGCGGGCCTGGGCCTGGGCATTGGGTCCGGCGCCGGCGCGGCCGCCGGACTCATCGCGGTGCTGGCCACGCGCGGTCCGGATGCCGTACTGGCCAAGGGCGACACGGTGGAAATGGTTCTCGACCGCGATATCACCTTCTCCGGCGACGACTTGAATTTCGCCGGCTATCCGGCGCCGCACATCGCTCCGGTATCCGCGCCCGGAGAAAAGAGCGCGCCCGCTCCGCTGCTCCCCATTCGCCGCATTCCCAGGTAGCGCTTCCATTCCGGCGCCCGCGGGCCGGCGCCCTGGCGCGAAGGCTCACCGGAAGCGCGCCGCTTGCCGGCGCAGCTCCCGGGTCTCTACTTTCCCAGGAAGCGCGGAATGAAGTTGGTGTCGAAACGGCCTGACTGGAAATCCGCGTCCGCCATGATGCGCTGGTGCAGCGGGATCGACGTATAGATCCCTTCCACAATGAACGTGCTCAGGGCGCGCTGCATGCGGCGAATCGCTTCGCCGCGGTCGCCTCCGTAGGCGATCAGCTTGGCCACCAGCGAATCGTAGAACGGCGGAATCACGCAATCCGTGTACGCCCACGTATCCACGGGTTCTCCGCGTTGATGCGGCATTCAATGGCGTGGCCGCGTATCTCAATCGGCCCAGGCAGGATCTCGCGCAGCTTCTCGCCTTGCGCTATGCGGATCTGGCTCTTGACGATGTCGATGCCCGTGACGAACTCCGTCACCGGATGCTCCACCTGCACGCGCGCGTTCACCTCAATGAAGTAGAGCTTCCCGGATTCGTCCATGAGAAACTCCACCGTGCCCGCGTTGGCGTAGCCCGAGGCGCCCAGGGCCTTGCGCAGCGCCACCGAGATTTCCTTGCGCAGCTTCGGCGTCATGGCGGGCGAGGGGGATTCCTCAATCAGCTTCTGGTGGCGGCGCTGGATGCTGCATTCGCGTTCGCCCAGAATCTCCACTTCGCCGTATTCATCGGCCAGCACCTGAAACTCGATGTGCCGCGGGCCGCGGATGTACTTTTCCAGGTAGATATCGGGAGAGCTGAATGCCGCGCCCGCTTCCGCCTGCGCTTGGGCTAGCAGCCCGGCGAGCTCATCCGGCTCGTTGACCACGCGCATGCCGCGCCCGCCGCCGCCCGCCGAGGCTTTCAGGATCACCGGGTAGCCGATCTTCTTGGCCGTTTCCAGAGCCTCTTCCGCGCTCTTCAAAACGCCTTCGGAACCCGGCAGCACCGGCACGCCCATTTCCCGCATGAACGCGCGGGCGCGTTCCTTCACGCCCATCAGGCGGATCACGTCCGGCGGCGGTCCAATGAACTTGAGGCCGGAGGACTTGCACACCTCGGCGAAGCCGGCATTCTCGCTGAGAAATCCGTAGCCGGGATGGATGGCGTCCACGTTGGTGATTTCCGCCGCGCTGACAATGGCCGCCTGGTCCAGATAGCTGCGCGCGCTTTTCGCCGGCCCGATGCAAATCGCCTGGTCCGCGAAGCGCACGTGGGAACTATAGCGGTCGGCCTCCGAATATACGGCCACCGTCTTAATGCCTAGTTCCTTGCAGGCGCTGATGACGCGAACGGCGATTTCGCCCCGGTTGGCGATGAGGATCTTACTAAACGGCGCGGACGGCAAACAGAGCCTCCCCGTACTCCACCGGCTGGCCGTTCATCACCAGTTTGCTTTCGATGACGCCGGCCGTCTCCGCTTCAATCTCGTTCATCAGCTTCATGGACTCAATGATGCAGAGTACCTTGCCGGGCTGCACGCGGTCGCCCACGCGAACGAACGGCGGCGCATCGGGCGAAGGAGACTCATAGAAGGTGCCTACAATCGGAGCCTTCACCAGCACCAGATTGGGATCGGCTTGTTTGGTCTCCTTGGGCGCTTCCGTCGCGGCTGGCGCTTCCGTTGCGGCCAAGGCGGCCGAAACCGGTTGGGGCGGGACAATAAACTCCTGCTGTGCGGGAAATCCCGCGCGCCTGATGCGCACGCGGTCCTCGCCACGCTGTACTTCCAACTCCGCAATCCCCGTGTCGCAGGCCAGTTGGATCAATTCGCGGATCTCAGCTACGGTCATCAATGGATTAGCTTAGCAGAGTGGCGCCGGGTTCCCAGGGGACCCCTGGGCGCGGCCACCGGCCCGCCCCTAATGGCGTCATAATGTCTCCATGCGTAACAAATTCCTTCTCGCAGGTACGATTTTCCTGCTCACCGCCACGCTCGCCATGGCCGCCGACGCCATTACCGGGAAGTGGCGCATGGAACAGGAAGGTTTCAACGGCGGACCCACGCGTGTTTCCACGCTCGACCTTAAGGCCGACGGCGCCACGCTAACCGGCTCCATCACTCAGCCCGGCATGGGCGGCGATGCCTCGCCCACCACCACGCCAATCTCCAACGGCAAGGTGGATGGCAATAAAGCAACCTTCGATGTCACCCGGGACTTCAACGGCAATTCCTTCACGATTAAGTACGCCTGTGAGGTCAATGGCGCGGACATGAAAATCACCGTCACCCTTCCCGGATTCCAGGGCGGCGACTCGCGCACCATGGAAGCGACGGCTAAGAAACAGTAGCGGCGGAAATTCGATGTCGCCGCTCCTCAAGGCAGCTTGACGAATCTCTGCTTTGGGATATTATGAACGCTGAGGTGGACCCCTTTATGACGAGAAAGACCCTATTCGTACTGACGATCCTCCTTGCCCCCACCGTCGTGGCTATTGCCGCCGACAACATCACGGGCAAGTGGGTGTATGAGATGCCGGCCTTCGGGCGCGGCGGCGGTGGCGGCGGCCAGACTGGGCCCGCGCGGCAGGCTACCCTCGATCTCAAGGTTGACGGCAGCAATCTCACCGGATCGCTGACCACTCCCGGTTTCGCGCGCGGTGGCGGCGATCCTCCTCCGCCCACCACGTCGCAGATCTCCAATGGCAAGGTGAATGGCGATAGCTTCACCTTCGAAGTGACCAGGGACTTCGGCGGTAACTCGATGACCACTAAGTATGAAGGCAGCGTTTCCGGATCTGAGATGAAGCTCAAGAGCACCAGCCCGGGCTTCAACGGCGGCGATCCGAGAGTCTCGGAAATGACCGCGAAGAAGCAGTAAGCTGCTAGGATTTCGTGGGGCCGCGTATCGCTCGCTGAAAGCCGCTCGTACTGAGCCCAGCCGCCTGAAAGCGGTTGGCGAAGCTGCCGGCCCCGCGCTCTTTTGTTTCCTCCCTCCCAAAATTTTCCTTGCTTGAAATGTTCAATGAGTTACTATGTACCCTGAGGTGTGGCTATGACCAAGAAATTGCTAACGGTAGGTACGATTCTGCTTCTGGTTGCGGTGGTGGCTCTGGCTGCTGACGCGATCAGCGGCAAGTGGACAATGTCTCAGGAAGGCCGCAATGGCGGTCCGCCCCGCGTGACGACTTTCGACTTCAAGGTCGACGGTTCCACGCTCACGGGCACCATGTCGGGCGGTATGGGTCGCGGTGGTCAGGCTGCCGAGCCCTCCAAGATTTCCAACGGCAAAGTCAACGGCAACACGATTACTTTTGATATCGTCCGGGACTTCGGCGGCAACTCGATGACCATGAAGTACGAAGGCACCGTGAACGGCGATACGATCCATTTCAAGATCGGCATGCCGGATATGGGTGGCAACGGCCCGACGACGCGTGAAGCCGACGCCAAGCGCGGCACCACGTAGAAATCAGTTCCAATTCCAATGTTCTTGCGGGCTAGCCGCACCTCAGGAGCGGATAGCCCGTTTTTTTTTGCCCCTTATCCTCTGACGGCGCTCTCCCTTTCGTGAAATTTTTGTGCTAAATGTAACATCCGGGCGCCCAATCGCGCCTGAAAAAATACTATGACCAAAAAGCTGCTTTTTGTAGGCACAATTCTGCTTCTGGTGGCCACGCTCACGTTCGCAGCGGACGCCATTAGCGGCAAGTGGACAATGTCGCAGGAAGGCCGCAATGGCGGACCTCCTCGCGTAACTACCTTCGATCTTAAGGTCGATGGGGCGACTCTCACCGGCACGGTCACGGCGCCCGCAGGCATGGGGCGCGGCATGGGCGGCGGTGGCGGCGCTCCCGGCGGCGCGGCTCCTGGCGGTGGCGCTCCTCCGGCCCCGACCCCAACCGCGATCACCAACGGTAAGGTGAACGGCAACTCGATCACGTTCGATGTGACGCGTACCACCCCTATGGGCGATATGAAGTCGTCCTATGAAGGAACCGTGAACGGCGACACGATGCACCTGAAGATCACCACGGATCGCGGGAATGGCCCGCAAACCGTCGAAGCGGACGCCAAGCGCGGCACCACCTAGAGCCAACCATCCGGCCGTCGAGCCGGATGTTCCGTTTTCAAGAAAGCCTCTTCCGGCTAAGCCCGGGAGAGGCTTTTATTTCCACCTCCCTTCTCCGCCAATTCATCCAACCGCTCATTCCCAAGGCGAAGCCAAGCCAATCCCCAAACTCGCGCTACAGCCAAGCTGACGGCTGACGGCTGA
>Ga0335069_10002260_pt1 | contig 29862 bp, 26 predicted proteins | sample Lox_Sample_11_FD_206714 | JGI IMG/M metagenome (GOLD analysis project Ga0335069, IMG submission 206714) | Soil microbial communities from Loxahatchee National Wildlife Refuge, Florida, United States - Lox_Sample_1.1 | ecosystem: Environmental > Terrestrial > Soil > Wetlands | place: USA...
TCCGTTCGCGACCTGCCGCGAGGTCCGGATCGGCTACCAGACGCTGTACGCGCTGCGCCTGACTTACATGGGCGAGCTCGGCTGGGAGCTCTACGTGCCGACCGCGTTCGCGCTGCCCGTCTACGACGCGCTCGTGGCCGAGGGCGCCGCGCACGGGCTCGCGCACTGCGGCTACCACACGCTGAACTCGCTCAGGATCGAGAAGGCCTACCGCGACTGGTCGCACGACGTCGGTCCCGACGACACGCCGCTCGAGTCGGGGCTCGCCTTCACCTGCGCCTGGGACAAGCCCGGCGGCTTCATCGGCCGCGATGCGCTGCTCGCCGCGCGCGCGCTCGGCCCCCCGAAGCGCCGGCTGGTGCAGTTCCTGCTCGCGGACCCGGACGCGCTCGTCTACCACAACGAGCCGGTCTTCAGAGACGGCGAGCGCGTCGGCTACGTGACCTCCGGGATGTTCGGTCACACGCTCGGCGCCGCGGTCGCGCTCGGCTACGTGACGGGCACCGCGACGCCCGAAGCGCTCGCGCGGAGCCGCTTCGAGATCGAGCTCGCCGACCGGCGCGTCGCGGCGCGCGCCTCGCTGACGCCGCTCTACGACCCGAAGAACCTGAAGGTGCGCGCCTGAGCGGCACCGGCCCGAGCGAACACGACAACAGCGCGGCGTTGCGCCGCCCCCGACTCTCAGACCGGAGCTTCGACATGAACCCACTCGCCGTGATCGTCCGTGCCACGCTCGTCGCAGCGGCCCTGAGCGGTGCCGCGCTGCCCGGGCCGGCGCGCGCGCAGGTCGCGACCGCCGACGCCGGCATCGAAGAGGTCATCGTCACGGCGCAACGTCGCAGCGAGCGCATCCAGGACGTGCCGATCGCGATCTCGGCGATCGCGGGCGCCGAGCTCGAGGCGCGCGGCGTGCGCCAGGCCGGCGACATCGCCGCGGCCGTCCCGAACCTGATGCTGAGCCTGCCGTACGGCGAGGAGGCGCAGCCGACCTTCGCGCTGCGCGGCGTGACGACCAACGACTGGAGCCAGAACCAGTCGAGCCCGATCGCGATGTACGTCGACGACGTCTACAAGCCGGTCGGCGCCGTGCAGGCGCTGCAGACCTACGACCTCGACCGGGTCGAGGTGCTGCGCGGCCCGCAGGGCACGCTCTACGGCAAGAACGCGACCGGCGGCGCGATGAGTTTCTACTCCAGGAACCCGAGCCTGACCGAGTACGACGGCTACCTGACGGTGGGCGCCGGCAACTACAACGCCCGCACCGTCAACGGAGCGATCGGCGGCCCGCTGATCGACGGCGTGCTCGGCTGGCGGCTCGCGGGCCTCTACGACGAGCGCGACGGCTGGGTGCGCAGCGTCGTGCCCGGCGTCGAGCCGCTCAACAGCGTCGACGCGGCCGGCGGGCGCCTGTCGCTGCTGTGGAAGCCGAACGCGGCGTTCAGCGCGCTGCTCAAGGTCGCGGTCACGCGCTCCGGCGGCACGCCCTACGGCGCGCACGCGATCAACGTCGACAACGACCCGACCTCGGTCACCTACGTCGGGACCGCCGGCAACTACGGCTGGTGGGGGAGCGGCGCCAAGTACGCGCTCCACAAGAAGCTCGACAGCGACAGCGCCTCGCTCAAGATCGACTGGCAGCTGGGCGAGCACTACACGCTGACCGCGGTCACCGGCTTCGACTATGGCCTGTGGTACGAGCGCAGCGACGACGGCGCGCTCGCGACCACCGACGCCGGCGCCGTGATCCACATCGACGATCCGAACCTCTACTCCTCGAGCATCAACTCGTTCTCGCAGGAAGTGCGCATCGCCTCGCACGACACCGGCGCCTTCGGCTGGCTCGCCGGCGCCTTCTACAGCCGCGACAACACCCACTACGCGGAGCAGTTCCACTTCTTCGACTCGACGGTCAACTACTACTTCTTCGACTCGCAGGGCAATCCCCTGTGGGGCTACGACGAGTTCAACAACTTCGACCAGATCCGCACCAGCAAGGCGGTGTTCCTGAACTCGAACTACACGCTGACGCCGGCCGTCACGCTGCGGGCCGGACTGCGCTTCACGAACGACGAGATCACGGTCAAGAACTTCTATGCGCTCGAGGGCGGCATGACGAACCAGCCGACCCAGCTCGGACCCGACCAGTACCCGACGCTCTGGACGCAGACGATCTGGGGCCCGGACGCGACCTCGCCGTGCCCGGCGAACTACGTGACCTACGTCGCGAGCCTCGCCACGCAGTGCCCGGTGGCCGGCGACCAGGTCAAGAAGAACAACAACCTGAGCCTGCGGGTCGGCCTCGACTGGAAGATCACGCCCGACGTGCTCGGCTACGCGAGCGCGAGCCAGGGCTACCGCGGCGCCGCGTTCAACGGCCAGGCGTTCAACGGCCCGGCCGAGCTCACCTTCGCGAGCCCGGAGCGGCTGAACGCCTACGAGGTCGGCGTCAAGAGCGAGCTCTACGGCAAGCGGCTCGAGCTCAACGGCGCGGTGTTCTACTACCAGTACAAGGACCAGCAGTTCCTCGACACCTACTGCGCGTTTCCGACCGCGACCGGCTGCGCCGGCACGGGCTTCAAGCTGACGAACGCCCCGCGCTCGCGGATCGTCGGCGGCGAGCTCGAGATGCACGCGAAGCCGAGCGCGGACCTCGACCTGCGCGCGAGCCTCGGGCTGCTCAACAGCAAGTACGAGGAGCTCTTCCTGCACTTCGCCGACCGCTCGGGCAACCAGCTGATCATGGCGCCCGACGTCAGCGGCGACGTCGCAGTCGACTGGCGCGTCGCGCGCCTGCCGTTCGGCGACCTGCACGTCGCGGCCGACAGCAACTACTACGGCAAGCAGTACTACGACGCGCTCAACACCGACCGCATCGCGCAGCCGGGCTACTGGCTCCTCAACGCGCGCGTCTCGCTGCTCGGCGCCCGCGACAGCCACTTCTCGGTCGCGGTGTGGGGCAAGAACCTCGCGAACAAGGAGTACCTGAGCTACGGGCTCGCGCAGCGCAACATCCAGGACGGCGGCCTCGGCTTTGACTACGCGCTCGTCGGCGAGCCGCGGACCTACGGCGTTGAGTTCACGCTGCGCTACTGAGGCGGGCGGGTGGGGAGGCCACTGATGCGCACGCTGCTCGTCGTCGCGCATCCGCGGCCGACCTCGCTGACCGCGGCCGCGGCGGATGCGTTCGCGGCCGCGCTCGTGACGCGGGGCGCGCGCATCGAGCGTGCCGACCTCGTCGCCGAAGGCTTCGACCCGGTGCTGAGGCCGGACGACGAGCCCGACTGGAGCAATCCTTCCAAGGTCTACTCGCCGGCGGTGCGCGCCGAGATGGCGCGCATCGAGCGCAACGAGGCGACCGTCATGGTTTTCCCGGTCTGGTGGTGGTCGCTGCCCGCGGTGCTGAAGGGCTGGATCGACCGCGTCTGGAACCACGGCTGGGCCTACGGCGGCCGCGACTACCCGCACCGGCGCGTCTGGATGCTCGGCGTCGCCGGCACGAACGAGGCCGGGTATCGCGCGCGCGGCTACGACGCGGCGATGCGCACCGCGCTCGAGATCGGGCTCCTCGAGTACTGCGGCGTCCGGGAGCGGCGCTTCGAGCTCCTCTACGGCGCGATCGAGGGCGAGGAGGCGGCGCGCGCGGTCGTGGCGCGCGCCGCGGCGCTGGGCGGGGAGTTCTGAGCCGCGGCGCACAGCGCGTCGAGCACGTAGGTCTCGAGGAGCCGCACGGTTTCCTGGTGCATGCCGCGCGTGTTGTAGTTGCGGCGCGTGACGACGACCGCGGCGTCGAGGTCCTCGAAGACCAGCACCGCGTTCCCGCCGTTCCCGCCCATGTAGGCCGCCCGGTGGGCGCCGCAGGGCGATGCGAAGCTGCGTTGCCAGAAGAGGTACCCGTAGTCCTGCTCGGCGTTGGCGTGCCGCTGCGGCGCGAGCGCAGCGGCGACGAAGGCGGCGGGGACCAGCGATGCGCCGTGCCAGCTGCCGCGCGCCCCGACCAGCATCGCGAGCGCGAGCAGGTCGCGGGACTTGAGTCGCAAGCCGCCGCCGGTCATCACCTCGCCGCCCGGCGAGCGTGGCCACTCGCTGCGTGATATTCCGAGCGGCGCGAACAGCCGGCGTTCGATGTAGGCGTCGACGGCGCTTCCGGTGGCGCGCTCGAGGACCTGGCCGAGGAGCAGTACGCCGGCGGTGCAGTAGTGGAAGGGGCCAAGCCCGCCGGCGTCGCGCGCGTAGTCCGCGCGCACCGGAAGATCGGCCGCGAACCGCGCCCAGCTGTGCTCGCCGTACATGCGCTCCTCGTTGCCGGGACTCGCCTCGACCGAGTCGTCGCAGTCGAGCGCCGAGGACATCGTCAGCAGGTCCCTGAGCGTGATCGCGCGCTTCAGCGCCCCGTCGTGCGCGAACGGCGCGAGGTGGCCGAGGAAGCCGAAGGCCGGCGCATCGAGCGACGGCAGCGCGCCGTCCGCGAGCGCCGCACCGACCGCGAGCGCGGTCACGGACTTCGTCGCCGAGCGCGTGTCGTTGAGGACCTCCGGTCCCCCGCCGCCGAAGTAGCGCTCGTAGAGGAGCGTGCCGTGCCGCGCGACGAGCACGCTGGTCGTCTTCGGGAACTCGCCGGCCGCGATGGCGCGCTCGAGCGCCTGCCAGGGCGCCGCCGCAGCCGGCTCCGCGGTCGCCGGGAAGGCGAGCACGAGCGCCGCGACGGCGGCGCAGGCGGTGATACGCTTCCGGGTCGTGCCCTGGGGCGCCACGCGAGACCTCCGATGTCCGAATCGCGCCGACCGCGATCGATGATCAGCGTAGCGCGCCCGGTGCGGCGCGCGGCCGCAAGCCGGGCCGGTCGCGCGCGGCTTCGCCGCAACGTCGCGGCGGATGCGCGCTGAGGCCCGCGTGGACGCGCTCGACCGGCGGATCCTCGCACTCTACCAGCGCGATGTCCGCCAGCCGGCCGGGCGCATCGGGGCGGCGGTCGGTCTCTCGGCGGCGGCGGTGCAGCGGCGCCTCAAGCGCCTGCGCGAGGCGGGCGTCATCCGCGCGGAGGTGGCGCGCCTCGATGCCGCGCGCCTCGGCCTCCCGGTCACCTGCCTCGTGAGCCTGACGCTCGGTGCCGCGGCGACGCCGCGCGGGCAGCTGGCGCGCGTCAAGCGCGAGCTCGCGGCGCAACCCGAGGTCGAGAGCTGCTATCACGTGACCGGCGCACTCGACTTCGTGCTCGTCGTCGTGACCCCGAGCCTCGAGCGCTACACCGAGTTCGTGCGCCGGGTGCTCGAGCCGAACCCGCACGTCGCGCGCTTCGACACGCACGTCGTGCTCGAGACGGTCAAGGCGGACGGCCCGCTGCCGCTGTGACCGCGCGCGGTCGCGGCGCGCGGTTCGGGCACTCGCAGCTGACGACCGTGCCGCCAAGGCGCCCCGGGGCGATCGACAGGCGCCCGCCGATCGCGAGCGCGCGGTGGCGGATCGTCCGCAGCCCCATGCCGGGGGCCTCGTGGCCCTCGACGAAGCCGCGGCCGTCGTCGCTGATCCGCAGGCGCAGCAGATCGGGGCCCGAGCGCAGCTCGATGCGCACCGTGCTGGCCCCGGAGTGGCGCACCGCGTTCGCGAGCGCCTCCTGCGCGATCCGGTAGAGGTGGTTGCAGGCCTCGAGCGGGATCCCGATCGGCGCCGCGCCGGTCGCGACGAACTCGATGGCGACCTCGTCGTTCGGGTCGGGGAAGTCCTCGGCCAGGCGGCGCAGCGCCTCGGCGAGTCCCTGCCGCGCCTCGTCGATCGGCGCGAGGCCGCGGGCGATGTTCTTGCAGGTGATGATCGCGTGCGCGGCGATCTCGGCGAGCGTGCCGAGCTGCGCGGCGAGCTCGGGGTTGTCGGCGGCGTGCCTGCGCGCGAGGCTCGAGGCCAGCAGCGACAGTCCCGTCAGCTCCTGACCGAGCCCGTCGTGCAGGTCGTAGCCGAGGCGGCGCTGCTCGTGGATCGTCGCCTCGTGGAGCGCCGCCTCGAGCCGGCGCCGCTCGGTGACGTCGATGCCGACGCTCCACTCGAGCCAGCCCGGGATCTTGAGCCGCGCGCCGACGTTGAACCACTCGATCGAGCGCAGCGTGCCGTCCTTGGCGGTCAGGTCGTAGACGCGGCTGTAATCCTGCTCCCTGAGCTCGTCCGCCTCGCGCATCATCGCGTCGAGGTAGGCGGGGTCGGGGTACAGGATCTGCATGGCGCGCGGGTTGCCGACGATCTCGGCGGCGCTGTAGCCGGTCACGCGCTCGCACTCGCTGTTCCAGACGACGATGGTGCCGGCCTCGTCGAAGGCGTCGAGCAGCACCGGCATGTCCTGCACGATCGAGCGCAGCCGCGCCTCGGCCTCGCGCAGCTGCTGCTCGGCACGCCGCAGCGCCGTGATCTCGACCGAGGTGCCGGCGATGCTGGTCATGCGGCCGGCGCCGTCCCGGATCGGGAACTTGTGGCCGAGGAAGTAGCGCGGCCCGCCGGGCCCGTCGATCGCCTGCTCGGCGACGACGACTTCGCCGCTCGCGAGCACCGCGCGGTCGGTCGAGATGAACTGCTCGGCGACGTCGGGCGGGAAGAGCTCGCGGTCGGTCTTGCCGATCGAGGCGACCGGGTCCATTGCGAAGATCTGCGCGCAGGTCGCGTTGATGATCTGGTAGCGGCCGTTGAGGTCCTTCTGGTAGCAGGCCCACGGGCTCGCGTCGAAGAAGATCGCGAGCTGCCCTTCGCGCATGCGCAGGCGATCGACGACCGCCTCGTGCGCCGTGACGTCGCTCGCGATGCTGGCGACGCCGATCACGGCGCCGGAGGCGTCACGCACCGGGAACCTGTGCAGCAGCAGGCGGCGCGGAGCTCCGGCCGAGAGCAGCGTGATCGCCGCGACGACCGGCTCGCCGGACTCGATCACCTGGCGGTCGCGGCGGCGGATCGCTTCGGCGGTCGCGCGCGGGAAGAGCTCGGCGTCGGTCTTGCCGATGCAGCCGGTGGGATCCATGCCGAGCACCTCGGCGCAAGGCGCGTTCGCGAACTGGTAGCGCCCCGCGAGGTCCTTCTGGAAGCACGCCGCCGGGTTGCTGTCGTGGAGGTGGGCGAGCTGCAGCGCCTGCGGCCGGCGGGGCCCGGCCTCGCGCAGGTAGCAGACGTAGCGCGGCGGGCCGGCGAGCGCGAGGCGCGAGCGGATGACCGTCGTCGCGACCCGCGAAGCCTCGCCCAGGCTCGCGGCGAAGCTGGCCGCCTCCCCGGGCGCAGGCAGCGGCGTCGCCGACAGATCCTGAAGCGTGCGGTCGAGGAGCCGTGCCGCCGGGATCCGCAGCAGCGCCGCGGCCCGCTCGTTCGCGAACAGGATCGCCCCGCCGGCATCGTGGACGAGCGACGCCTCGGGCACCGTCGCGAGCGTCGCCGCGACGGCGGCGTGCAGCACCTCGGCGATAGAACTCGGGCCGTCGGCTGACGGCGGGCGCGGGTCGGCGGTCATGCAGGGCTCGGGCCTATGACCCCTGCCTTCTACCGCAACGGGCCCGGCCCGCCAAGCGTCGCCGGTCGCATTTGGCGCTGCGGGCGGCCCCTAGCAAGGCGACTGCCGCCCGCGCTGCGTTCAGTGCACGAGGCGCGGCAGCGCGAGCGACAGCGAGGGGAGGTAGGTGATGACGAGGACACCCGCCCCGAGCGCGACAAAGAGCGGCAGCACCGCGCGGAAGATCTCGGCGATCGGCTTGTCGAAGCGATAGGAGGCGAAGAACAGGTTGAGCCCGACGAGCGGCGTCAGATAGCCGAGCTCCATGTTGGCGAGGAACACGACGCCGAGGTGCAGGGGATCGACGCCGTAGGCGGCGCCGAGCTGCGTAACGAGCGGTGCGAGCACGAGGATCGCGGGGTAGATCTCGATCAGGCAGCCCGCGGCCAGCAGCACGACGTTGAGCGCGAGCAGGAAGCCGACGCGGCCGGTCACCGTGCCCTGCACCCAGCTGACCACCTGATCCGGCAGCTGGGCATCGACGAGGTAGTCGGTGAGGCCGAGCGCGACGCCCATCACGAGCAGGATGCCGCCGACCACGAGCCCGCACTCCGGAAGGATCCGCACCAGGTCGCGGGCCGAGAGGTCGCGGCGGATCAGCGTCGCGACGATGAGCACGTAGGCGGCGGTCAGCGCCGCCGACTCCACGGGCGTCGCGAGGCCCGAGGCGAGCGCGACGAGCGCAACCGCCGGCACCGCGAGCTCCCAGGCGGCACCGGCGAGCGCGCGCCGCGCCCGTTTCGCGTCGGGGCGCGCGGCCGCGGCCCGCCGCGGCGGCTCGTGCCTGAGCCCGAACAGGATCAGGATCGCCGCCATCAGGCACGAGGGCAGGAGCCCGGCGAGGAACATCTGCTTGATGCCGACGCCGGCGACGATCGCGTAAAGCAGGAGCGGCAGCGCCGGCATCAGGATCGTGCCCGGCAGCCCCGCCGCCGTCACGAGCCCGAGCGCCGGGCGCGCGCCGTAGCCGTGCGCGAGCAAGAGTGGCATCACGAGCCCGCCGAGCGCGAGCACGGTCGCGCCCGAGGCACCGGTGAAGCTCGTGAAGAACGTGCAGACGAGCACCGTCGCAAGCGTCGCGCCGCCGCGCAGCCCGCCGAAGAGCGCGTCGAAGACCTCGATCAGCCGCTTCGGCGCCGCGCTCTCGGCGAGCACGTAGCCGGCGAGCGTGTAGAGCGGGATCGCGGGCAGCGAGGCGTTGACGACGGTCCGGTAGTGGTCGACCGCGATCGCCGCGAGCGGCAGTCCGGCGTGCAGGAAGAGGAGCGCGGCGGTGCCCGCGAGCACCGCGAAGAGCGGCGTGCCGACGAGCGCCCCAAGCGCGAGCAGCGCCGCGAGCAGCCAGGCGACGGGGCCGGGCAGCGTCGCCGCCGAGCTCGTCGCGAAGGCGAGCGCGAGCGCGCCGACGAGTCCCGCGAAGCGCGCCGGCAGCGCAGGCGCGACCCGCGACAGGAGCCGCCAGCCGACGAGCGCAAAGCCCGCCGGCATCAGCGCCTCGAACCACCACACCGGGATCCCGTAGGCGATCACCTCGCCGGCGCCGCGCTCGGCGAGCACGAAGCGCGTCTCGGCGGACGCCAGCACCGCGCACACGACGACCGCGATGCCGTTCGCGTACAGGCCCGCGAGGCGCCGCGCGCGCTCGCCGAGGACGCCGGTCAGCGCCGACATCGTCAGCAGCCGGTGCTCGCGGGCCGCGACGGCGCTGCCCAGCATGCCGACCGCGAGCCCGAGGTGCTGGACGATCGCCGCGGCGCCGTGGATGCCGCCGCGGGTCGTCGCGCGCAGCAGGAGCTCGACGACGGGGATGACGCCCATCAGCGCGAGCACGCCCGACAGGACCGCGTTCTCGAGCCGCTCGGCCGGGCGCGGCGCGTGCGCCGGCGCGAGGCCTTCGAGGACCGGTGTCGGCAGCGTCACCGGGTCCCGCCGGCGGCGGGCGCTCGCGCGCGATACTCGTTGACGATTCGCAGCGCCTCGTCGAAGGTCGCCGCCGGCATCGTGCGGCCGCGGATCAGCGGGTAGAGCTGTTGCGTGAAGTCGGCCCAGGCGCGCAGCTGCGCGGCGCTCGGGTGCGTGATCTTGAGGCCGCGCTTCTCCATCGCCGCGATCGCCTCGGCGTCGGCGCGCGCCGCGTAGGCGCGAAGCTCGGGTCCGGCCTGCGCCGCCGCGGCGCGCACCGCGGCGTGCGTCGCCTCCGACATCGCGTCCCAGGCCGCGCGCGTGAACACGATCGCGCCGAAGATCGGCGCCCAGCGCACGTCGACCATGTACGAGGCCGAGCTGTCGGCCTGCGTCGCGAGCGCCCACATCGGCGTCAGCGGCGCGCTGTCGATGAGGCCGGTCTGCAGGCCCGGGATCAGGTCCGCCGTCTCGAGCACGACCGGGTGGTAGCCGAGCTGCTTCATGATCTCGACCTGGTCGGGGTCCCCCGACCACACGAACATGTGCCCGGCCTTGAGGTCGGCGGGCGTCGCCGCCGGCGTCTTCGAGAAGAACCGCACCCAGCCGGCGTCCGACCACTGCACGGCAATGTAGCCCTTGGCGAGCAGGTTCTTCTCGGCCTGCGGCAGCAGCGCCTTGCTGACTTCGTCGATCTCGTCGGTCGAGCGAAACAGCAGCGGCATCTTCTGCAGCACCGACACCGTCGGCTCGATCTCGGACAGGCCGACCACCGACAGCATCGCGGCGTTCAGCTGCCCGATGCGCATCCTGCGCACGACGTCGGCCTCGCCGCCCTGCGAGCCGTCGGTGTAGATCTGCACCGTCGCGCCCTCGCCCTCGCTCTTCTGGATCGCGGCGCCGATCTGCTGCAGCACGCGGTGGTAGAGCGAGCCCTTGGGCGCGAGCGTCGCGAGCTTGACGTGCACGGTGCTCGCCGCGTGCGCGGGGGTGATCGCGACGAGGCCGAGGAGCAGGGCGAGGGCGGCGAGGGTCAGGCGTCTGGCATCCATGCGCGCATTCTCCACGCTCGGGGTCATTCCGTGAACAGCTCGCCGGTGCGCGCGAGCAGCGCGCGCGCCCGCCGCTGGAAGATCTCGTTCGTGAGCCGCTCGTCCGGTACCGCCGCGGCGTCGACCGCGAGCGCCTTGCCGAGCAGCGCCTCGAACTCGGCGCGCCGCCCGGCCGGCACCGACACCGCCTCGGCGTACGTCACGTAGGGCGCCGCCTGCGCGCCGTGCGAGAGGGCGAGTGCGCGCTCGAGGTGCGCCTGCGCGTCCGCGATCCGCTCCTGCGCGGCGCGCGGCTCGCTCATCACGAGGCTGATCGCGAGCACGTGCAGCGCGCCGCCGTCGTAGCTCTCGTCGAGCTCGAGCGCGCGCGCGGCGAGCGCCCGGACCGTCGGCAGCGCCGCAACCAGGAACGCATCGTCCTTGCCGAGCGAGATCGCCGCGCCCCAGCTGGCGGCGGTCCAGTACATGAGCGGCACGTCCCGGCGCCCGGCGTGCGCGATGAGCGCCGCCGGCTGCGTCGCGAGCTCGGCGGTGTCGCCGGGATGGGCGACCTCGAGCCCGCGCAGGCCGTAGTCGCGGGCCCGCAGGTACAGATGCCGCGCGCGGTCGCGGCCGGCGTAGGCGGCCTCGACGTCGCGCGCCTCGAGCGCGTCGGCCGGCATCTCGACGAACGCGTAGGCGTACTGCGTGAAGCCGCGGGTCAGCGCGAGCAGGAGCCCGGGGTGGCGCGGCGTCTCGGCGAGCAGGCTCTCGAGGAGCTTCAGGCCAAACGGCGTCGCGGCGCCCACGAGCTCGACGTCGGGGTCGGAGGCGTAGACCGAACCGCTCTGGCTCAGCGCATCGGCGACCTTGTCGACGACGAGCCGGTGCGCCGAGCAGCCGCCGAGCGCGAGCCCGACGAGCACCAGCGCCCATCGCGTTGCCGACCGATTTCGCATCCGTACGACCATCCCGGCTCCCGAGGGGGTCGAGGGGCCCCCGCCGCGCGGCCGGGGCTCCGGCCGCGCGCAAAGATAACGCATCGGTGGCCGACCGTAGTACGGGCGCGCAGTTCCCCGGATTCGCGTGCGGCGGGTCCTGTTAAAATCCCTCGCGCATCGCCCCCATCCCGAGGCCGACCGTCCCATGTACGACTATCGTGCACCGCGCCGCGAGTTCGAGTTCGTGCTCCACGAAGTGCTCGAGGCCGAGCGCGTGCTGGCGCGGCTGGGACGCGAGGACATCGGCCGCGAGCTCATCGACAGCGTCATCGACGAGGGTGCGAAGTTCGCCGAGACCGTGCTCTCGCCGATCAACTGGCGCGGCGACTGGGACGGCGCGCGCTACGACAACGGCGCGGTCGCGGCGCCCGAGGGCTTCAAGGCCGCCTACCAGCAGTTCTGCCGCGACGGCTGGGCCGGCATGGCGGCGACGCCCGACTACGGCGGGCAGGGGCTGCCGGCGATCGCCCACATCCCGGTCGGCGAGATGCTGTGCAGCGCCGCGATGGCGTGGCGCATGGCGAGCGGGCTCTCGGAGGGCGCGGTGCTCGCGCTCACCAAGCACGGCAGCGACGCGCTCAAGGCGCGCTTCCTCGAGAAGCTGGTCAGGGGCGAGTGGACCGGGACGATGTGCCTCACCGAGCCGCAGGCCGGCACCGACCTCGGGATCCTGCGCACGCGTGCCGAGCCCGCATCCGACGGCAGCTTCAGGATCACCGGCACCAAGATCTTCATCAGCTGGGGCGAGCACGACCTCACGGAGAACATCGTGCACCTCGTGCTCGCGCGCCTGCCGGACGCGGCGCCCGGCACCCGCGGCATCAGCCTGTTCCTCGTGCCGAAGCGCCTCGACGGCCAGCCCAACGGCGTGCACTGCGACTCGATCGAGCACAAGATGGGCATCCACGGCTCGCCGACCTGCGTGCTCAGCTTCGACGCCGCGCAGGGCTGGATGATCGGCCAGCCGGGCGGCGGGCTCGCGTGCATGTTCACGATGATGAACCACGCGCGGCTCGGCGTCGGGCTGCAGGGACTCGGCCTCTCCGAGCGCGCGCTGCAGGCCTCGGTGCGCTACGCGTTCGAGCGGCTGCAGGGCAGGAGCGCCCGCGGCCCGGTCGCGCGCGACAAGGCGGCCGACCCCATCATCGCGCACGCCGACGTGCGGCGGATGGTGATGACCCAGAAGGCGCTGACCGAAGGGCAGCGGATGCTCGCTTACTACACCTACATGCTCGAGGACGTCGAGCGCCTCGCGGGCGACGCCGAGGAGCGCGCGCGCGCGAGCCAGCTGGTCGCGTTCCTGGTGCCGATCGTGAAGTCGCTGCTGACGGATTCGGGGATGGAGAACGCCAGCCTCGCGGTGCAGGTGCACGGCGGCTCCGGGTTCATCCGCGAGACCGGTGTCGAGCAGTACCTGCGCGATGCGAAGATCGCCTGCATCTACGAGGGCACGAACGGCATCCAGGCGCTCGACTTCCTCGGCCGCAAGGTGCTGATGAACGGCGGTGCGACCTTGAAGGTGCTCGCGGCCGAGATCGCGCAGACGCTCGCGGGCGAGCTGCCGGCGGCGCTCAAGCCCTGGGCGGCGGCGCTCACGGCCAAGATCGAGGAGTGGGCGCAGCTCACGCGCCAGGTCGGCGAGCGGGTCGCCCAGGATCCCGAGGAACTCGGCGCGGTCGCGGTCGATTACCTGAACTTCGGGGGCTACGTGCTGCTCGGCTGGGCGTGGCTCAGGATGGCGCGGGTCGCGAGCGCGAAGCTCGCCGCCGGCACGCCCGAGAAGGCGTACTACGAGGGCAAGCTCGCGGCGGCGGCGTTCTACTTCGAACGCCTGCTGCCGCGCACGCTCAGCTGCGCGGCGTCGGTGCGCGCCGGCGGCGCGACGCTGCCGACGCTGACGCCCGAGCACTACGTGGCCTGAACGCCGGGTTTTCCCCGTTGCAACGCGCTCGAGGCGCCCTCATCATCCGGCCTCGCGCCGCGCGGATTTGCTGCCCGGCGGCAATGGAGGACAACAACATGAAGCTCGGGATCCGCGTTCGCGCCCTGTTGCTGGCGGCGCTGTTCGCGCTCGGGGGGGCCTCGACCGCGCTCGCGACCGACTCGAAGCCGACCGCCGACGACAAGTGCACGGCGCAATGTGACGAGGAGTCCGACCGCTGCATGCAGGCGGCCGGCAAGGACTCCGCGAAGCAAAAGCAGTGCGACAGCAACTACGACGACTGCCTGCGCAAGTGCAATTGACCTGATCCCCGGCCCGCCGTCCGACCCCGGGGAGCGCCGGGGCGGCGGCCGCCGGTCGCATCCCCGAGCCCCCCGGTGCCCGCAGTTGCAGTTGGGCCTCTTTTCTGTATAGTTCGGTGGCTTCGCAACTGCAAAAAGCGACAGATCTTGTTGATCTGATTGATGATTTTCGAGGCACGGCGGGCCATGACAGAACGGGACGAAGAGCACTTCGAGCTGGACGAGGAGTTCCTCGCTGATGCCGAGGCCGAGGATCCGGAGTACGAGCGGATCATCGACCGCGTCGAGCGCAAGAAGGTGCAGCCGGGCAAGAAGGGCAAGGCCGCCTGGAGCAAGCTCGAGGACGTGCTCGCCGAGCGCCGCCTGAAGAAAGCCCTGGAGGACTTCGAGGACGACGCCTGAGGTCGTCCGCCCTCCCGTGATTCTAAGCCGGCCCCCGCGGCCGCCCCGGTTGCGATGCCCCCGATGAGCCCGAAGACCCCGCCGTTCGTCGTGCTGAAGTTCGGCGGCACCAGCGTTTCCTCCGCCGCCAACTGGCAGAACATCCTCGGCGTGCTGAAGGCGCGCCTCGCCGCCGGCCTGCAACCGGTCGTCGTGCACTCGGCGCTCTCCGGCATCACCGACCGGCTCGAGGCGCTGCTGAGCGCGGCGCTCGCCGGGCGGCACGCACCGGTGCTCGAGGCGATCGGTGCGCGCCACACGGCGCTCGCGCAGGACCTCGGCATCGCGATTCCGCCGACCGTCGCGCGCCAGCTCGAGGAGCTCGCGCAGATCGCCGCGGGCCTCGCGCTCGTCAAGGAAGTCAGCGACCGGGTCCGCGCCCGGGTCATGGCGACCGGCGAGCTGATGGCGACCGCGCTCGGCGCCGCGTGGCTCGCGAGCCGCGGCCTCGCGGTCGAGTGGGTCGATGCGCGCACCGTCCTCAGGGCCGAGCCCCGCCGCCAGGCCCGCGAGCGGGCGCAGATCCTCGCGGCGACCTGCGACTACGCGCCGGATGCGGCGCTGCAGGCGCGCTTCGCGCGCCCGGGCGTCGTGATCCTGACCCAGGGATTCATCGCCAGCGACGAGGAGGGCAACACCGTGCTCCTCGGGCGCGGTGGCTCGGACACCTCCGGCGCCTACTTCGCGGCCAAGCTCGCCGCCTGCCGGCTCGAGATCTGGACCGACGTGCCCGGCATGTTCAGCGCGAACCCGAAGGGCGTGCCGAGCGCGCGGCTGCTGCGCCAGCTGCACTACGACGAGGCCCAGGAGATCGCCTCGAGCGGCGCCAAGGTCCTGCACCCGCGCTGCATCCTGCCGGTCAAGCAGTACGGCATCCCGCTCTACGTCTACGCGACGCAGACGCCCGCGCTCGAGGGCACGCACATCACCGCCGAGCCGGCCGGCGGCGATGCCGCGCAGGTCAAGGCGATCGCGATCAAGAAGGGCATCACGCTCATCTCGATGGACAGCCCCGGCATGTGGCACGAGGTGGGCTTCCTCGCCGACGTCTTCCAGGTCTTCAAGGCGCAGGGCCTCTCCGTCGACCTCGTCTCGACGAGCGAGACCAACGTCACCGTGTCGCTCGATCCGCAGGCGAACACGCTCGATGCCGGCGTCGTCGCGACGCTGGTCGCCGCCCTGGCCCCGCTGTGCCGCGCCGAGGTCATCGGGCCCTGCGCCGCGCTCTCGCTCGTCGGGCGCAACATCCGCGGGATCCTGCACGACCTCGGGGACGCGCTGTCGCTGTTTGCCGAGGAGCGCATCTACCTCGTCAGCCAGGCGGCGAACGACCTCAACTTCACGTTCGTCATCGACGAGGAGCAGGGCGATCGGCTCGTCGGCCAGCTGCACGAGCTCTTGATCCGCGCCGCGGTCAACGACCTCGTGCTCGGGCCGACCTGGGATGAGCTCAATGCCGCGCCGCCGGCGCCGCCGCCACCGGCCTGGTGGCGCACCAGGCGCAGCGAGCTCCTCGCGCGCTTCGGGACGCGCGACGCCGCCTACGTCTACGACGTCGCGACGGTGCGTGCCCAGGCGCGCGAGCTCAAGGCGCTGCGCGCGACCGCGGCGGTGCACTACGCGATGAAGGCGAACCCGCACCCGGCGCTTCTGGCGGCGCTCGCCGAGGAGGGCATCGGCTTTGACTGCGTGTCGCGCGGCGAGGTCGAGCACTTGAGGCGCGCGGTGCCGGCGCTCGAGCTGCGGCACGTGCTCTTCACGCCGAACTTCGCGCCGCGCCACGAGTACCAGTGGGCGCTCGAGGCGGGGCTCACGGTCACGCTCGACAACCTGTATCCGCTCAGGGAATGGGCGCCGCTCTTTCGCGGGCGCGAGCTCTTCGTGCGCATCGACACCGGCCGCGGCCACGGGCACCACGAGCACGTGCGCACCGCGGGCGTCCACACGAAGTTCGGCGTGCCGCTCTTCGAGGTCGAGGAGCTCGCGCGCCTCGCGGCGGCCGCCGGCGCGAAGATCGTGGGACTGCACGCGCACACCGGCAGCGGCAACTTCGCGATCGACAACTGGCTCGAGGTCGCCGAGTGCCTCGCCGGCGTCGCGGCGCAGTTCCCGGCGGTGCAGGTGCTCGACCTCGGCGGCGGGCTCGGCGTCCCCGACACCACGGCGCGGCGCCCGGTCGACCTCGCGGCGCTCGATGAGGCGCTGCTCGCGTTCCGCGCCAGGGCGAGCGGCTTCGCGCTCTGGCTCGAGCCGGGGCGCTTCCTCGTTGCCAGCGCCGGGGTCCTGCTCGCGCGCGTCACGCAACTGAAGGGCAAGGGGATCAAGCAGTACCTCGGGGTCGCGACCGGCATGAACTCGCTGATCCGGCCGGCGCTCTACGGCGCGCACCACGAGATCGTGAACCTGACGCGGCTCGACGAGCCCGCAGGCGCCACCTACGAGGTCGTGGGGCCGATCTGCGAGTCGGCCGACGTCCTCGGACACGAGCGGCTGCTGCCGGCCAGCCGCGAGGGCGACGTGCTCGCGATCGCGACCGCCGGCGCGTATGGTCATGCGATGAGCTCGCACTACAACCTGCGCGAGCCGGCCGAGGAGCTGTTGCTGTAGCGCTGGGCATCCGGGAGCGTCTGATGAAGGTCGGGATCGTTGGCTGGCGTGGCATGGTGGGCTCGGTGCTCGTCGACCGGATGCGCGCCGAGGGCGACTTCAAGGTCGTGGAGCCGGTGTTCTTCTCGACGACCCAGGCCGGGCGCGCGGCGCCCGAGGTCGGCCGGCCGGTGGCGGCGGTCCGCGACGCGAACGACGTCGGCGCGCTCGGCGCGATGGATGTCGTGCTCTCCTGCCAGGGTGGCGACTACACGAACGACGTGCACCCGCGCCTGCGTGCCGCGGGCTGGCGCGGCTACTGGATCGACGCCGCCTCGGCGCTGCGGATGCGCGAGGACGCGGTCATCATCCTCGACCCCGTCAACCGGCCGGTCATCGACCGCGCGCTCGCGGCCGGGCGGCTCGACTACATCGGCGGCAACTGCACGGTGTCGCTGATGCTGATGGGGCTCGGCGGGCTGTTTCGCGAGGACCTGGTCGAGTGGGCGACCGCGATGACCTACCAGGCGGCCTCGGGCGCGGGCGCCGCCCACATGCGCGAGCTCGTCGCCCAGATGGGCACCGCGCACGCCGCGGCGGCGCGCCTGCTCGCCGAGCCCGGCAGCAGCGTGCTCGAGCTCGACCGCGCGGTCGGCGCCGCGCTCAACGGCGATGGCCTGCCACGCGCCGAGTTCGGCACCGCGCTCGCCGGCAGCCTCATCGCCTGGATCGACAAGGACCTCGGCAACGGCCAGAGCCGCGAGGAGTGGAAGGGCGGCGCCGAGGCCAACAAGATCCTCGGCCGCGAGTCGCGGCCGGTGCCGGTCGACGGCATCTGCGTCCGTATCGGCGCAATGCGCTGCCACAGCCAGGCGCTGACGATCAAGCTCAAGCGCGACCTGCCGCTCAAGGACCTCGAGCGCATCATCGCGAACGCGAACGACTGGGTGCGGGTGATTGCGAACGAGCGCGAGGCCTCGATCCGCGAGCTCTCGCCGGTCAAGGTCGCCGGCTCCCTCGAGATCCCGGTCGGTCGGCTGCGCAAGCTCCCGATGGGCGGGGAGTACCTTGCGGCGTTCACGGTCGGCGACCAGCTGCTGTGGGGCGCCGCCGAGCCGTTGCGGCGCATGCTGAGGATCCTGGTCGCGCGGCGCTGAGCCCGGGGTGAGGCAGCTCTTCAGTCGGTTGCCGCGTACGGTCGTCGTGCTCGGCGGCGTCTCGCTGCTGAACGATGCGGCGAGCGAGATGATCACGCCGCTGCTGCCGGTGCTCCTGACCGCGACGCTCGGCGCGGGCCCGGCGGTCGTCGGCCTCGTCGAGGGCGTCGCCGAGGCGACCGCGAGCATCCTGAAGCTGGTCGCCGGGCGGCTCGTCGACCGCGGCGTCGGCGCCAAGCGCCTCGTGTTCACCGGCTACACGCTCGCGAACATCGCGCGCCCGGTGATCGGGGTCGCGAGCGCCTGGCCGCTCGTGCTCGTGCTGCGCTTCGCCGATCGCGTCGGCAAGGGGCTGAGGACGGCGCCCCGCGATGCGCTGATCGCCGGCGCGACGCTCGAGTCCGAGCGCGGGCGCGCGTTCGGCTTCCACCGCTCGATGGACCACGCGGGCGCCGTGATCGGGCCGCTGGTCGCATTCGGGCTGCTGTCGCTCGGCGTCTCGCTGCCGAAGGTGTTCGTGTGGTCGCTGGTCCCGGGCGTGCTCGTGCTCGTGCTGCTCGGCCTCGGCGTTCCACGCGATGCGCCGCTCGTCCACGGGCGAGCGGCGCCGCTGTCGTGGCACACGCTCGACCGCCGGCTCCGCGCGCTCCTGATTGCGGCCGGGGTGCTCGCGCTCGCGACGGTCCCGGAGGTGTTCGTCGTGCTGTGGGCGCGCGCCGCGGGGCTGCCGCTGCCGTGGGTGCCGCTCGTGTGGGCGGCAGCGAGCCTCGCGAAGATGCTGCTCGCCTATCCTGCCGGCATCGCGAGCGACGCGCTCGGGCGGGTCCCGCTGCTGCTCCTCGGCTGGACACTGCGCGTGCTCGCGCTCGCCGCGCTCGCCTTCGTGCACGCCGCGGGCCTGCTCGTCTGGGCGCTCTTCCTCGCGTACTCGGCGACGCTCGCGCTCACCGAGCCCGCCGAGCGCTCGCTGATCGGCGACATGGCGCCGGCCGCCGTGCGCGGCACGGCGTTCGGGCTCTATCACCTCGCGAGCGGACTGCTGGTGCTGCCGGGCGCCGTCGTCTTCGGGCTCGTGTGGCAGCGGGCGGGGGCGGCGAGCGCCTTCGCGCTCGCCGCCCTCGTGACCGCGCTCGCCGCGATCGGCATGGCGCTCGCGGCACGCCTTGCGCCCGGCGCTCGGGGCGCATAACCGGCACCCTCAGGGGCCCTCGGGGGCCTGCGGACGCTCCGACAGCCGGACCATGCCGCTGATTGCGATATGTTTAATCGCCGCAGCCCAGTGAACGGTGGCCACGCCCCCCCGTGTCCAACCCTTTGGGCGCCTTTCGCACTGCGTCAACCCTGGCAGCCCGATCGGCGCTATAAGGAAGGAGCGCGAAAGCGCCATTGGAGACAGCGATGAGCCCCTCTGAGCGCCTCCCGAGAAGGTCCCGCCCGATGGCGGCCGTTCTCATCGTCGGCCTGCTCGCGAGCGGCCTCGCCGTGGCGCATCCGTTCGGTGGCGGAGGCGGCGGTGGCGGGCACGGCGGCGGTGGCGCAGCGCACTCCGGCGGAGGCCACGGCGGCGGTTTCAGCGGCGGCTCCCACGGTGGCGCGCATTTCAGTGGCGGCCACGCCTACGCGCCGCGCAGTGCCTACGCCCCGCGCAGCTACGCGAGCCCGCGTGGCAGTTATTCGCACAGCGCTCCGTCTTCCTACGCGTCGCGCCCGGCCGCCCACTACACGAACCCGCGCGCCGGGAACCCGTCGACGTACCGCGGTGGCCGCCCGGGCTACGGGACGGCGCGCTCGTTCGCGCCCTCGCCGGGTCGCGGGGGCTGGCACGGCGGACGGGGCGGCTACTGGCACGGCCGCTGGTGGGGCGGCGTGTGGCCGCTCGGCATGTTCGTGGTCGGCCTGCCCTGGTACTACGAGACGTTCTGGTGGGGCGGCGTGCCTTATTACTACGCCGACTCGACGTTCTATCGCTGGAACGACGGCGTCAGCCAGTACGAGGTCGTGGCGCCGCCGGGCGACGACGCGGCCGGGCAGGGCCCGGCCGTCGGCGGCGACCTCTATGTCTATCCGCAGCAGGGACAGTCGGACGAGCAGCAGAAGCAGGACCGCTACGAGTGCTACCGCTGGGCCGCCGACCAGACGGGCTTCGACCCGACCAAGCCGGATGGCGGCGTGAACGCGAGCGATGCGTCGGATGCCTCGTCGGCCTACCGGCGCGCCGAGGGTGCGTGCCTCGAGGGTCGCGGCTACACGGTGAGGTGACTGGCGGGCGGCGTTCGCCGGGCGCATGCTGCCGGCGCGCCACGCGACGCTGCGGATGCGGCGCACGCGCGCCGAACCACCAACCCCGGGGAATCACCATGAAGTCCATGCTCGCCGCGCTCGCCTGCGCGGCCGCTCTCGCCGCCGTCCCGTTCGCGACCGCCGCGGCCGACACGCCGATCCTGCGCGTCGTCGTCGTACAGCCGACCGACACCGCCGCCTACGTGAAGGAGGTGACGACGCTGCGCGGGATGTTCAAGCAGCTCGGGATCCCGGCGACGCTTCGCGTGTGGCGCGCGACCTACGCGGGGCCCGAGGCCGGCACGATCGTCGTCGCGCTCGAGTTCCCGAACCTGCAGGCGGTCGCGAGCTACTCGCAGACGCTGCGCGCGAGCCCCGAGGCGACGGCGCAGCTCGCGAAGGTGACGGCGCTCAGGATGCTCGTTTCTGACAGCCTCTACGAGGAATTGACCAAGTAGCTCAGGCGCGCGCCGCGTGCCGTGAGGCGAGTTCGCGCACGACGTCCTCGAGCGACTGGCCGCGGCTCTTGAGCAGCACCAGCAGGTGATAGAGGAGGTCGGCGCTCTCGCCGATCACGGCCTGATCGTCCGCCTGCACGGCCGCGAGCGCGACCTCGAGGCCCTCTTCGCCGACCTTCTGCGCGATGCGGCTCGGTCCCTTGGCGTGCAGCTTCGCCGTGTAGCTCCCCTCCGGCGCCTCGGCGATGCGCGCGCCGATGATCGACTCGAGCCGGTGCAGGAACGCAAGCTCGGTCGCGAGCGAGGCGGGCTGGCCGTGGAAGCAGTCCGGGGCGCCCGTGTGGCACACCGGCCCCGCGGGTCGTCCGAGCACGAGCAGCGTGTCGCGGTCGCAGTCGGGCGTCACCGCCTCGACGAGGATGTAGTTCCCGGAGCTCTCGCCCTTGGTCCACTGGCGCTGGCGCGTGCGGCTGAAGAACGTCACGCGCTTCGTCGCGAGCGTCGCCGCGAGCGCGGCGCGGTCCATGTAGCCAAGCATCAGGACCGTCCCGGTGTCGGCGTGCTGCACGATCGCGGGGATCAGCCCCTGTGCCTTGCCCCAGTCGAGCGTCGCGACTTCCGCCTCGTTCATGGCCGCACCTCGATGCCCTGGCCCGCGAGATAGCGCTTCAAGTCGGGGATCGCGAGCGTGCCCATGTGGAACACGCTCGCGGCGAGTGCGCCGTCGACCCCGGCACGCCGGAACACCTCGCGAAAGTGCTCGGCTGAGCCCGCGCCGCCCGAGGCGATCAGCGGCACGCGGCACACCGCCCGGGCCGCGGCCAGCTGCGCGAGGTCGTAGCCCGAGCGCACGCCGTCGCTCGCCATGCAGTTGAGCACGATCTCGCCCGCGCCGCGCGCCTGCGCCTCGGCGATCCAGCCGAACGTCTCGCGGCGCGTGCTGCGGCTTCGCGCCGGGTCGCCGGTCTCGGCGTAGACCTCGTAGCGCTTCGCGCCGTCGGCGTCGATGGTCTGGCTGTCGATGCCGACCACGACGCACTGCGCGCCAAAGCGCTCGCTCAGGCGGTTGATGAGCTCGGGCTCGGCGAGCGCCGGCGTGTTGATCGAGATCTTCTCGGCGCCGGCGCCGAGCACCGCCTCGGCGTCGGCGACGGAGCGGATCCCGCCCGCGACGCAGAACGGAATGTCCAGCAGGCGCGCGACGCGCTCGACCCACGCGCGCTCGACGGTGCGGCCCGAGGGGCTTGCGGTGATGTCGTAGAAGACGAGCTCGTCCGCACCCTCGTCGCGGTAGCGCTGCGCGAGCTCGACGATGTCGCCGACGACGCGGTGGTCGCGAAAGCGCACGCCCTTGACGACCTGGCCGTCGCGGACGTCGAGGCAGGGGATTATGCGGCGGGCAAGAATGGCCTGAGCTCCGCGACCGGCAGCCGCTCCTCGATGAGCGCCCGGCCACTGATCGCCGCGGCGACCCCACCGTCGGCCAGCGCCCACAGGTCGCACGCGCCGCGCACGCCGCCGGACGCCTGCCACTCGATCTCGGGGAAGCGCCGCACCGCATCGACGTAGAGTGCGCAGTTGGGTCCCGCGAGCGCGCCGTCGCGCGCGACGTCGGTGCACAGGACGTGCCGCAGGCCGGCGTGCCGGTAGCGCGCGACCGCATCCCACAGCGACAGCCGCGACTGCGTCGCCCAGCCGTGCGTCGCGACCCTGGGCTCGCCGGCCTCGTCGAGCCTGACGTCGAAGGCGAGCACCAGCTTGTCGGGGCCGATCTTCCTGAGCCAGGTCGACACGAGGTCGGGGTCGGTGACCGCGAGGCTGCCGATGACGACGCGCTCGACGCCGGCCGCGAGCGTGCGCTCGACCGCCGCGCGCTCGCGCAGCCCGCCGCCGACCTGCATCCGCAGGCGCCCGCGCCGCGCGAGCGCGCCGATGACCCCGGCGTGCGCCGGCACGCCCTGGCGTGCGCCGTCGAGGTCGACGAGGTGCAGCCACGAGGCGCCGAGCGCGGTGTAGCGCTCGTACAGCGACTCCGGCGTCAGCGGGTAGTGCGTCGCGGCGTCGAAGTCCCCCTTGAGGAGCCGCACGCACTCGCCGCCCTTCAGGTCCATCGCGGGAATCAGCTGCATCGCGCCGCCCCGAGTGCCAGGAAGTTCTCGAGCAGCCGCGCGCCGACCCGCGCCGAGCGCTCCGGGTGGAACTGCGCGCCGTGGAAGTTGCCGCGGCTGACGATGGCGGTGAACGCCGCGCCGTAGTCGCAGGTCGCGACCGTGTCGGGTCCCGGAGGCAGTGCGTAGCTGTGCACGAAGTAAGCGTAGTCGCCCGCGGCGATTCCGGCGAGCAGCGGGCTCGGCTTGAGCGGCGTCAGCTGGTTCCAGCCCATGTGCGGCACCGCGCGCCCCGGGGCGTCCGGGAAGCGCCGCGCCCGTCCCGGGATGACGCCGAGGCAGTCGGTGCCGCCTTCCTCGGACGCCGCATAGAGGAGCTGCATGCCGAGGCAGATGCCGAGCACCGGCTGGGTGAGCGTCGGGATCAGCCGGTCGAGGCCGCTCGCCGCGAGGCGCCGCATCGCCTCGCGCGCCGCGCCGACCCCCGGCAGGATCACGCGCCCGGCCGAGCGCACGCGCTCGGGATCCTGGGTCAGCACCGACCCGACGCCGAGCCGGTCGAGCGCGTAGCGGACGGAGGCGACGTTGCCGCCGCCGTTGTCGACGATCGCGACGCCGCTCACAGCACGCCCTTGCTGCTCGGCAGCGCCGACCCCTCGATGCGCAGCGCCTGGCGCAGCGCCCGGCCGACGCCCTTGAAGCAGCTCTCGACCATGTGGTGCGTGTTCTCGCCGCGGACCGAGAGGTGCAGCGCGCAGCCGAGCGCGTCGCTCAGGCTCCTGAAGAAGTGCGGCACGAGCTCGGTCGGGAGCCCCCCGACGGCCTCGCGCGCGAAGCGGCCCTCGAACACGAAGTAGGCGCGCCCCGCGAGGTCGAGCGCGACCTGCGCTTCGGCCTCGTCCATCGCCAGCAGGAAGCCGTAGCGCCCGATGCCGCGCTTGTCGCCAAGCGCGGCCTTCAGCGCCTGGCCGAGCGCGAGCGCCGTGTCCTCGACCGTGTGGTGCTCGTCGATCTCGAGGTCGCCCTGGCAGCTGAGCGCCAGCGAGAAGCCGCCGTGGCGCGCGACCTGCTCGAGCATGTGGTCGAAGAAGCCGATGCCGGTGGTGATCGCGATCGGCTCCTCCGCATCGAGGTCGACCGCGACCTTAAGCGCGGTCTCGCGCGTACGCCGCTCGATCGACGCGGTGCGGTGGCGGCTCGCCAGGCGCTCGGCGATCGCGGGCCAGGACTCCGCGGGCGCGCCGTCCTTCCGCACGCGGTAGCCCGGGAGCCCGAGGTTCCTCGCAAGCTCGAGGTCGGTGTCGCGATCGCCGATGACCGCCGAGCGCGTCGCGTCCATCGGCGCCGTGGCGAGGAAGTCCTCGACGAGCCGGGTCCTCGGCTTCCTGCAGTCGCAGCCGTCGCCCGCGAAGTGCGGGCAGATCAGCACCGCCTCGAACGCGATGCCCTGCGAGGCGAAGAGGCCGAGGATGAACTCGTGCGCCGCGGCGAAGGCCTCGGTGGGCAGGCTCTCGGTCCCGAGCCCGTCCTGGTTCGTGACCATCACGAGCCGGTAGCCGGCGGCCTTCAGCCGCAGCAGCGCCGCGATCACGTCCGGCATCAGCCGGATCTTGTCGAGCCGGTCGACCTGCTCGTCGGGCGGCTCCTCGACGAGCGTGCCGTCGCGGTCGATGAAGAGCGTCGGCTTCATGCGAGGCTCCCGGCGAGCCGTGCGTTGTCTTCGGGCGTCCCGACCGAGATGCGCACCGCACCCGGCGTCAGCGCGCCCTGGCTGAAGTCGCGCAGCAGAAAGCCCGCGGCACGCGCGCGCGCGAGGAGTGCCGCGGCATCGTCGCTCTCGACCAGCAGGAAGTTGGCCGCGCTCGGCCAGACGCGGCGCACGAGCGGCAGCTGCGCGAGCGCGGCGGCGAGCTTCGTGCGCTCGGACCTGATGAGCTCGATGCGCTCGCGCGCGCGCGCCAGGGGTGCGGGCGCGAGCGCCGCGAGCGCGGCCTCGGTGGAGGGTGTGGCGATCGAGTAGGGCGGGCGTACGCGGCGCGCGAGCTCGACGACGGACGCATCGGCGATCAGCGCGCCGACGCGGGCACCGGCGAGCGCGTAGGCCTTCGAGAGCGTGCGTAGCACGACGAGGTTCGGCAGGCGCGTGATCCGCGTCGCGAGGCTCCCGGTCCCGGCGAACTCGGCGTAGGCCTCGTCGACGACGACGAGTGCGCGCCCCGCGACGCGCGCCGCGAGCCGCTCGATCGAACCGGGATCCGTCTCGTGGCCGGTCGGGTTGTTGGGCGTGCAGATGAAGATGAGCTTGACCGGACCCTCGAGCGCGCGGCCGAGGGCGGCCTCGTCGAGCGCGAAGCCGCGCTCGCGCAGCAGCGGCACCTCGATGACGCTCGCGCCCTGGATGCGCGCCGCGACCGCGTACATGCCGAAGGTCGGCGGGCAGATGAGCGCCGCGTCCTTGCCCGGGCACAGGAACACTCGCGCCAGCAGGTCGATCGCCTCGTCGGAGCCGCGCGCCGCGAGGAGCTCGTCGGCCGCGACGCCGTAGAGCGCCGCGAGCCGCGCCTCGAGCGCCGCGGGCTCGGGCTCGGGGTAGCGGTTGAGGCCGGCGAGCGAAGCATCGTCGGCGTCGCGCCACGGGTTCTCGTTGGCGTGCAGGCGGGTGAGCGCGGGCTCCCAGCTCGCGTGCGCGTACGGCGCGAGGCCGAGGATCTCCGGGCGGGCGATGCGCGCGAGGTTCATGCGCGGGCGAGCGCCGCGAGGCGCACCTCGATCGCGGCGGCATGCGCATCGAGCCCCTCGAGGCCGGCCAGCGTGCGCGCGACGGGCCCGAGGTCGGCGAGCCCGGACGGCGTCAGCTCCTGCACCGTGATGCGCTTCGTGAAGTCGGCGAGCGACAGCCCCGAGTAGGCGCGCGCGTAGCCGTAGGTCGGCAGCACGTGGTTCGTGCCGCTGCAGTAGTCGCCGATCGGCTCCGGCGACCAGTGGCCGAGGAACACCGATCCCGCGGCGCGCACGCGCGCCAGCCACTCGCGCGGCGCGTCGAGCGCGAGGATCAGGTGCTCGGGCGCGTACGCATTGCTGACCGCGAAGGCGGCCTCGAGGTCATCGACCACGATCACGCGGCTCGCGGCGAGCGCCGCGCGCGTGATCGCGCGGCGGCTGAGGCGCGCCTGCTGCCGCTCGACCTCGGCGACGACCTCGCGCGCGAGCCGCCGCGAGGTCGTGACCAGCAGCACCTGGGCGGAGCGGTCGTGCTCGGCCTGCGCCAGGAGGTCGGCGGCTACGAAGTCGGCGCGCGCCGAGTCGTCGGCGATCACCAGCACCTCGGAGGGCCCGGCCGGCAGGTCGAGCGCGGCGCCGGCGGGGTCGGCCGCGACCTGCTGCTTCGCGGCCGTGACGTACGCATTCCCCGGGCCGCAGATCTTGTCGACCTTCGGGATCGTCGCGGTGCCGTACGCCATCGCGGCGATCGCCTGCGCGCCGCCGACCTTGTAGACCTGCGTGATGCCGAGGCGCGCCGCCGCGACCAGCACCGCGGGGTCGGCGCCGCCGTCGCGGCGCGGCGGCGTGCACAGGATCCGCGTCGGGCAGCCGGCGAGCGCCGCCGGGACGGCGGTCATGATCGCCGCGGACGGGAGCGGGGCCGAGCCCGCCGGCACATAGAGCCCGACGGCTTCGATCGGGACCTCGATGCGCTCGCAGCGCACGCCGGGCGCGATGTCGACCGCGAGCGGTTGGAGGCGCTGCGCCTCGTGGAAGCGTCTGACGTTCTCGATCGCGCGGTCGATCGCCGCGTGCGCCGCGCGCGGCAGCTCTGCCTCGGCCGCCGCGAACTCGTCGGCTGCGGCCGCGAGCGTCGCGGGCGCCACGCCGTCGAAGCGGCGCGTGAATTCGGCGAGCGCCGCGTCGCCCTGCTCGCGAACGGCGCTGATGATCGCGGCGACCTCGGCCTCGAGCGTCGCGCCGCGCTCGGCCACCGGTCGCGCGAGCAGCGCCGCGCGCTCTACCGGGGACAGGGCGCTCCAGTCGCTCAGCGCGAGCATCAGGCGAGCATCTTCTCGACCGGGAGCACGAGCAGCGCCGAGGCGCCGGCCGCCTTCAGCGCCTCGAGCGTCTCCCAGAACACGTTCTCGCGGCACACCGCGTGCACCGCGACCTTGTCGCTGGTGCCCTCGAGCGGGATCACGGTCGGGAACTCCGAGCCCGGCAGCAGCCGCCGGATCTCGGCGAGCGCCGTGCGCGGCGCGTGCAGCATGATGTACTTGCTCTCCTTGACCTGCTGCACGCCGTCGATCCGCAGCAGCAGGCGCGCGAGCCAGGCCTCCTTCGTCGCGGGCAGCGGGACGGGCGTGCGGATCAGCATCGCCTGGCTCTCGAGCACCGTCTCGACCTCGCGCAGGTGGTTGGCCTGCAGCGTGCTCCCGGTCGAGACGAGGTCGCAGATGAGGTCGGCGCGGCCGAGGCGCGGCGCGATCTCGACCGCGCCCGAGAGCGTCACGACCTCGGCCTCGATCGAATTCGCCTTCAGCCAGCGCGCGAGGATGAAGGGGTAGGTCGTCGCGATGCGCTTGCCGTCGAGGTCCTGCGGCGTGCGGTAGACGAAGTCGTCCGGCACCGCGACCGCGAGCCGGCAGCGGCCGAAGTCGAGCGGCTGCATCTCGATGAACAGCGGCAGCGCGCCGCGCGCGATGAAGCCGAGGCGCTTCTCCTCGACGACGTTGCGCCCGACGATGCCGAGGTCGCAGACGTCCTCCTGCACGAGGTCGGGGATGTCGTCGTCGCGCATCAGCAGCACGTCGAGCGGCATGTTCTCGCCGTAGCACAGCAACTGGTCCTTGCCGCGGCTGTACTTGAGGCCGCAGCGGACCAGCAGGTCGAGCGAGTGGTCGGTCAGCCGGCCGCTCTTCTGGATCGCGACCTTGAGGCGCACCTCCTTATCCATGGCGCGGCTCGCTGCGCTCGGCCGCGAGCGCGTAGCCGCCGTTGCCGGCGGTGAGGTAGCGCGCGACCCGGCCGATCGTCGTGACGCTGACGCCCGTCAGCCGGTGGATCTCGCGGTAGGGGAGGTTCTGCTGCAGCAGCGCCACGACCGCCCAGCGGTCGGCGAGCGCCTGCAGCTCCGCGGGCGTGCACAGGTCGCGGAAGAACGCCCGGCACTCGTCCGCGGTGCGCAGCGTCAGGATCGCCTGGTAGAGCGCGCGCTCGGCGAGCGCCTCCTGGCGCGGGCTCAACGGTCGGTGCAGCTTCATGGGATATCACAATGTATTAATACGTTAGTACATTAATACAGATCCGGCCGGCGGGCAAGTTTCTTGACGCACTGCAGGAGGGTCTTTAGACTCCGGCCGCCCATCTAGACCGGCTGAGGGACTGGCCCTTTGAAGCCGGGGCAACCTGCGCGAAGCGTTCAGGTGCCAACTCCTGCGGACCGGCGACGGTCCGATAGATGGCCACCGCACGACCCGCCCGACCCTGGGCCGGGCGTCGGATCCCGCCCCCCGGGCGGCTCGGGAGTCTGCGCCAGCGCGTGATCCCGAGGAGGCGAGTGTGTCCCTTAAGCTCAAGCCGCGCGAGCGCGATCCGGAGGCCTCGGTCGAGGGCGTCCTGCGCCTGCCCTCGCTCGCGCTCCACCACGGCGGCACGCTCGCGAAGGCGGAGCTCGCCTGGCGGCTCGTCGGCCCGCCGCGGGCGCCGATCGTGCTCGCGATCGGCGGGATTTCGGGGCACCGGCGCGTCGCCGCCGAGGAGGACGGCTGGTGGGCGGCGGTCGTCGGCGCCGGCCGCGCGCTCGACACGAGGCACTTTCGCGTCCTCGGCATCGATTATCTGGGCGGCAGCGGCGGCTCGACGGCGCCGGCGCCTGGCGCCACGTTCCCGACCTTGAGCGCCTTCGACCAGGCCGATGCGATCGCGGCGCTGCTCGCGGCGGAGGGCCTCGCACCGCTGCACGCCGTCGCCGGCGCGTCCTACGGCGGGCAGGTCGCGCTCGCGCTCGCTGCGCGCCATCCCGCGCTCGCGCGGCGGCTCCTCGTGCTCTCGGCGGCGGATCGCAGCCACCCGCTCGCCTCCGCCTGGCGCAGCGTCGAGCGCGAGATCGTGCGCTTCGGGGCACGTCATGGCGATGCGGCGGGGGGCCTGAAGCTCGCGCGCGCGCTCGCGATGTGCACCTATCGCACGCCGCGGGAGTTCGCGGCCCGCTTCGGCGGCCCGGCGGTCCCGGCCAACGGCCGGCTGCGCCTGCCGATAGAGAACTACCTTTACGCGCGCGGCGAGGCCTACGTCGCGCGCTACCGGCCCGAGTCCTTCGTCTGCCTCTCGGAGTCGATCGACCTCTTTCGCGTCGACCCGCGCGAAGTGCCAGTCCCGACGACCGTGGTCGCGGTGCCGGAGGACCAGCTCGTCCCGTACGCCGACCTCGAGTCGCTGGTCACGCGCCTGCCGGCCGGACGCCTCGTCCGCCTCGAATCGATCTTCGGCCACGACGCCTTCCTCAAGGAGGGGGAGGCGTTGCGGCCCATCTTTGCCGACTGCCTCGAAGGACCCGCCCGATGACCCGCCCGACCGACTCGCGCACCCGCACGGTGCGCGCCGCCCTCGACACCGACGCCGCGCACGGCGCCGTGGTGCCGCCGATCTACCTGAGCTCGACGTTCTCGTTCCCGACCTTCGGCGAGAAGCGCCGCTACGACTACTCGCGCTCCGGAAACCCCACGCGCGACGCGCTCGCCGAGGCGCTCGCCGACCTCGAGGGCGGCGCCGGCGCCGTGATCACGGGCTCCGGCATGGGCGCGGTGACGCTCGTCGCGCACCTGTGCAAGGCCGGGGAACTCGTGCTCGTGCCGCGCGACTGCTACGGCGGCACGCATCGCCTGTTCGCCGCGCTCGCGCGCCACGGCGTCGTGCGCGTCGAGTTCGTCGACCCGACCGACCTCGAGGCGCTCGCGGCGGCGATGGCGCACCGGCCGCGGATGGTCTGGCTCGAGACGCCGTCGAACCCGCTCCTTCGGATCACCGACCTCGAGCGCGCCTGCGCGCTCGCCAGCGCCGCCGGCGCGCTCGCCGTCGTCGACAACACCTTCCTCTCGCCGCTCTGGCAGCAGCCGATCGCGCTCGGCGCCGACCTCGTCGTGCACTCGACGAC
>Ga0335069_10002261_pt1 | contig 29855 bp, 31 predicted proteins | sample Lox_Sample_11_FD_206714 | JGI IMG/M metagenome (GOLD analysis project Ga0335069, IMG submission 206714) | Soil microbial communities from Loxahatchee National Wildlife Refuge, Florida, United States - Lox_Sample_1.1 | ecosystem: Environmental > Terrestrial > Soil > Wetlands | place: USA...
ACACGCCTTCCGGAGGCCGCACCTATTTCGCGAAGGTGAACGACGCGCAGCATGCGGCGATGTTCGCGGCGGAAGCCGACGGGCTCGAAGCCCTGCGCGCCGCGGGCGCAGTGCGCGTGCCGGCCACGGTCGCGCAGGGAGATGACGGCGAGCACGCGTGGCTCGTCCTCGAATGGCTCGAGCTCGAGCCGCTCGCGGCCGGCACGGGCGCCAGGCTCGGCGCCGCGCTCGCGGCGCAGCACCGCGTCCGCCAGGCGAAGTTCGGCTGGCCCCGCGACAACTTCATCGGCTCGTCGCGGCAAGCGAACGGCGAGACGGACGATTGGCTCGCGTTCTGGCGCGACAAGCGCCTGCACGCGCAGCTCATGCTTGCGGCGCGCAACCGCCTTCCGTCGCGCCTCATCGACCGCGGCGAGCGCCTTGCGGCCGATTGCGGCGCCTTCTTCCGCGGCCATGCCGTCCAGCCGTCGCTGCTGCACGGCGACTTGTGGAGCGGGAATGCGGCGGCGTCGCGAGGCGAGCCGGTCGTATTCGATCCCGCGGTCTACGTGGGCGATCGCGAGGCCGACGTCGCGATGACGGGGCTCTTCGGCGGCTTTCCTGTCGATTTCCTGTCGGCGTACCGCGCGCATTGGCCGCTCGACGACGGCTATCGCGTGCGCCGGGACCTGTACAACCTATACCATGTGTTGAATCATTCGAACTTGTTCGCGGGCGACTATGTCCGGCAGGCGGGACACCAGATCGAACAGTTGCTCGCGCAGATCGGCTAGAGGGGGAGTCGCGTGAACGACATGGCGCGGGCCGCGCGGCGCGTGCTGGTAGTGGACGACAACGCGGACGCCGCGGAAAGCCTCGCGATGCTGCTCGAGGCGAACGGCGACGCGGTGCGCGTGGCCTACGATGGCGAGGAGGCGCTCGGGGCGGAAGGCGACTTCCGCCCCGAGGTCGTGCTCCTCGACATCGGCATGCCCAAGCTCTCGGGCTACGAAGTCGCCCGGCGCATCCCCGCCACGCGGCGGCGACGTCCTCATCGTCGCCATCACCGGCTGGGGCCAGGAGGAGGACCGCCGGCGCGCCCGCGAGGCGGGCTTCGACCACCACTTCACGAAGCCCGTGGACTACCAGGCGCTGCTGGACGTGATCAACGCGGGCGCGGCGCCGGCGAACGCCTGACGCCTGCCCGTGGCCGCGATCGCCTTCCGCCGCCTCGGCCCCGCAGACCTGCAGGCGCTCTACCTGTGGCTCGCGAGGCCCCACGTCGCCAATTGGTACGCGGCGGCGCCCGGAAGCTTCGCCGAAGTGGTGGCGAAGTACGGCCCGCGCACCGAGGAGGGATGCCCCGTGCAGGCGTACATCGTGAACGTGGACGGCGCGGATTGCGGCTACATCCAGACCTATCGCATCGACCAGTTTCCCGAGTACGCCGCGCGGCTGGAGTGCGGCCCGGGAGCGGCGGGCGTGGACCTCTTCATCGCCGACTCGTGGCGGATGAACCACGGCCTGGGATCGGCCGTGGTCCGCCGCTTCGTCGAGGACATCGTATTCGGGTCGAATGCGGCGAGCGAGTGCGTCGCGGGCCCCTCCGAGGGCAACCTTGCGTCGATCCGCGCGTTCGAGAAGGCGGGGTTCGCGCGCTGGAGGACCGTCGAGAACGAGCGCGGCGAGGCCGAGTGCGTCATGCGGCGCGCAAGGCAGGCCCCCTGAGCGGCTGCGCGATCCGTCTCGCCACCGCCGGGGACGCTCCCGGCATCCACGCCATCTATGCGCCGATCGTGCGCGACACGTTCATCTCGTTCGAGATCGAGCCGCCGGACGTGGACGAGTCGGTGGGCTTCGTGAAGGTGGGGACCTACCGCAACGTGGGCTTCAAGCGCGGCGAGTGGCACGACTCGGTGTGGCTGCAGCGCGCGCTCGACGAGGCATCCATCGAGGAAGCGCTGGCGGCCGCCTAGGTCGCGGCACCACGCGGGTACTCGACGATCTTCGAGGCCTTGCGCTCGAACTTGTCGCGCTTGGTGAGCATCCGCTCCTGCTGCCTGGTGATGAGCGGGTAGTGGCGCAGCTCGGTGAGGCGGTCGTGGGTCTTCCAGCACGACTTCGCCGACGTCACCCATTCCGACGGATCGATGCGGCGCAAGTCGAACACGTGCGAATAGCTGCGCAGCGTCTTGTGGCCGCGCTTGTTCGAGTACTCGTGGAAGTAGGATAGGGCGAGCTCGCGCAGCGTGCGGTAGATCGGGTCGCGGTAACGAAGCGGCGCGCCGTTGGTCTTCGAGATCGCGCCCCACGCGCCGTGGCGGCGGAACACCGCGATCACGTGCGGGTAGTCGGAGAGGTCGCAGTCGAGGTGCAGCACGAGCGGCGGATCGCCGTTCACCCAGAGCGCGGCGGCGGCGACCATCGCGCCCTCGATGCAGTGCGCGCGCCGCTGGCGCAGCACCTCGCGCACCGAAAGCACCGTCTCGCCGCCGATCTCGTGGTTGATCGGGATCGCGTTGATGAAGGCCTGGATGCCGGCGGGGTTCTTCAGGCGCCGCAGCAGCGCGAACTCGCGCGGCGTGAGGTGCAGGTCGGCGGCGCGCGCGAAGCGGCGCAGGCGCGGTGCGGCGGCGAGGACGCGTCCGGATCCGTTGGACTTCTTCGCCTTCTTGTTCCTTGCGCCCATCGCGTCGCTCTCCGCTCCCGAGCGGTCCTAGGTTAAACGATCCGGCGCCTCGCGCGCCACGCACGTCCGCCTGCGCGAGCCGCCCGCCAACACTACCTCGGCGACCTCGACGGGACGCCCATATAACGCGGAAAGATTTTCGGAGTTCAGGACCTCGCCGGCCGGCCCCGCGGCGAGGATCCGGCCGCCGCGCAGCATCACGACGCGGTCGGCGATGCGCAGCGCATGGTCCGGATGGTGCGTCGAGAAGAGGATCGCCTTGCCCGACTCGCGCAGCCGCGCGGCCTCGTCGAGGATGAGCGCCTGGTTGCCGAAGTCGAGGTTCGCCGTGGGCTCGTCCATCAGCACGTGCGCGGCCTGGGTGGCCATCGCGCGCGCGATGAGCGCGAGCTGCCGCTCGCCGCCGCTCACCCGGTGGATGGGCCGCTCGGCGAGCGGGGCGATGTGCAGCCGCTCGAGGCAGGCCGCGGCCATCGCGCGGTCGGCGGCATCCGGCACGCCGAAGACGCCACGGTGCGCCGTGCGCCCCATCTCCACCATCTCGAGCACGCTGAAATCGAAGTGGCTTTCCGCCGCCTGCGGCACGTAGGCGAGGCGCGCGGCGCGCAGCCGCGCGGGCCAATCGGCGAGCGGGCGCCCGTCGAGCGTCACGTCCCCTGCGAGGGCCGGCACGAGACCCAGCAAGGTTCGCATCAACGTGGTCTTTCCGCTGCCGTTGGGGCCGAGCAGGCACACGACTTCGCCCGCGGGAAACGCGAGATCGATGCCGCTTCCGACACGCCGGCCGGGGAAACCGAAGTCGAGGTTGCGCGCGGCGAGCGTCATGCGGAGCGCCTGAAGGCGGCGGCGAGCAGGACCACGAAGGCCGGCGTGCCGATGAACGCGGTGACGACGCCGGGCGGCAGCTCGGTGGCGAAGAGCGTGCGGCACGCGGTATCGACCGCGAGCATGAACGCGGCGCCGATCGCGAGCGACAGCGGCAGCACACGGGCGAACGCTGCGCCCGTCACGAGCCGTGCCGCGTGGGGCACGAGCAGGCCCACCCAGCCGATGGTGCCCGCGAGCGACACCGCGGAAGCGGTGGCGAGCGTCGCGGCGACGATCACCACGAGCCGCAGCCTGCGCACGTCCACCCCGAGGCTGCGCGCCTCGTCCTCGGAGAGCGCGAGCACGTCGATGCGCCAGCGCAGCAGCCACAGCACGGCCACCGAGAGCGCGATGGGGATGAGGGTGGCCGGCAGGTCGCGCGGCAGCGCGCCGGTGAAGCTGCCCAGCAGCCAGAACGTGATGGCGGGCAGCTGGTTGTAGGGATCGGCCACGTACTTCACCAGCGCGATTCCCGCGCCGAAGGCCGAGCCCACGACGACGCCGGTGAGCACGAGCGTGAGGATCGGATCGCGCCCGCCGATCCACGTGCCGATGGCGACCACGAGGCCCACGGCGATGAGCCCGCCGACGAACGCGAACGCCTGGATGGCGGCGATGGGCAGCGACGCGAGCACCGCGATGCCCGCTCCGAGCGCGCAGCCCGCCGCCACGCCGAGGATGTCGGGAGAGACGAGCGGATTGCGGAAGAGGTTCTGGTAGGCCGCGCCCGCGGCCGCCAGTGCCGCGCCCACGGCGAGGGCCGCGGCCACGCGGGGCGCGCGAACCTGGAGCACCACGGCTTCCACGTTACGGGCGAGTCCGCTCTCGCCGCCGAAGAGCGACGCCCACAGCGCGCGCACCACGTCCGAGGGCGCGACCGCGAAGCGCCCGACGGTGAAGCTCCACGCGACGAGGATCGCGAGCGCGGCCACGACCCCGGCGAGCGCGAGCGGAAACCGCGAGCGGGGAAGCATCATCGCGGCGCCACTCCCGGCTCGGCGAGCAGGCGTTCCACTTGCGCGTCGGCCGGCTCCTGGTGGTAGAAGAGCGTGTAGAAGCGCTTCACCTCGCGGGCGAGGTCATGGTGGAACGTGTCCGGGTAGAGGATGTCCGCTAGCCAGGCGAGCCCGATCAGGCGGTTCGCGCCCGGGGGAAAGTCGAACCAGCCGAACGGCAGGTGCGGCGACAGGTACACGCGCTTCTTGCGCACCGCGCCCACCGAGTTCCATACCGGCAGCTTCCACACGTCGCGGTAGAAGTTGGGATCGTTGGTGACGATCACTTGCGGATCCCACAGCACGACCTGCTCGAGCCCCACGTTCGTGAGCCCGCCGCGCTCGCCTCCCGCGACGTTCCTGGCACCCAGGAGCTCGATCATCTCGACGTTGATCGATCCCTCGAGGCCGGTCACGAGGCCCTGCGGACCGCGGGCGTAATAGACCTGCGGGCGTTGGTCCGGGGCAATGCGGGCGATCTTCGCCCGCAATCCATCGATCACTTCGGCTGCGTAGGCCGAGAGCTCCTTGCCGCGTTCCGGCGTGCCGAGAACCGCGGCGAGCCGCTCGATCTGGCGCGCCGTGGTGTCGAGGCGTCCATCGAGCAGCACGTAGGGAATGCCGGTCTGCGCTTGCGTGCGATCGGCGAGCGAGGCGAACGTCGCCGACGTGGCCCCGATGTCCACGATGAGGTCGGGCTTGGCCTGCAGCAGCACCTCCACGTTCGCCGTGCTGCCGCGGCCGGTGAGACGCCCGAGCTCGGGAAGGTCGGCGTACTTGCGCGGCACCCATTCCGATTCGTCGTCGCGGAAGTGGCGCGTCCAGCCGATGAGCTTTTCGGGCGCGAGCGCGAAGACGAGCACGGAGGCGGGCGGCCCCGCGGCGTACACGCGGTCGATGCGATCGGGCAGCTGGACCTTGCGGCCGGCATCGTCGATGAACTCGCGCGATGCGAACGCGGGAAGGGCCGCGAGAAGCGCGAGCAGCGGAACGAGCAGCCGCCGCGCGAGGGCGCGTCCCACCATCTGCTACCGGTGGGCGGGATCGAGCGCGCCGAGGCCCGTCACGACCTCGCCGGCATCGGGCGCCGAGTAGCCGGCGAGGCCCGCGACGACCTTCGCGAAACGCTCGCCGCGCAGCAGCGCGACGAGCGAACGGATGGGCGGGGATTCGAGATCCTCCGCGCGGCAAGCGAGGTAGTAGCGCTCCGTGCACACGGGCACGAATCCGAGGCGGTACTGCACCGCTGCGGCCTGCACGCCGAATCCCACGTCGGCCTGGTTGCCCGCGATGAGCGCGGCCACCGCGGCGTGCGTGATCTCCTCGTCGTCGTAGCCGCGCATGCTCGCGCGGTCCAGGCCGTTCGACGAGATCAGGAATTCGAGCAGCGCGCGCGTGCCCGAGCCGCGCTGCCGGTTCACCATGCGCACGTCCTCGCGGCAGAGGTCCGCCACGTCGCGCAGGTCCTTCGGGTTGCCGGGGCGGACGATGAGTCCCTGCACTCGCCGCGCGAAGGCGATGAGGCGGTACTCGCCCATCGGCAGGCATTCGGCGTAGCGGCGCGCCATCAGCTCGCCCAGGCGGCCATCGGGAACGTGGAAGCCCGCGAGATCGCATTCGCCGCGGCGCAAAGCCGCGAGCGCGTCGAAGCTGCCCTTGTATTGCAGCTCGATCGGGTGCTCCGTCCCGGCGATGTCGCGTAGCGCTGCGACCGCGAAGTCGTGGCTCGCGTGGATCACGAGGCCCGCGACGGCGTCGGAGAGCGAGGCGTTGAGCGAGCGCGCGAACTCGGCGGCGAGGTTGTCCAACTCGGGGGCGAGGCGCGCCTGTGCGCGGCGTCCCGCCCACAAAAGGCGCTTGCCCAGGGGCGAGAGGCGCGTCCCGCGGCCGCGCACCTTTTGCACGAGCGGAGCGCCAAAGAATTCCTCCCAATCCGCGATCAGGTTCCACGCGTGGCGATAGGAGATATCGGCGCCCTCCGCAGCGTGCGTGAGCTTGGAGGTCGCGTCCAGGCGCTCGAGGATCGTGATCAGCTGGAAGTCGAACGCGCGCTCCTCGTCCTGCGAGCGGAAGCGCCAGACCGGACGGATGTCGATGCGGATCATGGGGCCATTATGTCAGTTCGCGCGCGGCGTTGATGTCGCGGCTGTTTGCGACTACGATCGGGACGGGACCCGCGGGGCCGCATCGGCGCATATGAAGCGCTGTGCCGATGGAGGCGTTCGTGGCGGCAACCTGATCCGAAGCGCCACTCACCGGAGAACTTCATGGACATGAATCGCCGGCAATTCTTCAAGGCGTGCACCACGGGCCTCGGGGCATCGAGTCTCGCGATGCTGGGCTTTTCGCCCCAGCCCGTGCTCGCCGAGACGCGAAGCTTCAAGCTTGCGAAGGCCACCGAGACCCGCAACACCTGCCCGTACTGCTCCGTGGGCTGTGGGATCCTGATGTACAGCCTCGGCGACCGGGCGAAGAACGCCACCGCCGAGATCTTTCACATCGAGGGCGATCCGGATCACCCGGTTAACCGCGGCACGCTGTGCCCGAAAGGCGCGGGGCTGCTCGACTTCGTGCACAGCGAATCGCGCCTCAAGTATCCCGAATACCGCGCGCCCGGGTCGAGCGACTGGAAGCGCATTTCGTGGAACGAGGCCCTCGACAAGGTCGCCAAGCTCATGAAGGCCGACCGCGATGCGAACTTCGTGAAGCAGACGGCCGACGGCAAGACCGTGAACCGGTGGCTCACCACCGGCATGCTGGCGGCCTCCGCTTCCTCCAACGAGTCGGGCTACATCACGCACAAGGTGATGCGCTCGATGGGAGTGCTGGTCTTCGACAACCAGGCGAGGGTCTGACACGGCCCGACGGTGGCGAGTCTCGCCCCGACGTTCGGCCGTGGAGCAATGACGAATCACTGGGTCGACATCAAGAACGCCGATGTCGTCCTGATCATGGGAGGTAACGCCGCCGAGGCGCACCCCTGCGGGTTCAAGTGGGTGACGGAAGCCAAGGCGCACAACAAGGCGCGCCTGGTGGTGGTGGATCCGAGATTCACGCGCTCGGCCGCGATGAGCGACTACTACGCGCCCCTGCGCGCGGGCACCGACATCGCCTTCCTGGGCGGGGTCATCAACTACCTGCTCGCCAACGACAAGATACAGCACGAGTACGTGAGGAACTACACGAACGCGACGTTCGTGCTCACGGACAAGTATTCGTTCGCCGACGGGATCTTCTCGGGCTACAACGAAGCCAAGCGCAGCTACGACGCCTCGAGCTGGGGCTACGAGATCGGCAAGGACGGCTTCGCGGTGGTCGATCCCACGATGCAGGATCCGCGCTGCGTCTTCCAGGTGCTGAAGAAGCACTATTCGCGCTACACGCCCGAGGTGGTCTCCAAGGTGTGCGGCACGCCGAAGGAGGCCTTCCTCAAGGTGTGCGAGTACATCGCCTCGACCTCGGCACCCGACCGCGCGATGACGGTCATGTACGCGCTCGGGTGGACGCAGCATTCCACCGGCACGCAGATGATCCGCACCGCCGCGATGATGCAGCTGCTCCTGGGCAACATTGGCGTCGCGGGCGGGGGGATGAACGCGCTGCGCGGCCACAGCAACATCCAGGGCCTTACCGATCTGGGCCTGCTGTCGAACTTGCTTCCCGGCTACCTCACGCTGCCGAGGGAGGGCGAGCAGGACTACGAGGGCTACATCAAGTCGCGGACGCTGAAGCCCCTCAGGCCCAACCAGGTCTCCTACTGGCAGAACTACCCGAAGTTCCACGTGAGTCTCATGAAGGCGTGGTTCGGCAACGCCGCCACCAAGGAGAACAACTGGGCGTTTGACTACCTGCCCAAGCTCGACAGGAACTACGATGTCCTGCAGGCCTTCGAGCTGATGGGCCAGGGCAAGATGAACGGCTACATCTGCCAGGGTTTCAACCCCGTAGCCTCGTTCCCGCACAAGGCGAAGATCATCAAGGGGCTCTCGAATCTCAAGTTCCTGGTAGTCATCGACCCGCTCGCGACCGAGACCTCCGAGTTCTGGAAGAACTTCGGGCCGTACAACGACGTCGACACCGCCAACATCAAGACCGAAGTGATCCGCCTACCGTCCACGTGTTTCGCCGAGGAGGACGGGTCACTCACCAACTCCGGGCGCTGGCTGCAATGGCACTGGAAGGGCGCGCCGCCCCCCGGCGAGGCCAAGGCCGACGCCGACATCATCGCGGAGATCTTCGTGCGCATCCGCGCGCTCTACGCGAAGGAGGGAGGCACCTTCCCCGAGCCCGTCACGTCGCTTACGTGGACCTACCGCCTGCCGCGCTCGCCATCGCCGGAAGAGTTGGCGATGGAGTACAACGGCAAGGCGCTCGCCGACGTCCTCGCACCCCCGGACCCCAAGAATCCGAAGGCGCCACAGGCCGTGCTGGTTCCCGCCGGCCAGCAGCTGCCCAGCTTCGCAATGCTGCGTGACGACGGCAGCACCTCGTGCGGCTGCTGGATCTACTCGGGCGCCTGGACGCAGGCGGGCAACCAGATGGCGCGGCGCGACAACTCCGACCCGTTCGGCATTGGCCAGACACTGGGCTGGGCGTGGTCGTGGCCGGTGAATCGCCGCATCCTCTACAACGCGGCCTCAGCCGACCCCACGGGCAAGCCCTGGGATCCCAGGCGCAAGCTGGTCTTCTTCAACGGCAAGACGTGGGGAGGCGCGGACGTTCCCGACATGGTGCCCACCGCAAGCCCGCAGGAGGTCCATCCGTTCATCATGACTGCCGAGGGCGTGGCCAAGCTCTTCGTGCCGTCGGGGATGGCGGACGGTCCGTTGCCGGAGCACTACGAGCCGTTCGAGTCTCCGCTCACGGCGAACCCGCTGAACCCCGGCAACGCGAAGGCGTTCTCGAATCCCGCGGCGCGCGTGTTCAAGGGCGACATGGAGGCCTTCGGCAAGCCGAAGGATTTCCCGTACTCGGCCACGACGTACCGCCTGACCGAGCATTTCCACTACTGGACGAAGCACGTCGACTCCAACGCGATAACCCAGCCCCAGCAGTTCGTGGAGATCGGGGAGGAGCTCGCGAAGGAGAAGGGCATCGCGCACGGCGACATGGTGAAGGTGCGCTCCAACCGCGGGGAGATCGTCACCGTCGCCGTGGTGACCAAGCGGATCAAGGCCCTCGATTGCGGAGGCACCAAGGTGCACACGGTCGGCATCCCCAACCACTGGGGCTTCAAGGGCGTAGCGAAGATGGGCTATCTCGCCAACACCCTTACGCCGTTCGTAGGCGACGCCAACACACAGACGCCCGAGTACAAGGCGTTCACCGTGAACATCGAGAAAGCCTAGGAGCCGCCATGTCCTCCCTACAATCGCTGGACATCAAGCAACGCTCCGCGACCACGGCGCAACCGCCTTCCGTGCGCAACACGACGGAGGTGGCGAAGCTCATCGACGTCTCCAAGTGCATCGGCTGCAAGGCCTGCCAGGTGGCGTGCGGGGAATGGAACGACGTGCGCGACGCCATCGGGCGCAACGTGGGCGTGTACGACAACCCCGCCGACCTGTCGCCCGAGACATGGACCGTGATGCGCTTCACCGAGCACGAGGAGGCCGGCCGCCTCGAATGGCTGATCCGCAAGGACGGCTGCATGCACTGCGCCGACCCGGGCTGCCTCAAGGCGTGCCCGTCGCCGGGCGCCATCGTGCAGTACTCCAACGGCATCGTGGACTTCGTCGAGGAGCACTGCATTGGCTGTGGCTACTGCGTGACCGGCTGCCCCTTCGACGTCCCGCGCATCTCGCAGGACGACAACAAGGCATACAAGTGCACGCTTTGCTCGGATCGCGTCTTGGTCGGGCTGGAGCCCGCGTGCGTGAAGACGTGCCCTACCGGCGCCATCATGTTCGGCTCCAAGGAGGACATGAAGGAGCAAGCGGCCGGGCGCCTCGTCGACCTCAAGGAGCGCGGCTACCAGAACGCGGGTCTTTACGATCCGCCCGGTGTGGGCGGAACGCACGTGATGTACGTGCTGCAGCACGCGGACCGGCCGGGGCTCTACCACAACCTCCCGGAGAACCCGTCGATCAGCCCGATGGTCTCGCTCTGGAAGGGCGCGGCCAAGCCGCTCGCGCTCTTCGCCATGGGGCTCACGGCGCTGGCGGGATTCTTCCACTACGTGAGGGTGCGGCCCAACGACGTGGACGGCGATACGGCTCCTGGAGGCAACCTGCCGCCGCCGCCCGAGGTGAAGAAGGAGGAGCGCCGCCATGCATGACATCCCCGTTCGCGCCGACGAGCGCACGGTCTACATCGAGCGCTACCCGGCGAGCACCCGCGCGAACCACTGGCTCGTGGTGATTCTCTTCATGCTCGCGGCACTCTCCGGGCTGGGACTCTTCCATCCCGCGCTCGCGTGGCTCGTCAACCTCTTCGGCGGCGGCCCGTGGGCGCGCATCCTCCATCCTTTCCTGGGCCTCGCGATGGCGCTGGGGTTCATCGGACTCGCGATGCACGTGGCCGGCGAGAACCGCATGCTCGATCGCGACCGGCAGTGGCTGCGGCAATGGCGCGACGTAGTGGCCAACCGGGAGGGCGACCTGCCGGAGGCGGGCAAGTACAACGCGGGCCAGAAGCTCGTCTTCTGGTCCATGCTCGTCCTGCTCGTCCTTCTGCTCGTCACGGGCTTCCTCTTCTGGCGCCCGTGGTTCACCCCTTACGTGCCCATCACCGTGGTCAGGCTCGCGACACTCATCCACTCCGCGTCGGCGGCGCTCCTCGTGATCCTCGTCATCGTGCATGCCTATGCCGCGATTTGGGTCAAGGGCTCGGTGCGCGCCATGGTGCAGGGCTACGTGAGCGCGCGGTGGGCCCGCATCCACCACTCGCTCTGGTACCGCGAGGTGACGAGGGACAGACCGTAGCGCGCATGGCGACGGTCCAGAAGCTGCTGACGCCCGAGGAGATCGCCGCCCGCGGCGGGTCGCGCATTCCGTTCCTGCACCTGGCGGCGCGTGGCGAGGTGTTCGCGCCGCGGGCGAGGCGGCTGCGCATGGTTGCGCCCGGCCACGCGATGCAGGGTTACCTGGAGCTCATCGCGTCCATCGCGGAGGCGCAGCAGGCTGCGCTCGACGACATGCCCGCGGTGTCGCTCCCCGACGTACGCGCGACACAGCTCTCCCGCGACCACGGCATGCCGCCCCTCGATCATCGCGCGCACCTTCGCGACCGCGCGTGGAACGACACGCTGCGCCGGATGCTGCGCCGGATCGCGGAGCGCTGCGAAGGGCGCGCGGCGGAGGTCGCCGCGCGTCTGGAAGGCAGCCGCGACGAGCTCTACGAGGCGCAGGCGAGCAAGCTCCTCGCGGGCGTGACCTTCGGCCTCGACCCCGCCACGGCGCCTTTCGTGGGCGCGGGCCTGCAGGTGTATTTCGCGCACCTCGTCCTCACGCTGGGCGAGAAGGAATTCCCACCCATCGGGGCTGCGAACGTCTGCCCCTGCTGCGGCAGCCGGCCGACCGCGAGCGTGATCCGCATCGGGGGCGAGGCCTCCGGGTACCGCTTCCTGCATTGCTCGCTGTGCAGCGCCCAGTGGCATATGGTGCGCGTGAAGTGCGCGCACTGCGAGGGCACGAAGGGAATCGCCTACGAGAGCCTCGATGGCGGAGCGCGCGACGCGAAGCCCGCCGTGCAGGCCGAGACCTGCGACACGTGCAACCACTACCTGAAGGTCGTCTACATGGATCGCGATCCGGACGTCGAGCCGTGTGCGGACGACCTCGCGAGCGTCGCGCTCGATATCCTCGTCGCGGAGCAGGAGGGGCGCGAGCCGTGGGGCGTGAACTTTCTGTTGATCCACGGCGACCCCGACGCCGCGACCGGCGGGTAGACGCCGTGCCGAGCGTGCGCGGGTTCGATTTCCCCGCGGACCTCTGGTATCTCGTCGAGCAGGACACCTGGGTGCGCCGCGAGGGCGGCCTCGCCACCATGGGCATCACGTCGCTGGGCGCGCACATCTCGGGGGACTTCATCGAGTTCATCGCGCGGCCGCCTGGCACCGAGGTCGAGCGCGACCGCTCCGTGGGCGCCCTGGAGATGTCCAAGGTGATCCGCTCGGCGCGCTCGCCCGTCTCGGGGGTCATCGTCGAGGTGAATCCCGCGGTGCGCGAACGGCCGTCGCTCATCAACGCCGATCCCTATGGTGCCGGGTGGCTCGTGCGCTTGCGGCCCACGGCGTGGGAGACCGACATTGCGCTCCTTGCGCGCGGCGATGCGGTGCCTGCCGCAGTGGAGAGATACATGGCGCTGCTGTCGGAGACCTTCGGAGAGGAGCCCCCGCCCGGCTGAGGGCTATGCAGCGGCCGTCATATGTTCGGCCGAACCAGAGCGGAATAGATTGCGGCCATGAACACTGTCGCGCGTGACGCGCAGTCCCGCCCCCTTTCCGCGCTGCCGTCCGTCGACAGGGTGCTCGGCTTCGAAGCCGTGCGTGTGCTCGTGGCCGAGTTCGGCCGGGAGCCCACGCTGGACATGGTCCGCAAGGTGCTGGACGAAGCGCGCGCCACGCTGCGCACGGATGCCGCGATCGACGTGGGCGAGAGTGCGTTGTCGGCGAGCGTCGGTGCGGCGCTGCGGCGCGAGCATGCGAGGCGCCAGCGCCCGGTCGTCAACCTGACCGGGACGGTGCTGCACACGAACCTCGGGCGAGCGCCGTTGCCGCCGGAGGCCGTGCGCGCGGTCGCCGAGGTGATGGCCTCGCCCACCAACCTCGAGTACGACATCGAACGGGGCGCTCGCGGCGATCGCGACGACCTCGTGGCGCCGCTGCTCGCGCAGGTTACGGGATGCGAGGCGGCGACGGTCGTGAACAACAATGCGGCCGCGGTGCTGCTCGCGCTCAACACCTTCGCCCGCGGCAAGGAGGTCCTGGTTTCGCGCGGCGAGCAGATCGAGATCGGGGGCGCCTTCCGCCTGCCCGACGTCATGGCGCGCGCGGGCTGCCAGCTGCGCGAGGTCGGCACCACGAACCGAACGCACCTCTCCGACTACGAGGAGGCGATCGGCCCGAAGACCGGCCTCGTTCTCAAGGTGCATCCGAGCAACTACGCGATCACCGGGTTCACGGCCGAGGCCGATGAAGCGCGGCTCGGGGCGCTCGCCGCGAGCCGCGGCGTGCCTTTCATGGTGGACCTGGGCAGCGGCGCGCTCCTGGACATGTCCCGCTGGGGGCTGCCGAAGGAGCCCACCGTGCGCGAGACCCTCACGCATGGCGCCACGCTCGTCACCTTCAGCGGCGACAAGCTGCTGGGCGGCCCGCAGGCGGGCCTTCTCGCCGGTTCGCGCGAGGCGATCGCGCGCGTGAAGAAGAACCCGCTCAAGCGCGCGCTGCGCGTGGACAAGATGACGCTCGCCGCGCTCGAGGCGGTTCTCGCCCTCTACCGCGATCCCGACCGACTCGCTGCGCGCCTGCCGGCGCTGCGCCTTCTGACGCGCTCCCGCGCGCAGGTCCGCGCGGCGGCCGAGCGCATGCGGCCACTCTTTGAGGAGGCGCTGCGCGGCAAGGCCGTCGTGGAGATCGAGGAGTGCGCGAGCCAGATCGGCAGCGGCTCCCAGCCGGTGGAAACGCTCGCGAGCGCGGCCATCGTCGTGCGCTGCGCGGCACGCAGCCCGTCGCTTCGGCGCCTGGAGGCGGCGTTTCGCGCGCTACCGGTCCCGGTGCTCGGGCGGATCGCCGAAGACGCCCTGCGGTTCGACCTGCGATGCCTCGAGGACGAGGCGCAGTTCGCCGGGCTGCTGCGGGAGCTTTCGCCTTGATTGTCGGAACCGCCGGCCACATCGACCACGGCAAGACGTCGCTCGTGAAGGCGCTCACGGGTGTGGACACCGATCGCCTCAAGGAGGAGAAGGCGCGTGGGATCTCCATCGAGCTGGGCTACGCGTACCTGCCGTCGCCCGGCGGCGGCGTGATCGGATTCGTCGACGTGCCCGGCCACGAGCGGTTCGTGGACCACATGGTGGCGGGCGCCACGGGCGTCGACTTCGTCGTGCTGGTGGTGGCGGCCGACGACGGGCCCATGCCGCAGACGCGGGAGCACCTCGACATCATCGAGTTGCTGGGCATCCGCGAAGGCGCGATCGCGCTCACGAAGGTGGACCGCGTGGACGCGTACGCCTGCGCCGAGGCGGCGGGTGCGGCAAGGGCGCTGGTCGCCTCAACGCCGCTCGCGCAGGCGCCGCTCTATCCCGTGTCGAGCCTGACCGGGGAAGGGCTCGCCGGGCTCAAGAATGCGCTCTTCGCAGCCGCGGCGCGGCCAAGAGAAGCGCTGCGCCGTGGCGCGGGCTTGCGTCTTGCGGTCGACCGCCGCTTTACGCTCGACGGAGTCGGCACCGTGGTGACCGGCACCGTGCACGCGGGGCAGGCGCGCGTGGGCGACGAGGTCGTGGTATCTCCGGGGGGCATTAGCGCTCGCGTGCGCAGCATCCATGCGCAGGACCGAAAGGCCGTAACCGGGCACGCCGGTGAACGATGCGCGCTCGTGCTTGCCGGCGTCGACCGCGAGGACGTCGAGCGGGGCGATTGGGTGGTGTCTTCGTTCCTTCACGCGCCCACCGATCGTTTCGACGCGCGCCTGCGAATCGCACGCGCGGAGCCATCCGCCTTCCAGCATTGGACGCCCGTGCACCTGCACATCGGCGCCGCGCACGTGATGGCGCACGTCGCGTTGCTCGAAGGCGAAAGGCTAGCGCCGGGCGAAAGCGCGCTCGCGCAGGTCGTGACAGGACGGCCTATCGGCGCCTGTGCCGGCGACGCGTTCGTCGTGCGCGATGCCTCGGCCTCGCGCACCCTCGGCGGTGGACGCGTCCTCGATCCGCGGGGCCGCGAGCGCCATCGCCGCGCGCCGGAGCACCTCGCGCTGCTGCACGCGTTGGAAGATCCGGACCCGGCGACGCGACTCGCCCTCGCGCTCGAGACCGCCGGCACCCTCGACGTCGAGCGCTTCCGCTGTGCGCACAACCTGCCCGAGGCCATGGCGATGCCGGCCGGGGCCGTGCGACTGGCTTCGCCAGCCCGCCTCATTGCGGCGGCGGCATGGCAGGAGATGCGCGAACGCTTCATCGCCACGCTCTCGCGCCACCATGGGGAACGTGCCGACGAGATGGGTCCCGACCTGGGGCGTATCCGCCGCATGGCCTTCCCCAGGGACGATGCCGCTGTGGTCCAGGCAATCGCCGAGTCGCTGCTCGACGAGGGCAAGGCGGCGCGCAGCGGTCCGTGGTGGCATCTGCCGGGCCACACGGTGCAGCTCGATGCGCGCGAGCGGGTCCTCGCGCAGCTCATCCTCCCGCGCCTGGAGGAGGAGGCCTACGACCCGCCATGGGTGCGCGACCTCGCGCGCGAGCTCTCCGCGCCGGAGAGCGAAATCCGCACGCTGATGCGCCGGTTGGGTCGCCGCGGCGATGTATTCGCCGTGATGAAGGATCTCTACTACGCGCGGTCAGCCGTGGCGAAGATGGCTGCCATCGCGCAAGCGCTCGAGCGCGAGGAGGGCGCCGTGCGCGCCGCGCCGTTCCGCGATCGCACCGGGATCGGCCGCAAGCGCGCAATCCAGGTCCTGGAATTCTTCGATCGCGTCGGATTCACGCGCCGCACGCGCGGAGAGCATCGCCTGCGCGCCGACAGCCTGCTAAAGCTGGAACAAGTGGCCTGAGGCATCACGGAAGGGATTCGCCCCCGGTGGGGCGGCCGGGCTTCAAACCCGGTGGGGGACGCCAGGCGTTCCTTGGTGGGTTCGACTCCCATTCCCTTCCGCCTCGCACGCGCTCAGAAGACGAGGGTGCGCCATTGCGGATCGAGGGCGCGCTGCGCGAACGCGGCCGCGCCTGCCGCGCCCGAATATTCCTCGACCATCGTTTCGCCCGGCGCTACGTGTTCGGCGAGCGCGGCCGAGCATGCGAGCATGCGCGCACCCACCGCGGCCGCCTGCCGCATGAAGACGTCGATGGACTGCTTGCCCCGGTCCGGCGAGCGCAGGTGCGCCGCTTCGCCCGCCACCAACAAGCGCACGGCCCGCCCCGCGAAGTGCATCTCGACTTCCGCGTCGAGCGCCGCGGCCGCCGCGGCATAGACGAACGGAGCGGCGAGCAGCTCCGGGCGCTCGGGAGTGGCCGACCACAGTAGGATCGCAAGGCGGCCGCCCGGCTGCGTCATGGCAGCGCGAACCCCGCCTCCGAGAGCGCGTGCCGGCCTTCTGGCCCGAGCAGGAATTCGGCGAACGCTTCACCTTGCGGCGACACATCGCGCATCGCGGTCATTCCGTAATCGGCGCCGACGACGACCGTGTCCGGCAGCGCGACGACGGCGAGCGAGGGCTCCTCGCGAGCGGCCGCCTTCGCGTTCGTGCAGTAGGTGAGGAAGATGTCCGCATGTCCTTCGGCCACCGCGGCGGCGTACACGCTGCGGCCCTTGGGCGGCGGCGGCGAATTCGGTCCACCGGTGAGCTGCAGCGCTTTCGCGGAGAGGGTCGCGAACGAACCCGGGCGAACCTTCTCGGCGCGCCCGAAAACCTCCCAGGCATAGTCGCCCGACGGATCCGCCTTCGGCGTCGAGGTGCCGAGACGCGTCGCCGGATCGAGCATGCGATCGAGCACGTTGTCGGTCGTGACGCCGAGCTTCGCCGGCGCGAGCGCGCACAGCCGGTTCCTCGCGAAGAGCGTCACCGGCCCCGAGAGTCCTGCGGCCGAAAGCGATTGCGGGTGCTCCATGTTGGCGGAGGCGAACACGTCCGCCTTCTCGCCCTTCGCGAGCCGTTCGCGCAGCAACCCCGATGCGCCGAATTCGAACGATACCTCCGCGCCGTGCGCGGCCTTGAAAGCGGCCGCGGCCTGCGTGAGCGGCGCGCGCAGGCTTCCTGCCGCGTACACCTTCACGGCCTCGGCCCCATGCGCAAGCGCGGCGGCACTGAGGCACGCGGCGGCCGCGGCGACTCGAAGGCGCACGTCACGGACCCGGCTTGTAGTCGGGGAAGAAGAGCTGCTGCCCGTCGATCTGGTAGCCCGCGATGGTCTTCTGGCCCGCGGGCGAGATCAGCCAGTCGATGAATTTCTGGCCCATCTCCTTCTTCACGTGCGGAAACTTCGCGGGGTTCACGAGCTGCACGCCGTACTGGTTGAAGAGGCGCACGTCGCCCTCCACCACGATCACCAGGTCGCCGCGGTTCTTGAAGGAGAGCCACGTGCCGCGGTCCGCTAGCGTGTACGCGTTCATTCCCGCGGCCGTGTTGAGCGTCGGGCCCATGCCCGAGCCCAGCGACCGGTACCACGCGCCTTCCGGCTGGATGCCGGCCATCTTCCAGAAGCGCTTCTCGGCGGCTTCGGTGCCGCTGCGGTCGCCCCGCGAGGCAAAGGGCGATTGCGTCTGCGCGATGCGCTTGAATCCCTCGACGACATCCTTGCCCTTCGCGTGCGCCGGATCGGATTTCGGGCCCGCCACGATGAAGTCGTTGTACATCACCTCGTAGCGTTTAACGCCGTAGCCCTCGGCGAGGAATTTCTCCTCCGCAGCCTGGTCGTGCACGAAGACCACGTCGGCATCGCCGCGGCGCCCCATGTCGAGCGCCTGGCCGGTTCCCACCGCGACTACACGGACGTCGAAGCCGAGCGCCTTCTTCGCCTCGGGGAGCAGGTACTTGAACAGGCCCGATTGCTCGGTGGAGGTCGTCGAGGCGACGGTGATGAAATCCTGGGCCGCGGCCCAGGGGGCGCCGGCGAGCAGCAGGGCGGCGAGGACCGCGGCGGCGATCCACGTGGCCGCGAGCCGCGAGAGGATTCGGGCGAAGACGTTGTTCATGGCAATTCTCCTTGCAGGTAGGACGCCGCTTCGGGAGAGCGCGGCGATCGGAAGAAGAGGTCCGCGGGCGTGCGCTCGGCGACGCGCCCGCGGTGGAGGAACACGATCTCGTCGGCGGCGCGCCGCGCGAGGCCCAGGTGGTGCGTGCTGAACACGAGCGCGGTGCCGGCCTCGTGCACCTCGCCCATGAGGCGCTCGATTTCGCCCGCGGCGGTGGGATCGAGGTTGGACGTAGGCTCGTCGAGGAAGAGCATGCGCGGGCGCAGGGCCCAGGCGCGCGCGATCGCGAGGCGCTGCTGCTCGCCGCCCGAGAGCGTGCGCGCCGAACGCGTTGCCACGTGCGAGAGCCGCACGCGCGCGAGGGCCTCGGCCGCCTGCGTGGCGCGCTCGCCGTCGCGCACGCCGTTCACGGCGAGCGCGTATTCGACGTTGCCCAAAGCGGAGCGGCGCAACAGCACCGGCCGCTGGAAGACCATCGCCTGCCCGTGGGGCGGCGGCGCCTCGCCCGACCACGCGACTTCGCCCGTGGTTGGTTTCATGAGGCCATGCAGCGTGCGCAGCAGCACGCTCTTGCCCGCGCCGTTGGCGCCGAGCAGCGCGATGCGCACGCGGCCCTCGAAGGCGAGGTCCACGCCGTCGAGGGCGAGGACGTCGCCCAGGCGCATCGTGACGGCGCGCGCTTCGAGGCGAACGGCGGGCCCGCTAGCCATGGTGTTTCACGCTCCATTCGCGAACCGCGTAGGCCGCGGCGTTCAGCGCGAGCACGGTGGAGAGCAGCACCAGGCCCAACGCGAGTGCCAACGGCAGGTCGCCCTCGGCCGTCTTGAGCGCGATGGCCGTGGTCATCACGCGCGTCACGCCCTCGATGTTGCCGCCCACGATCATCACGGCGCCCACCTCGGAGGCGGCGCGCCCGAGCCCGACCAGCACCACCGTGAGCAGCGAATAGCGCAGGTCCCAGAGCAGCGTCGGCACCGCCCGCATCGCGGAGACGCCGAGCGAGGTGAGCTGCTCGCGGTACTCGTGCCATCCGTCCTCCACGAACTGGCGCGCGAGCGCGGCGACGATGGGCAGCACCAGGCACGTCTGCGCGATCACGATGGCGGGGGGCGTGAAGAGGATTCCCATCGAGCCCAGCGGACCCGCGCGGGACAGCAGCAGGTACACGACGAGGCCCACGACGACCGAAGGCAAGCCGAAGAGCGCGTTGAGCGAGACGACGACCACGCGCCGGCCGGGGAACTCCTTCACCGCGACGAGCGCGCCCAGCGGCAGTCCGAGCGCGCAGGCGAAGGACGCGGAGGCCACGCTCACTCCCAGCGAGAGCGCGACGATGCGCCCGAGCTCCGGATCGGCTCCCGTGATCAGTCCGAAGGCGAGCCGGAAGCTCTCCGCGATGTCCCACATGCCGCCGATTGTCCCAGCAGGGACGCCTTGCGGCCCATATGAACCGCAGTGCCTATGTCAGGCGAAACCGACGCTGCGCCGGTCGATGGACACCGCCTTCACGAGGGCGTGCACCGGCATTCCCGGGCGAAGGCCGAGCTGGTCCACCGCCTTGCGGGTGACGCGCGCGACGAGTGGCGTGGATCCCACGCGCAGGGAAACGTCGACGATGGCGCCGAACTCCCGCGAGATCGCCTCGACCTGCGCCGCCAGCACGTTCTGGATGCTCAGCCCCCTGGGCACGGCGAGCGCGATCGAGACGTCGCGGGCCCGGATGCGCGCACGCACCGGCTCGCCGGGCAGCGCATCGACGTTCGGGACCGCGAGCTCGCCGCCGTCGAACGCGAGCAGCGTGAGGCCGTAGCGCTCGTCGTGGCTCGCGACCCGTGCCTCGATCACCGCGCCCGCGTCGAAGCGCCCGGCCTGCGCCTGCATCTCTGGACGCGCGAGCACTTCGGCGGCCGGCCCCTGCGCCACCACGCGCCCGTCGGCCAGCAGCACGATGGAGTCGGCGAGCCGCGTGACTTCCTCGAGCGCGTGGCTCACGTACACGATGGGAAGCGCGAGCTCGTCGCGCAGCAGCTCCACGTAAGCGAGGATCTCCGCCTTGCGCGGCGCATCGAGCGAGGCGAGGGGCTCGTCCATCAACAGGATCCTCGGGCTCGCGAGCAACGCCCTGCCGATGGCCGCGCGCTGGCGCTCGCCGCCCGAAAGGCTTCCCGGCCGCCGCTCGAGCAGGCGCCCGAGGTCCAGCAGCGAGACCACGCGCTCACGGGAGACGAAGCGCTCGCCCGCCGGCGTGAGCCTCTCGCCGTAGGCGAGGTTGGCGCCCACCGTCATGTGCGGGAAGAGCAGGGCGTCCTGGAAGACGTAGCCCACGCGGCGCTTCTCCGGCGCCACGTCGATCGCGCGCGCGGAATCGAAAAGCGTGCGGCCCTCCACGACGATGCGGCCCCGGTCGGGCGTGGCGATGCCCGCGATCGCGTTCACCAGCGTGCTCTTGCCCGCGCCCGAGCGGCCGAAGAGCGCCACGATCGGCGCGCCCGAGGCGAACGCGGCCTCGAGGCGGAAATCGCCGCGGCGCATCGCGATGTCGACTTCAAGCATGGGCGGAGCCCGGAAGCCGCCGGCGCACGAGCCATTCGGAGAGCGCGAGCGCGCCCAGGGACAGGAGCACCGAGAGGATCGAGAGGTGCACCGCCTGCGCGTCCTGCCCCGGAGATTGCGTGAACGTGTAGATCGCGAGCGGCAGCGTCTGCGTCTCGCCGGGAATGTTGGAGACGAAGGTGATCGTCGCGCCGAACTCGCCCAGCGCGCGGGCGAAGCCGAGCAGCGCGCCGGTCACGAGCCCGGGCCACGCGAGCGGCAGGGTGACGGTGAAGAAGACCCGCGCGCGGCTTGCGCCGAGCGTGCGCGCGGCGACCTCGAGGCGCGTGTCCACGGCGTCGATCGCCAGGCGGATCGCCCGCACCATGAGCGGGAAACCCATGATGGCCGCGGCGAGCGCCGCACCCGTCCAGCGGAACGCGAACACGATGCCCAGCGGCTCCAGCACGCGGCCGATGGGGCCGTGGCGGCCGAAGAGCGCGAGCAGCGCGAAGCCCACGACGACGGGCGGAAGCACCAGCGGCAGGTGCACCGCGGCATCGAAGAGGGTCTTGCCGGGGAAGCGGGCGCGCGCCAGCACGAGCGCCGTCGCGATCGCCAGCGGCAGGCCCCACGCCACGCCCCAGAACGCGACCTTGAGGCTCAGCGCGACGATCTGCAGCTCGTCGATTCCCGTCATGGGCTCACGGCATCACGCGGAAGCCGTAGCGCTCCCAGGTGGGGCGCGCCGCGGGCGAGGCGAGGTGCGCGGCGAGCTCGTGCGTGGCCGCCGTGGCGCCCTTCAGCTCCACCATCGGATAGACGATGGCCGGATGGCTTCCCGCGGGGAACGCATCGACGATGCGCACGCCCTTGTCGGCCAGGGCATCCGTGCGATAGACGATGCCGAGGGGCGCCTCGCCGCGCGAGACGAGCGCCAGCGCCGCGCGCACGTTCTCCGCGGGCGCGATTCGCTTCTCGACGCCCGCCCATGCGCCCAGCCACGCGAGGGCCGCCTTGGCATACTTTCCCGCGGGCACCGCGTCGGGATTGGCGAGCGCAAGCCGGCCGTCGCCCAGCGCATGCGCGAGATCGAACCCAGGCGCGATCTTCACGGCGATGCGCGAGGCCGCGGGCGCGACGAGGACGAGGTCGTTGCCGAGCAGGTTGCGCCGCGTGCCCGGCACCGTGAGGCCGCGCGTTTCCACGTAGTCCACCCAGTCCAGGTCCGCGCTCACGAAGAGCGTGGCGGGCGCACCCGCCTCGATCTGCCGGGCGAGCGCATTGCTCGCGCCGTACGACACCACGACCTTGTGTCCCGTTGCCGCCTCGAAGGGCTTCGCCACCGCATCCAGCGATTCCCTGAGGCTCGCCGCGGCGAACACCGTGATCGTGTCGGCGCGCGCGAACGCACCGGCGAAGAGCAGTGGCAGCAGGAGTGCGGCGAAGCGCATGAATGGACTCGGCTGCCCGTAATATACGCTTGGATATAACGACCCGCTATCGCAGCAGCTGCGAGAAGCGCTCGAGCTGCGGGTCGATCGCGCGGTCCACGCGGGCCTGCATGGCGCGGTAGCGCGCGAGCACGCGCCGGCCGAACGCGGTCACCCGCGCGCCGCCCCCGCCGCTGCCGCCCGTGGCCGAGGCGACCACGGGCTCGCGGAAGCAGCGGTTCATGGTGTCCACGAGGAGCCAGGCGCGGCGGTACGACATGCCCAGGCGCTTGGCGGAGGCCGAGATGGAGCCGGTGGCCTCGATCGCCGCCAGCAGCTCGGCCTTCCCGGGGCCCATGGCGATGTCGGCCCCGTACATCACGCGCAGCTTGGTGGCGCCGCGCGGGTGGCGCATCCCGCCTACGCGGCCTTGGCGCCCGAGATGAGCTTCTGCAGCTCGCCCGACTGGTACATCTCCCGCATGATGTCGCAGCCGCCGACGAACTCGCCGTTCACGTAGAGCTGCGGGATGGTGGGCCAGTTCGCGTACTGCTTGATGCCTTCCCGGATCTCCTGGTCCTGCAGCACGTCCACCGTGAAGACCTCGCTCGCGCCCGAGAGCTTGAGCAGCTGCGTGGCGGTGGCCGAGAAGCCGCACATCGGCATCTGCGGCGAGCCCTTCATGTAGAGCACCACGGGGTGCGAGGTGACCTGCTGGCGGATGGTTTCCTGGACGCTCATGTCGTTCTCCTGTTGGCTTGCGTTCATCTTACCCGTCCCCCGGCGACCCGCGGGATGCCCGCGAGGTCGGCGTGGGATATGAGGTCGCGAAAGCCCGCGGCCTCGAGGAGCGCGCGGGCTGCCTGTGCCTGGTCGTAGCCGTGCTCGAAAAGCAGCCACCCGCCCGGCGCGAGGTGCTCGCTCGCGCCGCCCACGATCGCGCGGATGGAATCGAGGCCGTCGGCGCTGCCGTCGGTGAGCGCCTCGGGCGGCTCGAAGCGCACGTCGCCACGGCCGAGGTGCGGATCGTTCGCCGCGACGTAGGGCGGATTGGAGACGATCGCGTCGAAGCGGCGCCCGCCGAGCGGCTCGTACCAGGAGCCCAGGACGAACTCGATCCTGGCGGCGCAGCCGTGCGCCGCGGCGTTGCGCGCGGCGAGCTCGAGCGCCGCGGCGCTGCGGTCGGCGGCCGTGACGCGCGCCTCGGGCCGCTGGCAGGCGATCGTCACCGCGATGGCGCCGCTGCCGGTGCCGAGGTCCAGGCACGAGGCGCGAGGCGCGAGGCGCGCAAGGGCGGCTTCGACGAGGGTTTCGGTTTCGGGGCGGGGGATGAGCACCGCAGGGCTCACCACGAAGTCGCGGCCGTAGAACTCGCGGCGGTTCAACAGGTAGGCGACCGGGCGGCCCATGGCGCGCTGCACCGCGAGCATCTCGATCTTCGCGTCCTCGCTCTCCGAGAGGACGCGCATCGGGTTGGCGGCGATCCAGGCGCGGTTCACGCCCAGCACCTCGGCCATGATCACCTGGGCGTCGATGCGGTCCATCGACGCCATGAGGTCCTCGAGCACCGCCTTGACCGTCTGCATTGCGCTCAGGCGTTCTGGCCGAGGGAGGCGAGCTGCTCGGCCTGGTGCTCGGCGGCGAGCGCGGCGGTGATCTCGGAGAGGTCGCCGTCCATGATCGAGTCGATCTTGTGCAGCGTGAGGTTGATGCGGTGGTCGGTCACGCGGCCCTGCGGGAAGTTGTAGGTGCGGATGCGGTCGGAGCGGTCGCCGCTGCCGATGAGGCTCTTCCTTTCGGAAGCCTCCTTCGCCTGCTGCTCGCGCACCTGCTTGTCCTTGATGCGCGCGGCCAGTATCCGCCACGCCTGCTCGCGGTTCTTGTGCTGGCTGCGCGCGTCCTGGCACTCGACCACGATGCCCGTGGGCAGGTGCGTGAGCCGCACCGCGGAGTCGGTCTTGTTCACGTGCTGGCCGCCCGCGCCGCTCGCGCGGAAAGTGTCGACGCGCACGTCCGCGGGGTTGATCACCACGTCGCTCGCGTCGTCGGCCTCGGCCATCACGGCCACCGTCGCGGCCGAAGTGTGGATGCGTCCCTGCGTCTCGGTCGCGGGCACGCGCTGCACGCGGTGGCCGCCGGATTCGAACTTGAGCTTCGAGTACGCGCCGTTGCCGATGATGCGCGCGATCACTTCCTTGTAGCCGCCCGCTTCCCCGGGCGACTCGGACACCAGCTCCACCTGCCAGCGGTTCCTCTCGGCGAAGCGCGAATACATGCGGAAGAGGTCGCCCGCGAAGAGCGCGCTCTCGTCGCCGCCCGTTCCCGCGCGGATCTCGAGGAAGAGGTTCTTGTCGTCGTTGGGGTCCCGGGGCAGGAGCATCTTCTGGAGCTCCGCCCCGAGGGCCTCGATGCGCCCGCGCGCGGCCACGATCTCGGATTGCGCGAACTCCCGCATCGAGGCGTCCTTCGCCATCTCCTCGGCGGCGGCGAGGTCGCCCTCGGCCTTGCGGTACTCGGCGAAGGCTTCCACCACCGGAGAGATCTCGGCGCGCTCCTGGGAGAGCTTGCGGTAGCCGTCCAGGTCGTCCACCACGCCGGGGTCGGCGAGGCGCGCGTCGATTTCCCTCAGCCTCGCGTCGAGGCTCGCGAGCTTGCCGGCGACGGAAGGCTTCATGACTCGCGCGCAGGCTCGCGACCGGCAGCGCCTTCGGGGGACTCGGGGTAGAGGATCTCGATGGCGCGCAGCAGCGCCTCGCGCTCGCCCTCGGCGGCACGCGAAAGCGCCTGGCTCGGGTGGTGGAGGAACTTGTTGGCGAGGCCGCGCGCGAGCGATTCGAGCACGGCGCCGGGCTCCTCGCCCTTGGCGAGCCGCGCGCGCGCCTTCGCGAGCTCGGTCTCGCGGTACTCGTCGGCGCGCCGGCGCAGCTCGACGATGGCGGGCACGGCCGCGCGAGCGCTTGTCCACTCGCGATACGACGCAAGCTGCTTCTCGACGATGGCCTCGGCGCCGGCGGCCGCGGCGCGGCGGCCTTCCTCGCCCTGCTGCACGATCGTGCCCAGCTCGTCGATGGTGTAGACGAACACGTCCTCCAGGGTCGCCACTTCCGCCTCGACGTCGCGCGGCACGGCGAAGTCGGCGATGAACATGGGGCGCCGGCGCCTCGCGCGAAGCGCGCTCTCGATCAGGCCCTTGCCGATGATCGGCAGGGTGGACGCGGTGCCCGTGAGCACAATGTCGAATTCGGCGATGCGCGACGGCAGGTCGGCGAGCGCGATCGCCTGCGCGCCGAAGCGTTCGGCGAATTCCTCGCCGCGCGAGAGCGTGCGGTTGGCCACGACCACGGACAGCGGCCGCTGGGCGACGAAATACGTGGCGGCGAGCTCCACCATCTCGCCCGCGCCGACCAGGACGATGCGCGTGCGGGAGAGGTCGCCGAAGAGCCTCTGGGCGAGCTTGAGCGCCGCCGAGGCCATGGAAACCGAGTGGGAGCCCAGGGCCGTGTCGCTGCGCACTTCCTTGGCCACGGCGAAGGTCTTGCGGAAGAGCCCGCCCAGCATCGGCCCGATCGTCCCGGCTGCCTCGGCGGTGCGCACCGCCTGCTTCACCTGGCCCAGGATCTGGGGCTCCCCGACCACCATGGAATCGAGCCCCGCGGCCACCCGGAACGCGTGGCGCACGGCGCCCTCGGCCCGGTGGCAATAGACGGCGTTGCCCAGGTCCAGGCCCGAGCGGGCGGCCTGGGTGTGCAGCCAGCCCTCGACGGCGTCCGCGGTATCGCCCCGGCAGTAGATCTCGGTTCGGTTGCACGTGGACAGGAGCACCGCCTCGGCCACGCCGGGCTGGCGGGAAATCTCCGCAAGCGCCTCCGCCTGCTTCTCGGGCGCGAAGGCGAGCTTCTCGCGCACCTCCAGCGCGGCGCTGTGGTGGCTGACACCGATGACGAACAACGACATGGATGGGTTATCGCGGGCGGTCTTGAATTATACCTGCGATCCTGTAGGCTTTCTTTACAAGTAGAACGCAAAAGGCGCATTATGACGTTGATTTAACGCAAACTTTTTTATGGCTGCCCTGCCCACCCAATTCAGCGCCCTCGGGCGCGCGCTGGTCCAGCAAGGCCGGCTCCAGCAAGCCGACGCCAACGCCATCCAGACGGAGGCCAAGGCGGCCGGCCTCACGTTCATCCAGCAGCTCGTCGCGTCGAAGAAGCTCTCCGCGAAGGAAGTCTCGTTCTTCGCGGCGCAGACGTTCGGCTATCCGCTGCTCGACCTGAACGCGGTCGACACGGAGAACCTGCCGCTCACCCTGATCGACAGCAAGATCGTCTCGAACCACCGCGTGATCGCGCTGGGCAAGCGCGGCAACCGCATCTTCGTGGCGATGTCCGATCCCTCCAACGAGCAGGTGCTCCAGGAGGTGAAGTTCGCCACCGGCATGACGATGGAGCCGGTGGTGGTCGAGGACGACAAGCTCTCGATCATCGTGCGCAAGCTCACGGACTCCTCGGCCAAGACGCTCGAGGCCGCGACCGAGGACGTGGACCTCTCCGGCATGGAGATCGTCGACAGCGAGGCGCAGGCCGACGCGGTCGTCACGGAGGACATCGACGACGCGCCGGTCGTGAAGTACGTGACCAAGATCCTGCTCGACGCGATCAACGGCGGCGCTTCCGACATCCACTTCGAGCCGTTCGAGAAGTTCTACCGGATCCGCTACCGCCAGGACGGCATCCTCTACGACGTGGCGCAGCCGCCGCTCGCCATCAAGGAGAAGATCGCCTCGCGCATCAAGGTGGTCTCCAAGCTCGACATCTCGGAGAAGCGCGTGCCCCAGGACGGGCGCATGAAGATGGTGCTGTCCAAGACCAAGGCCATCGACTTCCGCGTCTCCACGCTGCCCACGCTCTTCGGCGAGAAGATCTGCATGCGCATCCTCGACCCGTCGAGCGCCACGCTCGGCATCGACGCGCTGGGCTACGACCCGGACCAGAAGGAATTCCTGCTGAACGCCATCAACCGGCCCTACGGCATGGTGCTGGTGACCGGGCCCACGGGCTCGGGCAAGACGGTGTCGCTCTATACGTGCCTGAACATCCTCAACAAGCCCGGCATCAACATCTCGACGGCCGAGGACCCGGCGGAGATCAACCTGCCCGGCATCAACCAGGTCAACATCAACGACAAGGCGGGCCTCACCTTCCCGGCTGCGCTGAAGGCGTTCCTGCGCCAGGACCCGGACATCATCATGGTGGGCGAGATCCGCGACATCGAGACGGGCGAGATCTCGATCAAGGCGGCGCAGACGGGCCACATGGTCCTTTCGACCCTGCACACCAACGACGCCCCCCAGACCCTCACCCGCCTCATGAACATGGGAATCGCGCCGTTCAACATCGCCTCATCGGTAATCCTCATCACCGCGCAGCGCCTCGCGCGCCGGCTATGCTCCTGCAAGAAGCCCATCGACATCCCGGAGGAGGCCCTGGTGAGGGCGGGATTCAAGGAGGAGGACCTGGACGGCAGCTGGCAGCCTTTCGCTCACGTGGGCTGCGAGCTGTGCAAGAATACCGGCTACAAGGGTCGCGTCGGGATCTACCAGGTGATGCCCATCTCGGACGAGATGTCGCGCATCGTGATGAAGAACGGCACCGCCATCGACCTCGCCGACCAGGCGCAGCGCGAAGGCGTGCGGGACCTGCGCCAGTCAGGGCTGGCGAAGGTGAAGAAGGGCCTTACGTCCCTGGAAGAAGTCGAAGCCGTGACCAACGAGTAGGGAGAATCGCCATGGCAGCTGTCGCGAAGAAGCCGGATCTCGGCAAGGACGTCAAGCTCTACAACTTCAAGTGGACCGCCAAGGACAAGACGGGCAAGACGCAGCAGGGCGAGCTGCGCGCCGCGGGCGACCACATCGTCCTCGCGCAGCTGCGCCGCCAGGGGCTGCAGCAGATCTCCGTGAAGAAGGTGAGCTCGCGCGGCGGCAAGAAGGTCACGGAGAAGGACATCACGATCTTCACGCGCCAGCTCGCGGTGATGATGAAGGCGGGCGTGCCGCTGCTGCAGGCCTTCGACATCGTGGGCCGCGGCCACTCCAACCCGGCGGTGGGCAAGCTGCTGATGGACATCAAGACCGACGTCGAGACCGGCTCCTCGCTCGGGCAGGCGTTCCGCAAGTACCCGAACTATTTCGACGCGCTCTTCTGCAACCTCGTGTCCGCGGGCGAGGCCGCCGGTATCCTGGACAGCCTGCTCGACCGCCTGGCGACCTACAAGGAGAAGATCCTCGCCATCAAGGGCAAGATCAAGAGCGCGCTCTTCTACCCGATCTCCATCATCGTGGTCGCCCTCGTGGTGACCGCCGTGATCATGATCTTCGTGATCCCGGTGTTCAAGGACCTGTTCAAGGGCTTCGGCGCGGACCTGCCGGGCCCGACGCTGGTGGTGATGGCGATCTCCGACTGGACGATCGGCAACATCTACTGGCTCCTGCCGGCGATCATCGGGGGCGTCTGGTTCTTCTTCTACAGCTGGAAGCGCTCGGTGGCGATGCAGCGGGCCATGGACCGGCTGATCCTGCGCGTGCCGGTCTTCGGCGAGGTGATCCGCAAGGCGTGCATCGCGCGCTGGTGCCGCACGCTCTCCACGATGTTCGCCGCGGGCGTGCCGCTCGTCGAGTCGCTCGACTCGGTGGCGGGCGCCGCGGGCAACTACGTCTACTACGAGGCGACCAAGAAGGTGCAGGCCGAGGTGTCCACCGGCACGGGCCTCACGGTGGCCATGACCAACTCGGGCGTGTTCCCGAGCATGGTGCTGCAGATGTGCGCGATCGGCGAGGAGTCGGGCGCGCTCGACTCGATGCTCTCCAAGGTGGCCGACTTCTTCGAGGCCGAGGTGGACGAGGCCGTGGAATCGCTCTCGTCGCTCATGGAGCCGATGATCATGGTCGTGCTGGGCGGCCTCATCGGCGGCATCGTGGTCGCCATGTACCTGCCGATCTTCAAGATGGGCCAGGCGATCTGAGACAAGCGCCGCAAGCGCGTCGCCCGCAGAGCCGCACTTCGGTGCGGCTTTGCTTTTTCGCGCGGCCCCTGCCATGACCTTCCTCGACGTCCTGCAGAAATCGCCCGCGTGGCTCTATGCCACGGTGGGCCTGCTGGGGCTGTGCGTGGGGTCCCTGCTCAACGTCGTGATCCACCGCCTGCCCAAGATGATGCAGGCGCAGTGGCGCGACGACTGCGCGGAGCTCGAAGGGCGGGAGCCCGCCCCGCGCGAGACCTACAACCTGTTCACGCCGCGCTCGGCCTGCCCCAGGTGCGCGACGCCGATCACCGCGCTGCAGAACATCCCCGTGGTGAGCTGGGTCTTCCTGCGCGGCAAGTGCGCGAAATGCGCCGCGCCGATCAGCGCGCGCTATCCCGCGGTCGAGATCCTCGGCGCCGCGATCGCCCTGCTCATGGCGTGGCGCTTCGGTTACTCGGGCGCGCTCGTGTACGCCCTGGTGTTCGGCTGGGCGCTCG
>Ga0335069_10002262_pt1 | contig 29855 bp, 18 predicted proteins | sample Lox_Sample_11_FD_206714 | JGI IMG/M metagenome (GOLD analysis project Ga0335069, IMG submission 206714) | Soil microbial communities from Loxahatchee National Wildlife Refuge, Florida, United States - Lox_Sample_1.1 | ecosystem: Environmental > Terrestrial > Soil > Wetlands | place: USA...
TAATTCACTGGCCGCGATGAACGCCTCCAACCCAACTGCACATCCGTCCGGCTGGATGAAATCGCTGCTCTGGCTGCTGGGCGCTGTGGCGTGTTTTCATCTGGCCTACGCTTCCAGCCATTTTCCCGCGATTGGCCTGCTGATTTTCGGTTACGCTTTTTTCCTCGTACGGCTCGCCCATCAGCCCACCGTTCGCCGCGCGTTTTATTTCGGTTTAGGCGCCGGTTTTCTCTGCTATGCGCCGCAACTGTCATTCTTCTGGCACATTTTCAGCGCGGAAGCGCTGGTGCTGTGGCTGGTGGTAGCGTTCTGGGTTGGGCTGTTTACGGCGACGGTCTGCGGCTGTGTCCGGCGCTGGGGAAAGACGAAGGCCATCTGGCTGGTACCGGTCATCTGGACCGGGCTGGAATATTTCCGCAGCGAATTGTACTACCTGAAATTTTCCTGGCTGAATATTGGATACGCATTGCCGGCGGAATGTCCTTTTACTGGAGTGGGTATGTATGGTGCCGGGTTTCTGGCGTTTTTGTTCGTCGCTCTGTTCCCTTGGATCAATCGAGGAAAAAGCATCTATACGCTTCGTCAGCCGGTCGTGTCTTTGCTACTGCTGACAATTCTGATTTTGTTTGGCGCCTGTTTGCTCCCTGCCATCAGTTTCGCCAGACTTCATTCCGCGAACTCACTGTCACTCGCCGGCATCCAGATGGAATTTCCCTCGCCGGGCGAGTTGGCCAAGGCCCTGGACAGAACCCTGGCCAAAAGTCCCGACGCACAGGTCTTTGTGTTAAGTGAATACACGCTTGACGGGCCGGTGCCGGAGTCGCTCAAGCAATGGTGCCGCGACCAGGAGCGTTTCCTGGTAGTGGGTGGTCGGGAATGGGTCAGCACCAACCAATTTTACAACACGGCTTTCGTCGTTGGGACGAATGGTGAAATTATTTTCCAACAGGCCAAATGCGTGCCCATCCAGTTTTTCCGGGACGGCCTGCCGGCCCGGCGGCAGGCGGTCTGGGATTCGCCTTGGGGCAAAATCGGCATTTGCACCTGTTATGACCTGAGTTATACGCGCGTGACCGACCGGCTGGTGGAAGATGGGGCGCAACTGCTGATCGTGCCGACGATGGACGTGGAGGATTGGGGCCGGCACGAACACGAGCTGCACGCGCGCGTCGCACCGGTGCGCGCGGCGGAATACGGCATCCCAATTTTCCGGCTCGCCAGCTCCGGCATATCACAGGCCGTCGCGGGCAATGGGTTCGTCGTCGCCCAGACTTCGTTTCCCGGGAGCCTGGACATCCTTTCCGCCCAACTCCGGTTGCCGGCGCGAGGTTCATTGCCGTTGGACCGGTTTCTGGCGCCGGTGTGCACCGGCCTCACGGCGATTGTCCTGCTGATTCTGTTGATTCTCCACTGGCGGGACGAACGCGCCCGGCGGAAGTAGCGAAGCCCCGCATGAACAGACCGGATTACCACGGCCTTTGGAGTGCGGTGGCAAGCAAAGCGCGACACCGCTTTGGGTGATGCGGACGGGTCATCGCACGCGTCATGCCATTCAAAAGCGCCGTCGCCGCTGCGCTCTGCCGGCGCAGTCCATAAAGAATATTTCGAGGCTCACGTTTTTTCCTTTCACCGCCCGGCGTTTGCCCTTTCAATGCCGCGCCATGTCGCACGAGTACGTCCTCAAGCCGTTCACTCCGGAAATCCGGCTGAACATTGATTACGCGCGCGATTTGAATCCGCAGCAATTGGCCGCCGTGACCGCGCCGCCCGGCCCGGCCCTCGTCATCGCCGGCGCCGGCTCCGGCAAGACCCGCACACTGACCTATCGCGTGGCCTACCTGCTGGAGCAGGGAATTCCGCCCGAGCGGATCCTGCTGCTGACGTTTACCAACAAGGCCGCCGGCGAGATGATGCAGCGCGTCACCGGACTGCTGGGCCGCCAACTGCCGTCGCTCTGGGGCGGCACGTTTCATTCCATCGGGGCGCGCATTCTCCGGCAACACGCCGATTTGCTTGGGTTTCAGCGCGATTTCAGCATCCTCGATCGTGATGACGCCCGGGATCTGGTCAAAGCCTGTCTGGCCGAGGCCGGCGTCGAAACCAGGGGGACGCATTTTCCCAAGCCCGACGTGCTGGTTGAAATTTTTTCGCTGGCGGCCAATACGCACCGGACCACGGCGGAAATGCTCGAAGGCCCGTTCGATTATTTCGAGGAGCATTCCACGAAAATTGCCGACGTGCAGAAACGTTACGTCGCCCGCAAGCGCGCGACGAATGCGATGGATTTCGACGACCTGCTGGCCCTCTGGCTCCGGCTGGTGCAGGAACACGCGGACGTGCGCGAACATTACCAGCGCCGGTTCCAGTTCATCCTCGTGGACGAATACCAGGACACCAACAAGCTCCAGAGCGACCTCATTGATCTGCTGGCCGGGCGGCATCACAACGTGATGGTCGTGGGCGACGACGCCCAGAGCATCTACGCCTGGCGCGGCGCGAATTTTCAGAACATCTTCGAGTTCCCCAAACGTTATCCCGGCGCCAGGGTTTTTAAAATTGAGACGAATTACCGGAGCACGCCGGAGATTCTCAAGGTGGCCAATGCCGCCATCGCCGCCAACACGGATCAATTCGTCAAGCAACTCGCGCCGGCGCGCAAATCTGGCCTCAAGCCCGCGCTGGTGGCGTGTGCCGATGCGGCGCAGCAGGCGGCATTCATCGCGCAGCGGGCGGGGGAGCTGCACGAGGAAGGTGTGAATCTGAGCCAGGTGGCCGTGTTGTACCGCTCGCACTTCCACGCGCTCGAACTGCAACTGGAACTGACCCGCCGGCAAATCCCGTTTGCCATCACCAGCGGTATCCGGTTTTTTGAACAGGCGCACATCAAGGACGCCACGGCGTACCTGAAGCTGGTCGCCAATCCGCGCGATGAGATCGCCTTCAAGCGGCTGGCGCAGTTGCTGCCGGGCATCGCGGCGAAGGGGGCGGAAAAAATCTGGCGCAAATTTGCCGAGGGTCGGGGTTCCGGCTTCCGCGTTCCGGGGAACGAATCGCCCGCGACCTCCGAATCACCACCCCGGGCGCCAGACGCGAGACGCGAGACCCTGGCTGCGCGTCTTCAAAGAATTTCCCAGTCCGTTCCGGCCAGGGCAAAAACCGCCTGGGCGCAATTGACGGCGACGATTTCCCAGCTCGAAGACCAAACCATCCGCAAAAGCGCGGCGAAGATGCTGCGGCTGGTGCTGGACGCCGGCTATGACGATTACCTCAAGGAAACCTACGACAATTACCAGCGCCGGCTCGATGACCTGCAGGAGCTCGCGGAATTTGCGCATCAACTTGGCAGTCTCGAGGAGTTTCTCACCCAACTCGCCCTCCTCACCAATGTCGAGGCCGAGGCTGACCCGGAGGATGATTCCGAACGAATCCGGCTGACGACGATTCACCAGGCCAAGGGTCTCGAATTCGACGTGGTGTTTGTGATCATGCTCTGCGACGGCCTGTTTCCGTCCGCCCGCTCGCTCCAAACCGACGCTGGCGAGGAAGAGGAACGCCGGCTGTTCTACGTGGCCATCACGCGGGCGAAGAACGAGTTGTACCTGAGCTACCCGCTGGTGCGCAGCGGGTTCGGCGGTTCCGGCGAAGCGTTTCCGGAGCCTTCCCGATTTCTTTCCGAAATCCCGCGCGCGCTGTTGCATGAGTGGAACCTGCGCTGAAAGATGTGCACCTTTGTCCGCTTTTGGGTCAAGGTGCGGCCAAAACCCGGATCGCAACTAGAATAATTTAAGTTGTTTCTTGACATTAATAAACTTCACGTGCAAGGTTGACGGCGTCTGACACGTTTCGCTTCGTTTTATATGTGCAGTCGTCCGACGAAGGGTTTTCACCGGCTGAATCTTCTGGCCGTCGGGTTGATGTTTCTTGCGACCGCCGCCGCCGCCTCCGCGATGGTGGACTTGAATGGCAACGGCCTCAGCGACGTGTGGGAACAAATGTACGGCGCCAGTGGCCTCGCGCCGGGCGGTGACGCGGATAACGACGGTTTCTCGAATCTGCAGGAAGCCGTGGCCGGGACGAACCCCTTCGATTCCAAGTCCTATCCCCGCATCGCGTCAATCACGGTGGTTTCCGGCACGAATGTCGCGGCCCAGATCCCGGGCGCGCTGGGGAAGTTTTATCTCCTGCAGAGCCGGACGAATCTGGGTGACCCGAACTGGCTGACGGAAACCGGGCTGGTCCTGCGGGTGGGAACGAATCTGGTCCTCTCTTCACCCGTCAATGCCACCGCTAAATTCTTCCGCATTGCCGTGGCGGACACCAATACGGACGGCGGCCTCCTGAACGATTGGGAAAAATACCAGCTTGGGCTCGATCCATTCAATCCTTTCAGCAACGGCAACCTCGATGACAACGGCCAGTTGTTGAGCGATTACGCGTATGCGACCAACAAGCTGGCGTCGCAAAATGTCTTCGCCATCTCCACAACCGATCCCGCCACGGTTGAACCGGACCCCGGTTCTGCCCCCACCGATCTCGGCGTGCTGACGGTCACGCGGAACGGCTTCCCGTTAAACACGGTGACGGTCAATCTGGGGCTCGGCGGACCGGGGCCGGGTTTTGCCAGTGAGGGCGTGGACCATGCGCCGCTGCCGCGGTCGGTGACGCTGGCGGCGGGTGTGGGGGCCACCAACATTTCGGTAACGCCCCTGGCGAACACAAACTTGCACACGCCGGTCATCGCGCAATTGCAACTGCTGGCCGGCGCCGGATATACGGTGAGCGCCGGCAGCAATGCAGCGGTTGTGATTTATCCTTCGCCGACGCCGACCGGGACCGGCTTGACGGGGTATTATTACACCAATTCGAGCACGACCTACTCCAGCACGAACAATTTCCGGCCGGCGAATTTGATCACGAACCGCCTTGATCCGGTGATTGATTTTGTCTGGGGCGGCACCAACCCGCCGCCCAGCCTCAGCAACGGACTGTACTCGGTCCGCTGGACCGGCCAGGTGCAGCCGCAGTATTCGGAGACTTATTTCTTTGACGTTAAGAGCGATGACGGCGTGAAGCTGTGGGTGAACGACCAGTTGCTCATTGACAAGTGGCAGAGCCAGAACACCGAATGGTCCAATTCCATTCCGTTGCTGGCCGGTGCCCGCTATGATCTGAAATTGGAATATCTGCAAACGGGGAGCTCGGCCCAGGCGCATCTGTACTGGTACAGCCCCAGCCAGCCCAAGCAAGTCATCCCCAGCAGCCGTTTGTATCCGACGAACAATTTCGGCAATGTCAGTTCCAACGCGCCGGCCGTCATCACCAGCGCGCTGAACGCGGTCGCCTTCCTGGGGCAGCCGTTCAGCTTCACCGTGACGGCGGCCAACTCGCCCGCGGGTTTCACGGCCGGTGGATTGCCGCCCGGACTGGCCTTCAACTCCGTCAGCGGCCTGATCAGCGGCATTCCGACACTGGCCGGCAATTTCCAGGTCACTCTGACGGCCAGCAACGCGATCGGAGTCGGCGCCTCAATCGTCAATATCCAGGTGATCGACACCGGCAGCTCCGTGGTGCGGGAAGTGTGGACGAATGTCCCGGGCACGAACATCGCGGACATCCCCGTCGGCGCGCCGGCCGGCTTCACGAATACGCTCGGCGCGCTGGAAGGCGTCACGAATTTTGGCGTCAACTATGGCGAACGCATCCGCGGCTATCTCACCGCCCCGGTCACGGGCAATTATTATTTCTGGATCGCCGGCAGCGACGCGGCCGAGTTATGGATTTCCAACGATGGCGAACCGGCCAACAAATTGAAGCGCGCCAACGTCTGGCCGGCCAACGGCGGCGCCGGGATCCACCAGTGGAACGCGCAGACCAACCAACAAACCAAATGGCTCACGCTCGTTGCCGGGCAAAAATATTATCTCGAAATCCTGCACAAGGCCGGCTCGACTGCGCCCGACCACTGGTCGGTTGGTTGGGTCCAGGATCCGTTCGGGACAAACACCGCGCCGGCTGGCGTGGTGCCGGGTTATATTTTGTCGCGTTATTATCCGCTGCCGGTCTCCGTCCTGCCCGGCACTCTGTACGAGGCCAACCTGCTGGCGTTGCCCGGCGTCAACAGCACCGCGGTCGGTTCGGCCACTTTGCTCCTGAGCGCCGATGGCAGCCAGGCGGTTTTGAACTTTTCGTTCAACAATCTCGCCGGCATCGCGACCGGCCAGGCCATCAACTCCGACCCGTATTTAAGCAATCCGGCGGAATTGCTGTTCGACATCTCCGCCGCGAAGCCCCGGTCAGATGGCAGTTACCTCTGGAAAATCAAACCGACCGGCACCCTGGCCGCGGCGGATATTTTGGAAATACTCAACGAAGGCAAGGCGAACATCAATATTGAGAGCACCGCTTTTCCCGCCGGCGAAATCAACGGCCACTTCACGCTGGCCAACGGCTCGCAGACGTTCACGCCGCCGCCGGCGCCGCCGGCCTGGACGGATGATTCGGCTAATTCCAACGCCGCGGTCCGGTTCCTGACGCAGGCGACCTTCGGCGCCAGTCCGGCGGACATTGCGGCGGTGCAATCGCTCGGTTACGCGGGCTGGATCACCAGCCAGTTTGCGCTGCCGGTCTCCCACCATCTGCCGGTGGTGATGGCCAATATCAATCCCGATCCGACCCAGCCTTTCCCGAGTTCGCTCTGTTTCAACACCTGGTGGCAGCAGGCCGTTACCGCGCCGGACCAGTTGCGGCAGCGCGTCGCCTTTGCCCTGAGCGAAATCATGGTCGTGTCGGAAAACGGCACGCTGGCCAGTTCGTATGCGCATGCGTTGTCTTCCTATTACGATGCCCTGCTCGACAACGCCTTCGGCAATTTCCGGTCGTTGCTCAAAGCCGTCACGCTTCATCCCGCCATGGGTCTTTATCTGGACATGCGGGGCAACGACAAGGGCAGCATCATCACCGGCCTGCACGCCAACGAAAATTACGCACGCGAAATCCAGCAGCTCTTTTCCATCGGCCTGTACCGGATGTGGCCGGACGGTACGCTGGTCTTGAATTCGCAGAACGCGCTCGTGCCCACCTACAATCAGAACGTCATCAACGGCTTTGCCAGCGTGTTCACCGGCTGGAATTATTACCAGACCAACCAGGCCAACGGGCGGCTGCCGTCGAACTGGTTCCCGGGCGCGAATTACACCAACCCAATGGTGCTGGTGCCCACGCACCACGAGCTGGGCACCAAACTGCTGCTGGACAACGTCATGCTGCCGCCGGCGTGGGGCAACCAGACCGTTCCCTCCACGTCCACCAACGATGCCTACTGCTCGGCGGATCTGGAGCAGGCGCTGGATTCCATTTTCAACAATCCGAACGTCGGACCGTTCATCTGCCGCCAGCTCATCCAGCGTTTGGTCACCAGCAATCCCAGCCGCGAATATCTCTACCGGGTGGTCCAGAAATTCAACGACGACGGCACCGGCGTGCGCGGCAACCTGCAGGCCGTGATCAGCGCCATCCTGCTGGATTACGAGGCCCGGGCGACCAACTTCATCACGCTGAACACCTACGGCAAGCAGCGCGAGCCGCTGCTGCGCGTCACCGCCGTCGCCCGCGCGTTTCCCTCGCCGGGGCTCAATGGCGGAATGTATTCCGAAAGCGGCACGCAGACGATCACCATCACCACGACGAACGCGCACCGGTTGAACAACAATGACACGATTGCGTTGACGTTTGCCGACACTTCAGGCAACGCGGCGCCGCCGAACGGCAATTACAGCGTCACGGCCACCAGCACCAACACGTTCACCGTCAACGCGCCCAATCTGCTGACCGGCACCTATGCGCAAAGCAATAACGTCATCACGGTCACCATTTCGGGCCACGGCCTCGTCGCCGGCAACGCGGCGTATCTCGTGTTCGCGACCGGCGGCGCCGTGAACGGCTTGTACGCCATCGTCACCAATCTGTCCTCGTCGGTGTTCACCGTGTCCACGCCGGATCCGGCGGTGCGCTCGGGCAACTGCATCCTGCCGAAGGTTTCCGCCAGCGGATTCACCCAGAGCGGAACGAATATCACGGTGATTTGTTCCGGTCCGCACGCCTTGAGCAGCAATGAAACGCTGTACGTCAACTTCCCGACGCTGGTGCCGCCGCCGGGTTATTATCAGGTGGCGACAATCCCGGACCCGTCGCATTTCACCATCAACTTCACCACCTCGAGCAACCAGACGCAGAGCAGCTTCAGCCTTTACCCGCTTAACGCGCCCGTGCTGACCCGCAGCGGCACGGTCGCCGCCCAGTACAGCACCTGGAACATGGGGGCCACCGACGCCAATTCCACTTACAACCTGGCCCAGACGCCGCTGCGCTCCCCGACGGTGTTCAACTTCTTCTATCCGGATTTCCAGTTCCCGGGCGCGCTGGCGTCAGCCGGCTTGACCACGCCGGAATTCCAGCTCACCTCCGACACGAGCGTCGCCTTGCAGATGAATTTTCTGGAGGCTGGCATCCTCAATAATGGCAACAATACGAACGGCCTGAGCAGTTATTACAACGCGAATGGTGCCATCGTCCTGGACGTTGGCCCCTGGATGGGAACCAATTACACCGCGGATACCAACGTGGCGGCGCTGGTCGATGCCCTGGGTTCGGCGCTGCTTGCCGGCGAACTCGCCAGCGGGGCGAAGACGAACATCGTGAACTATGTCACGAACAACTTCCCGCCTTCCTCGTCCACCTGGCGGCGCGACCGCGTCCGCGCCGTCGTCCATCAATTGATCAATTCGCCCGACTACACCATCCAAAGATGAAAACGATTCCTACTCGTCCTCGTCGTCGTCCTCTGCACCGAACGTCGGAATTTTCGAGGATGAGGATGAGAAGGAGGACGAGAACGATCGAAAATTTATGAACGACAAACGCATCTCCGTCATCACGCGCCGCGACTTCATCCGCCGCGCCGCCTGCGCGGCGGTCGGCACCGCGGCGATGACCGCGTCCATCCGCGATCTGCGCCTGATGAACGCCGCCGTCGCGCAATCCAACATCGGCTCTTACAAGGCGCTGGTCTGCATTTTTCTCCAGGGGGGCAACGACTCGAACAATCTCATCATTCCGGCCATCCAGTCCGAGTATGACAATTATGCCGCCCTGCGGACCCCGGTGCTCGCGATTCCGCAATTAAACCTGTTGAATTTTCAGAAACCCGGGACGCTCGATACAAATAATAATCCCAGATACTATAATCCCACCACCAATGATCCGAACATTTATGCGGATCCCGCCGGGCACTGTTTCGGTTTTCATCCTGCCTGTCCCGAGCTCGCCGAGTTGTTTTACGAAGGCACGCTCGCGGCGTTGTTCAATACCGGCACACTGGTGTTCCCCATGACCCGCGCCCAGTACCTCGGTGGTATCTTGAAGAAGCCGCCGCAGCTGTTTTCGCACGCCGACCAGATTACGCAGTGGCAGACCTCGATTCCCGATCAGCCGCCGACCACGGGTTGGGGCGGCCGTTGCGCCGATCTCCTGAATTCCGTCCAGCCGGGCGCGCCCGTCTCCTTTTGCGTGTCGCTGGCCGGGGCGAACACCCTGGAAGTCGGCAACATCGTCGCGCAATATTCCGTTTCCACCAGCGGCGCGATTTCCCTGCAAGGGGTCAGCGGCGCGCGGTTGGCGGCCTTGACGAACCTTCTCGGCCTGAACTACCCGAATTTGCAGGAGCAGGCCTATGCCGGGGTCGCGCAGCACAGCATCCAGACCGGCAGCCTGCTCAACAACGCCATCACCAACACCGCGGGCAGCTACTGGAGCAACCCGTTTCCCACCACCGTCACGAACCTGCTGAGCAGCACCCGGTTTGGCTCCACGCTCGCGCCGCAGTTGCAGATGGTGGCGCGGCTCATCGAGGCGGGCAGCCGCGCCACCGCGAACGGCGGGTTTGGCATGAAACGCCAAATTTTCTTCTGCCAGGTCGGCGGTTATGACCTGCACACCGGCCAGACGAACTACAGTGTGAATAATCCCAATAATGTGATCGTCGGCGCGCATTCCAACCTGCTGACCGAGTTGAGCCAAAGCCTGTATGCCTTCCAGCGCGCGATGGAGCAGCTCGGCCTTGCGCAACAGGTCACCGCCTTCACCGCCAGCGATTTCAGCCGCACCTTCCCGAGCAACGGCCAGGGCAGCGACCATGGCTGGGGCAGCCATCACCTGATTGTCGGCGGCGCCGTCAAGGGCGGCAAAACCTACGGCACGTTTCCCACGCTGGCGGTGAATGGTCCGGACGATACCGGCACCGGCCGCTGGATTCCGACCACGGCCATCGACCAGTATTTCGCCACCCTGGCCACCTGGTTTGGCGTGGACAACAGCAATCTCGCCACCATCTTTCCGAACCTCGGCCGGTTTGGCACGAGCAACGTCGGATTTATCTGATCCGAGGCAGCTCGGTTGACTATTAACCACGGATGGACGCGGCAGAACACGGGTTTCTCAGACGCGAAGGGCGCAGAGGATCGCAAATTGGCTTCGTGTGTATTCGTGAAATTCGCGTCAAGGTGCTTTCCATCCGTGTCCGCCCGTGTTTAGTTCATGGCTGTTAGCGCTGTTTCCTGCTGATGAAAAAAAGTACTGCGATCGTCGCGATTTTATTGCTGGCAGTGGCGGTGGTTTTCATTTTTTCCCGGCCAAGGCCGCCGGCGGTTGCGCGCGGGAAAACTGGCGCCGAACAGGCTGCCGCCGTCGCGAACGCGCTGGCCACCGCCAGTCCGCAGGCCACTGCCGCCATCGCTTCCAATTTTGCCGCGCCGCCGCAGCGGATTTTTTATCCCGCGCCCTCCCGCCCGCTGGTCGCCCCGGCCGGCCAACCGCAGCCGCTGGAGTACACCAATCTGGCGCCGGGGATCGTGCTGGACAGCCTCCGGCACGCGATCCGCGACTACGGCTCGAAGTTTGGCGGCAATCCGGTGGGCGTGAATGCGGAGATCACCCGCCAGTTAAGCGGTGACAATCCGCAGCAGGTGAATTTCATCAGCCCGGAGGCCGGGATGCGCCTCAACGACCAGGGCGAACTGGTGGATCCGTGGGGCACGCCGTATTTCTTCCACCAACTCTCCGGCGCCGAGATGGAAATCCGCTCCGCCGGCCCGGACAAAATCATGTGGACCGACGATGACTTGGTGACGAGGTAAATGCTCTTCGATGGCGCTGGCTATTGAAGGGCTGGCGCGCGGGCACGCTCACCCCACCAAACTTCAAAGCATTGGCGATGGTTTCTTACCTGGATGTCGGAGCCGATTTGCATCGGCTCCCACACCGGGCAAGTTACTTGCTGATGCCGCGCTCGCTGGCGCGGACGAACTGGACGAGGTATTGCACCTCCGGCAGCGGCGGCAGTTCTTTTTCAATCTTCGTCAACGCGTTGGAGGTAGTCAGGCCTTCCCGGTAAATGATTTTATACGCCTGGCGCAGCGCGTTCTGGGCTTCATCGGAGAAGCCAGCGCGTTCCAGGCCGACCTTGTTGATGGTGCAGATTTCCACCGGAGTGCCGTCGGCAATCATGTACGGCGGCACGTCCTGCCGGACCGAGGAGCAGCCGCCAATCATCGAAAATTTTCCGATGCGGCAAAATTGATGGACCGCCACATAGCCGCTCAAAATGGCATGGTCTTCCACGTGGACATGCCCGGCCAGCCCGGCGAAGCCGGACATGATGATGTGGTTGCCCAGCACGCAGTCGTGCGCCACGTGCGCGTAAATCAGCAGCAGGTTGTTCGAGCCGATGACCGTCACGCCGCCCTCGCTGGTGGCGCAATGGACGGTGACGCCTTCCCGGAAAACGTTGTGGTCGCCGATCTCCAGCCGGGTGACGCCGCCCTTCCATTTCAGGTCCTGCGTTTTCATGCCGATGGCGGCGAAGGGGAAGATTTCGTTTCCCTTGCCGAGCGTCGTGTGGCCATCCACGACCACATGGGAATGAAGCCTGCAACCGTCGCCCAGCGTGACGTGTTCGCCGACAATGCAATACGGCCCAATGTCACAGTCGGCGCCAATTTGCGCTTTGGGATGGACGACCGCGGAGGGATGAATCATATTATTGGTGATTGCGGATTGCGGATTGCGAATTTTTATTGGCTCTTGCCGTATTGATTGAACTTACGGTAATCGCAAGCAGTTCTCCCGCTTCATGCATTAAACCAGAGACGAGCGGAGCTTTGACCTTTTTCGATGCAACCAGCAATTCCATCCAATAAAGGGTTTCATCGCACTCTTCCTCGACGTTGCCCAATTTGGAAATGAAATCCGCCCGTGATTTGGCCCGACAGGCCGCCCGGTAATTTGCGCCCACCGAGGTGCCGCTGCGGACAATCCGGCCCGCAATCGCATTCGTTGCCCGCGACTCCGGCAGCCGATCCACCAGGTTAATAACCCGGATCGCAAACGATTTTGTCCTCTTCTTCAATTCTTCCGAATTCATAACGAGGGAACTTTGCGGAAATCAATCCGCATTCCGCAATTCGCAATCTGAAATTATTCCGGTTGGTCGAGCAGCATGAACGTGACATTGGCTTCGCTGACGATTTCGCTGCCGACCTTGCAGGTGCCCTTGGCCTTGCAGATTTTGCCGCGGGTCTTGGTCAGCTCAATCTCGATGATCAGCACGTCGCCGGGCCCGACCGGCTTGCGCCACTTGACGTCCTCGGCGGACATGAAATAGGCGAGCTGGCGCACCTCTTGCGCGTGCTTCATCATCAACAGGCCGGCGACCTGCGCCATGGCTTCGAGCTGCAGCACGCCGGGCATGATCGGGTGCCCCGGGAAATGCCCCTGAAAATACGCCTCGTTCATCGTGATGTTCTTGACCCCGACGATTTTGCTGCCTTCCATCTTCAGAACCCGGTCCACCATCAAAAACGGGTAGCGGTGCGGCAGCAACTTCATGATTTCCTCGATGGTCATGGCGCCGGCCTCGGCGGGAGGTGTTTCCGGCGTTTCGACCTTGGGCGGCGGCGGCGCAAATGTCTGCGCGGCGCGCAAGGGCTTCTGCATCTGTTGGGCGATGTGCCGGACGAATTCGCAATTGGCCGCATGGCTCGGCTTCACGGCGATCACGTGCCCGTGCAGCGGCCGGCCCAGCAGCGACAAGTCGCCCACGATGTCGAGCATCTTGTGGCGCACGAACTCCTCCGGATACCGCAGCGGTTCGGTCGTGAGCACGGCGTCATCGCGGATGACCACCGCGTTCTCCAGGCTGCCGCCCTTGATCAGGCCATTCTTGAAGAGGAACTCGATCTCCTCGTAGAAACAAAACGTCCGGGCATGGGCCAATTCCTTTTCCCAGGCTTTGGGCGTGATCTCGGTGCTGAAAAACTGGGTGAACCGCCCCTGCTTGTCGGCGCTGGTGCAGGTGATCTTGAAGGCGTCGTCGGGAAACAGCGTCATCGTCGTCTCGCCCATCCGCAGCTCGATGGGTTCGGTGGGGGTGTAGAACTCGCGTTTTTCGGCCTGCGGACTGACCCCGGCTTCGGAGATGATTTTGCAGAACTCGCGCGAGCTGCCGTCGCCGATGGGCGGTTCGTTGGCGTCCAGCTCGATGACCGCGTTGTCAATGCCATAGCCGGCCAGCGCGGCGAGCACGTGCTCGACGGTGTGGATTTTGACGTTGCCCTTGGCGAGGGTGGTGGAACGGGCGGTTTCGCCGACGTTTTCGACGCGCGCCTCGATTTCCGGTTTGCCTTCGAGGTCCACGCGGCGGAAGCGCACGCCGCTGTTGGCGGGCGCTGGCAGAATGGTCATGTTTACCCGGTTGCCGCTGTGCAGGCCGATGCCGGAGAAACTGGCGGGGCGATTCAGGGTCTGTTGGTTAAGCACGGCCAAATTAGACAAAAAGCCCGGTTAATTGGCAAGTCTCCGCGCAAGGTGGGGCGCGTCACTCCGTGCGCGCCCTCGGATGGCGGTTTGCCAAATGAATGTCTCAACGCGTTCTCGGCGGGCAGAGGACTGCCCGCCCTGCCAGGCCCGTCAAATCATGTCCGCCGCCACCACGCGGATGATTTCCTCCAGGGTGGTTTCGCCGGCGACGACGCGTTGCAGCGCGCTTTGCCACAATGTGCGCATGCCTTCCTTGATGGCCACCTGTTCCAGCGCGGAAGTTTGCAGCTTCTGCAAAACTGCCTCCCGAAACGGCTCGCTGACGGCCAGCAGCTCCGTCACCGGCAGACGGCCGTCATAGCCGGTCTGATAGCAATGCTCGCAGCCGATGCCCTTGCGGAATTGGGCTTCGGAGCGCAACTCCTCCGGCATAGCCTTCAAGACGCTCGGCTCGGGTTCGTAAGGCTGGGTGCACTCCGGACAATTACGCCGCACCAGCCGCAAGCCCATCACCCCCAGGACGCTCGACGCCAGCATGAACGGTTCGATTTCCATGTTGATGAGCCGCGTGAACGCGCCCGCTGACACGCCGGAATGAATGGTGCTGATGACCAGATGCCCGGTCAACCCGGCCTGCACCGCGATGGCCGCCGTCTCGGCGTCGCGAATTTCTCCCACCATGACCACCTGCGGGTCCTGCCGCAAAATGCTCTTCAGTGCGCGGGCATAGGTGAACTCCTGCGCGGGATTGATCTGGGTCTGGCTGACCATGGGCAGGTTGAATTCCACCGGGTCCTCGACGGTGCTGATGCTCATGGTGATGCCGTCGCGCTGCATGATGTAGCAGAGCGCGGAATACATCGTGCTGGTTTTGCCCGAACCGGTCGGGCCGGTGAACAGCAGCAGGCCGCTGGTCCGCTTCAGGAGGCGCAACAAGCCCCGCTGCGTGGATTCGTCAAAGCCCAGCGTGTGCAGGTCGAATCGCCGGTCTTTCGGATCGAACAACCGCACCACGACTTTCTCGCCGCGCGTGGTGGGGAAGATGGAAACGCGCAACTGCACGTTGTCGAGCTCGGGCCCGCAGATCGTGGTGCCATCCTGCGGCATGCCGGCCTGGTAAGTGACGAGATTGGACATCACCTTGAAGCGCATGGAGATTTTGTCCAGCAAATCGAGCGGCAGATGCGCCACTTCGGTGAGCACGCCGTTGACGCGGGCGCGGACTTCGATGGCTTTCTCCCATGGCTCGATGTGCAGGTCGCTGGCACCGAGGCGGATGGCGTCCTGCACCATGCAATTGACGAGCACAATGACTTCGGGACCCTTGGCGGCCACCGATTCGGACTGAAGATAATTGGTTGTGTAGCTCATGCCGGCGTGTGTTGAGATGAGGGTAGGAGCGGCCATTTTGAATTGCAAGGAAGGGTTATTGCCGGTTCTGGGCGCGCCGGCGTCCCGCCGGCGTGTTGCCGTAGGAGGAATCAATCCACTTCGCCGGCGAGACGCCGGCGCTCCCGGGTGTTACTTGCCGCTTGCCCGGCGGCGTTTCTGATTTAATCTGTCACCGTGGCTTGGTTCACTGACCGTCATTGGTTCCTGCTCGCCGTTCTGGCTTACGGCGTGAGCGCGGTCTATTCGGTCTTCCTGTGGCGCAAGGGCTTTCGCCGGGACGATCATGTGAACTATTTCCTCCTGCTGGCCGGATTCGGTTTGCACACGGTTGCCATGTTGCAGCGCGGGTTCTCGTTCGGCCATTGCCCGGTCAACAACCTGTATGAGGCCATCACCTTTATCATCTGGACGATCGTCGCGGCGTACCTGGTGGCGGGGTTGTTCCCGCAGTTGCGATTCCTCGGCGCGTTTGCCGCGCCCGGCTTGTTCGCCATCGGCGTGTTTGCGCTGATGCCGCCACTGGATAAGCCCTATGCCGGCCGGCCGGATTTTCAAACGGACTGGGGCAGCGTGCACGGGGCACTCGTGCTGCTGGCGTGCGGCGCCTTCGGGTTGGCTTCCGTGGCCGGGACCATGTTTCTGAGTCAGGAGCATGATTTGAAATTTCGCAAATTGCGCGCGGTGCTCTCGCTGATGCCGCCCATTCAACGGTTGGAGCGGGTGATGACCAGCCTGCTGTGTGGCGGGCTGGTGCTGCTCACAGCGGGCCTGGCCTTGGCCCCGTTGCTGGTTCGGGAAGCGGAGGAGCAGGGCCGGAAATTCAAAGGCGATCCGATTTTGGTTTATTCCCTCTTTGTCTGGGCGGTGTATCTCGGGTTGCTGGTACTGCGCTGGAAATACGGCCAAGGCGGGCGGCGGTTTGCCTGGGGGGTCGTTGGCAGCTTCGCGTTCCTGCTGCTGACCTTTTGGGGGTTCCTCCTGCTTTCCCCGCTGCATAACCGATGAACCGGAGGTGGCAAGTGAAAAGTGACGAGTGGCAGGAGCCAGACCTGCGGCGGAGTTTTCTTGTCACCGGTCACCTGTCACCTGTCACTCTCCGCGCATGAACGTCGTCCTCATCGGTCTGAGCCATCATTCGTCGCCCGTGGAATTGCGGGAACGCTTCGCTTTTGCCGACGCCAAAATCCCCGGCGCGCTCAAATCGCTGCGCGAGTCCGGTGTGGCGGACGAGGCGGTGATACTCTCGACGTGCAACCGGGTGGAAATCTACACCGCGACTCCGCTGGAACCCGCCCGGGCGTTTGCAGAGTTGAAACAATTCCTGATAACCGTCCACGCCTATGACGCAGCGCTGGGTGACGAGCTGTACGCACTGGCGGAACCGCAAAGCCTGCAGCACCTGTTCAAGGTTGCCTGCGGCCTGGATTCGATGGTGCTGGGCGAGACGGAAATTCTCGGCCAGCTCAAGAAGGCCTACGACCTCGCCTTCCAGCACAAGCACACCGGCGCGCGGCTGAACAAGGCCTTTCAGCGAGCCTTCCACGTGGCCAAACACGTCCGCACCGAAACCAACATCCAGCGCGGCAGCGTGTCGGTGGCGTCGGTGGCGGTGGAGCTGGCGGAAAAAATTTTCAGTTCGCTCGCCGGCCATGATGTGTTGGTCATTGGCGCGGGTGAAACGAGCGAGAAGACCGCGCGCGCCCTGCAATCGCGCGGCGCGCGAAGCATCGTGTTCGCCAACCGCTCGCCCGAGCGCGCGGAGGCGCTGGCGGCCGAACTGGGCGGCCGCGCGGTGCCGTTCGACGATTGGGGCGCGGAATTCCAGAGGATTGACATCGCCATCAGCAGCACGTCCGCGCCGCATCACATCCTGGACCGCGCCCGGCTGGAGCCGCTGATGAAGGCGCGGCACCACCGGCCGCTCCTGTTGATTGACATCGCCGTGCCGCGCGACATTGATCCCGAGGTGAACTTTCTGGAGAACGTTTATCTCTACAACATTGACGATCTGCAGACCATCGCCGACGATTATCTGAAATTGCGCCAGGATGAGGTCGCGCGGTGTGAGGCGATTATTGCCGAAAAAGTAAAACCGCTGCTGGACTTGAAGCGTTTTCAACCACGGATAAACGCGGATGGACACGGATATCAGACATCAGAGGAGCTGGCTTAGTTTTCTTTTCATCTGTGTTCATCCGTGTTAATCCGTGGTAAAGAGAATGGCTTCCGAAAGACCAATTATCATCGCGACCCGCGGCAGCGCGCTGGCCCTGGCGCAGGCAAACATGATTGCCGCGCAATGCCGCGCCACTTTCCCCCGGCTGCGCTTCGAACTGAAAATCATCAAGACCACCGGCGACAAATTGCAGAAGGCTTCGATGGCCAGAAAGGGAGAAACGCTGCCGAAGGGTTTGTTCACCAAAGAACTCGAAGTGGCGTTGGTCAAAGGCCAGGCGGACTTGGCGGTGCACAGCTTGAAGGATTTGCCGACCGATCTGCCCGCCGGATTGGCGCTGGCGGCCACGCCCAAACGCGCCGACGTCCGCGACGTGTTGATTTACCGCTCCGCCGACTTCATCAAAACCCGGGCTTCCCAGTTTTCCTCTCAGCCCTCAGCCCTCAACCCTCAACCGGTTGATTGGGTGCCCGGCCAGGACGCGTTGCGTGGCTTCAAACCGCATTTGAAGCTGAAGGATTTTCCGAGGGACACGACCATTGCCACCAGCAGCACCCGCCGCAAGGAGCAACTGCTGGCCGCCCGGCCGGATTTAAACGTGGTCGAAATTCGCGGCAACGTGTCCACGCGCATGCAAAAGGTCGCCGAACGCGGTGAACTGGATGCCACGGTGCTCGCGTTGGCCGGCATCACCCGGTTGAATTTTGAAGTCAAGCCGAACGGCTCGCTGGTGGGCGATGCCGTGCCGGACGGGTTGCTGGCAACGGTTTTGGATGTGGACGTGATGTTGCCGTGCGTAGGACAGGGGGCCATCGGCATTGAAATGCGCGCCGATGACGAACGCATCGCTAAAATCTGCGAGCGATTAAATCATTTCAACACGTTCCACTGTGTGACCGCCGAGCGGGCGTTTCTGCACGCGATGGGCGGCGGCTGCCAAAGTCCGGTGGCGGCGTACGCCGAGATCGACGGCAGCCGGATGGAGATGCGCGCTGTGTCGTTTCGCGAAGGCCCGGCCAAACGCGCCGAGGGGAAACGTCCGATTGCCGAGGCGGCGGCATTGGGTGAGGAACTGGCGGAGAAATTGAAGTGAAAGCTGTGAGCCACAGATGGGCACAGATGAACGCGGATTTTTTTGACACGAATTTCACGAATTGACACGAATTCAATTGGGTAAGCCCGTCAGGGCTGGCATCTTTGCAGAAAATCTTGCTGCCATTTGGACTTCGCCCTTTTCAAGTTGGCCATAATTTTTGTAAGGTCGCCACGCCTTCGTCCGCGTTGCTGTCCCCGTTTCAGCGGCCCGGAACTGGACAAATGCAATAACGTGGGATATAAAAGTATAGGAGATCCAGTCACCGTGAATATCCGGTGAGGGGATTTTTTATTGAAATGGACAAGTTTGATTTATGATTGAAATAAAAATTCAATGCGGTTGCGGCCAGCGTTATTCCTTTGAAGTCGAGCCGGTCGGTGGTGCGATGCCCTCGCCGGTGGCGTGTCCGGTTTGCGGTGCGGACGGGACGGCGGCGGCGAACGGAGCAATCTCCCAGAGCTTGTCGGCGGCGGCGCCGGCACCATTGGTTTTAGATACCTCGAAGGGGTCGGCGGCGTCAATTCCGGCCCCGACGGGCGCCCCGCGCTTGCGCACCGCGAAGCCGACAGGCAATTAAATCCCGGCACGCCGGCGTACCGGGTCCAAACCCAGCAAACGGCAGCCCGGGGTGAATCCAGCAGTTGCCGCCAGGCATCGGCGACCGGCGCCGGGGGCAACTGCCCGTTGCCCGGCCGGATTTTAATGTGGTGGAGATCCGCGGCAACGCGTCCACGCGCATGCAAAACTCGCCGGACGCGGCGAGCTGGATGCCGCCGTGCCCGCGCTAGCCGGCATCACGCGGCTCAATTTTGAAATCAAGCCGGATGAGGCACTCGCCGGCGATGCCGCGCCGGCTGGGTTGCTGGCGGCGGTGCCGGACGTGGACGTGATGTTGCCGTGCGTAGGGCAGGGGGCCATTGGCATTGAAATTCTCGCCGATGACGAACGCATCGCTTAGATCTGCGAGCGGCTGAACCATTGCAACGCGTTCCATTGCGTGACCGCCGAGCGCACATTTTTGCACGCGATGGGCGGCGGCTGCCAGAGCCCGGTGGCGGCGTAGGCCGAGATTGACGGCAGCCGGATGGAGATGCGCGCGGTGTCCTTCCGCGACGGCCCGGCCCGGTGGGCTGCCGGCAAACGGCCGGTCGCCGAAACCGCAGCGCTGGGTGGAGAACTTGCCGCCCGGTTGAAGCAACCAATCCCCGCCATCGCGGGAACGGCACACGCGCCGGTGGGATTGTCAAAAGATCTCACCGCAGAGGGGCGTGGTCCGACGCCATTCGGCCGTCAAGCGGCTGTGGCCGTAACCGTCGCTGTTATTATCTTGTGTTCTAATCAACCTTCTATTAAATAAATTATGCTTACATACAAAAGGCCATTACTATGAAGGACAGATTCGTTCTCTTTCTCGCGGGGCTCGCCATCATCGCTGCAACTGCCCACGCTTCCCCAATTCCAGCCAAGACCAGTTCGCCTCCGCCGCCGAATGATTCCGTCAATAACGCGCAGGTCGAGACCGGCTATCACTGGTATGCGTACGGCGTGACCAGGGGCGCCACCCATGAGAATCGAGAGGATGGGAAAGCGATTTGGTATTCCTGGACCGCGCCGGCTTCCGGGGTGGCGGTGGTCAATAATTGGAACGAGCACAGACCTTTCGGGAGCTTCTCCGTTTTCACGGGCACAATTCCGGCCGCGTTAAAGCCGGTCAGGCCTCTGATGCGAGACCGGATGAGCGCGGCGTTCATCACCACCCTGGGCACCACCTACCTGGTGTCGGCGGAAAGGCAATCTCCCCCCAACGATGGCGCCGCAGATTTCACCCTGGAGCTGGTCCTCAAGACCCTGGCGCTTACCCAGCCGAAGGGTGATTACAATACGGCCCACCCGATCCCGCTCTCGATTGCCACCACTGAACTGCCTTCCATGGTGGAGAGCGTCAAATATTATGTGCTGCCGTTCCCGCTCGGGGAGGGATCGCCCATCCTCGTCGCCGAATCCGATTCTCCTCCCTATTCCGCCTTGTGGACGAACGCGCCTCCGGGCGATTGGTTTGTTTACGCCGAGTTGAAGCGGACGGACGACTATGTCCTCGACACCGAGCTCTCCGAAATCCACCTCCGCTTCAGCAATGATAATTTCGCGGATCGCACCGTGCTGACGGGCGCAAACACCAATGTCAACTACAGTGTCGCCGACGCGACCATCGAAGCCGGCGAGCCCGCCGCAAATTCGAATATGTTGACGGGCGACATCTGGTTTAGCTGGACCGCGCCCGCCGCCGGAAACGTATTCATTCCCCATATTTATGGAAATATGGCGGAAGCGATACACGTGTTTACCGGCGACACCCTGGCGACGTTGAGCGGGCCGATCGCGACCATGGACAACGCCGGCAACGATGTTCCCGTTCACGTCGCCGCCGGCGAAACCCTGCAAATTGCGGTGTTTGACCTGGGCAGCCTATCGTTGACGTTTTACGGCTCGCCGACCAACGACAGCTTCGCATCGGCAACTCTGCTTTCAGGAACGAACGTGTCGTTGACCGGCAATATCCTGGCGGCGACGAGGGAACCGGGCGAATCCGTCCCGTCCGGAGCGGGCGGCCACACCACCTGGTATGCCTGGACGGCCCCGACAAACGGAATGCTCGTCCTGCAAGGCGGTTTCACTGATGGCGGGAGCAGCGGTCCGCTCGTGGTGACGATGTATACGGGCAACTCGCTGGCGAGCCTCACCGGGGTGGCCACCAATGATTTGGGAATCATTGTCTTTTCCGACACCGCTTGCGTTCCTGTTCGTGGCGGGACGACCTACAAAATCTCATTGGATAACTCCTCCGCGGTTTGGGAGGTGGGGAACTTGGGTGATTTCAGTCTGCAGCTGTCGTTCGCTCCCGCGCCGACCAATGACGACTTCGTGAACCGGTTCGAGTTGATCGGTGATGACACCTATTTCGATTACACCAGCCTGGGGGCAAGCACCGAGTTGGGGGAACCCGGCGACGGCGCCTGCTCGCTATGGTGGACCTGGACGGCGCCGCATTCCGGAACAGCGATGGTCAGCGGCATTCTGTATACGCCTCTCTGGGGGAACGCTTACACGGGCACTACGCTAGCCGGTCTGTCACTCGTGGGGTCCAGGAATGGTTATTTCTACTGGGACGTCCAGGGCGGGCAAACCTACCAGATCCAGATCCTGACGCCCGGGCCGGAACTCATCACGGCCAGACTGCATTTGCATTATTACACCTACGGCACGCCGATCGAGCCTTAGGCGGCTGCAAAACGCCCTACTTCAGGCGGCCCAAGTGTTAGTGGCAGTTCATCGGCCGCAGTCGGCATCTTATCCGGACGTTTTCCGATCCGGTTTCTGGCACGACATTGTCGGCGAAAGCGATCTCAGTTCCGCAAAGGCTGGTCTTCAGTCAGGTCAGGGATGCAGCAGGCGGAAGAACAGATTCCCCGTTGGCGGTCCGACAGCCAGGCTCTTGTTTTTTCCGTCGTCGGAAATTTCGCAGCCGCTGTAACCGCTGGGAGACCAGTTCGGCGCCGTCAAATCCGGGTTCTGTTGCAGCGACCAGCCCGCTGAGGCCGATGGCCAGGATACCAGTAAGCCATTGCCGGAATGCTTGAGAGCCAACGATGGCTTGGAAGTTGCCGGCGGGAAGACTGAATTGTTGATCAACACTGAGATTGTGCCGATGTCAGTAAGATAATTGGTGCCGGCGTTGACAGTGATCAAGTCCGGCCTGCCATCGCCGTTGACGTCTGCGGCAATGACTTGACAAGAATTGCGGCCTACAGTCAGGGTGGTCGCCAGTGCAAAACCGCCCCTGCCGTTGTTGATCAATACCGTTGCCATGCCGGGGTTTGTAAAATGCGCGCAGATCAAATCGGCTTTACCATCTCCGTTAACGTCTTCAGCCACCAAGGAATAAGGATTGGTTCCTACGGAGTAGGTGCGGGAATCAAATCGGCCATGACCTCTGTTGATCAGTACGGATAAAGAGTCGCTGAATCTATTCACACACGCCAGGTCTTTCTTTCCATCACCATCAAAATCCGCGGCTACGACCGACAAAGGATCCTCACCGACCACAAGCGTAGCGTTGGAGCCAAACTCGCCATTCCCGTTGTTGGTTAATATTGTTAGCGTGTTGTCACCATCGTTCGCCGTGATCAAATCCACTTTCCCGTCACCATTGAGATCTGCGGCCAGAACAAAGTCGGGTGAGGTACCCACTGAATAAGTTCGATTGGAAACAAAGCCGCCACTTCCGTTATTCGTCAGCACCATTAACGTGTTGGTGACGAAGTCCGCATAAATCAAATCCGCTTTGCCATCGCCGTTGACATCCGCTGTCGTGAACGCCTCGAAAGAACCAGTTAAAGTAATAGTGTAGTTGGAGCCAAAGACACCATCGCCGTTATTCGTCAACACCGTCAAGGTATTGGCGCTACTGCTGGCGGTGATCAAATCCACCTTGCCATCCCCATTGACATCCACGGCCATGACTGAAAACGGATTTGCTCCCACTGTCAGCGTTGTGTTGGATCCAAAACTACCGGTGCCGTTATTCGTCAGTAGCGTCAGCGTAGCATCCCAAGGAGTGCCAAAGAAATTTGCACCGACCAAATCCAGCCCGCGATGTCCTCCAAGATTTACCGCGACGACCGAGTCAGGTTGCTGCCCCACCGGATAATTCGTTGCGGGCGCAAATGTAACTTGGGCGGGTGCTTGAATTAAATGGGCAAAGACGATTGATGCGATCAATAACCCCGGGTGCAGTTTCATTAATAGGCTTCGGTATTTTCACAATTATAAGTGATTGACAATAAACTGCAAATAACGGGTTCTGCTACAGTGAATTATTGAATCCTGTCCTGCTCAATTGGGTGCCGGCGGGGGCGTACTTCAAATAAAAAAAACGGCGCAGACTTTCGTCCGCGCCGCTGTCCCCAGTTCCTCCAGAGCGTGGGTTATACGTCGTAGTACATGAAGAATTCGTACGGATGCGGCCGCAGGCGGATGGCGTCGTGCTCCTTCCGCTTGGTGCTGATCCACATGTCAAGGAAGTCCTCGGTGAAGACGTCGCCCTTGAGCAGGAACGCATGGTCCTTCTCGAGGCAATCGAGCGCTTCGCTCAGGCTGCCGGCGACATTGGGCACCTTCTTCAGTTCCTCGGGCGGCAGCTCGTAGATGTTCTTGTCGAGCGGTTCGCCGGGTTTGATCTTGTTCTGGATGCCGTCCAGACCGGCCATGAGCAGCGCAGCGAAGGCCAGGTAAGGATTCGCGGCCGGATCCGGCGGGCGATATTCGAGGCGCTTGGCCTTTGGGTTTTCGCTGTAGGTCGGGATGCGGACGGCGGCGGAGCGATTGCGGGCGCTGTACGCGAGGTTGACCGGCGCTTCGTAACCCGGCACGAGTCGCTTGTAGCTGTTCGTGGTGGGGTTGCAAATGGCGCAGAGGGCCTTGGCGTGCTTGAGCAGACCGCCGGCGTAGTACAACGCCATCTGGCTGAGGCCGCCGTATTCCTTGCCGGCAAACAGCGGCTTGCCCTTGCTCCACAGGGACTGGTGCGTGTGCATGCCGGAGCCGTTGTCGCCGAAGAGCGGCTTGGGCATGAAACAGGCGGTCTTGCCGTGCTTCTTGGCGATGTTCTTGACGACGTACTTGTAAATCATCATCCAGTCGGCGGCGGTGACCAGCGTGCTGAAACGATAGTCAATCTCGGCCTGGCCGGCGGTGGCGACTTCGTGGTGTTGGCGCTCGATCTTGACGCCGAGCTCTTCCATTACCAGGCACATCTCGGTGCGGATGTCCTGCTGGGTGTCGGCGGGTGCGACGGGGAAATAGCCTTCCTTGTGGCGGATTTTGTTGCCGAGGTTGGGCATTTCATCGCGGCCGGTGTTCCAGATGCCTTCCTCGCTGTCAATCGAGTAAAACGTGCCATTGGTCTTGGAATCAAACTGCACGTTGTCGAAGATGAAGAATTCCGCCTCGGGTCCGAAGAACGCCTGGTCGGCGATGCCGGTGGAGACGAGATGTTTCTCGGCGCGCTGGGCGATGCCGCGCGGATCGCGGGTGTAGGCCTCGAGGGTGCCGGTTTCGGAGATGGTGCAGGTGAGGCTCAGGGTCGGGACGGCGCAGAACGGGTCAATGAAAGCCGTGGCCGGGTCGGGCATGGCGAGCATGTCGGACGCTTCAATGCTTTTCCAGCCGCGGATCGAGGAACCGTCAAAGCCGAGCCCGTCGGCGAAGGAATCTTCGCTCAGTTCAGCAATGGGTATGCTGAAGTGTTGCCAGGTGCCAAAGGTGTCAACAAACTTGATGTCCACCATTTTCGCCCCGGCCTTTTTTGCCAGTTCGAGTACGCTCTTGGGAGTTGCCATATTTCTTTAATTTTGTGTTTTTATTTGGTTAGTGCAGACAAAGTCAAAAGCTGCGCCGGGAGACTTTCGCCAAGAACCGGCGCAGCGTCGAGTTTTTTTTACGGTTTAGACACCGTGATAACCTTCCTCACCGTGTTCGTTAATGTCGAGCCCGGCGATTTCGACTTCCTCGGTCGGACGCAGACCGACGAGCGCCTTGGTAAGGTAGGCGATGACAATCGTGGACGGGATGACCAGCAAGAGGGTCACCAGCACGGCCTTGACCTGTTCCCAGACCAGCGGTTGGAACCAGCTGTCCGTGACATAGGCTTTGAGATTGGTCGCGAGGTTGGCATTCACCGAATTGCGCGCGAGCATGCCGGTCATGATGGCGCCGGTGGTGCCGCCGATGGCGTGCACGCCAAACGTGTCCAGCGCGTCGTCATAGCCGAACCACGCCTTGACCTTGTAGCAGAAGAACCAGGGGATGGCGCCGGCGGCCAAGCCAATCCAGATTGCGCCCTGCGGAGTCACGAAACCGCAAGCCGGGGTGATGACGACCAGGCCGGCCACGGCACCGGAGCAGAAGCCCAGCACGCTGGGTTTGCCCTTGACCATCCATTCCAGCATCGGCCACACGAACGAGGCCACGGCGGTGGCGATGGTGGTGGTGGTGAACGCGTTGGCCGCGATCACATCGGCGGCAACCGCGCTGCCGGAATTGAAGCCGTACCAGCCGACCCACAGCATGCCGGTGCCGATGTAGCAGGCCACCAGGCTGTGCGGGGCGAAGTTCTCCTTGCCGAAGCCGAGGCGCTTGCCGAGGATCAGGCACAGGATCAGCGCCGACCAGCCGGAGGTCATGTGCACCACCGTGCCGCCGGCGAAGTCAATCGCCTTGATGGAAGCCTTGGCATTCCAGACACCGTTCATACAGCCATTGATGCCCCAGACCATGTGGCCTTGCGTGAAGTACACCACCAGCATCCACAGCGTCATGAAAATCAGGATGGCCTTGAATTTCATGCGTTCGGCGATGGCGCCGATGATCAGCGCCGGAGTGATGATGGCGAACATCAACTGGAACATGGCGAAAACGTTTTCCGACACCCAATAGGAATAGTTGGAATTGGGGGCCGACGAGACATTCTTCATCATCCAGCTGATGAAAGGACTGCCGACGATGCCCTTGATGAGGTCCTCCTTGTCGGCGGCGCCCGATCCGCCAAAGATCATGCCGTAGCCGACGAACACCCAGAGGATGGTCACCAGGCCGGTGATCAGGAAGCATTGGGCGAGCACGGAGAGCACGTTCTTGCGGCGAACCAGACCGCCGTAGAACAGCGCCAGGCCGGGCAGCGTCATGAACAGCACGAACGCCGTGCTGGTCAGCAGCCAGGCGTTATGGCCGGGGCCCGGATTGCCGAGGATGGTGTCGGACACGACCTGGGTGCCGTTGGTGTCCTTCAGAGGCGCGGTCGGGTCGGTGTTGGCAATGTACGCTTCCAGGGCCGCCACGCGTTGGTCCAGCGACGCCGCGGGCAGCGGCGGCGGTGTGGCGGGCGCGGCCGGCGCGGCGGCGGGCGCGTTGGTTGAGTCATCCGCGCGCAGGGACAAAGTGCCAATCGCGGTGGCTGCAATAAGAGCCAGGGCAAAAAGATATCGTTTCATGGTGTTGGTGGTTGTGGTTATCAAGTTGGTTCGCTGTGATTAAATGGCCGCATCGCCTTTCTCCTCGGTGCGGATCCGGACGGCTTGTTCGACGCTGGTGACAAAGACCTTGCCGTCGCCGATCTTGCCGGTTTTGGCCGACTTGACGATGGCCGCGATGGCGGCCTCGGCCTGGGTGTCGGCCACCACGAGCTCGACTTTGATCTTGGGTAGGAAATCCACGGTATATTCGCTGCCGCGGTAAATCTCGGTGTGTCCCTTCTGCCGGCCGAATCCCTTGACCTCGCTCACGGTCATGCCTTCGATGCCGATTTCGCTGAGGGCATCTTTGACTTCTTCGAGTTTGAATGGTTTGATGATGGCTTCGATCTTCTTCATGGTTTTTTCATTCTAGGTTTGAGCTGCGTTTGTCCGGGCCAACCCGTGCGTCCGGTTTCCCGGCGCAACTCCGCCTCCGCCGCGCCGCGCGGGCGGTGAACAGTTTCCAACGGTGCAGGACTGTGATTGGCACACGCGCGCCTTTAGCAGCGGCGATGCCACGCGAAAAATTTGCGGGGCCAAGGCGCTCAAACCCATGGATTCACAAGGGTTTTGCGAAGAAAAAAATAAAAGGCCCGGTTGCGTCAGGCCGGCGGCGCCTGTTGCTTTTTGCGCAGGGAATAAAATTTTCGCCAGCACCCGGGCAGTAAAAATCCAGCGTCAAGCGGAGGGAAATTGGCCGAGGAGAAACGACGAAGTGGTCGGAGCGACAGGATTTGAACCTGCGACAGCCAGCTCCCAAAGCTGGTGCTCTACCAAGCTGAGCTACGCTCCGGCGCGAAGGCAGAAGTATGAATTATGAAGCATGAAAGTCAATCCCCACCGGCTGATTTCATCCTTCATCCTTTTGTCGCTGGACGCTCCGCGCATTCCTGTTAAATTATTGACGTTATGTCAACGCCAGCGCCTGCCGCCCAAAAAGTCAATCTCCGTCGGCCCGATATCATGGAGGCCGTCCAGGCCCAGGTGCTCTCCCATTACCGCAGCGAGCTGGTCGAGCGCATCCGCGCCAACGGCCACGTGCTTGCCGCCGGCGAACTCACCGTCAAGCTCGCCAAGGAATTCGGCTTTTGCTACGGCGTCGAGCGCGCGATTGACCTCGCCTATGCCGCGCGGAAATTTTTCCCGCCCGACAAACCGATTTATCTCCTCGGTGAAATCATTCATAACCCCGAGGTCAACGACCAGATCCGCAACATGGGAGTCCAGATTATCTCCCCCAAGCCGACCGAGGCCGAACTGAGCCGGATGCAGGCCGGGGACGTGGCGATCGTCCCGGCGTTCGGAACGGAAGTGGCCACCCGCAAGCGGCTCGAGGAGAAGGGCTGCGTGCTGGTGGACACCACCTGTGGCGACGTGATGAGCGTCTGGAAACGTGTTCGCCAGTATTCCAAGGAACGGGTTACGAGCATCATCCATGGCAAATCGTGGCACGAGGAAACCAAGGCCACCAGTTCCCAGGCGCGGGCCTATGGCAGCGGCCATTACCTCGTGGTCTTCACGCTCGCGGAAACGGATTACGTCTGCCATTACATCGTCCACGGCGGCGACAAACAGGAATTTCTGGCCAAATTCAAAGGCGCGTATTCGGATGGTTTCGACCCCGACCAGCATCTGCGGGCGGTGGGAGTGGCCAACCAGACCACCATGCTGCGCGGCGAAACCGAAGAAGTGCAGAACCGACTGAAGGCGGCCATGATCAAAAAGTACGGGGCTGACCACATCAACGAGCATTTTCGTTTCTTCGACACGATTTGCGGGGCGACGCAGGACCGGCAGGACGCGCTGGAGAAGCTATTGCGCGAGCCGTTGAACCTGCTGATCGTCATCGGCGGTTACAATTCGTCGAACACCTCGCACCTAGCCGAGATGGGCGAAGGGAAGTTGCCGACCTATTTCATCAAGAATGCGGCCAAGATGGAATCCGACAAGCTCATCCGCCATTTCGACCAGCACGACAAGAAGGAGATCGAAACGCGCGACTGGCTGCCGCCCGGCCGGATCACGGTCGGCGTCACTGCCGGCGCCTCGTGCCCGAACAACTTGATTGAGGACACCATCCGGCGGTTGTTCGAGCTGCGTGGCATCGCCGTGCAGGAATTGCTGGCGAACTAAAGAAGCTTCGCATATTGGTCCCCAAGTAATTTGGCCTTCACGAACCTTATCAGTCCGTGAAGGCCATAATGTTATCCCTCAAGCTGTCCTGTCCTCGCGTCAATAGCACCGGATTCGATAGAACCGGTTGGTCGGCGGTATCGACGTCGAGTCGAAGTAAGGCGAGGTCGGGAAACCAGGCACGTCAAGGTATGGCCCCAGAACGTTGGTGGCCGACTGCAGGAAACCGCCGCCCGGCCAGGTCAGCTTGACTTGGTTAGGCGTGACATACTGGATCTTCACGGGTCCACACATGGTCAATTTGAACGCCAGATCCAACGGCTGAGGCGGACCGCCAAGCGGCGACTGGTACATGGTCGGCGTCCAGCCCGGATTATTGGTGGGCGGTGCGCCCGGCCAGATGGCGTGGACACTCACGTCGTGTTGCTGATTGGTGGCCGTCTTCCAACCGTAGTTGAAGTTTCCGCCAACAACAGACAGCTGCGCATAGGCCGCGAGCCAGTAGGTTTTCGAATTGGTAGGCGTACCCGTCTGTTGGAACGCATTGGTCGGGTAGAAACAATAATACCAGACCACGAAATCGCCGCCGATGCTGTTCGACGAGCCGGGATCCAGGAATTGCTCGGACGCGTTGTTCGTCCAGATAGTTTCGGCATATTGTCCCGGTGCAAACCACTGCTGCCACATCAGGTTCGTGCCAGGATGACTGGGCGTGACCAGTCCGGATGAGAGATTGGTCGTCGCGGGCACGTCGTCATAGATGCCAAGCCAGAAAGTGATGCTGTTGGTCTGCGGCTGATCGTTGAGCCAAGAGCCCCACAAATGGATGTCGCTGATGGGGCCAGTGTTGGTGCAGACGAAATCATCCGCCAGCACGTACGGGTTGTTCCACACATCAAAGCCGCCAATGATTTTAGGCCATTGGACATACTTTTCGTAGTCGCTTTCCACACATTGTATGGAGCAATCCATCGTTACCACTTGGGTACAAGTCGTACTCTTGTTACCGCAACAATCCACCGCCTGCCAGACGCGGGTAAAGGTTTGCGCACAGTTTGTCCCGTTGGTGGTTGTGTTGAGAATGTTGATGGTCACGTTCGTGCCGCAACACAGGTCATAG
>Ga0335069_10002263_pt1 | contig 29852 bp, 34 predicted proteins | sample Lox_Sample_11_FD_206714 | JGI IMG/M metagenome (GOLD analysis project Ga0335069, IMG submission 206714) | Soil microbial communities from Loxahatchee National Wildlife Refuge, Florida, United States - Lox_Sample_1.1 | ecosystem: Environmental > Terrestrial > Soil > Wetlands | place: USA...
ATGAGGCACGGGCTTGAACTGGATGTAGATTTCAGTGTCCCGGTCGGGCAAGCGCTTGCCGGTGCGCAGAAAGAACGGCACGCCCGCCCACCGCCAGTTGTCGATATGGGCCTGGATGGCGACGAAGGTCTCCGTATCGCTCGGACCTCCCTTTTCCTCGGCGTACCCCTCGACTGGCCGCCCACCGGCGACGCCTGCGCTGTATTGGCCGCGCACAACGAATTGCTGCACGTCCGCGCGGGTGATCGGCCGCAGCGAGCGCAGCACCTTGACCTTTTCGTTGCGCACCGAATCCGGCTGCAGGTCCGAAGGCGGCTCCATCGCCACCAGGCACAACAGCTGCATCATGTGGTTCTGCACCATGTCGCCCATGGCGCCGTATTCGTCGTAATAGGGCCAACGGTCACCCACTCCCTGCGTCTCGGCCACGGTGATCTGCACGTGGTCGATGGTCAGGTTGTTCCACAGAGGTTCGAACAGGGTGTTGGCGAACCTGAGCGCGATCAGGTTCTGGACCGTCTCCTTGCCCAGATAGTGGTCGATGCGAAAGACGCGGTCTTCGCTGAAGGCTTCCGCCACGATGTCGTTGATCGCGCGCGAGCTCTTCAGATCCTTGCCGATTGGCTTTTCCATCACCACGCGGGCGCAGTCGGCGGTCAGCCCCGCTTGCAGCAGGCCCTGGCAGATCGGGCTGTAGAGGCTGGGCGACACCGCCAAATAGTAGACTGGCCGCCTGATACCGAGATCGGCCATGCACGCGCCCAGACGCACGATGTCCTCGGCATGGGTCACGTCGGTGGCGCGGTAGTGCACCCGTTGCAACAGGCGCTGGGCCGAGCCGTTGGCGACCGTGTCTGGCGCCCGGCGTCGCAGGTGATCCAGCACCAGGGCGCGAAAGGCCTCGTCGTTCATCGGCGAGCGACCGGCCGCCAGCACCGGCATGTCCGGCGGCAACAATTGCTCGCATTCGAGGAAGGCGAGCGACGGAAACAGCATGCGCAGGGACAGGTCACCCGCGCCGCCAAACAAAACAATGCCGTCAGACGATTCAAGCGTACTCACGCCATCTCCATCACATGCTCGACGTTAGGTGACAACGCTGTCTTTCAAGTCGGGCGCCAGGATGACAAGCGTTGCGACTGCCGAATTTGACGCTAGTACAAGGATGGAGCGGGGACTAGGCCAAAGGCGGCGGGGCGGCGGACCCTCGCACGATCAGCGCGAACTCGAGCATGCGCGACCGCGTGCCGGGCGGCGATGCGCGTGGTTGAATCAGCATCGCCGCGGCGGCCTCGGCCATTTCCACCACCGGCTGACGGACGGTAGTCAGCTGGGGCCAGACCGATTGAGCGATGGGCGCGTCATCGAAGCCGACCACCGAGACGTCGCGCGGAACATTGAGCTGCATTCGGTTGGCCACGGCCATGACTCCCACCGCCATCTCGTCGTTGCTGGCGAAGATCGCCGTCGGCGGCAAAGGCAGATTCAGCAGGCGCTCGGCGGCGCCAAAGCCGGAACGGAACGTGAAGGCCCCTCCCTGTACATAGGCCGGATCCAACGGGACGCCGGCCTCGGTCAAGGCCTGGGTAAATCCTGCGAGCCGCGCCTGGGTGGCCGCGTGTTCGGGGTGCCCCTTGACGAAGCCGATCCGGCGATGGCCCAGCGACAAAAGATAAGCCGTCATGTCGCGCGCCGCGCGCTTGTCATCCATGTAGACGTAGGGCCCACGATCCCAGTCGCCGGCGGGCGCGATGCGGACGAAGGGAATTTTCTGTTCTTCGAGAACGTCAAGCACCGGCGACCGGTCGCAGACCGGCGGGGACAAAACGACCCCGTCCACCTTCACCTGCCGCAGCAGCGATTCCACCTGCGTCCGCCACGTGTCCTTCTCGCCATCGATTTGTTCGACCAGCAGGTGATGGCCTGTCTCGCGACAGGCCTTGACCGCCCCGTACTGCACTTCGCCGACGTAGCTGGGGCTGGGGTTGTCGTAATAGAGGCCGATCAGATAGCTGCGCGAGCCAGCCAGGGCCCGCGCAGCGTAGTTGGGCCGGTAGTTCAGCACCTTGACCGCGCCCAGCACCTTGGCGCGGGTGTCTTCACGCACGTTGGGCTCGCTGTTAAGCACGCGCGAGACCGTCTTGATCGACACGCCCGCGCGTTCCGCCACATCCGTGATGGTTATCGAGGTCAAGCCGGCCCCCTTTCTGGATTGGCTTAGCCGGAACGACAGAGTTCTGAACCGACGCGGTAAAGTCCAGCGCCGGTCCAAAAATATTTGATCGGGGGGATGGGCGATCGGCCGGCTGGTTCGTCTAAGCCCTTAAGTCGAAACGTGCAGCATGGCCAGATCAGTCCCCAGCCCCGTCCTTCTTTGCCCGTTTGCCTTCACCGGCAGCGGTTCGCGATTGCCACCGGCCCCGGCTCGCAGGACACTGCGCGGCGCGTCGGCGCTGCCGTCGCGCATGGCTCACAACTGGACAACAGAGCGCGATGGCGAGCATGCAAAAAGGCCCGAGCCCGTCATGACCGCGCCCGGGGCCATCAAGCGCCTGTCCGACCTGACCCGCGGCCTGCAGCGTACCTTGCGCCTGAAGGGCGCCTCGAGCGAGGACGCCGAGGATGTGGTGCAGGAGGCTCTGCTCAAATACGAGTTGTTCCGCCGCGCCCAGGCTGTTCGCGACCCGGAAGCCTTCATCCGGCGCACCGCTTTCAACCTCAGTATCGATGTTGCCCGCCGCCGCCGCCGCTCGCCGGTCGGCGCCGATACGCTGGAAGGATTCGACCAGGGCGATCCCGCGCCCAGCCCCTACGATATCCTGGCCAGCCGCGACAGCCTCAAGCGCCTTCAGGCGGGCTTGGCCGCGATGAAGCCCAAGACGCGAAATATCCTCCTTGCCCATCGTCTGGACGGCCTGACCTACGCTCAGATCGCCCAGCAAGAGGGCCTGTCGCCTAGCGCGGTCGAGAAGCATCTCGCCCGCGCCATGCTGTTCCTGCAAACATGGATGAAAGAATGGTGAGCCGCCCCCACCGCGGTCGCCCGCCCCGCCTGGCGAACGCCGACCGCGAAGCCGTCGATTGGATCGCCGCCCTGCACCGGCCCAGCCGTGATCCCCAAACGGAAGCCGAGTTCCGGACATGGCTGGGGCGCGACGCGGAACACTCGCACGCGTTTGACGCGACCACTCAGATATGGGACCTGCTGGGTTCGGCGGGACCATCGTTCCGGACCGAACACCGGCGCAAGGTCTTGCGCCGGGCCGCGATCACCGCTTCGGCCGCCTGCCTCCTTGTCGCTCTGGGCGTAGGCGTCAGCGCCGCCGGCCATGCCGTCAGGCGCCGAAAGCTGTCGCCCGCTTAGCCCGTCGCGTCTATAGGACGCCTGCTTCTGCGCCTTACCTGAGTCCCGTTGTATGACCGATCAACGCCACTATCTCGATTTTGAACGCCCCGTCGCGGACCTTGAGACGCGGATAGAGGAACTGTCGGCTCCGTTGGCCGCCGCCGCGGATGCAGAAGCGTCGGGCGTGGAATTGCAGGCGCTGCGCAACGCCGCGCACGACATTCGCGCGCGCCTTTATCGCCGCCTTGACCCCTGGCAGAAGACTCAGGTGGCCCGCCATCCCGAGCGGCCGCACTTCACCGACTATGCCGCCGGCCTGATCGAGGATTTCGTCGAGTTGCGCGGCGACCGCAAGTTCGCCGACGACCAGGCCATCGTCGGCGGCCTCGGCCGTTTCCGCGGCCAGGGCGTGGTGGTGATGGGCCACGAGAAGGGCGACGACACCAACAGCCGTCTCACCCATAATTTCGGCATGGCCCGGCCGGAGGGATATCGCAAGGCCGTGCGCCTGATGGATCTGGCCGAGCAATTCGGTCTGCCCGTGCTGAGCTTTGTTGATACCGCAGGGGCTTATCCCGGCATGGACGCCGAAGAGCGCGGGCAGTCCGAGGCCATCGCCCGATCGACTGAGCGCGGCCTGACGCTCAAGGCGCCGTTCGTGGCCACCATCACCGGCGAGGGGGGATCGGGCGGGGCCATCGCCCTGGCGGCCGCCAACAAGGTGCTGATCCTCGAGCACTCGATTTATTCGGTGATCTCGCCGGAGGGCTGCGCCTCGATCTTGTGGCGCGACAGCGCCCGGGCCAAGGACGCCGCTGAGGCGATGAAGATCACCGCCCAGGACTTGCTGAAGCTCAAGATCGTCGACCGCATCGTGCCCGAGCCGGCCGGCGGCGCCCATTCCGACCCCCAGGCTGCGGTCAAGGCCGTGGGCGACGCGATCGAGGAAGAATTGCAGGCGCTCATGACCCTGTCGCCGGACGAGCTGCTGCGCCAGCGCGCCGAGCGGTTCTACGCCATCGGCCGCGCCCGCTCGGGAGCTCTGTGATGGCTGACGAAAAGGACAGGACTGCTGTGGCCCCCGCGCCGAAGGCCAAGGTCAGCTGGCTGGATAAGATCGCGCCAGGCGTGCGCAAGATGGTGTCGCGCCACACGGGCTTCGCCGGCAACCTATGGATCAAAGACCCCAACAGCGGGGAGATGGTCTATCGGCCGGATCTGGAACAAAGCCTGTGGGTCACGCCGTCGGGCGGCCACATGCGCATCGGGCCGGCGCAGCGGTTCGCTTATACCTTCGACGACGGCGCCTTCGAGCGCCTGCCCGCGCCCGAGACGCCCGACGATCCCCTGCAGTTCACCGACGACAAGCCCTACCGCGAGCGCCTGGCCGCCGCGCGTAAGGCTGCCGGCGACAAGGACGTGATGTCGATCGCCGTGGGCAAGATCGGCGGCATCGAAACCGTCGTGTTAGTGCAGAACTTCGGGTTCATGGGCGGCTCGCTCGGAACCGCGGCCGGCGAGGGCTTTATCGCCGCCGCCGAGGCCGCCGCCGCCCGCAAAGCGCCGATGGTGGTGTTCACCGCCGCCGGCGGCGCGCGCATGCAGGAAGGCGCGCTCTCCCTGATGCAGATGGCCCGCACCACCTTGGCCATCCAGACGCTCAAGCAAGCCCATCTGCCCTACATCGTGGTCTTGACCGACCCGACGACCGGGGGTGTCACCGCCTCCTACGCCATGCTCGGCGACGTCCACCTAGCAGAACCCGGCGCCCTGATCGGCTTCGCCGGCCGGCGCGTGATCGAACAGACCATCCGCCAGACCTTGCCGCCCGATTTCCAGCGCTCGGAGTTCCTGCTGGACAAGGGCATGGTCGACAAGGTCGTCGCCCGCAAGGACCTGCCGGGCGTGCTCGCCGCCATTCTCCGCGTGCTTACGGCCGGCCGCACCCGCGCCGCCTGAACCCACCCATCCATCCCAGAAGGTAACGAATGTCCGACTCCCCACCCAACATCGACACGCGCCTGATCCGGCGACTGGCGGCGATACTGGCTGAGACGGGCCTGACCGAGATCGAGGTCGAACAGGGCGGTCTGAAAATCCGCGTCGCGCGCGAGATCACCATCGCGGCGGCGCCGCAAGTCATCGCCGCCCCGTTGGCCGCGCCGGCCGTCGTCGAAGCCGCGCCCGCCTCCGCGGCGGCCGCCGGCGCGCCTGACGCTCTGCCGGCTGGCGAGGTGGTCAAGTCGCCCATGGTGGGCACCATCTACCTGCAGTCCGAACCGTCGGCTCCAGCCTTCGTCAAGGTCGGCGACACGGTTTCCGCCGGCCAGACCCTCCTGATCGTCGAGGCGATGAAGACCATGAACGCCATCGCCGCCCCCAAGGCAGGCGTCGTGCGCGCGGTTCTGGTCGCCGACGGCCAGCCGGTGCAGTACGGCGAGCCCCTGGCGGTGATCGACTAAGGCGATGTTCGAGAAAATCCTCATCGCCAACCGAGGCGAGATCGCCCTTCGCATCCTGCGCGCGTGCAAGGAGATGGGCATCGCCACCGTCGCGGTCCATTCCGAGGCCGACGCTTCGGCCATGCATGTGCGGCTGGCCGACGAAAGCGTGTGCATCGGGCCGGCTTCGGCCGCCAAGAGCTATCTCAACATCCCCTCGATCCTGGCCGCGGCTGAGATCACCGGCGCTCAGGCGATCCATCCGGGCTACGGCTTCCTGTCGGAAAACGCCGCCTTCGCCGAGATCGTCGAGGCCCACGGCCTGACCTTCATCGGGCCCAAGCCCGAGCATATCCGCGTGATGGGCGACAAGATCAGCGCCAAGCAGACGGTCAAGGCCGCCGGCATCCCCGTTGTCCCGGGCTCCGACGGCGCCTTGACCAGCGAGGCCGAGGCCATGGCCGCGGCGGAACAGATCGGGTTCCCGGTGCTGATCAAGGCGGCGGCTGGCGGCGGCGGGCGCGGCATGAAGGTGGCCCTGACCCGGGAAGCCCTGGCCGAGGCGGTGTCCACTGCGCGCGCCGAGGCCAAGGCGGCCTTCGGCGACGATGCGGTCTACATGGAGCGCTACCTGGGTAAGCCGCGCCACATCGAATTGCAGGTGGTCGCCGACAGCTTCGGCAACGTGCGCCATCTGGGCGAGCGCGACTGCTCCTTGCAGCGGCGCCATCAGAAGGTGATGGAAGAAGCGCCCTCCCCCGTGATCGACGCGGCCGCGCGGGCCAAGATCGGGGCCATCGTGTCCAAGGCCATCGGCGACATCGGCTATCTCGGCGTCGGCACCATCGAGTTCCTGTACGAGGACGGCGAGTTCTTCTTCATCGAAATGAACACCCGCCTGCAGGTCGAGCACCCGGTCACCGAGGCGGTCACCGGCATCGATCTTGTGCGCGAGCAGATCCGCATCGCCGCCGGCCTGCCGGTGTCCTTCACCCAGGATGAGATCGTCATCTCGGGCCACGCGATCGAGTGCCGCATCAACGCCGAGAACCCGCGCACCTTCGCCCCTTCGCCCGGCCTGGTCACCGACCTGCACGCGCCCGGCGGCCTGGGCGTGCGGCTGGATTCGGCGCTCTACGCCGGCTACTCAATCCCGCCCTACTACGACAGCCTGATCGGCAAGCTGATCGTGCACGGCCGCGACCGCGCCGAGTGCATCGCGCGCCTGCGCCGGTGTCTGGACGAGTTCGTGGTCGATGGAATCGAGACCACCATCCCGCTGTTCCACGACCTGCTGCTCGATCCCGACATCATCGCCGGCGACTACAACATCCACTGGCTGGAACAGTGGATAAAAGCCACCGCCGCCCCGATGGCGCACGGTTAGTCTAGGGCTCAAAAGAGCCGGCCTCGTCGTCGGTCGCCTTGCCGTATTCGCTGTCGCGCCCACCGATGAACTGGTGGATGCGCGGCAACAGGTGTGCACGGATGCTGCTGATGCGACTGTCGATCATGGCGGCGTGCTCCTCATCTGGCGGCACGCCTACCGGATAGCATTCCGATACATCGCCCCCGTTTCGGACCGCCCAAATCCAATCTTCCATTAGTCCACAATACGCATCAATCGCCTCTGCGGGATTAGAAACCGACTCCGTTACAAAATAGGCAGGCGGTAAATCACCAACGACGATCCAAAGCCTATCGTCAGGCGCACCGGCGATCTTTCGCTCAAATATAACCAGGAACAGCACGACAATCCCGCCGACGCCCCACGCCAAATAGAGGCGCTTGACCGGCGGAGCCCACTTGAAACCGCGAACGAAGGCCAACGCCTCCTTGGCGTCCGCCTTCAACAGTCTGGTCTCTTCCCCGTTCTCACTGGTGATATCGGGATAAAGCTGGAAACCGCTCGTATTAATGATCGCCGCACCAGACATCGCACAATAACCGGTTTGCATGTTGTATGGCCCAACTTATTGTTCTTCTTTTGTTCCGTCAACCAGCTGTAAACTGCTAGCCATCCGAATCACCTCGAAGCCGAGATTCGACTGTAGCGCGACAGGAGTTTCTGGAGTCTCGGACAAGAGGTTTTAGAGCACTCATGTAGCGGCCGTCGCGCTGCAGCCGCCGGCTATGATCAGCTCGCGGCCCTCCGTCGCCGCCCCTGAAATCCGATAGGTCAGCCGCACGGGCTCGATGGCGAAGCCGGCGAACATGGCGCGGGTTTCCGGGCGGTCGTTGATGGTCAGGATGAAGCGGCCCTTAAGGCCCTCTAAGAGGCCTCTCAGCAGCTCGAAGTCGGCCCTTGAGAACATGCCCGGCCCGTAGTCGGTCTCGTTGCCCCAATAGGGCGGGTCGATGAAGAACAGCGTCCCTGGCCGGTCGTAACGGCGGATGAACTCGCCATAGTGCAGCCGTTCGATCGTCACCGAGGCCAGGCGGGTGTGAACCTCCTCTAGGAGCACCTGCAGGCGCGTGACGTCGAAGCGCGCGCCACCGGCGTAGATCATGCCGAAGCTGCGGCCGTCCACCTTGCCGCCGAACGCCACCCGCTGGAGGTAGAGGAACCGCGCGGCGCGCTCCAGGTCGGTGAGCGTGTCCGGGTCTGTGGCCTGCAGGCGCTCGAACGCCTCGCGGGTGGTGAGCTGGAACTTGAGCATGTCCAGGAACGCCAGGTAGTGGCGCTGGAGCACGCGGAACAGGTTGGCCACGTCGGACGACCAATCGTTGATCACCTCGCACGACGGGCGCCGATCGCGGCGAAGGAACACCCCGCCCATGCCCACGAAGGGTTCGGCGTAGAGGGCGTGGGGCGTGGCGGAGATCAACTCCACCAGGCGGCGGGACAGATTGCGTTTGCCGCCGATGTAGGGCGCCACCGGTTTGACGGGGCGCACGGGGGTAAGGCTCGACTCCATGGTCTAGGTTTGCTCTTAAGGCCCCGCCGGCCGTCCGGTGGGGGGACTGAGCGCGGCCCGGGCCGCGCGAGGTGCAGGTTGCAGCCTGCGGTTCGAGGCGCGTCAACGCCTCGGCCACCCCCTTACGGGGTGGGCGTCAGGACGTCGGCGCGGCGACGATCGCGCCGTTCTGGACGCTCCATTCCAGGGGATAGGCGCATTGCGCCTGAGTGCAGGCGACGGCGCCGTCTGGCAGTTCCCCGTTCATGCTCATACCGCCGACGGTGCAATTCAGCGCGCCGTCATGGCGGAGCCAGAACATGGGCCCGGCGGGCGCCGCTGGCGGCTGGGGATTGGGCAGCGTCGGCTCAGGAACGTCGAGCTTAGTGTTGGCGGCCGGCGCAGGTTCGGTCGGCGTCGTTTCCGTGGTCATGACAAGCCTCAATAGGTCGGGCGATAGGGCACGAAGGTGAAGGTGGTGTAGGCGTCGAACTGCTGGTTGCCGCTAGTGTTGCACCCCAGCGTGTAGCTGCCGGCGCCCACCGCGCCGGCCCAGGAGCAGGTCGAGCTGGTCGGAGTCGACGCATTGTCCACCATGGTCCCGTTCAGATAGATGCTGAGGGGCTGGGAGACCGAGAAGGCGGCGGCATTATTCCGGCCGCAGAAGACGGTCAGCAGGCCGCCGATCGCGGTGGTGAAGCCGATGTAGGGGGTCAAGGTGCCCCCGCCCACGCCGGTATACTGGTGGAGCGTCGAGGCCTGGGGCTGCTCCATGCCGTCGATCAGGCCACGCGCATAGGCCTGGACGTTCACATCGTTGCCCGAGGCCCAGGCGACCGCGTTGTTATAGGCGTTGGTGTAGGCGGTATTGGCCCGGGTTTGGGCGTCGATCGCCGCAGCGGCTTGGGCGGCGGCGGCCTTGGCCAGGGCCACGGCCGTGACGGCTTGCGCCAGCTGTGTGAAGTCGCCGGCGTTGAGGGCGAGCCCCTGCGCCTCGATGAAGCTGCAAAGCTCTTCCTGGATGTTGTTGAACCAAAGGGCGCTGAGCTTGGTGGCCAGAATGCCCGAGGTCGGATTGCCCGCCAGGAAGCCGTTCTTGCCGGGCCCGAAAAGGTTCAGGGCGACGTTGCTGGTGTCGATGCGTTCCATCGGGGGTCCTAAGAGCCGTAGGCGAAAATGGCGGTGGTGTGGGCGGGCTTCACGCGGTTGATCGCGCACTCGAGGACCTCGTTGCCCCAGGTCTCCAGGCGGTCGTCGCAGGCGCTTTCGCAGGTCATGTAGTCGATGGTCGACTCCGGCGCGTTCACCCGGAACGACACCCGGTTGGCGTCCGACGCGTCGGTCAGGAACTCGGTGATCGTGACGGTGTAGCCGAGCGCCGCCGCGACCGAGATCAGGTAGGCCGGGCTTTGGCCGCCCAGCTCGGTCAGCTTGGCGACGATGCGGGTGCGCCGGCCGGCCAGGCTCTGGTCGCCCACGTCGCCGGCGCAGGGATCGGGCAGGCCGCACATCGCCTCCCAGTCGCCGATCAGCTCGGTGGTGGTGCGGGGATCCATCTCCAGCAGCAAATCGTCCACGCGCGCGTCGAGCGCCGCCAGCTCGTCGGCCAGAGCCAGCATCAACTGGGCCAGGGTCGATGACGGATCGCGCGTCCAGGCCAGCCCGGGCGGGAGCAGCTGCAGCAGCATGGTCTGATAGGCGGATGCGTTGAGCGCCATGGCTTAGGACCAGGTGATCGCGCCGAGGGTGGCGATCTGGGTGGCCGTCTGGGCCACGTCGGCCGCCGGGGCGGTCACCACGCTGTCCTGCACCCCCGGCGCGTCGGCGATGGCGGCGCGAAACTGGCTGATCTCGATCGTCGCCCCCGGCGTCGCCACCCGGCTCAATAGATCGTTCAGCGCCGCCGTCACGGCCGCCTGGGTGGCGGGGTTGGACGGATTGAGGTGGATCGTCGGGTTGATCGGCACGGGCGTGGGCGCGATCGCCGTCACCAGGGCGGTCACCGGCTTACGGCTAGGATCGGTCAGATAGGCCTGCACCGCGGCTACGTCGTCGCCGGTGGGAATGATGTCGGCGCGGCCATCGCACACGAACACCACGCCCACCCCGTTCACCGCCCCCTCATACTGGGGGATGACCCAGGCCCGCGTGACGCCGGCGACGGCGGTCGCCCATGCCACATAGTCGTCGGCGCAGCCGCCCTGCGGCGGCTCCTGGATGCGCTGGAGCACCTGGGCGAGAAGGGAGGCCGGCGATTCGGCGTCGTTGCCGCCGGTAAGGCCGCCCTCGCCCACCGTGAACTCGCTCGGCACGCCGTCCACGGGCGACGCCAGGGTGAGGATCACCCCGGCGATCGCGTTGCCGGCCGCGCCGGGAACGACCGCCTGGACGTTGACGGTCATGACGCCGCCCACGGTCTCGGCGTCGGCCGTGACCGTGTACTGCACACCGTTTCCGTCCTGAAGGATCGACGCGGCCGCGATCGTCGCGCCGGCGTCGGCCGGGGCGCTGGAGGCTGGCCCGGCCGCCGCCGTGGGGCCGTTGGGCGAGATGCCCCAGATGCTGGCGAACCGCACCAGGTTGGCCTGCGTCTGGGAGCCGGGAAAGATCTGGTCGGCGATGTTGTCGAGGTAGCCGTAGAGCGCGTCCAGGGCGCCGCCCTGCGACGCCGCGATGCCGCCCAGGGTGCTCCGGCGCAGGCGCGAGTCCGCCCCGGCGATGCGGGCGTTCAGATCGTCGCGGATGCGGTTGATCAGGTCCGACCGGCTCGGCCGAGCGAAGTCGCTCACATCATCCTCCACATGAAGTCGTAGCGGCTCGTTCCGCTGGGCCGCGCGATGGTCACCGCGATGTTCATCCAGCCGCGCCTCGGATAGCTGGTGACGACGGCCACGGCCGAGGCCGCGCCGTCGTCCACCAGCCACTGCAGGGCGTCCTGAGCGTAGCCCTGGGCCTTGGTGAGCACGTCCGTGGTCTGCTTTGAGCGGCCGAGTGTCCACAGCAGCGACCCGATCTGGTCGCCGGGGATTTCCGCGTAGGCGTCCGACCACCACCCCCGCCGGTCGCCGCTGTTGTCGGGCAGCGCCACGTCGTCGGGCGCGCGCTTGTCGGTGAACAGCGAGATGATCACGGCGGTCTTCATGCCGTCGTCCATCTGCAGGTCCGCCCCAGCCAGGGCGATGTCGAACGGCACGTCGGCGAACACGGCGTTGAGGGCGATGTCGCTCATACCGCCTTCACCTTGGTCGAGGAGGCCACGATCACGCCGCCCACCACCGGGTCGCCATCGAGGGCGACCTTCTTGCCGCCCAGCGCTCCGAGGTTGACGTTGCCGGACAGGATACCGACCTCGGCCGCGTTCACCGTCACCGTCTTGGTGGTGGTGATATGGATGCCGTCGCGCTTGATCAGGATCGTCTGCGCCTGGTCGTCATAGAGGCCGCCTTCGCCGGGCTGCAGGCCGGTCGGCCGATAGCGGCGGTCCTCGACGGCGATCACCACCGCGTGCGAGCGCAGGCCCGCCACGGCCACGGCGATGCCCTCAGCGCCGGCGAAGGGCACGCTGGTGAAGCCGTACTCCTGGAAGCGCTCGACGTCCTCGGCCAGCTCATCGTCCAGCAGCGAGATCTTGAGCGTCTGGCACTTGGTCGTATCGGTGACGGCCTCCAGCACGCATCGGCCGACCGCCATGTAGACGCGGCGCTTCAGCTCCCGCACGTGGCCCTTCAGCTCCTCGATCATTCCAGGCTCCCCAGCGCGGCGGGGTTGGAGCCGCCGGTGCGGCCCTTGCGGGCGCGGGCGCCACGGCCGGCTCCGGCCTTGTCCAGGCGCGACAGGCTGCTGCCCTTGACCTCGCCCAGGCTGTAGGCCTCGGGGCGCACGACGGTGATCACGGCGCTCTCGCCTTCGCCATCGACCGTGACGGCGATCTCCGAGGCCAGCAGGTCGTCCTGCAGCCCGAGGTCGGCCGCGTTCACCGGGATGATCGTGTTCGGCTCCCAGAAGGCGCCCGAGGCGTCGCGGTCGCCGAAGGTGGTCAGCTCGCCCGATTGCGCCCGGCCGGCGCGCACGGTGGCGGCGAACTGCGCGCGCTGCGTCGCCGACAGCCCGGTGGCCTGCTCTTCCGCCAGGATCATCAACGGGCGATAGCGCGTCACGCCGGGGTCGCTCGCCTTGCCCGTCACCTGCGAGACGGTCTTGCCGTTGTCCTGGTCGGTGCCTCGCCGCGTGCCCTTCACCACATAGGTGCTGAACCGCCCCTGGGCGGCGTGCTTGGCCTTGCCCTTGCAGTTCTGGCCCAGGGTGAGGCCGCCGCCGGCGCGGGTCTGGCCCGGGCGCGCGAGCACCAGGTCACCGGTGTCGGTCTCGATCGGCAGAAGGCCGCGCTGCTGGACGATGCGGTCGATCGCGTCCTTGACCGCCTCGCCCTGCTGGAGGGCGAAGGTGGCGAAGGCGGCGCCCACGTCGGTGGTCGCGGTGACCGAGATCCCAAACGGCTTGCACAGGTCGGCGATGATCTGCAGCGCGGTCCGGTTGCGCCAGCTGCCCGGGCTGTTCATGGCCGAGCAGTCGATCAAGTCGCCGGTGCGCCCGCGCCCGCGCACGGTCAGCTTGTGCTCGTCCTGCTCCTCGTCGATCTCCACCTCATCGACCCAGCCGGTCAGCCGCAGGACGCCGTCGGCCATGATCTTGATCGCCAGGCCGGTCTGCAGCGGCCAGTTCGCCGGCGCGCCCGGAGCCTTGTCCGTGACCTCGATCTCGAACGACCGGGCCATGGCGTCGAGGCTCTTGCGATACTTGATCGAGGTCCATCCGCCGTAGATCTGGCCGCCGACCGACAGGGTGTAGGCGCTAGACATTGCTCAGCACCTCCAGCGGCCGGCCGCCGGGCGTGAAGCCCGGGTTGAACACGAAGTTGCGGGCCAGCAAGGCCTCGGTCTGGGTCGCGTCGCCATAAAGGCGCTGGGCGATGACGACCATCGGTTGGGTTGTGGGCGGCGTGTAGCTGTAGAGCCGGGCCAGGGACGCGCCGCGCGCGGTCACGTCGGCGATCATGGCCAGGCGCAGGGCGTCGATCGAAACGGCCACGTCGACGGCGCCCGAATCCGAAACGGCCGTGGCGAGCTGGTCGAGCTGGTCGGCCAGGGCGTCGCGGATCCCGGCGGCGTCGTCGTAGCTGGTGAAGTCGATCTGCGACACGGTCGTCACGGCCGCCGCCGCCGCCGCGCACTGCACCATCTGCGTCAGCGCCGTCTGGTTGTTGGCCTGCACCTGGCGCGCCGGCGTGGTCAGGGGCACGGCCGGCAGCGCCGCGCCGAACGCCAGCAGGCCGCCCAGCGGCTGGGCCTCGGCCGAGCCTGACGAGAGCGGGCCGGCGATGAACGGGCCGCACAGGGCCGTCAGGGCGTCGTCGGCGTAGGGCGCCAGCGCGCCGATCGCCGACACGGTAGAGAACACGCCGGCCACAAGCGACGCCGGCGCTTCCAGCAGGCTCAGCCCTTGGGTGGTGAACGCCTGCAGCTGCTGTTGCGCCGAGAACAGCGCGTCGGCCGGGGCGTTGATCGCCGCCAGGGCCTGCGACATGGCGCTCTTGGCCTGAGCGAGCACGCCCAGCGCGCTCGAGGCGACGAAGGTCGGCTGATTGGTGATCAGCACCACGTTGGGCGCGTCCTGGGTCAGGGTCTCCTGAAGGTTGGCCGTGACCGAGGCGGCCTGGGTGTCCACGGTCACCGTGGGCTGGTTGTCGACGCCGGTCTCGACGAACTGCAGGGAGAAGCTCGCCATGCCGCCGCCGGCGGTGCTCTCGGTGACCTGCGCGGGCTGCTCGACCGACGCGGTGACCGTGCCGAGGTAGGGGTGCACCAGCGTGCCGCCGCCCTTGCCCTCCAGCGCCGCGATCAGGGCGTCGCGCGCGGTCATGTAGTCGTCGCCGACGACGAAGCACTCGATGTTCCAGCGCCGCGCCGCCCGGCCGAGATCCTCGGTGTAGGGCGCGTCGCGCTGGGGATACTCGTTGACCTTGTTGCGCCGGCCGAACTGCGCGCGCGAGTCCGTGATGTAGAACGCCGCGCCCCGGTACGAGCCCTGGCCGGTGACCGTGTCGCGCCAGGTCATTCGGGCAACCGGCCGCGGTCGATCGTCAGCGCCGCGCCCGAGGCGGACGCGCGCTTGACCTGGGTCTTTCCGTCCGAGGTGACATGCAGATGCACGTGGGCCACCGCCGGGTCGGGCGTCGCGCCGCGACCGCCGGGACGCGCCACGCCGCCGGCGGCGGCCGGTGCGCCGCCATGGCCGGCGGGAGCGCCGGCGGGCAGCGGAGCGGGCGCGCCCGGCGCATGGCTGCCGCCAGGCGCTGCGATCGAGTTGATGTCGAAGCGGATGACCTGACCACCGAGGTGAAGAAGAGCCTTGAGCCAGGGGGGCGTCAGCGCCTCGATCCGTTCCCAGGCCCCTTTGAACACCTTCTCAACGGTGTTCAAAAGGCCGCCGAAGAAACCCGAGATCGGCGTCCAGTTGTTGACCACCAGGACCGCCAGACCAGCGAGCGCGGTCACCGCCAGGATGAACATGCCCACGGGGTTGGCGGCGAAGGCCAAGTCCAGCAGGGCGATCACGTCGGCGAAGCTCTGGATGCCGGCTGTCAGCGCCAACAGGCCGCTGACCACGCCGACGAACTCGGTGAAGGCTACGACCCCGCCAGCGATTGTCGCGATCAGCTGTGCGAAGCCTATGAGAAGTTGGACGCCCACCACGACGCCGAGCACCGCCAGGGCGCTTTTGACCACCAGGGTGTTTTGCGCGAGCTTGGCCATGCCGTCGGCCAGTTGGGTCACCAGATCGAGCAAGCGCACGAAGTGCGGCAGCAGGGGCGGAAGGTCGTTCAGCAGCGCCGTGATCGAGGCCGTAAGGCTCTGGATGGCCTTCGGCTGGATGTGCTCCAGCGTATCGGTCACCTTGTTATTGAACTGAGTGAAAGCCGGAAGCAGCTTCACCCCGATCTGACGCTGGAGGCCATCCAAGGCATCGCTCATGCGATTTTTCGACTGGATGTACGCCTCCGACGCCTTGGCGTCCTCGGTGGTCATGACGCCATGGGCCGCGTCGAGCTGGCCCATGAACTTCTCGATCTCCTCGCGCCCGGCGCTGAGCATCGGCAGCATCTGGTAGCCGCCACGGCTGAACAGATCCATGGCTACCTTGGCCCGCTCGGTCGGGTTCTTGATCCTGGTGATCCCATCGACCAGGCGCAGGAAGGCCTCCTGCGGATCGCGCGACAGGGTCTTCAGATCCTTCATCGAGATGCCGAGCAGCTTCAGCGCCCCGCGCGCTTCCTTGTTGCCCTCCACGGCGTTGGCCAGGTGGGTCTGGAACAGGAAGAAGGTGTGCGACAGGGCGTCCTGGTCGACGCCGAGCTGCTTGGCGGCGAACTGCAGGCGCTGGATCGATTCGACGCTGGTGCCGGCCTTCTGCGCGGCGTGCAGGGCCGCCTCTCCGTATTCGGCGGTCTTGTTGGTCAGCTCCCAGATCGACTTGCCCGCCTCGACGACCGCGCCCGTGAAGAACGCGCCGCCCAGGAACTCGGCCAGGCCGAGCTTGTGCAGGCCGGCTTCCAGGCGCTCGACGCGTTCGCCGACGCCCTTGAGACCCTCGCCCACCTTGCGCAGCGGTTCGGTGGCGCGGTCGAGCGCCTCGACGATCAGGCTGAGTTTAAGGTTCGGAAGCGACATGAATCCGCTTGGCCTGGTCGTACCAAAAGAGAAGGTCGTCGCCGTCCATCGCCATCAGCTCGGCTGAGGCGAAGTGAAAGACGGCCGCTAGGTCGCCAACGAGCCCTGCCCAGTCCGCAGGGAAGCCGGCAAAAAACTTTCGATCAGCTCCGACAGGCCGGCGATGTCCTCGGCGTCGAGCGAGTCGACGGCCTTCTGGTCGAACGGCGCGTCGCCATCGAAGGTCAGCAGGCGCTGGAGCAGCCCTAGGGAGGCGCCCGCCTTGCCCTTCTGGCCTTCCAGCCAGCGCATGTCGCCGCCGTTCATCCGGCGCACTTCCACCGTGTGGATCGTCTCTTCCTGTTCGGCCGCGCCATTGACGCGGGTCTTGCGCACGAACGGGTGCTTCAGCTCGTAGGTTTCGGTGGCCCCCATCACAGCACCTCGGTGGCCGCCGGCCCGTTGAAGGTGATCTTGGCCTTGCCCGACTTCTGGTCGATCGCCGGCGGGTTGGCGGTCCACGCCCCGTTGATCATCCAGGTCTGGCCGGTGTCCGCCACGAAGCTCACCGTGGCGTTGGTGATGTTGCGGAAGGTGTTGATCGAGAAGCTGGCGTCGATCGAAACGCTGACCTCCAGCTTGGATTCGGCGGTGGCTTCCTGGAAGCCCTGCACGGTGCGGCCCTTGACAACCGTGCGGATCACACCGCCCGGGTCGAGGGTCGCGTCATCGCCGGACAGCAGCGTCACGCCGTCGACGACGACGTCCGCCAGGCCCAGCATCTTCAAGGGCGCGCCCATGGTTCAAGCTCCTCAGAAAGCGAAAGCGATCTGGGCGCGAACGACGCGCAGCCCAGGGATGATGTCGGGCGGGATGTACATATCGACCGTGTCCGGGTCCTCGGCGTTGATCTCGACGTTGAGCAGCGACGCGAAGGTGTCGAGATCCTGCACCAGGCCAGCGCTCTCCCAGTCCTGGGCCAGGGCGTTCAGCTCGGCCTTCAGGGTCTTGGGCGTCACCATCGCCTGCCCGGGCGTGATCGTGGTCCCGTCCTTGGCGATCTTGATCCGGGGGAACTTGGTGTTGACCCGGATCACGAACGAATAACGCAGGTAGGACAGGGTCTTCATCGTGGTCACGTCCAGGTAGGACGCGTCGGCCACGCCCTGGGCGTTGAGACGATAGGTAGTGATCGGCCGCTCCAGCTGCAGGACGCCGGACACCACCTTGTGGGTCGAGACGCCGTCGTACAGCAGGGCGTTGCGCTCGGTCTGGGTGAACGCCTCGCTATCGTTGGGGGCCATGTCGCCCGTCATCTCCAGCGTCTGCAACGGCCGGTTCGGGTCGATCGAGCAGTAATAGTTGCACAGGCCCGCCTCGCGCGCGGCCCGCTCCCAGGTCGGCGTGGGGCCGACGGACTCGGGGAAGCACAGGTCGGGGCTGTTGGGCGACTCGCCGAAGGTGGCCAGCGCGCCTTGTGAGCCCTTGGCGGCCGTGTAGGAAATGCCCTCGATCATCTCCATCGGGCCACGGCGATTGGCCATTTCCGCCGAGATCAGGGCGATGTTCGCCCCGTCGCCCCAGGGGAAGACGATGTCGTGGTACTGCTTGGACCCCAGCGCCGCGATCGCCGCCGCCGCCGAGGGATTGCCCGCGCCGGCGACGCCGGCGGCGGTGGCCAGCGCCAGGCCGGCCGGCATGACGTCGGTCGAGTAGTAGTTGGTGCGGAAGTCCACGTCGTTTCCGGTCAGGCCCTTCCAGCGGACCGTCGAGGTCACGACGGAGCCGGCGACGGTGGCCGTGACGGGCAGGTCGGCGTCGGCGTTGATCGCCGCCGCGATCGCCGTGGCGACCTGCGCCGTGGTCATGGCCGCGGTGATCCCGACGTCGACCAGCTGCCCGGCGATGTAGAGCGCCAGGGTGCCGGCGGCCGTCGGCGGCGCCGTGACCGTGGTGAGGTAGGTCGCCGCGACGCCCGCGCCGTTGTCGTCCACCGCCATCGCCCAGGTCTCGGTCGAGGCGTTGACGTCGAACAGGGCCTTGATCATCCGGTCCAGCATCGAGCCCTGGCCGAACAGGGCGATCCCGTCGTCCTTGGTGTTGATCTGCACCGGCTGCAGCGACGCCTGAGAGCCGCCGGCCAGCTTCTGGCCCAGCAGCAGGATGCGCGTCGTCCATGGGGCCAGGTTCGGCGCGGCGCGCGCGTTGGAGAACTCGGCGAAGGTCCCCGGGGTGCGGATGCCCACCGGAATCTGGTTGAAGCTGATCATGGGCTATTGGCCGTCCTTGGCGGGGGAAGCTTTGGCTTCGGGCGCGGGCGTGAACTCTTCCACGTCGCCGTCCCGCACTCGGCGCTCCCAGTAGCTCGACCAGGGCAGCTGCAGGCCATCGGCCGGGAGCACCTTGGGCGAGCCCGGCAGTCGGACCTTGCGGCCAGGTAGCGGGCGATAGAAGCGCAGGTCGGGGGTCATGAATCACCCTGAGGGAGGTTGACGATGTCGGTGGCGATGGCGTGCGCGTCGTCGGGGATCTGCACGCCGGGTTTGACGGGGTCGGCGTCCACATGGCCGTAGGGCGCGGGGTCCCAGTTGGCGTGGATCGTCTTGAAGGGGAACGCGTCGGTCGGCATCTGCTCGGTCTCGAAGTAGAGCGCCGTGGCGAAGGTCACCGCGAGCATCGAGATCTGCTTGAGCTTGGGGATGTCAGACGTCTCGACCGGCTCGATCGACACGGGCGCCAGGGCATCGATGTCCAGGCCGAGGGTCTGGTCGCCCAGCAGGGCCACGATGTCCTGGGCCATCTGATAGGTGCCGACTTCCGACTCCGTCCCGCCAAACCGGCGCGAGCGCTCGTTGCGCTTGTTCTCGGCCGCCGCCACGAGGCCGAAGGTCGCGTGGGATCGCCACCGGCCCTTGGTCACGCGCTCGGTCGAGCGCACGCCGCCGAACACCGACCACAGCGCCGGGTACTTGATGGTCTGGCTCGACAGATAGTCGTCGAACTCCTTCGGCCAGCTGTCCGTGGTGGCGTAGGTGTAGCCCAGCACCTTGGCCATCGACGCGTCGACCACGCGCTTGATCATGCCGTTCTCGACCGCGCCGATCATGCGAGGCTCCGCTCGATATCGAGGCGCACCTGGTCGGCGATGCTGTCCCGGTCGCGGTTCGAGATCCCGAGGTACGGCCGGGCGGGAATGGCCACCTTGGCGACCTGACGCCAGCCGACGCCCTTCATGAAGAACCGCAGCGCCTTGGCGTGCTTGGCCACGATCACGCCGCCCACCTGGTGGATCAGCCCGTAGATCAGGTTGGTGCCGACCATGGCCCGCCGATCGTCGGCGGCCGAGGTGATCGAGTCGCGCAGCCGGCCGCTCAGAACCAGGGTCTTACCGCCCGAGGCGCTGGCGCGCAGGCTGGGCTTCCAGGGCACGCCGTCGGGGGCGATGCCCGTGCGGAAACGCTGGCGGGTGCTGTTCTCCAGCACCACGGCGATGCGCTTCATCAGCCGGTTGGGCGAATGGGTGGCGGCGGCCAGGTGCGCCAGGCGCGCCTCGACGTCCTTAAGGCCGGTCGGCTTGAGGGTGAGGGTCACGCCGGCCATCAGGCCCCCCTCAGCGAGCGGCGGTCGAACAGGCGGCGGTTGCTGCTCGCCTCGACCGTGGCCGGGCGCGGCGCGGGCTCGACCCCGGCGACGTCGATCTTGACCGTGCCGTTGGCGATCTTGGTCAGGGTCGCGATCGCGTCCTTATAGCGGGTGGCCACCTGCTCGGTGGCCTGGTCGGCGTAAAGCCGGTACCGGGCGATCTCGCAGTTCAGCTCGACCAGCAGCGCGGGCGTGGTGGCCAGCGGCAGGGCGTATTTCACCCCCACATAGCCGTCGATCACCATGGCGCCGCCGTCCAGCGCGGCCTGGGCCACGTCCATGTCGATCGCGTCCGTCGGTGGCGTGCTCTGATCGGTGAGCTGGATCAGCTCCCGTTCGGAGTAGCGCGTGATCAGATCGGTGACGGCGGCGTAGGCCATGGCCTGGCGGGGATCCTTGATTGAGGGTTGGCGGCGGGGCCCGCTGCTCGATTGCGCACCCCGCCTCCGGTACTAGCCGGCCTTACTAGCGGCCGACTTGCTCGATCCCCTGCGCCGGGGCGCGGGGGTGTAGTTGGCCGGCGTGGCTTCGGCCGGTGGGTCGCCTTCGGCTTTCGATGCCGGGTCGGCGTCCTCCGCACCCGCGAGGTCCGTGGCCTCGTCGGCGACGGGGGAACTCGCCGGTTCCAGCTCGCCCTTCTCGATCACCATCTCGTAGGTGATGTTGGGGTCGGTCAGCAGCGACCGTGCGTTGGCCTCGCCGAGGGCGACGTACTGGTCGCGGGTCAGCTCGATCAGCGCGTGGCCGGCCGCTGTGCGGCGACAGGTCCGGTCGAACAGCAGGCCTCCGCGCCGGTAAGGCGATCGCCGCGAGATGAACCGCACCCGCATGGTCGTTAGGCCAACCAGGGGCAGTTCACGGGCTTGGCGGTGCCCTTGTAGACGTTGCTCACGGCCGCGCCGCCCTGGAGGACCAGCTCGGCGTTGAGGATCTGCAGGGCGTCAGCGTCCAAGGTGGGCGCGTACACCAGCGTGTCCGGCACGATGCCGAGTGGGCGCCCATAGTCGCCCTTGAGCGACATGAGGGCCTCACGCGCCGCGCCGTAGTTGTCGGGCGTGAGCGGGGCCTTGGAGCCCCAGCAGAACTGCGGGAAGCCGTAGCCGACGTTGCTGCGCGAGTCGGAGCCGTAGATGAACTCCTTGCGCATGAACACATTCTCGTCGTCCGGCTTGTCCATGCTGACGAAGTTCCAGGGCCGACGATTCTGGAAGATGATCGGCTTCAGGAAGCGCTGGGTCGCCATCAGGAACCACGCCGGCCCGTCGCCCTCCTCAGCGTCGGTATTGGCGTAGGTCGTCAGATTGCCGTTTACGTCCAGAACCGGGTGAGCGGTGGAGAAGTACGGCTGCCCGTCGAAGCACGCGGTGACGAAGCCAGCGGCCAGAAGGCCGAACACCAGCTGGTCTTTGTGGGCGGCGGTCGAGAGGCCCATTTCGGAGAACAGCGGGGCATAGATCCCCAGGTTATCGTCCTCGATGTCGTCGCGATCGACGCCGATGGTCAGTTCCCAGGGCTCGTTCTTCACGGTGTAGCCGGAGTTCGAGATGTTCTGGACGACGCGGTCACCGGCCCATTTGCGGACCGACGGGATCTTGCCGATCCAGCCGTAGTCCTGTTCCTTGGTGCTGGACGGCACCTCGGTCGACACCATCGCGGCCTGGGAAGGCGCTTGGCCGAGCGCGCTCTGGAAGGCAGCGTTGAAGCTGATGCCCAGGTTGCGCAGGTTGGCGTTGTTGATTTGCACGGGTCAGATCCCTCAGTAGGTGATTTCGACGTAGCCAGAGACCGCGCCGGCCGCAGCGAACCCTGCCGGGATCACCTGGATGCGCTGGTCGATGGCGACGGCGGTGGTGGCGTCGCCCTCGGTCGGGACGTCGCTGTTGATCGTGCCCTTGGCCGAGCCGTTGGCGATCGCCACCGACAGGCCGGCGACCGGGGTCGCGCCCACGTCGACGGTGAGCGCGCCGCCGGTGGTCACAGCCACCTGGTTGGTGGTCACGATGCGCGAGATGTTGCCGTTGACCGGCGCGATCAGCTCGGCCGACGTGCCCGCGAGCAGGTCGGTCTGGTTGATGGCGAAGTACAGCCGCACCGTCTTGGGCGCTGGCGGGCTGACCGCCACATCGACCCACACCCCGACCTCGTCCAGGTCGACGATCGTGCCGGCGAAGGGCCGCACGCCGCCGCCGTTGAACTTGCCGACCGTGTGGTCGTCCAGCGCCCAGCAGCCCTTGCCGATGTCGTGCGCGGTGAAGGCGTCCACCCCGGCGGCGTTGTCGTAGCGGAACACGCCGCGACGCACCTGCATGGAGTCGGCGCCGTCCACGCCGTTGGTGTTGTCGTAGTGCCGCTCGGCGCGGCCATCGACGAACAGCGCGCTGGCGGCGCTGGCGGGCACCAGGAAGCCGGCGGCGTTCAGGGCCACCAGGGCGCCGACCTGGATCACCACGCCGGCGGCGATCGGCCGCCCGTAGTTCTCGCCGCTGCGGAAGGCCGTGTTACGGCCCGAGGTCAATCCAACCAACTCAGTTGCTCCCCTTCAGGATCTGCATGCGGGACTTCTTGAAGGCCTCCTCGGAGACGCCCACCGCAGAGGCGGCGGCCTTCTCCTCGGCGCTGAGCGGCGCGTCGGGATCGACCCCGGCTGCAGCGGCGGTTTGGGAACCGCCCGGCTTGATCACCGCCGGGGCCGAGCCCACGAAGTCGGCGAAGGCGGACGGGTCGGCCTTGTAGAGCTTCAGGGCGTGGTCGCGGCCGGCGGGCGTGACCTTGCCGGCGACGATCGCAGCGTCCACGGCGGCCGTGGCGGCGGCGGTGGACTCGGTCTCCTGCAGCTGGCGCACCTGGCCCTGCAGCTCCTTGAAGCTGGCCATGGGCACGAAGGCCTTGGGGTCCGGCTCGGCGCGGCCCGAGGCGGCGGCGGTCAGCTCCTCGACCGAAGCGCCGTCCTTGAGGCCCAGCGCCTTGGTCGCGGCGGCGACGATCTCGTCCATCGTCGCGGTCGCCGCGAGCCCGAGGGCCGCAGCGAGTCTGGTCAGATCCATGGTGTCTCCGTTTGGATCGGTGGCGCTGGCCACGGCGGCCAGCTCGGTGATCGCGGGGTAGTTGGTGAGCCCCCCGTGAAGGATGCGGGTCACGTCCTTGGTGGACCCGTTGAAGGCGAAGTACGGGCTGAAGTAGCGGTACTCCTTGGCCCGCAGCTTCGCCTCGGCCGCGTCGGTCCACTCGACGTCGGCCCAGATGCCGTCGGGCTTAGCCACCAGGGTCTTCATCCAGCCCGAGGCCGGCGCCTGGCCGCCCTTGCCCTCGCCTTGGCCGAAGACCAGCTGGTGGTCGTAATCGATCGGGATGTCGGTGGCGCCGGCCGTGGCCTTGGACGCGTCGACCACGGCCTGGGCGTGCGCCAGGTCGCGCAGGTTCCAAGAACGGCCGTCCCGCGTGGACGTGATCTTGCCCATCGGCAGCAGCCGGATGTGCTTCAGCGGCTCGCCCTCGGCGCTCGCGGCGGCGACGGCTTCGCCGATGGCGGCGACGGCAGAGGCGGAGGTGGTGGACCGGATCGTCATTGCCCAGCCAGGATCGGCTGGGGGACGGCCTCAAAACACCCTGAACTAATTCAGGGTGAAGCCGGCGAAGGGAGGCGTGAGCCCGGAAACTATCGGCTGAAAAGAAGGTTCTGAGAAGCCTCTAAGAGGCCGACCAGGCCAGGTCGCCTTTGCGCATCTTGGCCAGGTCCACGCCGCCGGCGAAGGACGTGGTCGCCCACCACCCGCCGTTGGCCCAGTCGACCACCACATCGATGGGCCGGCCGTCGACCTCGAAGTGGGCGATGTAGCGCCGGGTCAGCAGCGACGCGCCCTCGGGCCCGCTGCGCCAGGCGCGCCAGATCTCGGCCGGTTCGCGCAGCGCCTGGCCGACCAGGGGCAGCGCGCGCAGCAGACCCCTGTCGAGCGTCACGGGCCGGCCGACCGAGTTGCGGAATAGCCCGGGCCCGACGACCAGGCCGTCGCCGGTCTTGTCGGCGAAGATCCGCGCCTGGTGGGGGCTGGCCCCGAAGCCGCCCAAGAACGCCGCCTCAGCCTCGGCCGGCGTGGTGTCGGCCGGCAGGAGATGCTCGGCCGGCGTGACCACGCGGCGCGGGTGCGCCGACGCGCCGTCCGCGTCCTCGCCGGCGGCGCCGTCGTCGGGCGGCCCCATGGGCGAAGGGGTCTGCTGCTCCAGATAGGCCTTGCCCACGTTGTAGCCCCAGCCCGGGCCGATGCCGCCTTCCACCCGCACCACCTCGCCCGTGCGCGGGTTGGTGTAGCCCTTCATGGGGAAGGCGACCGGCTTGTCGGTGACGCCGCCCTCGTCCTTGGCGTCGCGCTCGGACATTTGGATCGTGGTGCAGCGGCAGCCCCAGTCGCACGGCGGATAGTGGGTGTCCCACCAGTCGTCGTCGGCCGGCAGGATCGTACCGTCCCAGGCGGCGTGCTCGGGCCGCACCCGATCGTCCTCGACCGTCTGGTACTTGAGGTAAGGCAGGGTGTCCTTGACGTCCTGGATGCGCTCCCACCGGCCGGCGGCGTAGGCGGTGCGCATGTTCACGTCGAAGATCGTCCGCAGCCGGCGCGGCGAGCCCAGCTGCACCTCGCGCGTCTCGCCGGTGAGCGGGTCCGTCATGGCCTGCTTGCCCCACCAGCCCTGGGCCTCCAGCTTCGGCCGCAGCGCCGCCTTGAAGGCCTCAAACGTGGTCCCGTCCGCCAGCGCCTGGTCGACCGCGTCGCGGATGTCCTGGAGGATGCTCGAGCGCATGGCCTTGGCCACGGTGAAAGCCTTGGCGTGCTCCTCCTGCCAAACGTCCTGCCAGGCGAACGAGGCCTTCAGCCCCTTCTTGCGGAAGTAGGCGATGGCCTCGGCCGGCGGCAGCGGCTTCAGCTCGATCTGGGCCATGGGCCTATTGCGACAGGATCAGGGCGACGAAGAAGCCGAACAGGGCGCCGCGCGTGAACTCCACCACTGCGTTCAGTCCTGGCCACGTGGCCTCGCCCTCGTGAAGCAGCACGCCCAACAGCGTGGCCTGCAGGGCGAAGATCGCCACCAGCAGCGAAGCCATCAGCACGCCGTGCCCGGTGGCCAGCGACGCCAGGATCACTCCGGCCGCCAGCAGATGCCGCAGGAACAGGCCCAACGCCTGGGGCGCGCTCGCCGGGTCCATGTCGCCGCCGAAGGCTGTCCAGCCGTCCCAGCGCCAGACGGTCCACGCCAGGCCGAACCACGCCCAGCTGGGATGAACGGCCGCGAGGACCGCGCACAACAGCAGCCCGGCCCAGAAGGTCGATCGGGCGTTGGCCACGTCGATCAACAGCGTGCCGATCAGCGAGACATGCGCGGCGAACTGGCGCGACACCCAGGCCTGCACCGCGGCGATGTACGAGCCGCCGGCCAACCGATCGGCGACGCCGAACAGCAGCGCCAGGCCGAGGGCCAGGAGCGGCGCAAGGTGCGGCGTGGGGAGGTATCCCGTCATAGGACATAGGCCTCGACGGAGTCGACGTAGCCGTAGCCGTTCAGGCCATAGGAGTGCAGCTGCACGCGCGCCTTCACGGCCCCCGGCGGGATGCGGCACACGATGCCGAGCGGGGCGTAGGGCGTCGCCGCCGTGGTGCTGGTCGCGACCTGGCCGCCGGCCGGCGTCGCCGGGTTGGTGATTTGGGCGCCGTTGCCGTCATAGAACAGGGTGTTGAACTGCAGGAACCCGGACGCCGCGTTGATCGGCGCGGCGAAGTAGGCCTTGCCGATGAAGATGCGGCCCGCGTCCTTCAGGCTGAGCGCGACGTCCTGGTAGACGTTGACGTTGCCCGAGCCCGCATTGTTCAGGAACAGCGCGTTGGTCCCGGCCTGCTGCTGCGTCCCTGTGGTGTCGATCCCGTGGGTGTGGACCGGGGCCGTGCCGGTGTTGAGGGCCGTCAGCAGGTTGGACGGGCTCACCGACGCCAGGTTCTTGATCTCGATCGCCGAGAACTCGATCGTGCAGTCCACCGTGACGCCGCTGGGGACGTACCAGTGGAAGCCCGCCTGGATGCTCGCGCAAGTCGCCTGGGCGCAGGTGTAGCTCCCGGTATAGGTCTGGACTTGGGCGGCGGGGGTCAGAGCCGAGGCGTTGGTCGTGCTAAGCACGGTGCCTGTGGCGGCGGCGGCCGAGTTCAGTTCGCTGGTCTGCGGCGTGATGGTCGCACCGCCGCCCGGCAGCGCGCCCGCCGCCAGGCGATAGTTGAAGGTGATCTGCTTCTGCGAGCCCTTGAGCGCGGCTTGGCGACCATAGGCGCCGCCATGGAAGATCAGCCCCATCGAGCCGACGACGCCGGTCGAGGTGCCGAAGATGCGGTACTGGATCGTGCCGGCGGCTTGGTTGAACCCGACAATCTGGGCCTGCAGGCCGTTCTGGTTGCTGACGCCGTAGATCTGCCAGTCGGTCGGGATCGTGCCCAGCGCGCTGCCGGTCCCCGCCACAGCTCCGGCCATGATCGTGTTGCGGCACTCGTTGAAGTAGACGTCCGAGTTCCAGAACGACAGGCCGGATTCGAAGCCCCCGTTCTGGACGCGGCTGAGCAGCTTGCACACCGAGGGCGGGCAGAAGGTGCCGCCCATGCCGGCCGAAATGCCGATGTCGATGTTGTCCCACACCAGGGCCGGGGCGATTCCGTCGGTCGCCTGAACGATCTCGGTGCCCGAGGCCCCCGACAGGTGGAACGACGAGTCGCGGATGCTGATCTCCGGGCCGCCGGTGGTCTTGATCAGGGCCGGGCGGTTCTGCGACCCCGCGCTGATCTGCTCCGCGCCGTAGTGGGCCACGCCGTCGATGTAGAGTTTGGCCGGGGACGTGACGCGGCACATCTCCTCGGTCCAGCCGGCCGCGCCGTTCTCGATGTGGCCATTGAGGAACACGGTGCCCGACGAGATATCCATCAGGCAGTCGGCGTAGTCGAGCGACAGCCCCTCGCACTGCCATTCGCCAGTAGCCACCCCGCCGACCGGAGCCGGCGTGTAGAACGCCACGCCCGTGCCGCCGCCCGCCAGGGCGTTAGAGGAAGCGCCGCCGATGGTCCCTGTGACGCGGACGTTCTCCCCGGCGGTAGAGCCGGACAGGCCGCCGTTGAAGGTGTAACGCCAGTTGAAGCCCAGGTTGACCCTGAGCCAGTTCAGATAGAAGTCCTGGCCGAAGGTCAGGCAGTCGCGGAACCCGTGGATGTCCAGGTCCACGACCATGCCGTACATGTTGGTCAGCAGGACCCCGTCGGTGTTGACCCCGGTGTTCCAGACGGGCGTCGCATAGGCCGGATAGCGGCCCGCGCCGACCTGGCGCACCCTGAAGTCGCGCCAGGTGGCGTTCGGCACCAGGTTGGAGTTCGCGCCCACCGACGAACCAGGCACGACCAGGCCGCCGTCGATCGTGATCGCCGGCCCGCTCACGTTCAGGCTCGTATCGACCATGATCGTGCCGCCCTGGCCGAAGTCGCAGCCCATGCCGGACGGCAGCGTGATCTGGCTCGCGATGATCGGCGCATCGTTTTGGCGCAGCGACGGGATGCGGCCGTTCAGCCAGCACCACTCGAAGTGCTTCACCAGGTTGGTGGCCTGGTCGCCCTGCGCGAGCACGCCCGAGCAGTTGCCGCCGTACTCGTGGAAATAGGCCTGGGCCGGCGCTGTGGGATAGACCGTGTTTTCGGGCATTAGTTGAACACCTGGACAGTGAGGGTCGAGCCGCTGGTCCCCTTGACGTAGAGGCTGGTGTTGGGGATCACGCCGCCGGTGAAGTCGAACGAGCCGCCGAGGCCGTTGGCGAAGGGGATGCCGCCCGTGGTCGTGGCGCCCGCCAGGGAAGCGTTGAAACTGTAGTCGCCGCTGGCGTTGCTGTTGGAGGCGAAGCCAATCACCACCCGCTTGGCGGCGGCGGCGGTCCACACCAGCTGCCAGGTGCCGTTCATGGTGACGGTGGTCTCGGTCACGGACGCCTGGGGCGCGAGGGCGCTGACGGTGCCGGTGATCGCGACCGAGCCGCCCGTCTGCTGCATGGGGGTGTTGAGCGCCGTGATCAGGCTGGTGAGGCGCTGGTTGAGGCGCTGGATCAGGGCGTTGAGCGAGCACGACGAGGTGTCGGTGGCGCAGGCGGTGTCGCCCTTGGCCCCCAGCACCGACGCGGCGGCCGTCTCCTGGGCGATCTCGCTCGTCTGGTTCGCGGCCGTGGCCTGGCTGGCCAGCTGGGTCAGGATACTGGCCAGGGTGGTGTTGGCGGTGGCCTGGTTGGCGGCGGTGGAGACGCCGGTCAGCTCGGACTGGATCGCGGCCAGGGCCGTGTTCGAGGTGGCCTGGTTGGCCGACGACGCCAGGCCGGTGAACGCCGAGAGGATGCTGGCCAGGGTTGTGTTGGCCGTGGCCTGGTTGGCGGCCGTGGCCGCGCCGTTCAGCGCCCCGAGGTTGAAGGTCGGCGTCCCCGAAATGCCGACGGTCCAGGCGCCGGACTCGGTCGCGCCGAATTGGGTGTTGCCGATCGAGCCGCCGGCCTGGAACGGTGAGCCCAGGTTGGCGACCAGGCTGGACAGGTAGCCGTTGGCCGCCGTCTGCAGCGTCGAGGTCGCGGCCAGGGGCGGCAGGTTCAGCAGATGCATCCACACGCCATTGTCGGCGGGATCGATGGTGAGAGGCGTGGGCGCCCCGGCCTGCATCCCCTCGTCCACCGCGCAGGGGTGCAGGACGCCGGCGACGTTCTTAGCGCAGGTGGTCTGCACCGTGTTGGCCGCGTCGTGGACTGTCAGGCCGTCGGCCAGGGCCTGGGGCGCGCCCAGGGCGAACAGGCCGGCGGAAGCGAGGGCCGCAATGGCCGCGTGGCGAAGGGACAAGGGAAGGCTCCTGATCATCGGATGATTTCGATCTCTGGGTTGCCGGGCTGGCTGAAGTCGGTGTTGCCGCCGGGTTTGTGGGCGGCGGCCAGGGCGTCGATCGCCTCCTGGACGGTGGTGACGCCGAGGCCGGCGGCGGCGTCGTCGTAGCCGACGGTCGAGGCCACGCCGGTGCCGGGCACGCCGCGCGCCCCGCGCTGGCTGATGATCAGCCGGGGCGACTGGGGGGTCTGGAAGATGACGAAGCGCGCTGCGCCGGCCACCGTGTCCGCCGGCGGGGGATCGCCCACCGCCATACCCGGGTCGTCGAGCACCCGGATCGAGAAGGTCGCCGGCTGCATCAGATAGTCCTTGGCGCCGGTGGTCAGCAGCTCGAACAGGACGTAGCGGACGTCCAGGCCGACCTTGCCGGGCGGGACAAGCGCGATCAGCTCGGCGCTCGCCAGGGTGAACTGGGAATAGTTGCCGGTGGAGTCGGCCATGTTCACGCCGACGGCCTCCAGCAGCACCGCGCCGCTGCGGTCGATCAGCCGCTGCACGAACACGCGCTCGTCCAGAACCTCGTCGGAATAGTCGCCGGCGTCGTCGGGCGCCTGCAGCTCCAGCTGCAGCACGGCGTTCTCGCCGGCGTAGACCAGGCAGCTGCCGTCGGCGGCGTAGGGGGTGCGGGTGAAGCTCATTCTGCGCCCTCCAGCGTGACGCCAGCGACGCCGGCGATGCGCGCGGCGAACCCGGCCTGGGCGAGCAGCTGGGCGACCTGGTCCACGCTCATGCCGTCGATCGCGCCGGCGAGCTTGTCGCGGAACTCCTCGAGGCTGGAGCAGCTGGCCAGCAGCTCCTCGACCGGCGCGACCAACGGCTTGGCGAGCGGCTTCCAGTCGTCGAGCGCGCCGTCGATCGAGCGGTCGATGGCGTCGGTCTTCGGGGGGGCGGTTTTGGGG
>Ga0335069_10002264_pt1 | contig 29844 bp, 29 predicted proteins | sample Lox_Sample_11_FD_206714 | JGI IMG/M metagenome (GOLD analysis project Ga0335069, IMG submission 206714) | Soil microbial communities from Loxahatchee National Wildlife Refuge, Florida, United States - Lox_Sample_1.1 | ecosystem: Environmental > Terrestrial > Soil > Wetlands | place: USA...
GGCGCCCCTGTCGGCCTCGCTCGCGGCGGGGCGTCCCGTCGGCGTCGACTTCGTGCCGAGCTTCGTCGACGGCATCGGCGCGCGGGGCCTGCTCCCCGAGATGTGGCCGATGGCGCAGGAGCTGCTCGCGGGATCGCTCGTGGTCTCGCTCGCCGAGACCGCCGCGGCGCTGCGGCGCCTGGCCTCGCGGGCCCGGGTCGTCGCCGAGGGCGCGGGCGCCGTCCCCGTCGCGGCCGCTCTCGCGCACGGCGAGCTCGGCCGCCGCGTCGTCTGCGTCGTGTCGGGAGGCAACATCGACGCGGACCGGCTGGCCGCGATCCTGGCCGAAGCGACGTAAGCGCTAGAAGCGCCAGCCGAGCAGGAAGACGGACGCGTTCAGCCCGAGGTTGGGATCGACGGTCCCGGCGTTGGAAATGTGATCCCAGCGCCACTCGATCGTCCAGGCCTGCCCGTTCGGCAGCGCGCCCCGCACCCCGACCGCGCCCTCGAGAAGGAAGTTGAAGCGGCGACTGATCTCGTCGAGGCCGGTCAGATCCGTCCAGCCGGCGCCCACGCCGCCCATCACGTAGGGCAGGATCCGCCCGTTCCCGATGGAGTACCGCAGGGCGACGGGCACGGCGCCGAGCATGTAGCCCGACGGCGTGAAGTAGCCCGCGAAGTGCCCTTCGACGACGTACTCGAGCCGCGCTCCGAGGCGGAAAGACACCCCGGGCTCGAAGAGAACGAGATGCTCGTCCGCGCGGCCGGCGTTGACCCGGATCGAGAACCCGTAGCCCGCGGCGAGGCTCCACTCCGGAGGGCGGCCCGCCGGAATCGGATCGGGATCCTCGGCCAGGCCGGACGCGGCGGCCGCGAACAGAAGCGCGGCGGCGAGGGCGGCTCTCATCCGCGCTTTCGCTCCTCGAGCTCCTCGAGGGTCTTCGGCCAGTCGCCGCGGAGCAGCGGCGAGAGCGCGCGGTCGGCGAGGAGCTTTCCGCCGGTCTGGCACGCCGGGCAGTAGTTCGCCTCGTTCTCGGCGTAGACGATCCTCTGCACCGGCGTGCCGCAGTCCGGGCACGGCTTCCCGTACCGGCCGTGAACCGCCATGCCCTCGCGGAACGCGGTGACTCTTTCCGGGAACGCCTTCGCCGCGTCGGCCGAGAGGCGTTCGGTCCACTCCGTCAGCACGGCCCGCGCCGCGGCGCCGAGACGCCCGACCTCTTCCTCCGTGAGGCGGCTCGTGAGCTTGCCGGGCGACAGCTTCGCCCGGTGCAGGATCTCGTCGGAGTAGGCGTTGCCGATCCCGGAAAACAGGCGGGGATCCGTCAGCGCGCGCTTCAACGTGTGGTTCTCGCGGCAAAGCGCCGAGCGCCAGGCGGCGCCGTCCGCGCGGAGAACCTCGAGGCCGCCCCGGTCGAACTCCGCCAGCGCCGCACGGCCGCGGACGACGTGCAGCGAGGCGCGTTTCTTCGTGCTCGCCTCCGACAGGACGAGCGCGCCGTCCGGAAAGTCGAACGCGGCCACGGCGCCGCGTCCGCCGACGCGCGCGCCGCGCTTCCGCCAATGGAGGCGCCCGGCGATCATGAGGTGGAGGACGAGAAACAGGTCGCCGTCGAGCGCGAGGACCAGGCGCTTGCCGATCCGCTCGACGCCGGCGACGGTCCGACCCGACGCCTCCGACGGCGGCGGGGCGATCGAGCGCAGCAGAAACGGGCTGCCGAGGCGAATCCCTTCGAGGCGCTTTCCGACCACGCGGGGCTCGAGCGCTCGCTGATACGCCACGATGTCCGGCAGCTCCGGCATGCCCTCGAGAGCGTAGCAAGATCGAGGCTCGGGCCGCGCCCTCCCGCGAGGTTAGACTCCGCCTCCGGCATGATCCTCGTCACCGGAGCCACCGGCCAGATCGGCAGCGCGCTCGTCCGCGAGCTCGGGGCGGCCCGGGTGAAATTCCGCGCGCTCGTCCGAAGCGCCGGCAAGGCCGAGACCGTCCGCGCCGCCGGCGGCGAGGCGGTCGTGGGCGACTTCGGCGACGCCGCCTCGCTCGCCACGGCCCTCTCGGGCGTGCGGGCGCTCTTCCTGCTCACGCCGGCCGCGCCCGACAAGGTCGCCGTCGAAACGCGCCTGGCCGCGGAGGCGGCGCGCGCCGGCGTGTCCTCGATCGTCAAGATCTCGGTCATGGGGGCCGAGGCGCGGGACTCCTTCGTCTTCGGGCGCCTTCACCGCGAGGTCGAGCGCTCGATCGAGCGCCTCGGCGTCGCGCACACCTTCCTGCGGCCGGCGTACTTCCTGCAGAACCACCTGATGTTCGCCGGGCCGATCCGCGCCCACGGCGCCTTCCACGCCCCGGCGGGCGCCGGGCGCCATGCCGACGTCGACGTGCGCGACGTCGCGGCCGTGGCGGCTCGCGTCCTGACCGAAGAAGGTCACGCCGGGCGTTCCTACGAGCTCACCGGCCCGGAAGCGCTGTCGCTCGCCGACGCCGCGCGGCGGATCGCGATGATCACCGGGCGCGACGTCCGCTTCGTCGACGTCTCCCCGGAAGAGGCCCGCCAAGGGCTGATCGCGGCCGGCCTTTCGGAGTGGATGGCCGACGCCCTGGTGGATCTCTACGCGTGGTACCAGCGCGGCGAGGGCACCTCGAACGGTTCGGCCGTGACGCTCGCCGTCGAGGAAGTGCTCGACCGGGCGCCGCGCTCGTTCGAGCAGTTCGTCCGGGAAAACGTCGCCGCCTTCGGCGGCTAAGCCAGCTCCGCCGGCGGCTTCGTCAGGAGCCGGCTCCGGCGCTCGTGCCGTTCGAGGGCGAGGCGGACGAGCTCGTCGAGCAGGCGCGGCAGCGGCAGGCCGCTCGCTTCCCAGAGCTTCGGGTACATCGAGATCGCGGTGAAGCCCGGCAGCGTGTTGATCTCGTTGACGAGGACGCGGCCGCTCCCCTTCTCGAGGAAGAAATCCACGCGCGCCATCCCCGACACGCCGCACAGGCGAAAGACGGCCACCGCGAGGCGCTGCGCCTCGGCGGCCACGCCGGGCGCAACGTCGGCCGGCACCAGGAGCTTCGCCTTGTCGTCGCGATACTTGTCGTCGTAGTCGTAGAACTCGTGGCCCGGCACGATCTCGCCGGGAACGGTCGAGCGCGGGTCGTCGTTGCCCAGCACCGCGCACTCGAGCTCGCGCGCCTCGATTCCCTCTTCGACGAGCGCGCGCTCGTCGTACCGGAGCGCGGCCTCGACGGCCGCCGCGAGATCCTCGCGCGTCTTGACCTTCGCCACGCCGACGGACGAACCGCCGTTGCACGGCTTGACGAACAGCGGCAGCGGGAGCGCGTCGGCCTTCGACACGTCGCGCGGCGAGGACACGACGGCCGCTCGGGGCGTCGGAATTCCCGCGTCGCGCAGCAGGGCCTTGAAGACCGCCTTGTCCATCCCGACGGCCGAGGCCGTGACGCCGGCGCCGACGTACGGCACGCCGAGCGTCTCGAGGAACCCCTGGAGCGCGCCGTCCTCGCCGGTGGTCCCGTGGATGATCGGGAAGACGACGTCGACGCGGCCCGGCGCGATCTCCGACGGCACGAGCGCCGTGCCGGCGGCGTCCGGAAGGCGGAAGCGCTCCGGCACGGTCCCCGCGGCGAGCAGCGCGCCGGATTCGGACGGCGGGAGGAAACGGCCGGCCTCGGTCACGCCGATCGGGACGACCTCGTAGCGCGACGGGTCGAGCGCCCCGGCGATCGTGCGCGCCGAGATCCGCGAGACCTCGCGCTCGACGGACCTGCCGCCGAAGAGGACCGCGACGCGGACCCGCGTCACCAGCTCACCACGCGCACTTCCTCGACGGCGGCGATCTTCCGCAGCCGGTCGAGGGCGGCCTCGGGCGGGGGCGAGTCCACCGCGATGACCGCGGCCGCGGCGTCGCCCGCGCCCCGGGCGAGCGAGAAGTTCGCGATGTTGACGCCCGCCTCGCCGAGAATCGTGCCGACGCTGCCGACGACGCCCGGCACGTCGCGGTTGCGCAGGAAGACGACGGTGCCTTCGGGATGAAACTCGAGCGGGAGGCCGTCCACCTGCACGACGCGTCCGTCACGGCCGGAGAAGAACGTCGCGTCGGCGCTGGAGGTCCGCCCCCCGCCGGAAAGCGACAGGCGCAGCGACCGGGCGTACGTGGCGGCCGCCTCGTGCCGCGTTTCCGACACGGCGAGGCCCCGGTCCTGCGCGAGGAAGAGGGCGTTGACGTAATTGACGGTCTCCGGCGTGTGCTTTTCGAGCGCGCCCTTGACCGACGCGACCGCGATCGGGCGCAGCAGATCCTCCGGCAGGCCCCAGGTCTCGACCGCGAGGCGCTGCAGGTGGCCGCCCGCGAGCGCCGACAGGAAGTGCGCCGCGCGCTCCGCCAGGCGCATCCAGCCGGCCGCGCTCTCGGCATCCTTGGGTCCGCGGAACGGGAGGTTCACCGCCGGCACGTAGGCCGCGCCGGCGAGCGCCGCGAGCAGCGCCTCGACCGTCTGGATCGACACGCGCTCCTGCGCCTCGACCGTCGAGGCGCCGAGGTGCGGCGTCGCGACGACGTTTGGCAGCCTCAGCAGCGGGTCGGCCGGGTCGGGCGGCTCGGGCTCGAAGACGTCGAGGGCCGCACCCGCCAGCCGTTTCCCGGTGAGCGCCGCGAGCAGCGCGGCGCGGTCGACGAGGCTGCCCCGCGCGACGTTGACGAGCACCGCGCCCGGCTTGATTCGCGCGAGCTCCTCGGCCCCGAGGAGGGCCTTGCCCTGGCCCGTCGCCGTCGAGTGGAGCGTGATGACGTCGGCCTGCGCGAGCAGCTCTCCCAGGGCGACGAGCGGCACGCCCATCTCGCGCGCCTTCTCGGCCGGCAGGTACGGATCGTGGCCGAGGACGCGGGCCTCGAACGCCCGGGCGCGCGCCGCGACGCGCGAGCCCACCTGGCCGAGGCCGACGATGCCGACGGTCTTCCCGGCGAGCTCCGTCCCGACGAACTTCGACTTCTCCCACTTCCCCGCGGCCATCGAGGCCGCCGCCTCGGGGATGCGGCGCAGAAGGGCCAGGAGCACGGCGAACGTGTGCTCGACGGCCGAGACGACGTTGCCCGTCGGCGAGTTCAGGACGAGGACGCCCCGCGCGGACGCCGCCGGCACGTCCACGTTGTCCACGCCGACGCCCGCGCGGCCCACCACCGTGAGCTTCGGCGCCGCCGCGAAGAGCGCCGCATCGACCTTCGTGGCGCTCCGCACGAGGAGCGCGTCCGCGTCCGCCAGCGCTTCGAGGAGCTCTTCGCGGCTCGCCCCCGCGAGGTCGACCACCTCGTGCCCGGCCTGGCGAAGCAGGTCGAGACCGGCCGGGGAAACTTTCTCCGCGACGACGACGCGGCTCACGCCGCCGCCTCGGCCGCGCTCTCGTCGAGGGCGGCCAGGAGCGCCTCGAGCGAGGCCAGGTCCACGTCTCCCATGTGACCGATGCGGAACGTGGAGGCCTTCCACTTCCCGTAGCCGCCGCCGATCGTGAAACCGCGCTCCTTGACCTTCGCGACGAGCGCCTCGGCCGAAACCCCCGGACGCGGCGCGAGGCACGAGACGGTCCAGGAGCGCGCGCCCTCGGGCGGCGCGTAGGTGTGTCCGCGCTCGGCGGCCCAGCGGGCGACACGCGAACGCAGGGCGTCGTGGCGGGCCCATCGGCCTTCGACCGTCTCGGTCAGGATGTGGTCGAGCTGCACGTCGAGCGCGAAGAGGTGCGGTGTGGAAGGCGTGTACGGCGTCTGATTCCTGGCGGCGAAGGCTTCCGCCTCCGAGAGCCGCAGGTAGTGAGCGCGCGACTTCTCTCTGGCCCGGGCCCGGAACCGGTCCGACGCGAAGGCGACGCCGAGGCCGGGCGGGAGCGCCAGGGCCTTCTGCGAACCGGACAGCGCGAAGTCGAGCCCCCAGGCGTCGCACTCGACCGGCGAGCCCGCGACCGAGGTCACGACGTCGGCGAGGACGAAAGCTTCCGAGCTCTCGCGGACCGCCCGGGCGATCGCGGCGAGGTCGTTGAGCGTTCCGGTCGAGGTCTCCGAGTGCACGACCGTCACGGCCCCGTAAGGGGTCTTCCCGAGCGCGCGGCGGACGTCGTCCGGGTCGACGGGCCTGCCCCACGGCGTCTCGAGCACGTCGGTCTCGAAGCCGAGGTCCCGCGCGCACTGCGCCCAGCGCTCCGAGAAGGCGCCCGAGACGAGCGAGAGGACGCGCCCGGGCGCGAGGTTCAGGAGCGCCGCCTCCCACAGGCCGGTCCCGGCCGACGTCGTGGTGAAGACGAATCCCTTCGTGCGGAAGACCCGGGCGAGCCGCGGCGGGATCCGCGCGTAGAGGTCGGAGAACGCCTTCCCGCGATGGCCGATGGCCTCGTGCGCCATCGCCTGCCGCACGGCGTCGCGAACCCAGACGGGACCGGGCAGAAAGAAGCGAACCTGTCCGGGCTTCCCCCCGGTGGGATCGAACGCCGCGCTCATGGGAGCGCGATTCTACTTGCGATCGGCGGCGCCCGTCAGCCACGCCGGCAGCTCGGCGATCGCGCCGAGAAACGCGTCGGGCGTGACCCCTTCGAGCTCTTCGCGCGTGCGCGAGCCGCCGGGAATGAGCACCACGCGGCAGCCCGCCGCGCGCGCGAACTCGAAGTCGACCTCCATGTCGCCGACGACGAGCGTCTCCTCCGGCGCCGCGCCGACTCGATCCATGAGCCGGACGAGCATCGTGGGGTCGGGCTTGGCGGGCGTCTCCGCGTCGGGTCCGCCGACGGCGCGGAAACGATCCACGACGCCCTTCGCCTCGAGGATCATCCGCGAGAACGCCGCGGGCTTGTTCGAGGCGACCGCCAGCGGATGGCCGCTCCGGTCGAGCGCCTCGACGGTCTCGCGCGCCCCGGGCACCAGGTGCGACTTCGGGACGGCGACCGCCGGATAGCGCTCCCGGAAGAGGCGCACGCCTTCCGCGGCGCGCTCGACACCGACCGCTTTCTCGAGCAGCCGCTCGAGGCCGTGGCCGACCATGCGCCGGACCTCGGCCGGCGACGGCGGCGGAGCGCCGAGGCGCTCCATCGCGTAGCCGAGCGCGTCGCCGATCGCCGCGTAGCCGTCGATGAGGGTGCCGTCGAGGTCGAAGACGACGAAGGGGCGGCGGCTCACGCCGTCTTCCGGCTGCCGTTGCCGGTTTCGCGGCTCTCCCGGTCGAGGCCGGCCGCTCGCAGCACGGTCGCCACGATCGCGTCCCAGTCGCCGAAGGACAGCGTCGGCACGGAGCCCTGGAACGGCCCGTCGGAGATCCGGGCGATCGGCTCGACGACCTCGGGCCGCGCGATGCCGGTGCGCAGCACCTCGATCTTCGGCATCGCGAGCGACTTGTAGCCTTCGATCAGGACGAGGTCGCACCCGCGGAACTCGCGACGGATGATCTCGACCAGCGCCTCTTCCTCGCCGAAGCGCCGCGCCGTCGTCCGCGCCGGCGTGACGAAAGCCGCCACGGCCGCGCCCGCGGCCGCGTGGCGCTGCGAGTCCTTGCCGGCCACGTCGTCCTCGACGTCGCGCGTCGTGTGCTTGAGCGTCCCGACGACGAGGCCCCGCGCTTTCAGCCGCGGCACGAGCTCCACGAGCACCGACGTCTTGCCGGAGTCGTGGCCGCCGACGAACGCGACGACCGCGGGCCGGCGGTCGGGATAGAGCAGGTGCGCCTCGCGCCGGGCGTGGAACTGCCGGGCGCCTTCGTAGTGCCGGGAGATCTCGCCGCGCAGGCTCTCCCCCGCGTCGACCGTCTCCCGGAACGTCGCCGAGCCCGTGAGCAGGTCGATCGCCGGGCGCTCGTCGAACTCGTACGGCTCGGTGCGCCAGCGAAAGTCGAGCGGCGCGAGCTTGCGCGCGGTTTCGACGATCCGGAGCCCCGTCTGGAACGAGCGGAACGCCGCGCGGTCCGTGACGTGCAGGCGCGCGCCGCCGCACGCCTTCCCGGCGTGCTTGTCGAACATCGGCCGGAACTGCGCCGGAAAGAACGTCACGCCGGGCAGGGCGAGCGCGTTCAGCGCGTCGGTGAACGCCGCGTCGTCGAGCCAGGGCGCGCCGAAGATCTCGAAAGGACGCGTCGTGCCCCGGCCCTCCGAGAGGTTCGTCCCTTCGAGCAGGCACATCCCGGGGTAGACGAGCGCGGTGTCGGTCGTCGGCATGTTGGGCGAGGGCGGCGTCCACGGCAGGCCCGCGTCGGCGTAGGTCATCTCGCGCGCCCAGCCGGCCGCCGGACTGACGACGAGGTCGAGGTCGAGCCGCCGCTCCGCCGCGAAGAGGCGCGCGAGCTCGCCCGCGGTCATGCCGTGGCGCACCGGGATCGGGTGCAGGCCGACGAACGTGAGGTAACCGGCCGAGGCCGGCGCGCCTTCGACCTCTCCGCCGATCGGGTTCGGCCGGTCGCACACGACGAAGCGCAGCCGCGACGCGGCGCACGCCTCCATCGCGAGCAGCATGGTCCAGATATAGGTGTAATAACGGCTCCCGACGTCGGCAACGTCGAAGACGATCGCCTCGAGGTCGGCGACGTGCTCGCGGCGCGGCTTCAGGCTCTCCGCGGTCGCGCCGTAGAGCGACACGACCGGCAGCCCCGACGGCGCGTGAATCGAGCCCTGGACCGCCTCCATGTACACCGCGCCGCCGGCCAGACCGTGCTCGGGACCGAAGAGGCGAACGAGCCGGACGTTCGGCGACGCGCGCAGCGCCTTCCAGGTCGGCACGCCGCGCGACGTCACGCCCGACGGGTTCGTGATCAGGCCGACGCGCTTTCCGGCCACCGGCCAGGGCTTCTCGAGGAGCACGTCGATTCCGAACCGGGCGGCGGTCATCGGGCGGGGATCTTAGCGCGAGGCGGCCGGGTGCTCGGGCCGCTCGCCGCGCAGGAGCGCCACGGCGTGCGGCAGCAGCGGCAGAATCGAGGCGAGACAGTCGGCCGCTCCCTTCGGCGAGCCGGGCAGCGCGACGACGAGCGTCCGGCGGGCGACGCCCACGACCTGGCGCGACAGATAGGCCGCCGGAAACGCGCGCCCCGTGTCCGCCCGCATCTTCTCGGCGAGCCCCGGGACCTCGTAGTCGATCACGGCGCGCACGCCCTCGGGCGTCCGGTCGCTCGGCGCCACGCCCGTGCCGCCCGTCAGGACGATCAGGTCGGCTTCGCCGCCGTCGACCCGCTCGCGCAGCGCCCCGGCGACCCGCTCCGCGCCGTCCGGGATCACCCCGCGCGAAACCACGCGGTGGGCGATGCCCGAGGCCGCCAGCGCTTGCTCGCAGGCCGGGCCGCCCCGGTCCTCCCGGGCGCCCGAGGCGACCCCGTCGGAAACCGTCAGGACCGCCACGCGCAGGCTCACGCGGCTAATATAGACCGCCCATGGCGATCCAGGACCGCCTCGGCCGCCCGCTCGGCAACCTCCGCGTCTCGGTGACGGACCGGTGCAACCTGCGGTGCGCGTACTGCATGCCCGAACGGGACTACGTGTGGCTCCCGCGCCGGGACATTCTCGACTTCGAGGAGGTCGGCCTCCTGGCCGACGTGTTCGGGAGCCTCGGCATCGATCGCATCCGGCTGACCGGCGGCGAACCGCTCGTGCGGCAGGACCTGCCGACGCTCGTCCGCACGCTGGCCGGCAAGCCGTGGCTGCGCGACCTCGCGATGACGACCAACGGCGTGCTCCTCGAGGACCACGCCGCCGGGCTCAAGGCGGCGGGCCTCCACCGCGTGACGGTCAGCCTCGACACGCTGCGCCCGGACCGTTTCCGGGAGCTCGCCCGCTTCGACGAGCTGCCGCGGGTCCTGCGCGGCATCGAGGCCGCGGCGGCCGCGGGCTTCGCGGCGTTGAAGCTCGACACGGTCGTCATCCGCGGCGTCAACGACGACGAGATCGTGGCGCTGCTCGAGCGGGCGAAAGGCTGGGGCGCCGAGGCGCGCTTCATCGAGTACATGGACGTCGGCGGCGCGACGCACTGGTCGCGCGAAAAGGTGCTTTCGCGCCAGGGCATCCTCCGCGCGATCTCCGACGCCTACGGCCCCGTCGAGCCGATCGACGAAAAAAGCTCGGCGCCGGCCGAGCGCTTCCGCCTCCCCGACGGCACCGCGTTCGGCGTCATCGCCTCGACCACCGCACCCTTCTGCCGCGCGTGCGACCGCAGCCGCCTGACGGCGGACGGCCTCTGGTACCTCTGCCTCTACGCCGCCCAGGGGCTCGACCTGCGAAAACCCTTGCGGGCGGGCGCCTCCGCCGAGCAGCTGCGCGCGTTGATCGCGGGCGCCTGGACCTTCCGCGCGGACCGCGGCGCCGAAGAAAGGCTCGGGCTGCGCGAGCGGTCCCCCCTGCTGCCGGCCGCCGACCTCCAGAAGGATCCTCACCTCGAGATGCACACGCGGGGCGGCTAGCGCCGCGCGCGTCCTAGGGGACTTCGATCCACCCTTCGGCCACGAGCACGCTCGTGCCGCCGATCTTCGCGCTGACGACCGCGCCGCCCCGCTTCTCGACGCGCGCCTCGAGCAGGCTCGGCCGGCCCATCTCGGCGCCCTGACTGATCCGCCAGCGGTAGTCCCCGTCGGGCCGCGCGTCGAAGGCGGCCATGGCCGCCGCGAGCGCCGCGTTCGCGCTCCCCGTGGCCGGGTCCTCGGGCACGCCGTCGAGCGGCGCGAACATCCGGGCGCGGACGTCGAACGCGTCGCCGCTGCGGACGTAGAGGTGAATGTCCGGCGTCACGCCCCGCGCGGCGATCGCGTCGAGCGCCGCGGGATTGCTCCGGGCCCGCGCGAGGGCGCCGGCGTCGGCGAGCTCCGCGAAGAGAAACGGAAGCCCGACCGAGAAGACGCGCGGCGCGTGGACCGCGGTCCGGATGTCCCCGACCGTCAGCGACACCGCCGCGGCCACCTCCGCCGCCGGGACCTCCGTGCCGAGCTGCAGCGCCTGCGGCGCCGAGAGCTCGCAGAAGATCGCGCCGCCTTCGCGGCGTTCGATCCGGATCGGAACGAGGCCGGCCTTTTCCTCGAACGCGATCGTCTGCGCCTCGAGCGGCCCGAGCTCGCCGGTGGCCGCGAGGGCGAACGCCGTCCCGACGTTGGGGTGCCCGGCGAACGGCACCTCGACCGACGGCGTGAAAATGCGCACGCGCCGCGTGTGCCCCGCCTCGGCGGGAAGGACGAACGCGGTCTCGGAGAAGTTGAACTCGCGGGCGACCTGCTGGAGGCGGCGGTCCGAGAGGCCGCGCGCGTCGGGCAGGACGGCGAGCGGGTTGCCGCCGAAGACCGTGTCGGTGAAGACGTCGCAGTGCAGGTAGCGGTAGCGCATCTCCGGGTCGAGCCGCGTCAGCCGCGGCGGTAGGGGCCCGAGCGGCCGCCCGTTTTCTCGAGCAGGACGATCTCGCGGATCACGGCGCCGCGGTCGAGGGCCTTGACCATGTCGTAGAGCGCCAGGCACGCGGCGGCGACGGCGGTCAGGGCCTCCATCTCGACGCCCGTTTTCCCCGTCGTCCGCGCCGTCGCGGTCACGACGGCCTCGCGCCGTCCGCGCGCCAGCGCCACGTCCACCTCGACCGACTCGAGCGCCAGCGGATGGCAGAGCGGGACGATCTCGGAGGTCCGCTTGGCGGCCTGGATCCCGGCCAGGCGCGCGACCGCGAGCGCGTCGCCCTTGGCGAGCCGCCCCGACGCGAGCGCGTCGAAGGCGACGGCGCCGAGGCCCACGGTGCCGCGGGCCACCGCCGACCGGCGCGTCGCCCCCTTGTCGCCGACGTCGACCATCCGCGCACGGCCGCGGGCGTCCACGTGGAGGACGCTCCGCCGCAGCGGCGCCGTCGCGCGCGGCCGGCGCGGCTTCTCGCGGCGAGGCCTGCCGGGCTCGCTCACGCGCGCTCCCGGAGCGCCGCGTATTCCTCGAGCGTGTTCAGGTTCGCGAAGGCGGTCCCGGACGGATCGACGGCGCGCCACGCCGGCTCCTCGAGAACTTCCGCGCCGACCTCCGCCGCGAGCTCGTGCAGGGCGAGCCGCCCTTCGTCGAGCCGGCGCCGCGCCGCCGGCAGGGCCGCCCGGCGCCAGACGCCGGCGAGCGGCTGGAGCCGGCCGTCGGCGCGAGGCAGCACCGCGGCCGCGGCGCTCGCGAGCGACCGCTCCGCGATCTGACGGATCACGGGCGCCGGCAGCGCGGGCAGGTCGACGCCGAGGACGAAGACGCGGTCCTCGACCTCTTCGAGCGCGCGGACGAGGCCGTGGAGCGCGCCGTGAGCGGCTTCGCGGTCGAGGAGAAGGCGCGCCGGGCCGAGCGGGAACGCCGGGACTTCCTTGACGACGGCGAGCACCTCCGCAAAGAGCGGCTCGAGCCGCGTCGTCTGGTGCTCGAGAAGGGTCCCGGCCCCGTAAGGAAGCGCCGCCTTCGCGCGGCCCATTCGTCGCGACGCGCCGCCCGCGAGAACGGCGGCGGGCATCGGCAGCCTCATCCCGCGGATGCTAGCAGGGACCGGGCCGGGTCAGACGAGCTTGAGCAGGTGCCCCATCTTGTTCTTCTTGGCCTCGAGGTACTTCCGCGACCGGTCCGTCGGCTTGACCTCGAGCGGCACGCGCTCGACGATCTCCAGGCCGTAGCCGTCGATGGCAACGTACTTCGACGGGTTGTTCGTCATCAGGCGCATCCGGCGCACGCCGAGGTCGCGCAGGATCTGGCACCCGACGCCGTAGTTGCGGATGTCCGGCGGGAAACCGAGCTTCTCGTTGGCCGAGACGGTGTCGTGGCCCTGGTCCTGCAGCTCGTAGGCCTTCAGCTTGTTCAGGAGGCCGATGCCGCGGCCCTCCTGGAGGAGGTAGAGGAAGACTCCGTGGCCGGCCTCGACGATCTTCTCCATCGCGAGCTCGAGCTGCTCGCCGCAGTCGCACCGCGCGGAACCGAACACGTCGCCGGTCAGGCACTGCGAGTGCACGCGGACGAGGACGGGCCGGTCCTCGCGGATCTCGCCGTGGACGAGAGCGAGGTGCTCTTCCTGGGTCACGGCGCTCCGGTACGCGAAGAGACGGAAATCGCCGAGGCGGGTCGGCAGGTGCGGCGACGCGATGCGCTCGACGAGGCGCTCGGTCTTCAGCCGGTAGCGGATGAGGTCGGCGACCGTCACCATGCGCAGGCCGTGCCGGCGGCAGAACTGCGCGAGGTCCGGAACGCGCGCCATGGTCCCGTCCTCGTTCATGATTTCGCAGAGGACGGCCGAGGGGTTCAGGCCGGCGATCCGCGCGAGGTCCACCGACGCCTCGGTCTGGCCCGCGCGCTTCAACACGCCGCCTCGCTGCGCCCGGAGCGGGAACATGTGCCCCGGTCGGTTCAGGTCCGACGGCCTGGTGCCGGGGTCGATCGCCGTCAGCACCGTCGCCGCGCGGTCGGCCGCGGAGATGCCCGTCGTCGTCCGGCCGCGCGCCTCGATCGACACCGTGAACGCCGTCCCGAAGTTGGACGTGTTCTCGGTGACCATCGGGGGCAGGTCGAGCGCGTCGCAGCGCTCTTCGGTGAGGGCCAGACAGATCAGGCCGCGGCCCTCGCGGGCCATGAAGTTGATCGCGTCGGGTGACGCCTTCTCGGCGGCCAGGACGAGGTCGCCTTCGTTTTCACGGTCCTCGTCGTCCACGACGACGACGAACTTGCCGTGGCGCAGGTCTTCGATCGCCTGCTCGATGGAGGAAAAGGGGGTGTCGGGCATGAGGAAACGATTGTCTCACGGGCAGGCGTCCCTCATCCCGACCCGCTCCCGCCCCGGGGGGCCGGGGTCCGGTACGCCGGGCGAGCCTCCCTCTCCCGTCGGTCGGGCCGCGGAGCGGCCCTCGGAGCCCGAGCTAGAAGACGGCCGGCTCCTCGTAGGTCGCGAAGACCTCCCGCATGACGTCCGAGATCTCTCCGACCGTGGCGTAGGTCCTGACCGCCTCGACGAGCGGCGGCATCACGTTCCTGCCGTCGGCGCAGGCCTGGCGGAGCGTCGCCAGCGCCGAGGAGACCGCCCGGCCGTCGCGGGTGCGCCGCAGCTCGGCGACTGCCCGCTTCTGCTCGTCCTCGACCGCGTCGTCGATGTAGAGCGTCTCGATCGGCTGCTCGACCTCGTCGACGAACTCGTTGACGCCGACGACGATCTTCTCGCCCGAATCGAGCGCCCGCTGGTAGGCATACGCCGCGTCCATGATTTCCCTCTGGGGGAAACCCGCTTCGATCGCCTCGACCATCCCGCCGAGCTCGTCGATGCGCCGGAAGTAGTCGAAGCAGCCGCGCTCCATCTTCGTCGTCAGGTCCTCGACGAAGTACGAGCCGCCGAGCGGGTCCACGGTGTTCGCCACGCCGGACTCGTGGGCGAGGATCTGCTGGGTCCGCAGCGCGATCTTGACGGCAAAGTCGGTCGGCAGCGCGAGCGTCTCGTCGAGCGAGTTGGTGTGGAGGGAGTTCGTCCCGCCGAGAACGCCGGCGAGCGCCTGGATCGCCGTGCGGACGACGTTGTTGTACGGCTGCTGCGCGGTCAGCGAGCAGCCCGCCGTTTGCGTGTGGAACCGGCACATCCACGAGCGCGGGTCCTTCGCGCCGAAGCGCTCGCGCATCGTCTTCGCCCACACGCGGCGCGCCGCCCGGAACTTCGCGATCTCCTCGAAGAAGTCGTTGTGCGAATTGAAGAAGAACGACAACCGCGGCGCGAACTCGTCGACCGGGAGCCCCGCGTCGACGCCGTACTTCACGTACTCCACGCCGTCGCGGAGCGTGAAGGCGAGCTCCTGGAGCGCCGTCGAGCCCGCCTCGCGGATGTGGTACCCGGAGATCGAGATCGTGTTCCAGCGCGGCACGTGTTTCGCGCAGAAGGAGAACTGGTCCGTGATCAGCCGCATCGAGGGCCGCGGCGGGAAGATGTACTCCTTCTGGGCGATGTACTCCTTCAGGATGTCGTTCTGGAGCGTCCCGCCGACCCGGTCCCACGAGGTCCCGTGCTTCTCGGCGACGGCGAGGTACATCGCGAGCGCGATCGGCGCCGTCGAGTTGATCGTCATCGACGTCGTGACGCGGCCGAGGTCGATCCCGTCGAAGAGGACCTCCATGTCCCGGAGCGAGTCGATCGCCACGCCGCACTTGCCGACCTCGCCGCGGGCCATCTCGTGGTCCGAGTCGTAGCCGTAGAGCGTCGGCAGATGGAAGGCGGTCGACAGCCCCGTCTGCCCGTGGTCGAGGAGGTAATGGAAACGCGCGTTGGTCTGCTTCGCCGTGCCGTAGCCGGCGAACTGGCGCATCGTCCAGAGCTTGCCGCGATAGCCGGTCGGATGAACGCCGCGGGTGAACGGGTACTCGCCCGGCCACCCGAGGTCGCGCTCCACGTCGAACCCGGGCTGCGAGTCCGGAGCCGCGAGCGGCTCGACCGGCGCGCCGGAGACCGTCGTCCAGTCGCTCTTCCAGGCGGGGGCTTTCGCCAACGACGCCTCGGCGGCCTTCTTCCAGCGCCGGCGGCCGGCGGCCACCGCCTCGGGGACCAGCGGATCCTTTTCGCTCATGCCGGAATGATACGTCGGCTGCGAAACGATAAGATCCGGCCGATGCGGAGGGAGGCTCGATGAACGGCAACCCCGAGATTCTCAAGGCGCTTCAGGAGGTTCTGTCCGCGGAGCTGACCGCGATCAACCAGTACTTCATCCACGCCCGGATGCTGCGCAACTGGCGCTACATGCGCCTGGCCGAGCACACCGAGAAGGAGTCGATCGGCGAGATGAAGCACGCCCAGGAAGCGATCGACCGGATCCTCTACTTCGACGGCGTGCCCAACATGCAGAAGTACATGAAGATCAACGTCGGGAAGAACGTCCCCGAGATGATGAAGGTCGACCTCGCCCTCGAGCACGACGCCGTCCAGCGCCTCAACGAGGGCATCGCGCTCGCGACCGCCAAGGGGGACAACGGCACGCGGGCGCTCTTCGAGAGGATCCTCGTCTCCGAGGAAGAGCACATCGACTGGATCGAGGCGCAGCTCCAGCAGATCAAGGACATCGGCGCCGAAAACTACCTCGCGCAGCAGATCACCGAGGGCTGAAGCCCCCTACCGCACGCGTTCCCGGACGACGCGGAACGTCCTGCCCCCGAGAGCGTCAGCCGGTCGCCCTCCAGGGTCGCCGGGCGAGGCCGGTCCGTTCCGAATCGCTCGAACCCGTCCTCTCCCTCCGTCCTGCGGCTCCCGTACGAGACCAGACGCCGCGTCCCGCGCGGCGGCGCCCCGAGGGGCGGCGCGGGGGCGGGAGACGCGACCGCGAACAGGCCGACGAGCGCGAGGACCACGGCCATGGGGCGCCTCCCGAGGCCGGACGGCAAGCGCGCGCCACGAGGCGCGTCGTATAAACTTCCCGGCCGGAGTCCGCATGGCCGACCTCTCCCGCGAACAGAAACTCGACCTCTACCGCTTCATGCGGTTGAACCGCGTCGTCGAGGAGCGGCTCGTCAACCTGTATCGCCAGGGCAAGGTGGTCGGCGGCCTCTACCGGTCGCTCGGCCAGGAGGCGACGTCGGTCGGCACGGCGTACGCGCTCGCGAAGGGCGACATCGTCGGCCCCCTGATCCGCAACCTCGGCGTCGTCCTCGTCATGGGCTACTCCCCGCGCGACGTCATGACCCAGTACATGGCCCGCGCGACCTCGCCGTCCGGCGGCAAGGACTGCAATCTCCACTTCGGCCGCCCCGAGCGCGGCGTCATCTCGCCGATCTCGATGCTCGGCGCCCTGATCCCGGTCATGGCCGGGATCGCTCTCGCCGCCCGGATGCAGAAGAAGAACCTCGTCGCGATGACGTGGATCGGCGACGGCGGGACGTCGACCGGCGCCTTCCACGAAGGGCTGAACTTCGCCGCGGTGCAGCAGCTCCCTCTCGTCGTCGTGGCCGAGAACAACGGCTGGGCCTACTCGACGCCCTTCCGCAAGCAGACGGCGGCGAAGTGCCTCGCCGACAAGGCGGCCGCCTACGGCGTCGCGGGAGACCAGGTCGACGGCAACGACGTCTTCGCGGTGTACGCCGCGGCGCGCCGCGCCGTGGACCGCGCGCGCTCGGGCGGCGGCCCGACGCTGCTCGAGTCGCTGACGTACCGCATGAAGGGCCACGCCGAGCACGACGCGCAGGCCTACGTGCCCAAAGACGAGCTCGAGGAGTGGAAGCGCCGGGATCCGCTGGAGCGCTGCGCCCGCACCCTGATCGAGTCCGCGGCCGCCACGGCCGAGCAGCTCGCCGCGATCGACCGCGCGGTCGGCGAGGAAGTCGACCGGGAGGTCGAGGCCGCCGAGAAGAGCCCGCTCCCCTCGCCGGAGGACGCCCTGAAGAACGTCTACGCATCCGTGATTCCCGAAGGCGAGCCCGCACCGGTGCGGAGGAACGCGTGAGCGCGAACGCCCCCCACCTCGGCGGCGAGGGCGTGACGCCGGCGGGACGGGGCCAGACGACCTACGTCGACGCCATCCGGGAGGGACTCCGCGAGGAGATGGCCCGCGACGAGCGCGTGTTCCTGATCGGCGAAGACATCGGCGTCTACGGCGGCGCCTTCAAGGTGACCGACGGCCTCATCGGCGAGTTCGGCGAGAGCCGCGTCATCGACACGCCCATCGCGGAGACGGCCATCGTGGGCGCGGCGGTCGGCGCCGCGATGATGGGGATGCGCCCGGTCGCCGAGATGCAGTTCATCGACTTCATCTCGTGCGCCTTCGACATGATCACCAACTTCGCCGCGAAGTCGCGCTACCGCACCGGCGTCGGCGTGCCGCTCGTCATCCGGGGGCCCTCCGGCGGCGGCGTCCACGGAGGCCCGTTCCACTCGCAGAACCCGGAGGCCTACTTCGCGCACACGCCGGGGTTGAAGGTCGTGCAGCCGGCGACCGCCTACGACGCCAAGGGGCTCATCAAGGCGGCAATCCGCGACGACGACCCCGTCCTCTTCTTCGAGCACAAGTTCCTCTACCGCCGCATCAAGGAGGAGCTGCCGGTCGAGGACTTCATCGTCCCGATCGGCAAGGCCGCCGTCCGGCGCGCCGGACGCGACCTCACGATCGTGACCTATGGCGCGATGGTCTGGACGGCGCTGGAGGCCGCGAAGACGCTGGAGGCCGAAGGCATCGACGCCGAGGTCGTGGACCTGCGCACGCTCTTCCCGATGGACGAGCAGACGGTCCTCGAGTCGGTCTCGAAGACGAACAAGGCGATCCTCCTCCACGAGGCGACGCGCACCGGCGGCATCGGCGCCGAGATCGCGGCGGTGCTCGCCGAGCGCTGCTTCGAGTACCTCGACGGCCCCCTCGTCCGCGTCACGTCCCCCGACACGCCCGTGCCCTACTCGCCGCCGCTCGAGGAAGCGTTCCTGCCGAACCCCGAGAAAGTGTGCAAGGCGGCCAGAGCCCTCGCCGCCTACTGACGCCCGGACCACGGGCGGCCAAGAGGGCCGCCCCTGCATTCCATGAGAGGAACCCCCGGCGCCGCAGGGGCGGGGCTCGTCCCCGCCCGCGCCGCGAGCACCCCGTCGGGGGTCTCCCGCCACGCTGCGATATAACGCCCGCATGCGATTCGAGGGCACCGTCTCGATCCAGGCTCCCCGTCAGAAGGTCTGGGACTTCCTGACCGACCCGCAGAAGGTGTCGGGCTGCGCGCCGGGGCTCGAGAAGCTCGAGATCGTCGAGCCCGGCAAGAAGTTCCGCGCGACCACTTCCGTCGGCTTCGGCTCGGTCAAGGTCCGTTTCGTCAACGACGTCGAGTGGCTCGAGATGGACGCGCCGAACCTCGCGCGCATGAAGGCGCACGGCACCGCGCCGGGCTCCGGCGTCGACGCGGAGAGCGCGATGCGCCTGACCGACGGCCAGGACGGCGGCACGGAGCTCGCCTGGTCGGCCGACGTCACGGTCGTCGGCACCATCGCCAGCCTCGCCGCGCGGCTGATGGGCGGCGTCACCAAGAAACTGACCGCCGCGTTCTTCGATTCGGTCAAGGAGGCGATCGAAGCGAGCGCGTGACGCGGTGATATAAGCTGCCGCGAGAAACGTTTCGCGGGAGGCTTTGATGCGTCATCCCGTTTCCCTCACCGTCAACGACGTCAAACGCCGGAACGACGTCGAACCGCGGCTCCTCCTCGTCCACTATCTCCGCGAGACGCTGGGCCTGACGGGCACCAACGTCGGCTGCGACACGAGTCAATGCGGCTCGTGCACGGTGCTGATGGACGGCAAGGCCGTCAAGTCCTGCACGGTGCTCACGGTGCAGGCCAACGGCGCGAAGGTCACGACGATCGAGGGCCTCGCGAAAGACGGCGCTCTCCACCCGCTGCAGGAAGCCTTCCGCGAGAAGCACGGGCTGCAGTGCGGCTACTGCACGCCCGGCATGATCCTGACCGCGTCGAATCTGATCGCGCAGAACCCGAAGCCCTCCGACGCACAGATCCGCCACGGGCTCGAGGGCAACCTCTGCCGCTGCACGGGCTACCAGAACATCGTCGCGGCCGTCCGCGAGGGAGCCTCGCGCCTGGCGCGGGCGTAGGAGGAACCATGGCGAAGAACGCGTTCGGCAGCCCCGTCAAGCGCCGCGAGGACCCGCGCCTGATCACGGGCCAGGCGATGTACACGGACGACTTCACGCTGCCCGGCATGGCCCACATGGCCGTCGTGCGGTCGCCCTACGCCCACGCCCGCATCAAGGCGATCCGCACGAAGAAGGCCGCCGCGATGGAAGGCGTTCTCGGCGTCTTCACCGGGAAGGACATGAAGGACGCGGGCTTCGGCTCGATCCCGTGCGCGTGGGTCGTCCCGGGCTCGGACACGAAGACGCCCCCGTACCCGCCCATCGCGATCGACGTCGCCCGCTACGTCGGCAATGCCGTCGCCGTCGTCGTGGCCGAGGATCGCTACGTCGCCCGCGACGCGGCCGACGCCGTCGAGGTCGACTACGAGCCTCTGCCGTCCGTGACCGACGGCGAGAAGGCGACGGCCCAGGGACAGCCGCAGCTGCACGCGGACGTCCCGAACAACGTCTGCTTCCACTGGAAGGTGTCGGGCGGCGACGTCGACGCGGCGTTTCGACGCGCCGACGTCGTGGTGCGCGAGCGCATCATCAACCAGCGGCTGATCCCCAACGCCATGGAGCCGCGCGCGGCGCTGGCGCGCTACCTGTCGGGCTCGGGCGAGCTGACGTTGTGGGTGACGTCGCAGAACCCCCACATCGCGCGCTTCCTGCTCTCGCTCGACACGGGGATTCCGGAGAACAAGATCCGCGTCATCGCGCCCGAGGTCGGCGGCGGATTCGGCTCGAAGATCCCGCACTACCCCGAAGACGCGATGGTCGTCTTCGCCTCGAAGAAGCTCGGCTGTCCGGTGAAGTGGACGGAGACGCGCAGCGAGAACTACCGCGGCACGATCCACGGGCGCGACCACATCCAGGACGTCGAGATGGCCGCGAAGAAGGACGGCACGATCGTCGGCCTGCGCGCGAGGGTCTGGGCAAACCTCGGGGCGTATCTCTCGACCGCCTCGACGGGGATCCCCACCATCCTCCACGGCCTGATGCTCTCGGGCGCGTACGACATCAAGAACATCCACGAGGACGTCTTCGGCGTCTTCACGAACACGACGCCCACCGACGCGTACCGCGGCGCGGGCCGCCCCGAGGCGACGTTCATGGTCGAGCGGCTGGTCGACCTCGTGGCGCAGAAGCTCCACATGGACCCGGTCGAAATCCGGAAGAAGAACTTCATCCCGCCGTTCGACGACGGCTTCACGGTCGCGACCGGCCTGACGTACGACTCCGGCAACTACGCGGCCGCTCTCGAGATGAACCTGAAGATGCTCGACTACGCGGGCGTCCGGAAGAAGCAGGCGGAGTTGCGGCAGAAGGGGCAATTCCTCGGCGTCGGCTTCTCGACCTACGCCGAGATCTGCGGCCTCGGGCCCTCTCAGGTCGCCGGAGCCGTCGGATTCGGCGGCGGCCTCTGGGAGAGCGCCATCGTCCGCTTCCATCCCTCCGGCAAGGTGAACGTCTTCGTCGGCATCTCGCCCCACGGGCAGGGCGAAGAGACGACGTTCGCCCAGATCGTCTCGAGCGAGCTCGGGGTCCCGGTCGAGGACGTCGAGATTTTCCACGGCGACACCGGGCAGACGCCGATGGGCTGGGGCAGCTACGGCAGCCGTTCGACGCCGGTCGGCAGCGGCGCCCTCATGGGCGCGATCGTCAAGATCCGGGAAAAGTGCAAGGTCGTCGCGGCGCACCTCCTCGAAGCCGCGCCGCACGACATCGACTACGCCGACGGCAGGTTCTTCGTGCGCGGCGCGCCGTCGAAATCGAAGACGATCCAGGACATCGCGCTGATGGCCAACGTGGCCTGGAACTACCCGAAGGGGCTCGAGCCGGGCCTGGAAGCGTCGGCCTTCTTCGACCCGTCCAACTTCGTGTACCCGTTCGGCGCTCACGCCGCGGTCGTGCGCGTCGACGCCGAGACCGGAGAGGTCAAGCTCGAGCGCTACGTCGCGGTCGACGACTGCGGCCGCGTCATCAACCCGATGATCGTCGAGGGACAGATCCACGGCGGCATCGTGCAGGGCATCGGCCAGGCGCTCTGGGAAGGCGCGCAGTACGACGAAAGCGGACAGCTCCTGACGGGCTCGATGATGGACTACGCGCTCCCGAAGGCCGACGGCTTCCCCGACTTCGAGCTCGGCATGACCGAGACGCCGACGAAGGTCAACCCGCTCGGCGTGAAGGGCATCGGCGAGACCGGCACGATCGCCTCGACGCCGGCCGTCTACAACGCCGTGATGGACGCGCTGGCGCCCCTCGGCGTCCGGAAGATCGACATGCCCCTGACCCCGGAGCGCGTCTGGCGCGCGATCCGGGAGGCGCGGAGGTAAGCGTGTATCCCGAGAATTTCGAATACTTCCGCCCGAAGACCGTCGCCGAGGCGTCGGCGCTCCTGAAAAAGCACAAGGGCGCGCGCGTGCTCGCCGGCGGCCACAGCCTGATCCCGGCCATGAAGTTCCGCCTCGCCAGCCCCAGGGCGCTCGTCGACATCGGCGGGATCAAGGGCCTCGCCGGCGTGCAAATGCGCGGCAAGACGATCTGGATCGGCGCGACGACGACCCACGCGGACGTCGCCGGTTCCTCGGTGCTGCGCAGGGCCTGTCCGATGCTCGCCGAGACCGCGGCGCAGATCGGCGACCTCCAGGTGCGCAACCGCGGCACCCTCGGCGGCTCGATCGCCCACGCGGACCCGGCCGCCGACTACCCCACCGCGCTCGTGGCTCTCGGGGCGACCGTCGTCGCCCGCGGTCCGAAGGGCGAGCGGAAGATTCCGGTCGAGAAATTCTTCGTCGACCTCTTCACGACTTCCCTCAAGGCCGGCGAGATCGTGACCGCCGTGCTCGTCCCTCCGGCCGGCAAGGGCCAGGGCGCGTCGTACGTCAAGCATCCGCATCCGGCGTCGCGGTACGCGGTGGCCGGCGTCGCCGCTGCCGTCGAGATCAAGGACGGCAAGATCGCGCGGGCGAGCCTCGCCGTCGGCGGCGTGACGCCCAACCCCGTTCGGGCGGAAGCGGCCGAGCGGGCGCTCCTCGGCCGGAAGGCGGACGCCGCGACGATCGCCGCGGCCGCGGCCCTGGTTCCCGAAGCGATCCCGGACCCGATGGGCGACACGTACGCCTCCGGCGAATACCGCGTGCACCTGGCGTCGGTTCTCGCCGGGCGCGCGCTCGCCGCCGCCGCGGAGCGGGCCAGGGGGTAGCCGGCCCGCCGCGCCCCCGCGTCATAATCCCGCCCCATGCGGGACGTCCTCGCCGACATCGAAGGGTTTCTCGCCGACGGGCGGCAAGTGGCCCTCGCGACCGTCGTCGAGACGTGGGGGTCGGCGCCGCGGACGATCGGCGCGAAGATGGCGGTCGCCGACGACCGGCGCATCGCGGGCTCCGTCAGCGGCGGCTGCGTCGAGAACGCGGTCGTCGAGGCCTCCGACGACGTCCTTCGGAGCGGCAAGCCCAGGCTCCTGAAGTTCGGCGTCTCCGACGACGCGGCGTGGAGCGTTGGGCTCGCGTGCGGCGGCGCGATCGAGGTGTTCGTCGAGCCGCTCGATCCCGAACTCTTCGGACCCGTGCGCGACGCGCTCCGGCACGAGCAGCCGCTGGCCGTCGCGACGGCCATCCGGGGCGACGTCGGCCGCCGGGTCGCGGTCTTCGCCGACGGCCGCGCCATCGGCGCCGAAGACGCGCCGATGCGTGAAGCCGCCCGCTCGGCGCTCGCCGCGGGGCAGAGCGGCCGCGCGCCGCTCGACGGCGGCGAGCTCTTCGTCGACGTGCTGCTCCCCTCGCCCCGCCTGATCGTCGTCGGCGGCGTCCACATCGCGGTCGCCCTCGTGACGCTCGGGAAGGCGCTCGGCTTCCGCACCGTGCTCGTCGACCCGCGGGAGACGTTCGCGAACCCGAAGCGGTTTCCGCACGCCGACGAGATCGTGTCGGCGTGGCCCGATCAGGCGCTCGCGAAACTCGCCCTCAACGCCGGCACCGCGGTCGCGGTCCTCGCCCACGACCCGAAGCTCGACGACCCGGCCCTGATCGCCGCGCTGGCGAGCCCGGCGTTCTACGTCGGCGCGCTCGGCAGCACGCGCACCCAGGAGAAGCGGCGAAAGCGGCTGCTCGAGGCCGGCGTTTCCCCCGAGGCTCTCGCGCGGCTCCATGCGCCGATCGGCCTCGACCTCGGCGGCCGCGCGCCGGAGGAGATCGCGCTCTCGGTCATGGCGCAGATCGTCGCCGCCCGTCACGGCAAGGCTCCGACGGCCTAGTCCTCCACCGCCCTCGGCAAGAAGGGCGCGAGCGTTCGGAAGAAGAAGTCGCGCGCGCGGGGACGAGCCCCGCCCCTGCGGATTGCCGGGCGCCCGATCCTTCGAAGCGTCCCGTGCGGCCGTCTTCAGCGCGAGCCGAGGGCGATGAGCGCGCGGCGCAGCCGGGGGTTGGCCGCGAGCGCTCGCAGGTAGGTCGTCTCCGAGCGGGCGGCCTTCGCGCGGACGACCTGGAGGATTCCCGCCTTCTCGGCGCGGGTCCAGCGCGCCAGGTCCGGCACGAGGTCGAGGACGAGGGCGAAGTCGTCGAACGCCCGGCGCTCGAGCGCCGAGCCGCGCGCGAAGCCGAGCCCGAGCCGGGACGCGACGCGCCGCGCCGCGCGGGTCCGATGCGCCGCGGCGTCGCCGCCGGAGCGCTCCCGCATGCGGCGGTCGACGGCGAGGCCCAGGTTCCGGATGTGGAAGCGCTCCCATTCCCGCGACGCGGTCCCGGGCGCCTCGTAGAGGACATTGTGAGTGACGAGCCGCTCGAGCGTCCGGCGCGACGAGCGGTAGGCCGGGTCGGCCGCGAGGCGCCGCTCCTCCCGGGCGAGCAGCGCCGCGACGCCGGGGTTCGTCGGCCGGAAGCCGAGCTTCCGGTAGAACCAGAACGCTCCCGATTCGATCGCCTCCGCGTTTTCGTAACCGAGCTGGTAGGGGTCGATCGAGAACGAGGTCACGCCGAGCGCGTCCCGGTGGAGCTTGAGGACCTGCGCGTAGATCCAGGCCGACTCGCCTTCGCGGAACGTGTAGTACATGTTGAAGCCGATCTCGAGCCGTTCGAAGAAGGCCAGGCCCTCGATGTACCCGATCGGCACTCCGTTCTTCACGACGAACCCGCCGTAGGCGGCGCGCAGCGGCAGGCGCCGCTCCGGGCGCACGCCCACCAGGAAGAGCTCGACGCCGCGGCCCGGCCGCGCCGCGATCACCGAGCGCGGATCCGCGTGGGTGAACGTGTAGAACTCGCGGTAGCGCGCCGCCGTCGCGTCCCGGACCATGTCGCCGAGGCGCGCGCCTTCGCGGACGGACAAACGGCGCAGGGCCAGCCGCGGCCCCGACAGAACTCCGTCGAGGGAGACGTCGCGCCGGGACAGGAGCGGCGCGTCGTGGAAGAACGGCCGCGGACCGGGCCGGCGCATCCGCGTCCGCGACGCCCGGCTCGACCCGAGCTTCCACGCGATCGGCAGGCCGAGCGAGTCGAACCGCTCGGCGCGCCCCGGCGGCGATTCGGGAAGCCGCTCGTAGCGCGCGAGGAGCCACCCGAGGTCGTCGCGCCGCCGGCCCGCCGCGGCGCCGAGCCATTCGAGGTACGGCACGTTCGCGTCGGCGAGCGCCTCCTCTTCGAGGAGCGGCAGGAACGCCGGCCAGGTCGCCCGCATCCGGTCGCCCTCCTCGGCCGCCGCCCAGTCGGCGCGGACGCTGCCGGGATGGCGCGCGAGGAGCCAGCGCGCGAGGTCGAACGAGTAGTCGGTGCCGAGCGTCGTGCCCGCGACCCCGGCGGCCTCGGGAGCGTCGAAGCACGAGAGATCTTCGTCGTCCTCTTCGAGGCGCGCCACCCTCCGGTCGAAGCCGTCGAGCACCTTCTCGCAGAGCGCGAGAACGCGCGCGTCGTGGGGATAGGCGCGGAGGAAGAGCACCGCTTCGTGGAGCCGCAGGAGCCTCGGCGCATCGGGCAACGCGGTGCGATCGGCGGCGCGCAGCCAGCGCGCGGCTTCGCGAGCTCCCGGCCGGCGGCGGCGCGCCTGCTCGAGGCGGCGAAGCAGCGTGTCGATCCGGCCCGGCACGGCGCGCATGCTACTCGATGTAAGCTTCCGCGCTCGGAGGAATTGCATGTCGTCGCGACGCTTCCGGATCGCCCCCGGCGTCCTCGTTTCCTTCGCGCTCGCCGCGGCGGCCGCCGCCCAGTCGACGGCGCCCGTGCCCGCGGCGCCGGCCCCGACGCCCGCGGCGACCCCGAAGCCGGCGCCCTCACCCGAGGCGCTGAAGGAGGGCAAGGCGCTCTTCGCCCGGTTCGTCCAGAGCTACGGCGGCTCCGAGAACGTGCGCAAGGTTCACGACGTCTGGACGCGCGGCCTCGTCACCGCCAAGACCCCGCAGGGCGACATGTCGATGGACGTCCAGACCGCCATGGTGTTTCCCGACAAGATCTCGCAGCAGGTCGACGCGCCATTTGGCCGCATGGCGATGGTCGCGACGCCCACGGGCGCCTTCATCGTCGGCCCGAACGCGGTCCAGGACCTGCCCCCGGGAATGAAGGAAGAGCTCCTGCGCCAGGTGCGCCGCGTCCCGCTGCTGCTGGCGCAGAAGGCCGACGATCCCAGGCTCGTCGTCGCCGCCGCCGGAACCGAAAAGATCGGCGACCTGGAGACCAGGGTCCTCGACCTCACTTACGACGGCGCCTCGGTCCGCTGGTACCTCGATCCGGCGACATTCCACATCGTGCGGTCGGCGCACACCTCCTCGGGCCCGCAGGGCGATGCGCGGATCGTCTCGGACTACTCGGAGTACAAGACGGTCGACGGCTTCCCCGTCGCGTACCACCTCGAGGTCGCCACCAACGGCGAAAAGGACCAGGTCCTCGCGCTCGAGGAGTGCAAGTTCAATCCCGGCGTCGAGGCGAAGCTCTTCGAGAAGCCGGTCTTCCCCACCCCGGTGCCGACGGCGGCGCCGACACACGCCGCGCCGCCCGCCCCGACCGCGGCCCCCACCCCGAAGTAGCGACGGACGACTCGAGCGGGAGAGGGAGCCTCCGCGACTTCCCCTCCCTCCCCGGTCGGCCTGCGGAGCGGGCCGCTCAAAACGCCGGACAGGTATTGGGCGCCGGTTCGCCCTTGAAGCGGCTCTCCATCCACTGGATCGCCGCCGTCGCGGACGTGCGGCCGGCGCGCATGTGCCCCACGCCGGGAAACGGCTCGTACCGGACGGTGGCGCCGGCGCGGCAGAGTCCGGCGACGAAATCGGCGGTCACCGACGGGCGCACGATCGGATCGTCCGTGCCCTGGGCGACGTAGAGCGGCGCTCCCGCGGGGACCCGGCCCGGCCGGTTCTCCAGCAGGAGGCGGTCCCAGGGCGCGCTCGTGTAGATGCTCGGCGCCAGATAGTTCGACGGAATCGGCAGCGCGGCGAAGAAGAGGCGATAGGCTTCGCCGTCGGACTCGACGCAGTCGCCCGCGATCCGGTCCATCGTCGACAGGACCGACGCGTCGACGTACGGCGCCAGCGGCGCGCCGTAGACCCTCGACCACGACCAGAGACAGTACGACGCGATGATCTTGCCGGCGTGATCGTCGAGGTCGTCTTTCAGGAGCTGCAAGAGCTCGGTCGCGGGCGCGATCGCCGCGACCCCCATCAGCGTCAGATCCGGCGCGTAGGACTTCGCGATCTCGCCGGCGAAGAGCACCGCATGCCCGCCCTGCGAATGGCCCCAGGCCGCGAACCGGGTGCTCGCCCCGATCTTCGGGATCTGGTGCGCGGCTCGGACGGCGTCGAGCACGGCCCGTCCCTCGCTGATCCCGACGAGATACGGGTGCGGCCCGGGAGTCCCGAGCCCCGGATAGTCGGTCGCGACGACGACGTCGTCCAGCGTCATCAGCGCCGGCAGGTGCGGGATCGTGTCGAAGGGGTCTTTCAGGAGCGAGGGGGCGCAGCTCTCGGCCACCCCCGTCGTCGGGTGGGCCCAGGCGACCACGTTTCTTCCCGTCGCCGGCGGCGGGAGCTTCGGCGCGACGACCAGGCCGGAGACCTCGATCGGGTAGCCGTCGAGGCCCGTCGAGACGTAGAGGATCCGCCAGGCGTCGGCCCCGGGGATCTTCGTCGCGAGGGACTCGGACCGGATCAGGTGGCCGGGGCGCCGGTCCGCGACGGCCTCGGCGCGCGTCTCGGGCCGCCGCGTCGGCGCGATGTAGAAACCGTCGTGGCGCTGCCGCGGGGGGCTGCATCGCATCAGGACCAGCAACGGGGCGACGAGGGCCGTGGCCTTCAGCGAGCGGCTCACCGGGCCGCGAGTCTAACCCAGCAGCGCACGCAGGCGCGCGTGGCCTTCGCGGCTGACCGGAATCCGCGATCCGTCGGCGAGGATCGCGACGTGGCCCGCCTTGCCGAACGCCTCCAGGCGCGCGAGGGCGTCCAGCCGCACGAGGTGCGAGCGGTGGACCCGGACGAAGCGGCTCGGGTCGAGGGCCGCGGCGAGGCTGGCCAGGGTCTGCTGCTTGAGATACGTCCGCCCCTCGCTTTTCAACGCCACGTAGTCGTCCTGCGCCTCGACCGCGTCGAGCTTCTCGACGGGGATGATGTGGACCCGGCTCCCGTCCCTGACGACCACCCGCGACAGGGAGCCGCCCTCGCGGCGCGCCTCGGCGTGGAGCTCGGCGGCGCGCACCGGCTGTCCGCGGCGGAGCCGTTCGAGCGCGCGCTCGACCGCGGCCGCCAGGCGCGACGCCTCGAACGGCTTCAGGACGTAGTCCACGGCGTGCACGTCGAACGCCTTCACGGCGTAGGAGTCGTAGGCCGTGACGAAGACGACGGCGATCGCCGGGTCGAGCAGCTCCAGAACTTCGAAACCGTCGAGCTTCGGCATCTCGATGTCCAGGAAGACGATCCGCGGCGACAGCTCCCCCGCCAGGCGCAGGGCCTCGAAGCCGTTGGCGCACTCGCCGACGACGCGCACGCCCGGGATCCCGGCCAGGTGCTGCCGCAGCAGCGCGCGCGCCGGCCCCTCGTCGTCGACGATCAGGACCGGCAGCGGCGCCGCGGCGGCCGCGGTCTCCGTCACGCCGGCATCTCCGCCGGCACGGAGATGACGACGAGGTAGCGGTCGGCCAGCCGCTTCGCCGCGAAGAGCGCCTCCTCTCCATAGCGCGCCGTCAGGCGCTGGCGCACGTTCGCGAGGCCGCGTCCGCCCCCGGGCCGCGACGGGCTTTCCGGGTCGTACGGATTCTCGACCAGAATGCGCAGGCGGCCGCCGCCGCAGGCGACGCCGACGCGGAGCGTCCCGCCCTCGACCCGCGTCGCGATCCCGTGCCGCACCGCGTTCTCGATGAGCGGCTGGAGCAGCAGCGGCGGCACGAGGCAGCGGTAGCCCCGGTCGTCGAGCTCCTCCTCGACCTCGAGGCGGGCGCCGAACCGCAGCTCTTCCACTGCCAGATACGCGCGTGACAGCTCGAGCTCCTCGCCCACGGAGATGCTCGCCTTTTCGCCGAGCGACAGGCTCCGCCGCAGGAAGTCGCCGAGCCGGACGCACATCTGCTGGGCGCGCGGCGGATCCGAGGCCGCGAGCGACGCGATCGAGTTCAGGCTGTTGAAGAGGAAGTGCGGCCGGATCTGCGCCTTCAGCGCGGCGAGCTCGGCCTCCCGCGCGAGGATCGCGAGCTCGGCTTCGCGCCGCTCGGCCTCGGCCGCCGCGTCGAGGGCGAGGAGCACGTAGCTGAGCGCGGCCGCGAGCAGATACAGCAGGACGCCGGCGGCGAACAGCGTCACCGCCTGCGCCGCGAAACGCCCCGGCAGGCCCGTCAACGCGGGGGCGAGCCCGAGCGCGCCGGCGAGCAGGACCCCGAGGCCGACCCAGGTCGCGGACACGAGCGCCGCCGCCGCCGCGTGGGTCAACACGAGGGGCAGCGCGCGCGACCGGATCAGGGGCACCTGGCGGCACGGGTACCACGCCGAGAGACCCATGAACGCGTAGGCGAAGGTCAGCGGCACCGCCAGGGCGACGGCCTCGCCGAGGAAGAGACCGCCGGGACGCGCGAGCAGGGCCGTCAGGATCGCCGCGAGCGGAGCGCACGCCGCGAGATACGGGAGAAGACGGCCGCGGTGGGCGAGGATCGGGTGCATCGAGCTAGTTCTTGATCTCGAGGCCGCCCATCATCACGACGCCGTTGACGATCAGCGTCTTGAGGCTGCCGTCCGCCGCCGGCACCGCGCGCGTCTTCACGTCCCCGCCGCCGAGCAGCGGCGTGACGTTGACGACGGCTCTCCAGTTTTCGGGCACGCGGAAGACCACGCCGCCCATCAGGACGAACAGGTCGACGGTGACCG